>Ga0099364_10006394_pt1 | contig 17158 bp, 18 predicted proteins | sample TergutTh196P3_FD_73070 | JGI IMG/M metagenome (GOLD analysis project Ga0099364, IMG submission 73070) | Microcerotermes parvus P3 segment gut microbial communities from Pointe-Noire, Republic of the Congo - Th196 P3 | ecosystem: Host-associated > Arthropoda: Insects > Digestive system > Gut ... | reverse complement strand
AAATTTTTGAAGTACGTGGAAAACGCCGTTATCCTGTGAAAATGATAATTTAGGCGACAGGCTTTATCGCTCTTGATTCCCGTTTGAATGGAAAAGGCAAACTACACATTTTGCCCAAATTCGCAACTAAAAATGAGCGCACCCTATACCTTGTGGTATTCGTGGGCATGAATACTCATCTTCAAATCACCTATTTTACCAAAAAGTCATCTTTTTGGTAAAATAGAGAACCTTGAAAAGGGTTGTTGCGGAACAAAATGTGGAAAAGTATAAATGAGTCAACTCTCTCAAAAATTTGATAGAATGAAAGTGCTTTTACAGTGCAAAAGGAGAGAAACATGGGACATGTTTACGCAGTCATCACGTTATTAAACGGATATGAAGTTACGGCAGCCAAAAAGGGACTCATGCTCGAAGAGGACGTGAAAAAACTCACCGTTAATGCGATGGTAGATAGCGGCGCGATGACATTGACCATCAACGAAGAGATTGCCAAGCAACTCGACTTGGAGGTTCAAAAACGACAAGAAGTCGTGTTGGCGGACGGTTCCATTCGCCGATGCGATTACGTCGGTCCTGTTCACATTCATTTTGAAAACCGATTTGCCGGCTGTAATGCTCTTGTCCTTCCTGGTGCGGACGAAGTGTTGCTCGGAGTCATTCCTCTGGAAGAAATGGACGTGATCATCGACCCGATTGCCCAAAAACTTGCCGTCCATCCCGACCGACCACACATGGCACAAATGAAAGTTAAATAGGCTTGTTTTATAGGAGAACCGAACATGGGATTGGGAACCGCAGAGTTTTTGCTTAACGTTGATGACGAATTTCAAGGCGATGTTTTGGCAAACTTTGAAAATGCGGCGAAAAACATCGTTACGCTGGAGGATTTTATTCTCTATCTTGAACAAGAAATTGCCAAGACGCATCGAGTGTTGACACGACGAACGATTACCGAGACCGTCCTGCGTATAGCCGGCGAACAAGCGGGCGTTCCTGTAGCAAGAATCTCACTGACTGACCGGATTGTTGATTTGTTTGATTAACCCACCGGGGAACCTATACACCATGCCGCTCTTGTACTGGTATAATACCCCCATGCGTTCCCCAATCGAATCCCTCTTACTTTCCGAAGTCAAACTGCCCGGTCAGTATATCGGCGGAGAACTCGGCAGTATCGTCAAACCGAAGGACTCCGTCAAAGGACGACTCTGCTTAGTGAGGACATCAAAAGCAGTGGGCTTGCGCATAAATAACCTTTCAATTTTTTTAATATCCCACATTGTTTTTTAAGCATGAAATAGCAATGTAGGAGAAAGTTTGTTAACGCGCGACCCCAGTGAATGTTCAACAACAAGGAACAAGTATGCTATGTACGACCATCGCTGCTATTCCGAGTACCAGCAACGTACTCAGCGAGGAAATCACAAGACCTACGTTGGCATAACGTCTTTCCACCGTTTTGCGCCCCCAGATTCCGAAAAGGATACCGGCAATGACACACAGCGGGGCACCAAAAAACAGGGTAAGAAAAACATACAGCAGAAAACCGCTCGGCGGTGATATGTCATAATTGATGACAAGCACATTGACAAGGAAACCAAACCCTATCACAAGCATCGGTTCCAACCCGCATAATATCGAAAGGATGCCGCACCATTTTCCCGACTTGAGTGGTTTTTCTTCGGTTTCGTCAACCGGCGACTGTGGACTATCGGCAGGAAAAGTGGAGGCGGAGTCCGGCAAACCGCCAGTAGGGTGAATCGACATTGTAGGAAGCGTAAAATGACTTCAACAACATTCATTATAGCCGATATGTCGAGGTAGAGATAGAGGTATTTTGGTTCCTTCATTGCGCTGCGTTTCCTCATGACAGTTATGCCCAAATCGCTCCCTCTTGTTTTTTCAAACTAGCCCGATAGAATGAGAACATCTTTACCTCGCAAAGAAAAACGACATGGGACATGTTTACGCAGTCATTACGTTGCTAAACGGATATGAGGTAACGGTAGCCAAAAAGGGACTCATGCTCGAAGAGGACGTGAAAAAACTCACCGTTAATGCGATGGTAGATAGCGGCGCGATGACATTGACCATCAACGACGAAATTGCCAAGCAACTCGACTTGGAAGTCCAGAAACGCCAAGAAATCGTGTTGGCAGATGGTTTCCTTCGCCGATGCGATTACGTCGGTCCTGTTCACATCCATTTTGAAAACCGATTTGCCGGTTGCAACGCTCTTGTCCTTCCCGGTGCGGATGAAGTTTTACTCGGAGTCATTCCGCTGGAAGAAATGGACGTAATCATCGATCCGATTGCCCAAAAACTTGCCGTCCATCCCGACCGACCGCTCATGGCACAAACGAAAGTCAAATAAGGACGTTCTCTAACCTCCCCAACCATGCGTTCCCAAATCGAATCCCTCTTGCTTTCCGAAGTCAAACTGCCGGGTCAGTACATCGGCGGAGAACTCGGCAGTATCGTCAAACCGACTGTAATGCCCAATGGCTCCGTCAGAGGACGACTCTGCTTTGCCTTTCCCGATGTCTATACCATCGGCATGAGCAACTACGGCTTACAGTTGCTCTACGCCATCATGAACCGCCAGCCCGACTGGGCTTGCGAAAGAGTCTTCGCTCCCTATCCCGATATGGAACGCGCCCTTCGCAAACGCAATCTGCCGCTCTATTCGCTCGAAACCTTTACGCCGCTCTCCGAATTCGATGTCATCGGCTTTTCGCTGCAATACGAACTCACGTTCACCAATGTTCTTACCATTCTCGATCTCGGCGGTATTCCGTTGCATTGCCGAGACCGCACGATGGAGCATCCGCTGGTCATTGCCGGCGGACCTTCGGCAGTCAATCCCGAACCGATGAGCGATTTTATCGACCTCTTCGTCATCGGCGATGGCGAAGAAGCGTTGCCCGCCGTGTGCAAGTTTTGGCTGAGTTTGAAAGGAGTCAGGAGTCAGGAGTCAGGAGTCAGGAGAGAAGCGTTGATGGAGATGGCGAAACAGTTTCCCTTTGTTGCGGCACCGTCCGTATCTTCCGATACGGGCTCTGTGAACGATATTGTGTCCCCTGCCCGTGTAGAAAACATCGACGCATATCAACCGCCGACGCTGCGCATTGTCCCGACCGTTGAAGCGGTGCAAGACCGTGTTGCCGTCGAAATCATGCGAGGCTGTCCCGGTCGATGCAAGTTTTGTGTCAGTACCGTTCAAAAACGACCCATCCGCTATCGTTCACCGGAGAGCATTGTGCGCATTGCCAAAGAGTCATGCCTAGCAACGGGTTTCAACGAAGTGTCGCTCCTCTCCCTTTCGACGAGCGATTATCCTCATTTTGAGGAATTGATGATAAAACTTCGCGATTCCCTAACTGACGTTACGGGCTCTGTGTCTATCTCGGTTCCGAGTCTGCGTGTCAATCATCAATTGAGCGACGTGATGCGGTGTCTTACGACGGAGCGCACCGCCGGTTTGACGCTGGCACCGGAGGCGGCACTCGACGAAATGCGGCGGCGAATCGGCAAGCCGATTACGAATGAACATCTGTTAGCAGGTTGCGAGTCGGCATTCAACAATGGTTTCAACCGTGTCAAGATGTATTTCATGTGCGGACTGCCCGAAGAGACTCACGCCGACATCGACGGCATCGTGGACTTGTCGGCATCGGTTGCTCGGCTGGGCAGAAAAATCCGAGGCAGGTCAGTTACCGTCATTGCCAATGTATCGAACTTTGTCCCGAAACCGCATACGCCCTGGGAACGGTACGGAATGGCAACGCAGAAATACTTTTTGCATGTGCATGATGATTTACGATTGCGGTCAAAGCGTACCGGCATTGCATTGAAGTATCATGATATGGAAACGAGTATATTGGAGGCGTTGTTGTGTCGCGGGGATCGCCGATTGGGAAAAACGATTGAGCGTGCTTGGCAATTGGGTGCGCGGCTTGATTCTTGGTCGGACTATTTTCGCGGCGACTGCTGGGAGCAGGCGATTCTGGAAACGCAAACGGATGTAAATAAAATCGTTCACGAAACGATTTCTGATGATGTAGAGTTGCCCTGGGGATATGTGCAGGGCTGACGCATCGAATTTCTCACAGTCCCTATTTTTAAGCGTCATCGTGAGTTAAAATGGGCTTTTACTCACGGAGGGATGTGTCCAAGTTTAGAGGGTAAACGTTTTTTTGTTACTACGTTATCTTCTTGCGCCCTTTGCGGTTAAAAAAGAATATTTAACCGCAAAGGATGCGCAAGGGACGCAAAGAACTGGAAAAACACCCACTAAACTTGGACACCCCCCCCGTCGCAGTCGCATCTTGTACGGCACTCCCTCTTGCGATTCTCCCAAACGTATGCTACACCAGAAGAAAGGGAGCAAATCAGTAAATTCGTTACAATCCTTGGAAAAACGCAAGAGTTTCATAGAAGTCTATTAGATGTTCCCTTTTGGATTATCGGCTAACTCTACGCACCGAACTTTCCGAGTTTTCCTGCGTGAGCCATTGCCATCGGCATAATGTACATCGCCTCAAACTGTCCGAGTCCGCCTAACACAGAATCGCGTTCGCTGTACTGTTCCCTTTGATCCGTGCGAGCCAAGTCCGAAACGAACAACGTCGGCACCGGATGAAAACTGTGCGACGACATCACCGCCGGAGTACTATGATCGCCCGTTACCACCAGACACGCCGGTTTCAACGCCATCACGCGAGGAACAATCGCGTCGAACTCCTCTATCATCTTGACCTTTTCGTCAAACTGACCGTCTTCGCCGCGACTGTCCGTATATTTGAAATGCACGAAGAAGAAATCGTAGTTCTTCCACTCCGTCGCCAGCAAGTCAATCTCTTCGGAAAGCGTGGCTGCCTTGCCGATGATGTCCATTCCGGCAAAACTTGCCAAGCCTTTGTACATCGGATAGACTGCAATACACGCCGATTTGAGTCCGTAAATTTCTTCGTAACTCGGCATGTGCGGCTTCTTGGCGAAGCCCCGCATCGTGTGATTGTTCGCCTTCGGTTCGTTTGCCAAAATCTTGACCGCCTGAGCATGAAACTCCTTTGCAATTTTGACCGTCTTTTCCGAAGCGGGACATTTTACGCCGGAATGAACCGCCGGTTCCAGCACCGGCACGCCCGTCTTTTGCGGATCGGTATCCGCAACGGCATCGCCGAGTCCTTCTCCGCGAAAGACGACGACAAAACGGTGTTCCTTGACCGGTTCGACAAAGACTTCGACACCCGGTATTTTGATGACTTTCAATTTTTGTACGACGGCGGCACTTTCTTCGGAGGGAATTCGTCCCGCCCGGCGGTCAGTGATTGTGCCGGCGGCATCGGTCGTACAGAAATTGCATCGGATGGCAACGTCGTTATCGGTCATGGCAAATCCGATACCGGCGGCTTCTAATGCACCGCGACCGATGATGTATTTGAGCGGATCGTATCCGAACAGTCCCAGATGACCGGGTCCGCTGCCGGGGGTGATGCCGGGCTTGATCGGCGTGGAAAGTCCCTGTACTCCGATTTTTGCCAGTGCGTCGAGGTTTGGTGTTTTTGCGGTTTCCAATTCGGTGAGTCCGCCCGGCTTTTGAGCAAGACCGCCGATGCCGTCGGCAACCAACAGGACGATTTTGCCGTCAGTTGATTCCCGGAGATTTTTCATAAGGTCGAGAATATCCATTCGTTTTTTGTGTGTTCCGCCGATGGCGGCAATCTTATTAAAGTATGATTTCACTCCATCATACTCGGCGAGCGGCGATTCGTCAAGGAGTTCAGAACGCTGTATGCAGCACGGCAATCATTGTACTTTGCTTTCCTTGTGCTCTTGGTGCTCTTTGTGGTTAATTCTTTTAATGCAAAGAGTGCGGGATGCGATAGAATGTCGTTGACGAAGTCGTGGGGACCGCTTCCGACTTCGGCGGTTTTATGCGATTCGGCATTGTCCTTCCATTTTTGACGCAGTGTGTTGATGTTCATGTTTTATTCCTTGACCGGGGCGCTCCATTGTGTAGCATCAAAGTTTTGTTTTGTGAATTGCGGTTGGTTAAGGATTAGGTTTTCTAGCAGTCATATTTAACGGACTGCGGGCCCCTCCAAAGGCGGGGAATGTAAACAATTCCCCGCCTTTGGGGGGGGGAATTTTGCGCAACAAAATGACGGGATGGTTCCTACGTATGACAATTTTCGAACAAAATTAATGATTTTGGCTCTATTCCGATTCCGGGTTGGTGGGTGGTGATGGTGCTCAATCAGGCAAAGTTGGGGCGAAATTACGATGAAAACTCACGCAGATGCACAAAACAGTCGATTTGTTTTCGGTGTTTGGGTGAAATAGGTAATTTGCGGTGCCGTCTTTGTGGAATAATAATCCACCAACCCGGAACCAGAATAGAGCCATGATTTTTAGAGGTTCCCCGATGCTACTCCCACTCCACCGTCGCTGGCGGTTTGGGCGTAACATCCAGCACTACTCGATTGACTCCCTTAACTTCGCTCGTGATTCGTCTTGCTGCCGTTTCAATCAATTCATACGGCAGCCGGACAGAATCTGCAGTTACAAAATCCCTCGTCGCTATCGCACGCAGAGCAATCGCCTCCTCGTAACAGCGTTCATCGTTACGTACTCCCACACTTTGAACGCCGATCAGCACGGCAAAATACTGCTGTATCTCTTTGTGTAACCCCGCCTTTTCAATTTCCTCACGGAAAATCGCATCGGCTTCTCGCAACAAGTCGAGCCGCGGTTTCGTCAACGCGCCTAGACAACGCACTGCCAAGCCCGGACCGGGAAAAGGTTGCCGATACGCAAAAGCCTCCGGCAAACCCAGCGCAACGGCACATCGGCGGACATCTTCCTTGTACAACATCTTGATAGGTTCGATGACCGATTCGAATTCAATGTCCAGCGGCATCCCGCCGACGTTGTGATGAGATTTTACCTGTTTGTGTCCGTCTTCGCCGCTTTCGATAATGTCGGGATAAATCGTTCCTTGTACGAGACAACCGATAGTGCCGAGTTTTTTTGCCTCTTCTTCAAAGACGCGGATAAACTCTTCGCCGATGATTTTACGTTTGCGCTCCGGGTCGGTAACGCCTTTGAGTTTCGCTAAAAACCGATCTTCGGCATCGACACGAATCAGGTCAATATCGTAGGTATCGCGGAAGAGTGCCGTTATCTGATCTCCTTCGTTTTTACGCATGAAACCGGTATCGACGAACAGACAGGTAAGTTTGTCGCCGACGGCTTGATGAGTAAGCACGGCGCAGACGGCGGAATCGACGCCGCCGCTCAACGCACACAGCACCGGACGACCGGCGGCTTCATTACGGATGCTTTCGCAAGATTCCTTGATGAATGTTTCCATGGGATTCGTTAAGCGTTAATAGTAGTGAATTGAGGTAGGGGGACTGGCAAAACGCACTCCATCAGGAAAATAGTGTACCATAAACGGGGACAAAGGGGACTTTGCAAACCTTTGGGAGTGTGTCCAAGTTTAGCGGGTGTTTTCCCTTTTCTTTGCGTCCTTTGCGGTTAAAAGAAAGAGTTAACCGCAAAGAAGAGAACAGAATAACAAAAAAACGTTTGCCCACTAAACATGGACACACCCAACCTTTGGCTAATTTTCGGTAGTGTTACAAACTTGTAGACGCGGTGGGTGAAAACACCTGTTTTGTAGGATTGCAGGAGGCAATTCAACAAATTTGGCACACTACCCAAGTTCCATGAACCGCTTAAGCGAGGCGGTCGGCTCTTGCCGCGTGAAGAGCGGACACCCCTCACGCGATAAACCGTGTTTGTCCCGGCAGCGGAATCGGATAGTTGCCCGTCTCGTCGGGAAGCGTCGGAGGTTCCATGTCCATTGTAACATCTTCCGGTGCGGTACCGCCGAAGATGAAATCGGCATTGTACGCCTCTTCGTACTTTACCGCATTGCCTTGATACGCCGCAATCTGTCCCAAAACGGCAACCATCGTACTACTGCACATAAAATCGCCGCAGTTGACAGGAACGCCCGACTTGATCGCCTTCACAAGTTCATCCTGCTCCGTCTGGTAAGGATTGTTGCCCGGTCCACGATAACGGTGAATCTCTTCGCCGCTACGGTTGACGAACCGGTTCTGATCCAAATAACACGTCGCCTTCGAACCCATAATAATGTCGCTCGAATTGTTGTAACAGTTATGCGTCGTTCTGCACACTGCATAAAGTCTCGCACCGCTTTTGTACTCATAGACAACGGAAGCGTGATCGAACATATCGCCATAGACTTCGCCGAAGGAACCGCTACGTCCCGCCGTTGCGAACGCCCAGTCGGGCAGTTCCCCTTGCATTGCCCAGCCCATCCGGTCAACGTTGTGAACCAGCGATTGCGTAACATCGTCGCCGGAGAGCCAGCAGAAATGATACCAGTTGCTGAACTGATACTGCAATTCGGTAAGCCCTGGTCTGCGTGCTACAAGACCATAGGGACCTCGCAGGAACATTGATTGCATTGCCACAATTTCGCCGATTTCGCCGTCGTGTATCCGTTTCATGGTATCCTTCCATGCCAGCGACCATCGGCTTTGCAGTCCAGACATCACGGAGAGTCCTTTTTCCTTCGCCAGTTTGCAGGCGGCTTCGATTCTTCGGACTCCTTGCGGATCAATGGCGTGCGGCTTTTCGACGAAAACATGTTTGCCTGCCTGAATTGCCGCCTCGGTGTACAAGGGGTGGAAATTCGAGGCGCACGCTATTAACACGACATCGCAGAGTCCGATGACTTTTTTGTAGGCATCGAGGTCCCAGAAGCAGTGTTCGTCGGGACATTGGACTTGCTCCGGCTTTGCTTGTCTCAGTGCGTTGCGTTGGTTTTTCACGCGGTTTTCAAACACGTCGGACATTGCCACTAACTTCACGCTGGGGTCGGCGTTCATAATTTCGACGGCTGCTCCGCCGCAGCGTCCGCCGCTGCCGAGCATACCGACTTTGATTTCCTCCCTGCCTTGCGCATGGACGTTAGAGGCAAGTGCAAGACCGGTGAGTACTGCTCCTGCCGTTGCACTTGTTTTGAGAAAGTCGCGTCGTGTTGCTGATTGGCTGTTCATGTTGTCTCCCTGATAAAGAACCCCGTCATTGTACAGGTCAATTATACTCTAAACGGCATGAAATTGGACTTTGCATCCCTTGCGTACCCTTTGTGGGGTGTGTCCAAGTTTAGTGGGTGATTTTCGTCCTGTAAGGAGGGAGCATTATAGCCTATCGCCGTGTTTTATTGAATCGTGCGGTCAGTATCGGCAACTTGCTAAAACAGGGAAAGGAGCCGTTGACGGCGGTGGCGGCTTGGGGGGAGAGACAATCCAAAAAGTTCCTAAAACGACTCGGATTCACACAAAAACGAAACTTGCACGGCGGCGGGGAGTGAAGTATAATCGCCCTGTCTCGGAATAAATCGGAATAGGAATGTGGAGTCATAAAAACGGCACCACCCCCAAATGAAATCGAACCAGATGAACTCGAACACAGATGAACTTGGACACAGATGAACTCGAACGGCAAAAAATGGATGCATTGGCGGAGTTCGCCGCCGGAGCAGGACACGAAATCAATAACCCGTTGGCAATTATCGGCGGACGTGTGCAACTTTTGCTCCGGGAAATCGAACATCCCGAACACCGTCGGCAACTGGGCATCATTGCCGCCCAAGTGAAGCGCGCCTACGAAATGATTGCCGATATACGGTTCTTTGCCCGGCCGCCGCAACCGGAATGGAACTCCTTCAATCTGTCCGAAGAATTACAAACACTCGTTGCCGAACAACGGCCGCTCATGACGGCAGCTGGCGTAACCTTTCACACGGACATTGTTCGGGAGGAAGAGACGGGGGTGGAGAGTGATCCCGTGTTACTCCGCGTTGCTGTGAGTATTTTGTGCAACAATGCACGGGAAGCAGTGCAACTGACCGGCGGCACCGTGGAACTTCGCCTCTATCGAACGGCAAGCAGGTGGGAAATTGTCGTCAACGATGATGGTTCCGGCATTTCGGAAGAGATGCGTCCTTTGATTTTCTATCCCTACTACTCTGGCCGGGAAGCGGGCCGCGGACTCGGCTTCGGCTTGCCGAAGGCCTGGCGTATCATGCAACTGCTCGGCGGTGCCATCCGCTATGAACCGGAGTCGGGATTCATACTAACGGTGCCCCGGCACCGTTAGCGGGTTAGCAGGGGCTCTGGCGGGAAAATTTTACGCAAAACACACGGAGACCGTGGCGAACGGAACCCGTGGCGTAAGCCAGGGAATAACCGAACGATTCCCTAACTGACGTTACGGACTCTGTGAACGCATTTTGTCGTTCTGTTCCTGGCTTATGCCACGGGCCCTGAGGACAATTTTTTTCTTTGTATCCCCTGTGCCCGATGATAGGGGACTTGTCTTTCATAAAAAATAGGGTAAAATCCGGTCAAGTATACGTTCACACGTTGGAGACTTCGCTACATCATTTATGCCTAACATTACCAGTGCCAAAAAGCGGCTTCGTCAGAATATCGCCACCCGGGAACGGAACCGTGCCAGCCGGTCTTTCGTGCGGAATCGTTGCAAAAATGTCATTAAAGCCGTTCAAACAGGGAACATCGAAGATGCCGACCGCTTGTTTCGTGATGCCGTTAAGGCTCTCGATCAGGCAAGTTCCAAGCGGATTGTGCATCGAAATACCGCCGCCCGAAAGAAGTCCCGACTCTCCGCGATGATCCGAAAACTCAAAGAAAGCAAAAAATAGAGACGTTTTGTTTCCCGCGGCGGGCTATGCTGTTTTTGGGGGCATGTTTTTTCGGGCAGAGTGCCGTATTGGGTTTGTAATGGGAGGAATTTATGACAGAGAAACTACGACCAGATTTTGGAAAATGTGGCGGGATTGTGCCGGTGATCACCCAAGATAAAGCAAGCGGCACAGTGTTGATGCTTGCTTATATGAATGAGGAAGCCTACAGCGAAACGCTTCGCACGGGACGGGCCGTCTATTTTAGCCGAAGCCGAAACAAACTTTGGCGCAAGGGAGAAGAGAGCGGAAATGTGCAGAATGTTTACGAAATCTTTCTCGATTGCGATGCTGATACCATTCTGCTTAAAGTCGAACAAGTCGGCGGTGCTGCCTGCCACGAAGGATACCAGAGTTGCTTCTTCCGCCAAATCACCCCGGAAGGTGTTAAAATTATCGGTGAGCGAATCTTCGATCCGAAAACGGTTTACGGGAAATAGAAGGCTGTACCGGGCACTTCTAAAAAACATCGTTTATTTTGACCTACGCCGAAAATGCAACGAATCTGTATTTTGCGTACTTTGCGGTTATACCCTGCACGGGGACAAATGGGACGTTTTTTTCTTTGTGAACTTTGCGTCCTTTGCGGTTAAATCTTTTTTTAACCGCAAAGGACGCAAGGAACCCAAAGAACTTTTTGTATTATTAGAGGTTCCCTATAAATCTTTACCGCAAAGGAGGTTTTTAGCCGCTCGTCATCGGCACGACCCAGACTTTTAGTTCGCTCTCGATGCCTTGTCCGAGATAGATGCGCACCGTATAGAGCGCCAATTCTTTAATGGGCCCGGAGAGTCTGACCTGGTCTGCCGTCAGCACGATTCCCTCGTTGCGGAGTGCTTTGACGATTTCCTCTGGCCCCACCGATCCATAGAGATGCCCCTCTTCGTTGGCATTTGCCTCTATCGATACCCGTTTGGTGCGGATTTCATCGGCAAGGGATTGCAGTCCCGCTAGCCGCTTTTTCTGTATTTCGGCAAGTTTCGCCCGATGCTTTTCTACCATTCTTTTGTGGTGTTCCGTCGCGATCGTTGCCAATCCTTGCGGGATCAGGAAATTATTGGCGTACCCCAACTTGACCTCCACGATGTCTCCTTGCTTGCCGAGATGGTCAATCGTTTGAATCAGCAGCAGTTCCACCCCGCCGCTCTTTCCCTGCGGCAACCGGCTGCCAGCCCGACGCTGTGCCTGTGCTTGTTTACGTTTTCGGATGAGTGTTGTCATGTTGTGTCCGTCAATAATCAATGTTTCTATAATGAGTGTTCCCGTGTCTTGTCAAACTTAACATTCGGATTATCAAATACTAACCTGTCCAACACTAAGAAAGCCGCAATTTTTCGATGGCGTGCAAAAATGCGTTGCAAGCAGGTCCGAACATCCGCCCTCCCGAACACTTGGTATGACGGCATTTTACCGAAAAATAGAGCGATTGCAACGGGGTATCCAATGGGGATGCCGCATGCGCCGCACGGACAGTCTATTTATCGAGCGTCATCCCCCATTGAGGCCACCAGCACCATCATATTCTCGATCACTTCGTTATATCCAAACGAACCGATGAGCGTGGGGCCGCGTTTTAGGTTGACCTGTGTTTTCCCGCACCAAAGTCCAATATCGGCGTGATCCGTTTCGCCCGGTCCATTCACCCGGCAGCCCATCACGGCAATCGTCATCGGCACCTTTACTCCCCTTACGGCTTCCTGAACTTGCTCCGCGAGCAACACGAACTGCTCGTTTTCGACTCTCGCACAACTCGGACAACTGATGATGTTCACGCACTCCGGCTGCCACTCCGTCAGCACTTTTCCTGACGCAACGTTTTGCAGGATTAAACGGCCCGCCGCGATTTCTTCCGCTTTTCGGTCATTCGGAACCGTCAGGGAGACCCGAAGCGTATCGCCGATACCTTCGGCAAGGAGCGGTTCGAGGGCGGCTCTCGATTTTTCGATTCCCCCCGACGGCAAGCCTGCTTCTGTGAGACCGAGATGAATCGGCACTTCGGGACGCTTCGCTGCGAACTGCCGATTCGCCAACACGACCGCCCGCGGGTCGGAGGATTTAATGGAAACGCAGAAGCGGTCAAAGCCGAGTGAGTCGATGAATTCGGCATGTTGCAAGGCACTGTTCAGAGCCACATCAATATCTGCCGTTTGCCGTTCGCCCTCTGCCGTTTGCCCCAGACTGCCGCAGTTCACTCCAATCCGCAAGGCACAATCGTGTTGCCGGGCAATTTGAACAATGCGTTCGACCTTCGTTTGCCACGGCATTTCCGGTTCGGCATGGTGAAGATGCCCCGGATTGTATCGGATTTTGTCCACGAATGGGGCAACGGTTTCGGCAAGGCGGTAGTTTTCCTGCAAATCGACCGAGAGATTGACGGCAGTACGCCCTCGGATTTTACGGCGTATTTCCCGAAGGGCTTCTGCATCGTGAAGAGTATCGACGGCAACGCGGACGATACCCGCACCGGCTTCGGTAAGCCGTTGACATGTTTCGGCGGTTCTCTCTACGTCGGTCGTTTTCGTTGCGGTCATACTTTGCAGTACGACGGGCAGTCCGCCGCCGATTTTGACCGTGCCGATTGGAATGATACGGGTTGTTGTCATGAAATGTATGGTTACGGCCGCATCACAACGGCGCAGCATTGTAACAGAGGTATTGCATCAAAACAACGGCACGGCGGAGTACCTCTGGGGGTGTATCCAAATTTAGTAGGCAAACGTTTTTTTGGTTATTGCGTTATCTTCTTTGCGCCCTTTGCGGTTACTCTTTTTTGTTTAACCGCAAGGAACGCAAAGGATACGCAAAGAACGCAAAAGAACTTTTGTATGGTTAGATGTCCCATTAACAATATCTTATTTTTAGAGGTGCCCTTGCGTAGATTTTGCTCTTGAATGAATTTCCCGGAATCGTTACGTTTCCCTCTCCGTTATGTTCATGCTGAAACTACGATGAAAAAAACCGCACGCCGTCAAAACGCCGCCCTTGTAACCATTCAGGATGTTTTTCACATCCTTGCATTAATTGCCATCTCCCTTTTGTTCTGGTCAATGCCTATGTACGCCTCCGGGCAGCCGCTGGGGAGCGTTACCCATGATGCCATACCGGGATTCGATATGCTCCCCCCGCCCGTACCGGCAATACCCGAACAAGCCGCTGCGATGTTTCCGGCTATGACACCGTTGAATCCGCCGCTGAATCCGCCGTTAGAGTCTGCTGTGCCGCCCGTACCTGTAGAAGACTTTTACGCGCCCGTTCAAGTGCAACTGCAAGCACAAGCCCCGCAGGAACTTCCCGAACCGGCGGCGGCAACGGTGAGTCCCATGACGGCAAGCCAGTTCACGCCGGTACAATCTCAGCCCTATCAGCCGCCGCTATTGCGGAATCCGCAAAGCACCACAGCGGCTGCTGTCAGTGCCGAGCATCCCTTTGCCAAATACTGGGGCATCCCGAATGATTCGCAGACGCAGATCACGGGCAAGCCGATGACGGTTACAGCACTCTTGTCGGGAACGCGTTCTCCCATAGTTCGCCGGCAGTTGCTTCAAGCCTACTGGGATTTGAGCGGACTTTTGGCAATCTATCATTTTCGGCTTGAAAACGAGCGGCTTGCGGGCGGAATGCAACAGGACAGTGCGGGGACATTGTTGCGTGAACAACGCCGGACAGCCGAAGTGGAATTTATCAAGCAGCAATGGGTGTTGGCGGGACTGCTCAATCAATTCAAGGGCCGTCCCCTTCGGGAGTCGGAATTGCCGATCCCGGAAGATTTTCCGCTCTATCCTCGCTATCAAACATTTGCGGATCAAATCGCCCGGTCAGAACGGACACAGTATCTTGGGCGGATGATTCCGATACAGGAACAACTGATTGAGTCGAAAAACGGCACTTGGAAGGCGGCATCGGAAATGGTGCAATCCGCTTCGCACCCTCCGTTTGTGGTTTCGACGCAGCGGACGATGGCATTTTTGGATTTGACTCGAGCGGTCATCGAGTATAATCAGATGATTGCAGAGTACGCGTTGGAAACGATTCCGCCGAATGTCAGTCATCAGCAATTAGTCGGAGCGGTGGTACGTTTGCCGCGAACCGACGAGAGTCCGCAATCCGCAATCAACCGACGGCAGTCGGCAACACAACCGGTTGCGATTGCACACAACGAGGAGCCGGCAAACATGGCGGCTCAACCGGTGATGCAGGCGGGATACGAATATCCTTCGCTATCGGCTCCGATGATGGTGCGGGAGCGGTAAAAAACTCGCCTGACAGTCCCGGCAGGAAGATGTTTACAGAATCCAATCTTGACAGAGCCCGTAACGTCAGTTAGGGAACAACCGAACGATTCCCTAACTGACGTTACGGGAGTCGGGGAATCCCTGGCTTACGCCACGGGCTCTGTGAACTGTGGACTCTGTGCCATCTTCCCCGCCGGCACAGTAATCGCAAAAAAAACACCAACGAGCACCCGGCGGCAGAAGTCCCATCGGCTCCCCTTTACGCTATACTATACTGGAAACGGATAGAAAATGGACGTTTCTTTGCATCCCTTGCAGTTATTTTCTTAACCGCAAAGGACGCAAGGGATGAGCAAAGAGCGCAAACTCCAATTTCATGCCTTTTACAGTATATCTGCGGTCTGCCTCTACAATCTATAAGCATGGAAACAAAACCAATATACTATTCGGTCTGTTTAGTCATCGACCAGCGGTGGAGTGCCGTCGTGCTGGGCTTAGTAACCGCATGCATTTGTCTTGTCGCATGGCATTACGGCAGCGGGCTGGCCGCTGCGACCGCGTTGCTGTTAATCCTTTTGACCGTCTGGTATATCTTTTTGCCCGTCCAACTCGAAATCAACAACAAAGGAATCATCCGAAGGGCACTGGGACGAAAACGGGAGATACGTTGGAGCGATATTCGGGCATATCAAATCCGCTACAATGGTCTGTTATTACTGATGCAACAGGAACGGTTTCCTTTGGATCCGTTTTGTGCCTTTTTTCTGCCGGTTCCGAAAGGGCTGATGACCGAAGTGCTCTACCGTTTCCGGCTCTTTATTGGAGAATAAAAACAATGGAACATACCCCCTATCAAACACAGATTATCAAGCGGTATTACAACAACCGCGAAGGTATTATGGCACAAAAATTGTCGGAATTAACGACGGAACTTTATCTGGCGGAAGGCAAAAAGCGGCAGCAGGTTTGGAAACGCATTTCTGCCGCCCTCTCGCAGTTAGGGGTGACTCCCGAAAAAATCGAGCAAATGGTCAACATGGACAATCCGGTACAACTTGCGGAGTTTGTGAAAAAATTGCCGTAAAAAACCGAGTGCTGTAAAAAATCGAGCGGAGAGTCCAAAAGAACGTACTATACTTGTCCACGCCATAAGTTGCTCTTTTTTCGCTGCGTTCTCCGTGTCTGCCGTGTTAAAATTGAACCACGGAGAAGGCACGGAGTTCACGGAAGAAAAAAGCAATTTGTAACGTGGTACAGTATCTTAGGGAGCATATCGCCGTCGTACGATTGAGCCGCCGAGCAATCATACTCTTAACAATACCCAAAGAAAAAACGTCCTATTTATCTCCGTGTAAAGTATAGCCCTCCATCATTGCTTTTATGTCTAACAACTCTTGTTTATTGAATTGCTCGCCGGGAAAAATCGGTTCTGCCAGCGTCCCATTGCAATAATAGCAAGCAGACACGATTCTCTTTGCGATGCAAAAATCCCAAAACGCCTCGTCGGAGAACCCAGTGCGGACATGAATTCCGTCGGATTTCTTGAGTTCGAACTTTTGCATGTAATGGGCAACTGCGGCGCGTGAGCATCTTCCCAAAAAACCGTTTTCCAATGTCAAGCAGTTTTTCTTACCGCAGGTTTTAAATATCTCATTTCCTTCCTCTGTGCTCTTTTTCGTCATGTCAAAGTCCCCCATATCGGTCCACATGTCGATTTTCCGAACGTAACGATGGCATCTGTAGGGAATACTGTTGATGTCCAGATGCCGCATCATTAATTCAATTTTATCTTTATTTACGTCTCCATATCGTGATAGTCTTACACTGAACTTTTTGTTGTTTTTCAGCAATTCAGAGACTTGAGCACTTGGAACAACGGTGGCGTTTGTTGCGATTTGGCACTTCGCTATCTTATTATTTCTGTTGATAAAATCCAAAATTTTATCGAGGTCTTTGTGCAAAAAGGGTTCGCCGCCTTGAATTTGTAACAGTCCGTCGACACGTTTTTTCTTTGATGACTCCGAAAGTCAAAAACGGGGCGATTTTTTTGAAGGGTCTTTTTGTCCATCGGGCGATTTCGGCGGGATGGACTGTATTATGTTGAGTGGGCCTT
>Ga0099364_10006393_pt1 | contig 17159 bp, 15 predicted proteins | sample TergutTh196P3_FD_73070 | JGI IMG/M metagenome (GOLD analysis project Ga0099364, IMG submission 73070) | Microcerotermes parvus P3 segment gut microbial communities from Pointe-Noire, Republic of the Congo - Th196 P3 | ecosystem: Host-associated > Arthropoda: Insects > Digestive system > Gut ... | reverse complement strand
TCGAACGCAATATTTCTTTCGGACGCTTCATCGTTCGGCTCACCGTCGGTGATGAAAAACACGACTGGTCGATAAGCCCTGTAGCTATACCCACCGCTCCTTTCCGACTGGATTTGGCGGATGCCCATTTGAATCTCCGCCACGAGTTTTTCAAAAGCCTTTCCATAGCAAGTGCATTCGCCATCCGGGATTATTGGGTTTTTCCTGTTGCGTATGATCCATTCCTCAATTTCGTCTATCCCGCCCAATGTAAGGTCAACCCGCGCTTCTTTGTCAAAGGTGATGACCTCTACGCGGATTTTATCGCTGAGGGATGCGCTGCCGGTCATGGCAGACAGCAGTTTAGGAAGAAAGCTTAAAGCCGCATTAAACCTGCCGTCTTCGTCCTTCATTGAGTATGATGTATCCAGAACGAGATACACAGGGAGCAATTCTGCGTATTTTGAGTCTTGATTAGCCATATTTGTAATTTCGCCTTTCTACCTGATGAGGTTCTAGTGTTGAAGAGCAGTTGCTATTACGCTGTTTCTTCATCTCCTGGTTATTCTTTGCGACTGTACCAGGATCCAATTAAGCTTTGTTGTCCAAACTCACTCAGTACTCCATTAATTCTGTGTACATCGTATTCTTTTTCTTTGATAAAATATCTGACAATTAGGTCACGGGTATTGCAGGGTGACAGCGTATAACCTGCTCGCCCCAAAAGTTCCAGGGCAACGTCGAGCGGCAACTCCAACGCAAGAGCAAGACCGATTGCGGTGCTTTTCGACGGCTGATAGTCCTGTTTTGCATGAATGGAATGAAAAACACCTTTTGTTATGTTAGCCTTTCCATATAGGTCTGAATCTTTCGGAAAACGATCTTGCCTTTCTTTGATTAAACGAAACAGCATCTTTGAGAACGAGTCTTTTTTCTGGACATCAATATATCTCCGAGCCTCGGGCGAAAACCCCGCCGCGCGAGCCAACTCGAGCTTGGGACTCGCTTCCAAATCCTGTTCATAGCTTATTCTTCTATGTAGTATCTCTGTTTCCCTAAGGGCTTCAAATTCCAATTGGCTGATTTTTTCATGCATGGCATCCACATAGGAATGTGTAATAATAGGACTAACCAGTAAAACCCTTGAAAAATGGGGATTTGCCGTGTTAGTCCAAATTTATTACACCAATTTCTATGAAAGGCAGGAACCAGATATGGGAAGAACCATTTTTATCGGAGCGAGAAAAGGCGGTGTCGGAAAGACGATGACCACCGCGAGCCTTGGCGTTGGGCTTGCCCGCGAGGGGAAAAAAACGCTTGTTATTGACGCGGATTCGCAATCCTCGTTGACAGTCAGCCTCGGCATAAAAGAGCCTCAAAAACTGCAAACCACGCTTTCAACGATTATGAACCACATAATCAATGAGCATGAATTTGACCCCACGGTCGGCATTCTTCATCATTCGGAAGGCGTTGACCTGCTTCCCTCCAATGGCAGCTTAACAGGCATTGAACTCGCGCTTGCGCCGCTTATTGGGCGGGAGACTGTACTGCAACGGTACATCGAAAAGGTTGAGCCGCTATATGACTTCATCTTGATCGACACGCCTCCGACTTTCGATTTGCTGACCATCAATGCGCTCGCTGCTGCCAACAGCGTAATCATCCCTGTTGTGCCAAAATATCTTGACGCGAAAGGGCTGGAACTGCTGATGAAATCCATCGCGCAAGTTCAACGGCAAATCAACCCTGCGCTATCCATCGGCGGGATTCTGCTCACTATGGTTGACCGCAGGGCGAATCTCACGCGGGAAATCATCGGACTCATCGAAAACGCATATGGCGGCAATGTCCGCATTTTTGGCGAACACATACCCCGCTCTGTCCGCGCCGCCGAGACATCTGCTTTTGGCATAAGCATTTTCAAGCACGACCCGCACGGGAAAGTGGCGGCAGCCTACGCCGCGCTTACGGGGGAGGTGATGAGCGATGCCGCGTAATCAAATTATCGGAAACCTCGCCCTCTCCGGTTACGAGGATATTTTCAGAAGCGATATAAGCACACACAGCGGTGAATCTATTGTCGAGATTCCAATAGAAGAACTGTTCACTCCAGAGCAGCATCCGTTTCAAGTCATCGACGATGCGGAAATGCTTTCTCTCGTGGCGAGCATCAGACAGCATGGGGTGCGCGAACCGGGGCTTGTTCGGCCCCGTGCCGAGGGAGGTTACGAACTCCTTTGCGGCAATCGCCGAAGGCGGGCTTGCGAGATAGCAGAAATCAAAACCATGCCGGTCATAGTCCGCAGCCTTGACGACGACTGCGCGGCAATCGTCATGATCGAAAGCAACCTGCACCAACGCGAAAAGATATTGCCAAGCGAAAGGGCGTGGGCATACCGGATAATGATGGAAGCGCTCAACCATAACGGGGTCAAGGGTGATAGCCATTCATACGAAACCATGACCGAGCGGACAGGCGTGAAGAAAAGCCAGCTTTTCAAGATTGTCCGGCTCACGGAGCTAATCACAACTTTGATAGACAAAGTGGACGCGAAGCAGCTTGCATTTAACCCCGCCGTCGAACTCTCCTATTTGTCGGTTATGGAGCAAACAGCAGTTGCAATAGCTATGGACAACAATCAGATTAAGCCGTCGCTCTCACAGGCAATACGGCTGAAAAAGATGAAACAAGACGGCAAGCTGACCACCGAGGCTATTAACGATATGCTCTCAGAGGAAAAGAAGCCGCCGAAAGGCGAACCGACCGGGGATGCCCGTTACCGCCGCTTCTTCCCGCCGGACTACTCTCCAAAGCAGATAGACGCAGTAATCGTCGAACTGCTGACGGACTGGAAAGCGAGGGCGGCAGAATAAACGGAAAAAGCGAAAAGCCCAAACGTGTCCTTCTTTCAACAGATGGCGCGTTTGGGCTTTTTCATTATTGCTTGCTGCTAATTGTAAACACAGAGTATCGCTTTTTCCCGTGAACTAACTCAGTTGAGATAAACACAAACTTTTTCTTTTCAGTTGAAGCCTCCATCCCACAAGGGCATGTGTTCCAAGTATTCGCCGATCACAGCCGGGACATAGAACGCGCCAAATGTTTTAAGCCCGTTATCTCTCTGCATAGTCGGCATTTCAACCAAGAACTTGTAATACGGCATAAATACCGTATCCTGCCTACCTGTGCGGTAGACCAATTCTACGCTCGCTATATACCCCTCGCCCGGCAACGCTTCGGGGACAGAAGTGATATAGTGATTGTTCAAAAGGAGCATCCGAGCTTCTGCTTCCGTGATGATTGGATAATCGCCAATCTTTTGCGATAAGTCCCAATTATAGCGGTCAATGATCCACAACTCACCATCGTCATTCGGCGAAAACTTTACACGGTTGAAATTATAGCCAATGATCCTTTCAGTTATGCTGCCGCTGTTTTCATAAGCGGAAAACGAGAAGCCTATTTGAGCGAAATAAGTGTACTGGCCGATTATGTCAATCGCAGGGGAGTTCATGTCAACCACTGCCGGATATTCTTCAAGTAAATATAGAACAACGTCACGCGCCTGCTGCGCTGTAGTATTGTCATAGGTCAGGCTGTATTGTTCCGGGAGTGATACAGCATCGTCAAAGAAAACCCTCACTTGACCGTCCGGCAGAACCCTTATGGTAACATCGCCGCAAACAGCCACCGCTTCATAAGGCGTTGGGGTTGGCGCGGTCGGGTCTTTTTCCTTTTGCTTTTGTATCATTTCCTCGGTCGGATTCGTGAAAACGCTATCTACGGTCACGCCCAAAGCGGCAGCCGCTTGACTGGCTTTTTCTTTCATTTCATCCACTGTAAGCCCCCCGATAGGATTCCACGAATCGTCATAGCTTACCGGGTTTCGGAACACGGGCAATGTTTCTATGACCTCGCTTGCGTTCCACGGATTGTCATTGCTCAGTTCACTGATGTCAAAAGCCATATATCCTTCAAAGCCCATTTCCAATCCAGGCTCAGTGTTAATAGTGAGCTTCGGCAAGCCTGAATAGTCGTCGGGCGCGATTGGCTGCTCCCGATTCAGCATAAACGTAACAGCGACAATCAGGCAAGCGGCGGCGGCAACGCCTATGGATACCCATTGCGCCGGAAAACGCTTCGTTTTTTTGCTTTTTACCAAGCCGTCTTCGGCTTGCGCAATAATATCATCATCTATTTGACCAATGTAATCCATTAGTTTTTCGGTTTTCATAGTACCACTCCTTCATTTTCAAGGTGTTTTTTTAGGGTATTGCGCGTTCGGAAAAGCATCGACTTGACCTTGCTTTCGCTCATTTGATAGCGTGACGCTATTGCCCCGACGGAATCTGCATACCAGTAACGCCTGACGAACACATTTCTGCTCTCGTTGTTCATTGCCATCAGAAACGAATTTATAATATTGACAACAATGCCCGCCTCGGACTCCAACTCAACATTGCTGCTTGAAGGTATGCAATCCTCCAGTTCGCTGAACAGCAAGGCAATCTCACCGCCTCCGCGCTTTTGCGATCTTTGTTCTTTGTACTTGTTGAGTGCCAGATTGCGCGTGATTTTACCTAAAAACGAGCGAAATATAGCCGGACGCTGCGGAGGTATGCCCTCCCATGCTTTAAGGTAAGTGTCGTTCACACATTCTTCTGTGTCCTCTTTGTTGTTCAGAATGTTGTTAGCTATAACAGCGCAATAGCCTTCATATTTCTTCGCGGTTTCGTCGATAGCCGATTCGGAGCGCTCCCAATATAAATCGAGTATCATTTCATCATCCATTTTTGCTCACCCCTGCCTTTTTGAAGCTTCACCTATATAGACAACAAATAAATGAATCCGTTGCATTTGAACAAGGCATTTTTCAAAAAATAACCGCAAAAATTAGCGGTTATGTAAAAATTCAGGAAAGTGTCCTACGCCACTCCTGATTTTTTGGCTTAATGCGACTAGTAAAACCACGACAAGCCTACCCCGTCGAACTATGATTGAACACGTTTCTTGTTAAACGCGGACGGCACGAACCTGTATGCTTCCTTCTTGTCCATCCTTGTGATATACCGAGTAGCTATCTTTTCGCCACAGTTAGGGCAGAACAAGGCTCTGTGGTACTGCGAGAAGTCGATTGACCCGTCAACAATGCGGTCGTTGTACATCTTCACAAACCCGCTCTCGCCGACTTTTTGGTAGTTGGCGATGAAGCATTTGCAGTAGGCGCAGCTTACCTCCAAGATGTGGCTGCCCCTGACTTTTTTGCAGTTCGGATTCCTATAAATCTCCATACCCATATAATACCACAACCCAAGCAATAATCCAGCCCCCTTGCGTCCTGTGACCACAAAATCACGGGCGCAAGGGGGCTTTTTCTTTTTGCCCGAAAACGAAATACGAGGAGGTCGCCAGATGACAAAGTACACCTATGGAACACCGTTTACTTACGTCTATGACAAGTTTGTGTATTACGAAGAAGATTTTGACTGTACCGTTTGCGCCAATTACAAAGGTCGCGGCGGTCATGGCTGCGGGTGTCCCGTTTGCGAATTCCAAGAACTTAAAGATGACGCAATAAAGAACAACCGCCTAAAAAGACCGAGGGGGTGGCAAAAATCGTGCATCGTGGAGTAACCCCCGAACAAATCGCCCGCGCAAAAGAAATCAACATAGAGGACTATATCCTCAAGTACGAGCCGCAAAACGTCAGGCGCATCGGCAGCGCCTATTATCTCAAAGACCATGACTCTTTTGAAATCAGCAATGGGCTTTGGAACTGGCATAGCAGGGAGATAGGCGGGAAAAACGTGGTGGACTACCTCATCAAAGTGCGCGGGTACAGCTTCGTTGACGCAGTGCGGCATCTGGTTGGCGACGACGTGTTATCTAGCAACACAGCACCGAAACCAAAGCTGCCGCCCAAAAAGAAACCATTTGCGCTCCCGGCGCGGAACGGCAGCAACGAGCGGGCTATCGCCTATCTGGAAAGTCGGGGCATTGACAGGCGGCACGTCCTCGCCTGTATTGAGAATGGCTCCGTCTTTGAGAGCGCAAAATGGCACAACTGCGTATTTGTTGGTCGTGACGACAATGGCAAAGCCCGCTACGCCACCATACGCGGAACGGCAGGCGACTTCAAGCGCGACGCCGACGGCTCTGACAAGAAATACGGTTTCATAATACCGCCGATTAGCGGCGAAGGCGATACCGTAGCCGTTTTTGAAAGCGCCGTGGACGCCCTCTCCCATCAGACGCTCTACCCGGAGCTTGACTGCTGGCGGCTCTCCCTCGGCAGCACCTCTCTTGCCGCCCTGACGCATTTCCTTGAACGGCACGGCGAGGTCAAAAAGTGCATTGCCTGCACCGACAATGACAAAGCAGGGAATTTGGCTGCTTCTAAGATTTTGGCACTGCCCGGAATCGAGGCAATTCGCTCTTTTCCCCCTGCCGGTAACAAGGACTGGAACGACGCGCTCGTCGCAATCAAGAACAGAAATAAGCCATCGCTGATTGGTCAGCTTGAAGAAGCAAAAACGATAGCCGCAGGGATAAACGGTCTATCGGGCAAGGAAAGGAATGGTGGTTCTATGTGCCTATGACAATATTTGCGGATAAAGGAGGTGGAAACCAATGCAAGAACAGATAGAAGAAAAGACAGCCGCCATATCGGTCAAAGCCGTGAAAATGACGGGTCAGCTACTCGCCAAAGCTATGCGGGCATGGCTAAAAAAGGCGCGTGAGCCGACATTCAAGCAGGGCAAGCAGAGCGTAAAGTCGCTTACCAAGCAGGGCGCAAGCCTGTCGAACATCGAGATCGACGGCGATAACATCGGCTCGTTCAGCCGCACCGCCCGGAAATACAACGTGGACTTCGCGCTCAAACGCGACGACAACTCCGGGAATCCCCCAAGATGGCTTGTGTTCTTCAAGGCGAAGGACGCGGACGCGCTGACGGCGGCGTTCAACGAGTACAGCAAAACGCAGATAAAGATGAAAAACCGCAAGCCGTCGCTTCTTGCGCGTCTTGAAAAAGCGAAAGAGCTTGTCACGGAAGTTGGAGCGCCCGTCAAGAACAGGAACAAAGGGGGGCATGAACTTTGACAATCACCACGAAGATCAAACAATACGTCCTCCCCCTTCTTCCGTACTTGCTGATATTCTGGTTCTTCAACAAAGCGGGCGAAGCGGTGCGGACAGCGCCGGGGCGCGACATCCTGCAAAAGCTGATGCAAGGCATCGCGAACATGAACGCAACATTCGCCCGACCGCTGCCATCGTTCGACATTAACGACCTCTGCGTCGGCATTGTCGGCGCGGCGGCGGTTTTCTGCATCGTGCTGTACAAGAAGAAAAACAGGAAGAAATGGCGCAAGGACATTGAGTACGGATCGGCGAGATGGGGAAATAAAAAAGACATTGAGCCTTTCATCGACCCCAAACCGGACAACAACGTGATACTCACCGCCAGCGAATCTCTGATGCTCAACGGCAGGCCGTCAAACCCGAAATACGCGAGGAACAAAAACGTCCTTATAGTCGGCGGCTCAGGCTCCGGCAAGACTAGATTTTGGTTGAAGCCAAACCTGATGCAAATGCACAGCAGCTACGTCGTGACCGATCCAAAGGGAACAATTTTAATAGAGTGCGGGAAGCTGCTCCAACGCGGAACGCCGAAAGTCAAAGCAGTCATCGGCAAGGACGGGAAAGCGGTCAAAGACAAATATGGTAACGCAGTGACCGAACCCGTGCGCGGAAAAAACGGCAAGGTCGTTTACGAGCCTTACGACATAAAGGTTCTGAACACGATTGACTTCAAAAAGTCCATGCACTACAACCCGTTCCATTATATCCGCTCGGAAAAGGACATACTGAAATTCACGACTGCGCTCATAGCGAACACCAAAGGCGAGGACTCCAAGAACGGCGAGGATTTCTGGGTGAAAGCTGAAACATTGCTGTACTGCGCTTTGATCGGCTTCATCTACTACGAAGCGCCCGACGAGGAAAACAACATGAACACCCTTGTGGAGCTTATCAATTCTATGGAAGTCCATGAAGAAGATGAGAGCTTTATGAACGCCGTTGACATCATGTTCGACAAGCTCGAAAAGGGCGAGCCACTGCTGGATGACGACAAGAAGCCGGTTCTTGACGAGAACGGAAAGATTATCCGCACCACGGAGGGACAGCCAAAACACTTCGCCGTCAGGCAGTACAAAAAATACAAACTGGCGGCGGGCAAAACCGCAAAAAGCATCCTCATATCCTGTGGAGCGAGGCTCGCGCCATTTGATATTGCAGAGCTTCGCGAGATTATGAGCTATGACGAAATGGGGCTTGACACCATCGGGGACAGGAAAACCGCGCTCTTTATAATCATCAGCGACACGGACACGACATTCAACTTCTTAGCCGCGTTGATGTACAGCCAGTTGTTCAACCTTTTGTGCGACAAGGCCGACACAAAATACCACGGCGAACTTCCCATACACGTCAGGTTCTTGCTCGATGAGTTCGCTAATATCGGGCAAATACCCAACTTCGACAAGCTCATTGCGACGATACGGAGCCGCAAGATTTCCGCTTGCGTTATACTGCAAACGCAGTCGCAGCTAAAGACGATGTACAAGGACGCGGCGGAGACAATTATAGGGAATATGGACGCGAGGTTGTTCCTCGGAGGCTCAGAAAAGACCACGCTGAAAGACCTCTCGGAAGCCCTCGGAAAAGAGACGATCTACCTGCTCAACAACAGCGTCAGCAAGGGGAACAACCCGTCATACAGCCAGAACTACCAGAAGCTCGGCAAGGAACTCATGAGCATGGACGAACTCTCGGTGATGGACGGGTCGAAGTGCGTGTTGCAGCTTCGCGGAGTCCGCCCGTTCCTATCGGACAAGTACGACATCACCAAGCACAAGAATTACCGCTTCCTCTCGGACGATGAACCCAAGAACGCTTTTGACATCGGGAAATTCGTGTCAACGGAGCTTAAAGTCGATCCGAACGAACCATACCAGATATGCGAGTACACGCCAACGGACGAGGATATGCCGGATGAAGCGTTCGGGGACTTTACGTTTGACGATGATATGGTTGACGAACCCGACGGCTTCGAGGATTACGAGGTAGACTTGGAACCCATCTAAATCCCGCGTCACGCCGTCCTCTCCCAATGTGGAGTGGGCGGCTTTTTTCATTTCCGCAACAAAAATAAACGAAGGGAGAATCAAAAAAGAGCATGAACGAACTCACCATCATCAAGCGCGACGGAGGCGCGTACATCGACAGCCGTGAAGTCGCGGAGCTTATCGGCAAACGGCATCACAACCTGCTCCGCGACATCAACGGCTACATCAGCCACATGGAAAAATCCATTGAAATCAAAATTGATTGCAATGCTTTTTTCATTGAAAGCAGCTACATCGACGCAATCGGGCGCACATTGCCGTGCTATCTCATCAGCAAGCTCGGCGCGGAGGTCATCGCAAACAAACTGACAGGCGAAAAGGGCGTGTTGTTCACCTGTGCATACGTTACCAAGTTCAATGAAATGGCTCAGAGGGAGAGCGCCGTACTCGAAGCCCTCATATCCATGCCGCCACCGCGCCTCGGCGAAGTCAACGCCTGCGCCCGAATCGTCGTGCGCGGGCTGAAGAACTTCGGAGCGTCTCCGGAGGGCATAATCAAATTCCTGAAAGGCGCGTATGAGCCGTTCGGCATAGCTATAGAAACCGAAGCGGAAGGCGGCAGCATTCCTCGCTGGTACAAGGCAAACGCCATCGCGAAGCTGTGCGGAGTCTATTCGCTAAATGGCAAGCCGCACAGTCAGGCTGTTGCCTGTATCCTCAACGAAAACATCCTTGTCGGCGCGGAACACAAGCGGCACGAAACGGAGCGCTATGGTGATTATTTGAGCGTAAGCACACGTTATGACGAATACGCGCTCAACGCCGTGGAGGATTGGCTGGCAGACAACGGCTACCCTTACGACATATACGGCTTCGACCGCACCTACCATGTTGAGTATTCGTATGAATATGAATAACAGAAATACTCATACAAGCATAGTCCAGCATGAGCCGAAAGGCTCTTTTTCAATACCAAAAAAAATATAAAAGAAAGGGTCAGAAAAATTTGTCTGACTAGGTGAAAAAAATGGCATTCTTCGCAAGCGCGGTCAGCACATTGCAGACACTCGTTATAGCACTCGGCGCAGGATTGGCCGTCTGGGGCGTAATCAACCTGCTCGAAGGCTATGGCAACGACAACCCCGGAGCCAAATCGCAAGGCATGAAACAGCTCATGGCGGGAGGCGGCGTGGCGCTCATCGGCTTCACGCTCGTACCGCTGCTCTCAGGTCTTTTTGGCTAATGTGTATTTAAAAAAGTTATTGGTATGAAAATTAGTTAATAGTATAAAAAATTATTATTGACACGAATAAAAAGTTAATGGTATAATATTGCCATAAGCTTCTCGACAGCGAGGTATCAATAACTATGGCGAAACACAATCGCGTCTGGAATCAAGCTGTACATGAAAGATATGTGCTTGAAGGCCGAGGGAGCGGCTGGGGCCCCGGTTACAAGCCGTGGATTCGTGTACAAGACTTTGCTTCCCGCGGTGTTGTTTCCCGCGTGAAAGGCAGAACGACCGGGCGAGTTCATCATTTGATGTCAAATAATGAACTCGCCTACTTTTACATGCTGGACTGGTCGGACAGAGTAACGGACATTCGTGAACAATATCCACTGTCAGATTTAGAATGCGCAACGAACATCGCGGCGCAAGCCGGGATACGATACCCAAAGGACAATATGAGCGGTTATCCTTATGTTATGACATGCGATTTTTTGATTTCAACTGCAAGCGGACCGGTAGCGCGAACGGTTAAAATGTCATGGGAGCTTTCCGATACGAGAGTGTTGGAGAAACTGGAAATAGAGCGCAGGTACTGGTCTATGTTCGGTGTTGACTGGAAAATTGTAACCGAAAATGAAATTTCGTATCGCAGGGCAAAGAATATTGAATGGCTGTACTCAGCGAGGGAGTTGCCAATGACCGATACACTGAAATCCGCAGCGGCGGAGCTTTTGCAAATTATCGTTGCCTCAGAGAGTTCGGTAACTGAAAGCGCTAAATTGATTGAATCATATTATTGCCTGAAGCCGGGCGTTGGCCTGCAATTGTACAAATATCTGGCTTTAAACGGCATTCTGAAAATAGACTTGAACGAACCAGTCAACCTGAACGCGAAAGGGCTTGCTGTGGCAGTATGAATGAATTGTCTGTAAATTTGCTTCTAAAGTCAATTGATTGCGGCCATCTTATGCGCATTCTCTGGGTTTCCCCAGAGCGTAAAGGAGTGTATCTGTTCAATTGTGATACTTTGGAAATGCCTGAACTGGTTGAGTATGCGGATTTGCAGAAGCTGACAGATGATGGTTTGTATGAGATTCAAGAGACAGACCCATATTTCGTAACTGTAACCCCGGAACAACTGAATGAGAATAAACGCCAAGCCCGCGACAGACTGTGGAGTTTAATGGCTCCGCTCGTCACAGATGAGCCGCGAATCTTGGATAAGCGCGGACGCAATCAAATCCTTGCTGAAACTATCGCGAAAACAGGGAAAACCCGTGGAGTGCTACAGCGATATCTCAAAACGTATTGGAAACGGGGAAAAACGCAAAACGCTTTTATTCCCGACTTCCACAAGCGCGGCGGCAAAGGTGTTGAGCATCGTGGCGGCGCGGTGAAAATGGGCCGCCCGCGAAAATACGGTGATAGCGTGGGCGTCAATGTAGATGATGCTATCAAGGCAATATTTGAATCCGCGATCAAAAAATACTATCATACGCGCGATGAACACTCATTGCAACACGCATACGATATGATGATTAAGGAACACTATACCCGATTTATTCCGCAGGATAACGGCGGGAGCAAAGCAGAGTTGCTGCCAGCGGACAAAATCCCTACAATCGGGCAATTCCGCTACTGGTATGGGAAGAAACATGGGGTAACCGAGAAGCTCATAAAACGCAAAGGGGAAACGAAATTCTCGCTTGACCATAGGGCTGTTACGGGCAAATCGGACTTCGGCATAATGGGGCCATGCGCAAAGTATCAAATCGACGCGACAATCGGGGATATATACCTTGTGTCGCGCTTCAACCGCGCCGATATAATTGGCCGTCCGGTGATTTATTTCATCATAGACGTTTTTAGCAGGATGGTCGCGGGAATGTATGTCGGTCTAGAGGGGCCTTCATGGGCCGGCATGATGATGGCAATTGCAAACGCCTGTTCCGACAAAGTGAAATTTTGCGCGGAGTACGGCATAACGATTACAGAAGAAGAATGGCCGTGCCGATATGTGCCAAATGTAATCCTTGGCGACAGGGGCGAACTGGAAAGCAAATCAGTTGAAACATTGATATCCACGCTGAATGTGCGTGTTGAGAACGCGCTGCCGTATCGCGGCGATATGAAAGGCATTATTGAGCAGTATTTCAAAACTATAAACACGAATGCAATAGAATTTTTGCCTGGCCACGTCAAAAAGGACATAGGCGAACGCGGGAGCAAGGATTACCGGATTGGCGCTATACTGGACATTCATCAGCTAACAAAGATACTGATTCAGAGCGCGCTCTACCATAACAATCAGCATTTGCTTGAAACATTTGAGCGCACTGCGGATATGATTGCGGATGACGTGCCGCCAATACCGCTGAAGCTTTGGAACTGGGGCATTTCGCATTGCTCTGGGTTGCCGCGCTCATTCCCGGAGGACGCGGTAAAACTTGCGCTTATGCCGATGGACAGCGCGACCGTAACTGCAAAAGGAATACGTTTCAAAGGATTGTATTACATTTGCGAACGTGCGGTATCTGAGCGTTGGTTTGAAACGGCAAGGGCAAAGGGCAGTTTCAAGGTGGATGTTTCCTATGACCCACGCAATATGAACAGGATCTATATTCGCCAATCTGACGGAAGCATTGATTCTTGCCATTTTACAGAATGGCAGGAGAAGTACACCGACAAGTGCCTAGACGAAATCATTCATCTCCACGAAGCCGCAAAACAGGCGCAGCGTGAACACGAGCATAAGGAAATGGCTTCAAAGATGGACTTATCAGCAGCGATTGACAGCGTTATCGCCGAAGCCGAAGACATGGCCCGGCAAACGGCAATACCGAAATCAAAATCAGAGCGGACAAAGAATATACGCGATAACAGACAAAACGAGAAAGAAGCTAATCGCCGTGAAGAAACATTTGTGTTGAACAACGATGACTCCAACACAGCGGGTTCTGCAACTACGCCACAAACTGAATCAGAACCTGTTTCCCCGGCGCTTGCGATGATTATTAAACAATTGGAGGAACGGCTAAATGAAAAATGAACCACAGAAAGCACGCTATATACCGCAAAAGGTTTTTGATTACGCAGGAAATCCGCTTATTGAAGCCTTGCCCCCTATTTATTCGGACGACGAGGCAGCAAGGCTGTTGACGGTTGATCCCGGCTACCATGAGGCGGAACGTGAGTTTGAGGCGCAGGACCGCGCCCACTCCATTTGGAGGCTGTTCCATTATTTTCAACCGCTTGTCATGCACCTTGATATTGAAAAGCGCATATCTGTAGCGATAAGGCAGGGCTATATATCTCGAAATCCGGCAACTCCCCAGTATGCCAGAATGCTTGTACAGGGCGCGGAGGCGGTGAGCGACAGTTCACAATATCTGAGCAACTACTACACGGGCAATACAACATCGGTGGGATTTACGGTAATAGGCTTGTCCGGCGTCGGGAAGACGACTGGGGTACAGCGGGTTCTATCGCTGTACCCGCAGGTAATTCAGCATACACAGTACAAGGGCGAATCGTTGTTTATGAACCAGCTAGTATGGGCGAAACTTGACTGCCCGTTTGACGGCTCAATCAAGGGGTTGTGCTTTGACTTCTTTGCTTATGTTGACAGGGTGCTAGATACGGATTATTCGCGTAAATTCTCTGTCAACCGTATGGCGGTCAACGCTGCTTTGCCGCGCATGGCTCAAATAGCGAATGCACATAGCCTTGGTTTGCTCGTAATTGACGAGGTGCAGCACTTGATTCAAGCAAAAAACGGGGGCAAAGAGAAAATGCTGAATTTCTTCGTTACGCTTGTAAACACTGTCGGTGTCCCCGTGGTATTGATTGGCACAACAAAAGCAATGGAAGTATTGCAAAGCGAGTTCCGGCAGGCGCGGCGCAGCAGCGCCCAGGGAGCTTTGATTTGGGACAGAATGCAGAATGACCTGTCGTGGGAAATCATGCTCCGTTCAATGTGGAAGTACCAGTGGCTGCAAAAACCAACTCCTCTGACTGATGAGTTGAAGAATGTCCTTTATGAGGAAAGCCAGGGCATACTGGATATTGCCGTAAAACTCTACGCTATGGCGCAAAGCAAGGCAATTGCAGATGGTGTTGAAACAATTACGGTTGAGACAATTCGAGAGGTTGTCAGCGAAAAACTTCAACTCATCAAACCTATGTTGAAGGCTTTGCGAGAGGGCGATGTTAAGAAACTCGCGCAATATGAAGATATTCGGTTGCTTGACGTGGATGCTTATCTTGCAGCGCAATGTGCAAGGATCCCTGGAGCAACGAAATTCGATGCAAATGATGATACCGTCACACTTGAGGGGCAGGCTATCGTGAAACTTCTCGAAATGGACATACCGTCGAAAGTAGCGAGGTCAGCAGTAAAGAAGGTTCTTAAGCAAAGCGCGACAGGCCAGCCGCTTTCTGTAGTCGCAAAGAAAGCCATGCGTGTCGCGCTTAATATGGAGGGCGAAAAAGTTGATGTTGAAAAGGTCACACAAGATGGGGATTTGCGCGGCGTTACCAAAGATAGCGCGTATCACGATCTGAAAATGTCCGGCGCTATTGCCGCGTCGCCCTATGAGTTCTAAAGTGAAATGCTGTCATTATTCCCTTCTCCCTATCCGGATGAAATTCTCTACAGCGTATTATGCCGATACCACAGGCGGCGTGGGGAACCATCGGCAAGGCGCACAAATATTGAAATGTGGGGCAAAATCTACGGCAAAAGGCTGTACTTGCCCGATGGCATAGAACATATCGCGGAACAAATCCCGTTGTCTGCAAACTTCACGGCGGAGCGATTTATTGCCGACACTACAATATTCCCATTGCTGAAACCGTTTCTAACGCAGGACAAAGCCGTCTGCCTAATTAAAGATATGAAATTTGGGAACTCCAATACCTACAATAGTGCGGGGTTTTCACACCTCTCAATGCTCGGGCAGAAACGCTTGCAATATTGCGAACATTGTGTTCAAGAAGATCACGAAAAACATGGCGAACCGTATTGGCACAGGCTTCATCAGTTCCCAGGGGTACTCGCTTGCGCGAAACACGGGACAGCTCTGACGGAATCCGCAGTCGAGATATCGGCAGCAATAGATGAGTATTGCCCGCTGCTGCCCGAAATGGCTGGCGCAAAAGCAGGTTCCGCTTCCGATATGAGCGAAATACTCACAGCACTCGCTTGCGATGCCGAATGGTTGCTGATCAACGGTTGCAATCTTGGATATTACGAGTATACCCGCGAATGCTATGATAAATGGCTGCGGGTCAAGGGGTTCCGCAACCATAACGGCAAAACTTACACAAAAAGTCTTGCAAAAGCTCTTGTCGATTACTATGGTCAGGAGCTTTTGTCATTATATGATGCGTATAATTCAGGCGCGTGTACATGGCTTCGGCGTATTATACAGCAAGCGAATAGCCTTCAGCACCCCATGTATCATATTCTTCTCATGCATTTTCTCGCAGGTAAGGCAGACGATTTTTTTCGCAAAGCAGAAACGTTGACAATTCCGGAATATTTACCGTTCGGCGCACCGCCATACCCGTGCCGTAACGCCGTTTGCGATTATTATTTACAAAGCGTGATTGAATCCATTGATGTTGTTAGTGTTCATGGGACGCCGAGGGCATCATTCATTTGTCCACATTGCGGTTTCACATACAGGCGAAAAAGAAATGCGCCGAAAGAGAAATGGTATTCAGGGCAGATAGATGTAACTGACTACGGTTGGAAGTGGCATGAAACGCTTGAAAGTCTCTTGATGGCAACCACGTCAATAAATAAAACCGCAGAAGCGTTGAAATGCGATACCAGAACTGTGGTGAGGTTGGGAAATGAGAAGGGATTGTTTTCAGAAACACGGTATCAACTCAAGAAGCCATATGTCCCGAAAGGCAGTCCAGCTAAAAGTATCGACTACGATGTCAGGCAAACTCAATACCGCCAGCGATGGATTGCGTTGATCGCCGCAAATCCCGGCGCTTCACGTCTGGAGTTGTCGCAACGAGACCCGGGCGGTTGGGCTTGGCTGCGCGAAAACGATACAGAGTGGCATGAACAAAACTTGCCGCCTTCGCGCAAATCACAGCCAAAATGGGCTGACAGTGACAACGAATATGCAGAAAGGATTAAAGATGCAATGAAACAAATCAGGGATTCACCGGGTAAACCAAGGTGGCTGAGCGTCTCCGCTATCGGCAAGCTTCTTGATGACAGGAAAATTCATAGAAAGCTTGCTTCGGGCAGACTGCCTAAAAGCAAGGCTCTCATTGACGCAAATGCTGAAACCCGCGAGGACTGGCAACGGCGAAAACTTATCTGGGCGGCGCAAGAGATGCGAGAGCACGGCGAGGTCATCACGGTCTACAAGGTTAGGTACAAAGCCCGCATCGTAGATAAAGAACGGAAGTGGGACGAGTTTATACACGAGCTAATGCAATAACTCAATAGTGATGGCACAAAGGAGCAATCGGCAATTATGTCGGCTGCTCCTTTTGTTTTGAGAAAGGGGTGATTCATACCAATAACTATTTTTAATCAGGTAAGACTAATAAATTGAAAAGGAGAGCAAAAAAATGGCAAATGATAAACATACCATTAACTTTTTTAATTCCAGCACTCAAAAAGTAGGCGGTTCATACCGCTTACTTATTTGAGTACACAGCTGATGTAGACTGACAAAAGTTAGTGCCATAAAGAACTATTGTGACCGTCACAGGGGCTTGATTATGCTGAATAATCAAGCCTTATCCGTGGCGGTTTATGGCATTATCTATTGTCACAAACCTA
>Ga0099364_10006392_pt1 | contig 17159 bp, 16 predicted proteins | sample TergutTh196P3_FD_73070 | JGI IMG/M metagenome (GOLD analysis project Ga0099364, IMG submission 73070) | Microcerotermes parvus P3 segment gut microbial communities from Pointe-Noire, Republic of the Congo - Th196 P3 | ecosystem: Host-associated > Arthropoda: Insects > Digestive system > Gut ... | reverse complement strand
GTCGAAGCCCTGCTCGTCAACGCCCAGCATGTCGAGCGCCGCCTTTGCAAGAGGTATTTCTATCGTACCGGCCTCGCTCACCGTAGCCACGTCGCGTACCCGCCGCAGGAGCCTCAGGGCCACTCTTGGCGTGCCGCGCGCCCGCTTGCCTATCTCGTCGGCAGCCTGTTTTTTGATCTTTGCCTCCAGCACGTCCGCGCCGCGAAGCACTATCTGCGTCAGTTCCTCCGGGGAATACAGGTCCAGCTGTTCGACAATCCCGAAGCGCGCGCGCAGCGGGGAAGTGAGCAGCCCAAGCCTCGTCGTCGCGCCCACGAGCGTGAAGCGGGGGAGTTGGAGCCGCATGGTGCGGGCAAGCGGTCCCTTGCCTATGATTATCGACAGGTTGAAATCCTCCATCGCCGGGTAGAGTATCTCCTCGATGTTGGGGGACAGCCTGTGTATTTCGTCTATGAAAAGCACGTCGTTCAATTGGATGAGCGAGAGTATTGCCGCAAGGTCTCCCGCGCGTTCGAGCGCAGGGCCGGATGTGGTCTTGAGAGCGCCCTTCATCTCACGGGCGATTATCCCCGCGAGCGTCGTCTTTCCAAGGCCGGGGGGCCCGTAGAACAGCGTGTGGTCGAGAGGTTCCTCCCTGGTTTGCGCTGCTTTAATGAATATCGAAAGTTTATCCTTTAGCGCGTTCTGGCCTATGAAATCATCGAGCGCCTGCGGCCTTAGGGATAGCGCGTCCTCGTCGGTCGCCGTCCGCAAATTTTCGAAGGGTTTGTCCGGGGATGCCATTCTATCTTCTTTGCAGCCTGCTCAGGGCGGACATCATCAGATCCTCCTCGGTCCATTCGCGCTCCCCGCCCTCGGAGCGGCAGAGCGTCACTGCGCGGCTCGCTTCCGCCTGTGAAAAGCCGAGCCCCATAAGCCCACCGATGACCTCGCCGTCGACCGAACCGACGGTGTGTACAGGAACCCCGTCCTCGGTGAAAGACGGGAATTTCTTCTCTATTTTTGAGCGCAACTCGAAGCATATCCGTTCGGCCCTCTTCGCGCCCAAACCCGGGACAGAGAGCCGCGAGGGGTCGGACGACATTATGGCGGATATTACGTCCTGAGCGCCGAGATGCCGCAGCAGGGTGATGGATAGCTTCCCGCCCATGGTCTTGACCTGAGTTATTTCGAGGAACAACGCCCGCTCCGTTTCGTTTGAGAAGCCGAACATTGCCATGCCGGAGTCGCTGATCTGTAAATACGCGAGGCATTGCACAGGTTCCCCGACGACTGCCGACGAAAGAAGCGAACCGGAGGCGAACACCTCTATGCCGAAGCCCGCCACGTCGAGGCAGACGGTTCCGTCGTCTATGGAAATAACAGTTCCCGATAGGCTGCGTATCATCGCCGGAAATCACCGTTCCTCATGTCGTACATAGACATAGACATCGACAGGCCGGTTATAGCTATCGCGAGCGCGTCCGCCGCGTCGTCAGGTTTTGGCGTTTCTGGCATATTCAAAATGTGGCGCACCATTCCCTGCACCTGGAATTTTTCCGCGTTGCCGTAGCCGCAAACCGCGAGTTTCACCTCGGACGGTTTCGGCTCGTAAGGCGTGACTCCGTGTCTAGCCGCCGCCAGAAGCAAAACTCCCCGGGCCTGCCAGACCATCTCGGCGGTTGTGGTGTTCTTTCCGAAATAGAGCCGTTCGACCGCAATCACGTCGGGATTGTGCCGGGCAATGTATTCCTCCAGCTTGACGAATATCTCTTTCAGTCTTGCCGCAACCGGCGGGCCGGGTTCAGTGGAGATAACGCCGTAGTCAATCGCCGAGAGCGCGTCCCCCTGCTGGTTCACTATGCCGTAACCCACCCTTCCGATGCCGGGGTCAATCCCGAAACATAACATTCCGCTAACCAAGAGCCGCCATAATTTCGTCCGGTATATCAAAGTTGGAGTAAACGTTCTGGACCTCGTCGTGTTCCTCGAAGCGGTCGATAATGTTCAGCATCTTCTCCGCTTCCTCCTTAGAACGCACCATAACGGTTGTCTTAGGCTCCATGGATATCTCCGCGTTGGAAACGACATAACCCGCGTCCCTGATTGCCCTGGCCACGTCCGACAGCACGGAGGGCTCGGTGATTACCTCGAAGCCGTCCTCGGAGCTGTTCAAGTCGTCGGCCCCGGCCTCTATCGCCACGCCGAGGAGTTCATCCTCGTCGACGCCCTGCCCCGTTACCGTAATGACGCCGCGCCGGTCAAAGTTCCACGCCACGCAGCCAAGCTCCCCGATCGCGCCGCCAACCCTGGTGAAGAGCGTGCGCATCTCCGCCGCGGTCCTGTTGCGGTTGTCCGTTGATACCTCGACCATGACCGCGACCCCCCCCGGTCCGTAGCCCTCGTATGTAATATCCTCGTATGTTACGCCTTCGACGTTGCCTGCCCCGCGCTTTAAGGCGCGCTCGATGTTATCACCCGGGACGTTGCCCTCTTTGGCGCGCTCGATAGCGACCTTGAGGGCGAAGTTGGCGTTAGGGTCCCCGCCGCCTGCCTTTGCCGCGATAGTGATGTTTTTCGTAAGGCGCGCGTAAGCGGCGCCTTTCTTCGCGTCCTGCGCCGCCTTGTGGCGTTTAATCGTGGACCATTTCGAATGTCCTGACATATGATTTATCACCCCTGCGTTCCGCTCGCGCGAGCGGAAAATTTACGTTTATCAAGCGTGACGAAAGCGTCAGCTCTTTTGACTAATCGGCAACGTCGCACCCCATGCGGGTACGTGAGTTGAAACCTCAATTAAATATTATCATAATGGGAATAATTACAAAATATGGAGAATGATTCCCAAAAAGAGAGGAAAACATTTCGGGCTCGTGAAATGCGTTATAATTTTCGCAATTCACATGAAATTATACAGAGGAGGAATCATCACATGAACAATCCGATACTCGACGCAATATCGGACCGCAGGAGCATTCGAGCTTACAAACAGGACCCGATAACGCAGGATCAACTGGACGCGATTTTGAAAGCCGCGTTCGAATCTCCCAGCGCGCGCAACAGACAGCCGTGGCATTTTACCGTCGTGCGCGACCAAAAAATCATCGCCGAAGTCAACGAGGAAGCGCAAAAAAATATGAAAGATAACCTTGGCTTTGAAGACATATTCTTCGCCGCCCCGACGGTAATATTTATCAGCGGCGAAAAAAGCTGGGCGTGGAGCAAAATGGACGCGGGCATAGCCGTGCAGACCATCGCCCTCGCCGCCCACTCCCTCGGCCTCGGCAGCGTCATCCTCGGCCTGCCCCGCTACGCCTTCGACGGCCCCCGCGAAGAATATTTCAACAAACTGCTGAAATTCCCCGATAATTACGACTTCGCGATAGCAATAGCCATAGGCGTGGCGAATACCACGAAGGAAGCGCATCCGAATCTGCCGGGTAAGGTGGGGTATGTGGGGTGAAATTATATAGTGAGTACTTCTTGGGGTGGAGCCGCAAATTATCGAACAGTCGTATACCGGACGGTACGTAGGTTGTGAGTTGTGATAGGAAGGCCTCTCCATTAAGAAGGGTTTCCTAAGAGGAAAGGAATTTATGAAAGAATATATCTCGACCTTGTGCCTGGGACGTGAGATAAATTTGTTGTGGAGACCTGAGCGCAGCGAGATTCCCGACTACATCTCCCAAGGATTTGTTCCGATTGAGATGGCGGAAGGGGATGAATCTTTTGTAGACTTTCGCTGCCTGGATCATCACAACGCCTACTCGTGCCTCCCATCCGCTTGCGTCACGGCCCTGAAGCACTACGGAACTCTGGGAAACCCGGCGCGGCTGATGGTCAATCACACCGACGCGGATTGTGTGTTGGCGGGCTTGACCATCATGGGGTTTCTACCTATGGAGATTCTGGAAAAACTCAACGTCGAGGTTGGGATTTTGGACACGAACCCACTGAGCGAGGATTACACTCAATTTGCTCACGGTGACGCCATCCGGCTCTGGAAGACAGGCATGGTATCAGCCAAGCAAAGTGGTTGGAGCTGGCTTTATGGATTGCAGCTCTTTCTTGATATTTTTCGCAACGCCGATTGTTACTCCGAGATTAAGGATAAAATAGAGGAAAGAGAACGGGAGCGTGTGCGTCTGGCTCTCGAAGACTACGAAAAGGCAGTCCGAAGCCCATCAGGGAAGATTCTTCTGATAGCGCCTTCCAGAGTGAATGGTTTCGGCGTGCAGTTCTGCAGACAACCGAATTTTCCGGCGGATACCCTCGAAGGCTGGAAGCATTGGTGTATTGCCGCGCACGTTGCCGGATCGGAAAATATAACGATCTCCTGTCCCAACAGGAGCGTAGCGGAATTAGCTTTCGGCCCCGGCGGGTTGTTAAATATCTACCCCAAACTGCCGGAACTTGAGGGGAAAAAATGGGGAGGCCGTGAGTCTGTGGGCGGAAGCCCGCGAGGCGCGGCGGTTTCGGTTGGATTGTTACCGGTGGTGTTGGAGACGATAGAGAATCTTTTGCGGGAGGGATAGTTAATCGTTGTATCCGCGTTTGGAGTTCAGGTTAAAATACATATCGGATTCTTTTCTAAAGAGGGGGGATACGCTTTGTCTAAAATATTGATTACTTCCATCGGCAACGGTAGTTATAATAAGGAAACAAAGAGGAGAGAATACGAAAAGGCAAAATATTACATTGATGGTCATCGAGATGAAACTGTAGAAACTGAGTACATATACAACGCTATCAAACGCTTTCGCGCCGTGGATAAATGTGTTTTCGTAGGCACCTGTGGCAGTAACTGGCATTTACTGTACGAATATCTTCATGATTCTGGGAATTTAGTAGGGCAATCTTACGATGAGAATTATTCACTGTCTCTTCTTGAGAAATTTGATGAAAAACATAGAGCTTGTAAGGATGTCCAAGAATTCAGGCGAGCGCTTGAGCAATTAAAATTATCCATGGGTGATTTTTGCGCCGACATTGTGGTGTTAAAATACGGCCTTACCACTGAGGAGCTTCTCGAAAACTTTAAGTTGCTCGCTTCAATATCCAATATCATGAAGGAAGGCGACAGCATAATATTCGACATTACTCATTCGTTTCGCTCGTTGGCTGTATATGAGCTGCTGGTGATCAACTATTTGAGATACATCTTAGGAAAAAGTGTAAACATTGATTCTGTAACCTACGGGATGTTTGAATATAAGTCGGAAAATGAAAATCTTGTCCCGATCGTTGATTTATCGCAGCTTGTAAACACAATGGAATGGATGAAGGCAGCGGAGGAGTATAAACGCTTCGGTACGGCAAGGTTGCTAGCCGAGCTAATAGAAAACAACCCCGTCATAAAAAATCAGTTTGAAGCAGAGGAGATAGAAGCGTTAAAACGCTTGGGCGGGCTGGCGATTTCGACAAATGGAATACGAGAATTTAAATTAATGATAAAAAATTGTCATAAAATCAATAGCGACATTTCAAAAGGAATTATAGAGGAAAATTTTGCTTTTGGATTTATATTCAGCGATCTTATCAAGCGTTTTGGGGATAAAACTAACGACGATATGCTTTTGCTCTTCGAATTGTCTAAATGGCATCATGAAAAAGGGCGTTATATGGAAAGCGCGATATGCGTTGTTGAAAGTTTCCTCAATTACTGCGAGAAATTGACGGGAATACCAAAAGACGCGAACGACAGTCCCTTGCGCGATAATATAAAATCGGCGAGTAGAGAACATAATCCAAATCAGATAGTTGCCCAATTTTTGCATAAATACAATAAAGCGCGACTAATCAGGAACAAATTACTGCACGGCGAAGAACTCAGTGAAAAAAAGGTTTGCGAACTAATGGAACTGGGGAAGTATTTCAGTAAAGTATATCGCAAAGATTTCAAAGGTAATATTGATAATGAAAAAGCGCTGAAAAATTCCTTAATATTTTAAGAGGCTTTCGGCATATCGCCAATCGAGCTTGTGTAGTTACTTTTTTGTGAGGTGATGAATTTGAGAAGGATAATACCAGCCCCGACGGATATTCTGGCGCCGAATGTAACAAACGTAAAATCAAAGGAATTCGACGTGGAATTGATCACTCCCATGTACGGAGGAGGAGCGACGACAGGGTGTAACGACTCGGATTTTCCCATACGCCCCACGTCGATTCGCGGACAATTACGTTTCTGGTGGCGCGCGACGCGGGGAGCGCGATTCACTACATCGAAAGAGCTTTTCGAAGAAGAAGAAAAAATCTGGGGCAGTACGGACGTGCCAAGCAGTACAATTGTGAGAGTAGAATCGCCGTCGTGGACTAAGCGCCGCAATTATGTCGGGCCCAGGGATGATAATTATGGATTTAAACGAATTGATCCCGAAGCCTACGTCCTCTTCTCAGCAGCGGCAGCCGATACCAATCGGCGTGATTTGGTTAAAGAAGATCTGCAATTCAGTGTCAGTATTTCCTACGTGGATGTTTGTGAGCAAGACGTTCTCTGCGCCGTCTGGGCCTGGGTTAATTTCGGAGGCATCGGCGCGCGAACCAGGCGAGGTTGCGGAGCGCTGTACTGTAAAGACCTTGCCCCGAACGAAACGAAGTCTAAGGAATCTATTGGAGCGTGGTTTAAAGAGAAGATGTGGGAATATGAGATTACGTTAAGTACAACAATACGCGATTGGCCTACTTTGTCGAATTGTATTTTTATTGAGAACACCAGAAAGTATTCTCCCCTCGAAGCTTGGAAAGAAAGCATTAGACCAATGAAAAATTTTCGGCAGGGAGAAGATGTGGGACGAGATAAAAGGACTGACCCAAGAAAACCCGCCGGTCGTTCGAGATGGCCGGAACCCGACACTCTGAGAGCATCGTTTCCCTCTCGAAGAGGCTATGCTCATTCTCCTCGCGAATTTATACCATACGGATTTCCAAGAGCGGTATTTGGATTACCAATAGGATTTAAGTTTATAGATGGAGACGGCCCTAATGGAGCTGATCGGAAAGGGCTAAAGATAAAACCTGAAAAAAGGGAACGCATGGCAAGCCCCGTAATTTTGCGTCCGTTAAAAACCGGAGACAACGCTTTACCGATGATTGCGCTCTTTAATTCAAATCTTCCTCCAACTTTTGAAATATCTGGAACAGACCATACGTTTAGCCGTGAAGACGTAATCAACGCAAAATTACCGCAATACCAGGATTCTCCCATGGAAAATAGAACGAATTCAGGCGACGCCATAACAGCGTTACTGAAATTTGCGGGCGAAAATTATTCTTTTGAGAAGGTGCCGATATGAATCGTTATCTTTTGATGTTATCCATCGGTCCGGTGCAGGATTTCATCGCCGCCGCGCGCCGAACGCGCGATCTTTGGTTCGGGTCGTATTTGTTGTCGGAGATTTCCAAGGCTGCGGCAAAAAGCATCCCCGACTCGGAAAAGCGTCTTATCTTTCCTAATTCCGATTCGGATAAATTCAGCGAAGATTTGAAAAGAGGCAGCTCTTTCAACGTCGCGAACGTAATTCTCGCAGAGGTAAACGCGGACAATGGGGAGCAAGTAAAAGAGATCGCCAAAAAAGCCCAAGAAGCGGCGAATGCCCGTTGGGGCGAATTTGTGGACGAGGTTTTCAATAATCCTGATCTGCAAGATGGTATAGACGCTGATAAATGGAAAGACCAGAAAAGAACGAGAGTGATCGAATTCTACTCCGCCTGGTGTCCATTCGAGAATGAGAGCGATTATAAAAATGCCCGCCAAAAAGCAGCCCGCCTCCTGGCGGCCCGGAAGAATCTGCGAGATTTCGAGGAATGGCGGGGAGAAACTGATACACCTAAATCCTCTCTGGACGGACGCCGGGAAAGCGTACGTAAAGATAATCGCGAAGTCTTCAATAAAAATGGTGTTCGTATCAAGAAAGGGGAGGCACTGGATCTGGTCGGCTGGGTCAAACGCGCAGCGGGAGGAAACAAATCTTTTCCGTCAGTAGTCAATATCGCCCTTGACCCTTGGATTCGCGGACTCAAGAAAAATAGTGCTGATATGACGAAACTGTGGGAACTCTGCGATAAGCTGGTCGGACTACATGTCCTGTCAAACCCTAAAAGCGCTAATGACTTTTTCCCTTACGATGCTACGGCTCTTCTGCCTTCGCGCTATCATGATTTCGTGGAAGACGCTTCCGAAGAGCATAAAGCGGAAGTTACAGCGATAACGGGAAAGATGAAACAAGCCATGCGAGAACTTCATGAATTTTATAAACCCATGGATCCTTATTTGGCGGTGTTGGTCGCGGATGGGGATAAGATAGGCAAGGTGATCTCGACGATTGGAAATTCTGAGGAACACAGGGAATTTTCCAAAACACTGTCCCGCTTCGCGGGGAATGCCCGTGATATAGTGGAGAGGAACTTCGGCTGCTGCGTTTACACGGGAGGCGACGACGTGCTGGCTTTCCTGCCCGTGGACAAAGCAATCCCTTGCGCGAGGGAACTTCGTAATGAATTCGTCGACCTCTGGAAAGAAAGAGAAGATTGGAGCTTCAAGGACTCTCAGCCGACACTCTCCGTTGGAATATCGATTGGTCACGCGTTAGAGAACTTGGAAGACCTTTTGGAGTTTGCCCGTGACGCGGAAAAATTGGCAAAAAAAGCTTCCGCGGGCAAAAGTGGCGACGACCGCAACGGCTTGGCAATCATGGTGCGTGCGCGTGGAAACAGCGAACTTTACGTTCGCGAGCAATGGAAGGATTTTTCCGATCCCGAAAGAAAATCTTTGGCCGAACTTTCTCTGGATCAACGAATGGAGTTTTGGGTGCGTTGTTTTATTCAGAAGACAGAAAGTATTCCTTCGAAGTTCCCTTATGAACTGTGGGAAACGGCGAAATTTTATAAAGACTGGGAAGACGAAAATCTGCTCAACAAAGCGATGGAGAGCGACGTACTGCGAATTTTGGGGCGAAAGGATATTACATTAAAAAAAGATGATAAAAATCGCGTGAAAGAATACGTCGAGAGTGCGATTAAAGGCTCGCATGATTCGATAAAACGACTCGCGGATGAGTTGTTCGTCGCGCAGTGGATTGGTACCGCGCATACCGCGCAGCGGGAGGTGAATGATTATGGCGATTTTTAAACTGACGATACAGCCGATTGATCCCCTTATCAGCCGCGATTCCCGCCCATTTGGGCCGGGAGAGGGAAATAAGATGCGCTCTTTGAATTGGTTGATGCCGTCAACCGCTTGCGGCGCTTTGAGGAGTCGCGTGGGAAAAATCCATGGAAGTTTCGATGCCGAAAAACTGAAATCCATCAAAGTCCGCGGTCCTTTTCTTCAATGCGGAGAAAGCCTATATTTCCCCCGCCCGCTGGATTGCGTCGCAAATGAAGAGAAAAATTATTTCGTATGTCCCGACCCAGAGACATGGGATAAAAAGGGAACGGAAATGCCGTTCGGATTGATGCCCGCGCTTATTCGGAATCAGCCGGAAGAGGATTTCAAACCGAAATCTTTACCTGAATTCTGGTCCGCGTCTGCAATGTCGCGTTGGCTCGCTTCGCCCGAGAATTTTTCTCTATCAAAAGACGAGGAGAAACGCGAAGGGCTTAGCGGCCCCACGCAGGATGAACGCGTTCACGTTAAGATAGACCCGAAAACCGGAGCTTCCGAAGATTCTCTTTTATTCTCTACGACCGGCCTCGATTTCAGAATATCTGTCGGAGAGGAAAATAATTCTAAGAAGATTTTGCAGTTGAAAGTCGCTCTCGAAGCGGAAGTACAGGACAGCGAATATGAAAAGTATTTTGCCGCTTTATCATCGCTGCATCCCCTGGGCGGCGAGCGCCGCCTGGCTGACTGGAAAGTGGAAAACCACGATAACAATATCGAAGGTTGGCGTATAACGCAAGCGCCGGAAGAATTTTCCAGCCGGCGTTTGCGTATGATTCTTGCCACGCCTGCGATTTTTTCCAAGGGATGGCTGCCTGGTTGGGTTGAAGACAAAGGACTGCTTCCGGGAACAGATGTTAGGATTAGTCTTGTTTCCGCCGTAATAGGACGCTGGGAGCCAATCTCGGGCTGGAGTTACGAGAAAGGAAAACGCGGCATCAAACCCTTACGCCGGATGGTTCCGGCGGGAAGCGTGTACTTTTTCGAGACAATCGGTACGGTTCCAGCCGATTTCGATTGGCAAAAACTTTGGCTTCGATCCGTCTGCGATGAAGAGCGGGATTGTAATGACGGCTTCGGCGCGGCCCTTTGGGGCACATGGTAAATTGGGAGGGAAAAATAGAATGGAAAGAACTTATTGGTTGCATGTAATTTCACCGCTGCATGTGGGCGCGGGACGCGGAGTTGGTCATATTGATCTTCCTATTGTAAGGGAAAAGGCGACGAACTGGCCCTATGTTCCGGGCAGCGCCGTGAAAGGAGTCATCAGAGACAAGGTAGAAAACGATCCGCTTATAGACGTCGCTTTTGGGAAAAAGGATAAAGATAGAGATGTAGATACCAGTGCCGGGTCGTTGGTTTTCAGCGATGCGTCCATTGTTTGCCTGCCCGTTCGAAGTTTTTACGGAACCTTCGCTTGGCTCTCGTCTCACCTTGCATTGAAACGACTCCGTCATCTCAGGATAAATGACATTCCAACCGTGAAGGAAACTGATAAAGTTATCGTCATGAAGGAAAACAGGTTATCCTCGCCCGATTCCAAAAAAGTTTATTTCGAGGATATCGACCTTACCATGGAGCCTGACGCGACAAACGCGCTCGAACCTATTTGCCGCGCGCTGTCCGGAAGTGTCTTTCACGAAGAACGTGATTGGCAGGAAATATTCAATCAGCGTTTTGCCCTCGTGCACGACGACATTTTCTCCTTCTTTTGCGAGATGGGGACAGAGGTCAACGCGAGAATCCGTATCAAGGATGAAATAAAAACTGTGGCGAAAGGCCAGTTCTGGTACGAGGAATCGTTGCCGATCGAAACGATTTTGTCCGGAACAGTTTGGTGCGACAAGGTTTGGGGCGGCAGTTCCGGGGGAATGACGGCTGAGAAACTTATGGATAACTTCTGCAAAGACCCTTATTACGACTTGCAAATCGGCGGGAAGGCGAGCACCGGTAAAGGCCGAGTGCGGTGCGTGTTTTCTCCTGAGGTAGGGCAATGAAGACCAGAACCTACGATCAAAAAATGGCCGAAAAGGCATTTCAATGCGTTAATGGTAACGAAAGGGGAAAAGGCAAGAAGTATTGCAGTTTCGCCCTGTCTTTTCCGTCGCTGGTTCATTCCTGCGGACTCGCTCAAGCCGTGTCTTTCGCCGAAGCTAAAAAGATGACCGACTATTTGAAGGATCTCAACGAAGTTCTCACGGTCTCCCTCGAAGAAGGAAGCACTGTAGATTATTTGTTAAGCGAAAGCCGAGAAGCGCAAGTGGTCGATTACATGCGCCTTACGCGCCGCGCCATTTCCGCCGCGTCGTGGATTAAGCGTTATGTGCACGCTTTTGAGGAGGAGGCCGCGTCAGATGATACAAGCTTGTCGTAATGCCCTTCTTGACTTGTCCGAAAAAGATAAACTTATTAACAGCAGTAACGCCGGATTGATTCTGGCGCGTTATCTCAAAGAGCAGAAGGAGGATGGACACGCCGATAACCAGAAAGTGCGTGAAAACCTTTTAAACGCAGCCATCTTAGCAGTTGATAAACCGGATTTCTACAGATCCGCCTTCGAACGCCGCAACAAGGTCCTCGGAGGGACTTCGGGGATTTTCAAAATCATCAACGGCAGGATGATTATCGGTCTCGGCGGAAGCAATGTCCTTGAGACAGGCATAACGCTGAACCATATCTACGGCACGCCGATTATCCCCGGCAGCGCGCTCAAAGGGTTGGCCGCGCATTACTGCGCGTCTGTGTGGGGAAACGATCCGAAATTTTCCAAGACCGGAGAGTATTACGATTTCATGTTCGGTTCGACTGAAGACGCGGGCTTTCTGGCTTTTCACGACGCGTGGATCAAACCTTCCTCTTTGTCAGGATCTCTTGTACGCGACGTAATGACGCCGCATCATAGTAAATATTACGCGTCACAGGGCAAAGACGCCGCCCCCACGGACTTCGATGACCCAACCCCTTTGACTTTTCTGTCAGTCAAGGGCGAATTTGAAATTCGCGTAAGCTGCGAAAACGGAGGAAAAGAAGGGAAGGCTTGGGAGCGCATCGCCATGCAACTCTTGAAACAGGCGTTGGAAAACTGGGGGATAGGAGGCAAAACAAGCAGCGGCTATGGGCGTGGAACTCTGGATTTTGAAAACGACAGCCCATCTGAACAAGAAAAGAATTCTTCCGTGCCCCCTGCCGGCATGATTCCTGTTAATCCATTTTCACCCGGTCAGCAAGTGGAAGCCGTTTTCGTGAAATTAAACAAAAAAGGGAACCCTCAGTTAGTAGTCAAGCAAAATTCTGAAACCATCAATGCCCGCTGGGAAGGGGACTGGAAAGGGGATGTTTCCAAAGAGGCAAAAATTCAGGCCACGATAAAATCTTACGATCCCAGCCGAAATCCGCCGTTGGTTTTAGGGTCAAGCCAATAGGTTTTACGCCGACGTCCCTTTGAGCTCGGCAAGCCATTTTGCTCTGGCTTTATCGCGGTTGCGCTCCCAGTGCATAGTTTCGGCGGCGTCTATAGTGAGAATTGTGGGGACGATAATTCCTCGTCCCTTGCCTTCCACATCTGTCTGCAAAGGGATAAGGTATTTTTTGCCCTCGAACCTCCCAAGGAAAAAAGGACCGATGCGCTTGTTCCAACGGGTATACCCGAATAACTCACATTCCCAAGGCAGAAATTGAGCCAAAATCTCTCGCCGTACTTCCTCTGGAGATAACAACGCAACCCGGGTCTGAAATTGCTCTACGGCGTGTGAAGTAATGTAAAATTCATTCATGATCGTTCCCTCATTTTCACAGGCGTTTTATACCCATAAGCATACCACGGCGGGCGGGCAAGTGTGTGAATGAACAAAGAGTCGGTGTAAATTTGACAAGGGGTCGCGCCAATAAGAAGTGGACGGATTAAGGGTAACTCCAGTTAACCATTGACGACCTCAGGACGTTCAGTAATAATGACCGTGTCATGTCGCGCCCTTGATTGGGTACGTGGATTGAAATATATTTGAAAGAAGGCAGAATATTTTATTGGGCTATATTTAGCCCAATATTTTTGTCATATTTGTAAGAAGGCAAATTTTTATTGGTTATTGACACATTAAAAATTTTGTAGTAAGTTTTTTGGGAAAATTAGGAAAGGAGGTAAAAAGATATGAAGCGTTACGATGTGTCAATGGAAATTTCAGGAGAATATGCTATATTTTGCCGACCGGATACAGGGGATTGTCCTGTCAGTTATCCCGCGCCTACATTTTCTGCCGTTCGCGGAATGTTCGAGTCGATATTATGGGGCCCAGCCGTCGAAATAATACCGACAGCAGTTGAAATATGTTCCCCCATCAAATATCACAATTACCAAACAAATTACGGCGGCCCATTAAGGAAATCCGGTCAAATTAGCGGCAATAACAGTTATCAATTGTTGGCCACAGTGCTTGTTAAAGTGTGCTACAGATTATATGCACAAGTACATCCTACCAGAAAAAAAATCGAATCGCACTTACCTGAAAAAGCAATTGAGTGGGACAACGCCACCACTTCACCGGGGCACGCATATAAGGCGATTTTCGAGCGAAGACTAAAAAGAGGGCAGTGTTTTTCTATTCCTTTTTTAGGCTGGAAGGAATTTGTTCCCAGCTATGTTGGAATTTTCCGTGATGATACAAACGTGTGTACGGACATCAATTTGTCAATACCGAGTATGACAAAAAGCGTTTTCTCAAATCCGTATTCGCCTGACGTTTCATTTAGCTTTTTTCAGAACGTGAGAGTTGAAAAAGGTTTATTAATTTATCCGCGTGAGGATGTGATTTAGTTTGCTTAACGAACTTTATATGTTTCGAAAAACCTTTGGCGAGATGGGCATAAAGTCCCATGATTGGCACCCGAAGTACAAAAGTTTACCTAAATATACATCGTTCAGAGTTTCAATAGGGACTGGAGATTCGCTCATCCATTCGATTGAACTTTTGGGGGAAGATAAGAATTTAATTTTAAGAAAATGGGAGCCGAATAACGGATATTCTTTCCCATGCTTCAATTTTCAACCCGTAACATTTGAAAATAAAGATGAATTCATGAAAGTGCTTGGAAATAAATACCTTTCGGTTGAATACGTTATGGAGTACAGGAATAATTTTGATAAGAAAGATTTAGATAAAAAGCGTAAAGAGATTAAGGACTTTGAGATTAAACTAAACGGGATACTAGAACTTCCGCAAAGATTGTCCGCGATCTTAGGGGAACCTCCGTTGGAATTCTCGTCTTTCGGATCGTTGGTGGAACGATTGAAGGGTGTTGATGCTGAAAAATTTTTGAATGAAATGGTCCGTTACATATGTGAAAACCGGGATAAACTGGACGAACTCTCTCAAATTATGTTTACGGGTAAAAACGTTCAATTAATCCTTGATGTCCATGACTACGACTACGAAAACGGTTATCCCGTATCTCATGAAAAGACCATTAAGTGGATTAACGAGAGATTAAATGAACATTCTGCTCCGAAGGAAGCAACGCAAGGCAAAGACGCTTTTGGAGATGCTTCTGCCGGAAGTGGAGGTAAACTGCCTGCTGTGAAATTGCCAATTCTTGGAAATGTAATTCTCAGGTCTATGGTGAAAGACGCTCCGTGTCAATTTAGGTATGGAAGAGCCGATTACGAATCATTTTGTATAGGGGGGGAGAATCATAAAAAATTAAAATCCGCTCTTGAATGGTTGTCTCAGGTAGATTTTAAGAAGAAAACCTGGGATGACGTGGCCGAAAAGGAGATATTATTCGGCTATCCATCAATGCTCCCGAAAGACGATAATCTTCCGCCTTTGATAAGTTTTCTAAAGAGCAGCGATGAAGATAACGTCAATGAGGAAATGTTTGTGGATATGACGGAGAAGGTTATTCAGTCTCTGCAAGGAATAAGCAATCGCCTCAACGAAATAGAGATCAGGCTTTTCGCTCTTAAAAAAATGGACACGGCAAGAACTAAAGTAGTATACGACGTTTCATTCTTAGCGAAAAATCTTGAATATTTGGCTGGCGAGTGGCAAAATGCTTGTGGTAATTTGCCTGATTTGAGCATTAAAGAATGGGGAAAAGAAAAGGGGGAAATAAAACCTCTTAAAAATTATGTTCCAAAACCATTGGATATTTCAGCAGCTCTTAACAGGTGCTGGACGCATTTTGGCGCTCAAAATTCCGTAATTGAAGAATTCGACATTACTATAGGCGTTGATTTACTGCTTAACAGGCTCGACAAGCTCACTATGTCAAATATTCTACGGACTGCAATCAAAAACGGCAGCCCTTTAATTATTGCAACTGCGCAATCGGCTCATAAAAACGAAGTCTTTGGAACAAAAAAATCTCTTGCAAAGCAAAAAATTCTTTTGCCTGTAATTCTTGGTTTATTGCTTTACAAACTTGAATATAAAAAGGAGAACTATATGAAAACTAAGGAATATTTGCTGGGAAATCTTTTTGCTCTCTCTGACGAGCTTCATCTTCTTTATTGCAAATATGTGAGAACGTCAGAAGAAAACAGAAAAAAGGGGGAATTTTTAATTCCTCCGCAACTGCTTGGAAATGCCCTTATGAGTACAGCGCTTGAATCGCCGGGAAGGGTGTTTAGTGTCTATTGTCAGCGTATATTGCCATATCAGTCTTGGGCACGAACTAACAAAACTGAAGTCGTAAAATTAACAAATTGGATGAACAAGAAACTTGGCGATATAGCTTTTGAACTGGCTGCCGTCTTAAAGGATGAAGGATTTGGATCGAGACTAAACGATAGTGAAAAAGCGATGTTGCTGCTCGGTTATTTGGCGGGAGCCAGGAAAGAAGAAACGGGTGAAGAAGCGGATGAAAAAATAGAAGGAGGAAAATCAAATGACTGAAAAAATTCTTCGCGCTACAGGACTGCTTGTGATTGAGGTTATAAATTCAAATCCGAATGGAGATCCCGATAGGGAAAGTGATCCCAGACAAAGGGATATCGACGGCAGAGGAGAAATCTCTCCTGTATCTTTCAAGAGAAAGATGCGTGATATTGTGGAGGACAAGGAATCTCCGGCGTGGCTTGAAATTTCGTCAAGACTTGGACTTGAAAATGAAAAATTTTATGTTCTTGAATCACGGGGAAGAGATAGGGAGGAAATAAAAAAAGAATTGAAAGAATTAGAGGGCGGAAGGAACAAATTTATAGAAAAATATTGGGATGGACGTGTTTTTGGAAATACATTTCTCGAAGGCGCAATGGATAAGGGGACTATAAAAACCGGAGTAGTCCAGTTTGGAATGGGAGTCTCAATTTGCCCGGTTAATATAGAGCGTCAGACTAATACCAATAAATCCGGCGTTCAAGAGGGAAAAAATCAAGGCATGGCGCCTCTTGGTTATCGTATAGTCACGCATGGAGTATATTTTATGCCGTTTTTTGTGAATCCGAATGTAGCGCATAAATCCGGTTGTACATATCAAGATATAGAGTTGATGAAAGCTTTGATCCCATTCGCTTATCCTCATAATCGCTCAGCTATCCGTCCATTTGTGGAAATTCGCCGCGCGTGGTATTGCGAGCATAAAAATCAGCTTGGTTCATGTTCAGATTTCGACATAATCAACTCTTTGACTCCGGTTAAGAAAGAGGCAAAAGAGGAGCCTTCAAAATCGTGGGATGAGTATGACGTACCGAACGAATTACCTCGGGAGCTTTTGTCGAAGCTTCACTCTTGTGTTGACCTTATGACCGATGTTTTTCGCTCGTAGTCCTCGTTCTGTGCAGGGAAAACAAACCCCTGCACAGACTTATGATAATCATATAAATGGAGTTCTCGAGAGATGTCGTCGTTATTCGAACGAAATAGCTCCGTTTTGTCCGTTTTATGAACTACTAAAGGCAATTTGTTCGCAAGCTGCATTGTTTCATGACCTTGGAAAATTAGATCCGAAAAATCAAGAAATTTTATCCGGCGCTAAAAAAGCAAAGGCTTTGCCTATTCATCATTGGGATGCCGGAGTTGCT
>Ga0099364_10006391_pt1 | contig 17159 bp, 6 predicted proteins | sample TergutTh196P3_FD_73070 | JGI IMG/M metagenome (GOLD analysis project Ga0099364, IMG submission 73070) | Microcerotermes parvus P3 segment gut microbial communities from Pointe-Noire, Republic of the Congo - Th196 P3 | ecosystem: Host-associated > Arthropoda: Insects > Digestive system > Gut ... | reverse complement strand
ATGGCATTTGCAGTAAGTGCAATAATGGGAACGTTTTTTGCATATTGTGAATCCATTTCCCTTATTGCCCTTGCAGTCTGAATTCCGTCCATGCCCGGCATCATATGATCCATAAAGACAGCATCATAAACAGGATCTTCTCCCCTTATTTTTTCCAGAGCATCCTGACCGCATAATACACAGTCCACCTGCATTTTATATCTGCCCAAAAGGCCGGCTGCTACATCCAGGTTAGTCTGCATATCATCCACAACAAGCACTTTAATATGGCTCAAATTTGGACGCACAAGTTTTCTGCTCAGTATACGTTTATCTTCTTCCAGGCGGAAATTTATAAGATTATCCCTGACTTCTGCTCCAATTACCGTATCGGAAATATAACCCTGGTGTATTTTAATATAAAAACAGGAACCTGAACCGTATACACTTTCTGCGTATATAGTACCGTTCATCATTTCTGTCAGTCTTTTTGTGATAGCCAGACCCAGGCCTGTCCCCTCTATCATTCTGTTTGCCTTGGTATCCACCTGTCCGTAATCTGTGAAAATTTTCAGAAGGTCTTCTTCCCTGATGCCTATCCCTGTGTCCTTTACATAAAAAGAAACCAAAACACAGTTATCACTGTCCCTTGTACAGCTCATTCCCAGGGTTACAGTTCCCTCCTGTGTATATTTAAAGGCATTGCTTAAAATATTGTTAATAATCTGCTTTAGACGGATGTCATCGCCGTAGAGCCTGTAGGGAAGGTTTTCATCTATATCCAGAACGAAGGTGATGGGTTTTTCCTCTATGCGTATAATGTTAAGTGTAATAATATCATTTAAGAGGCTGGGTACTTCATACTTTACGGGAACCAGATCCAGTTTCCCTGCTTCAATTTTTGAAATGTCCAGCACATCATTAATAAGGGCTAGAAGCGAATGCCCTGCGGTGGCTATTTTTCTCAAGTTTGTTTTAAACTGCGGATCAATTTCCTCATGATCCAGAAGAAGATCTGTTAGACCGATTACCACATTCATGGGAGTGCGCATTTCATGGCTCATATTAGCAAGGAACTGGCTCTTTGCATTGCTTGACTCCCATGCAATTTCGGCATTCCGCATTTCTTCAATCATGGCTTTCTGCACAGCACGCCTGTTAATTGCATTTGTAAGCATATAGGTTCCGGTTCTCAGTATGTCCACTTCATCCTCTGAGAATGTACGGGAATTACGGCAGTCATCTATGCAGCAGAAACCCCAAAACCGGTTTTGTATAAATGCAGGGATCATTAAAACTGTTTTAATCTTAAAAACCCCCAGAAAATCCTGTTCTTCCTGTGAAAGAGAAGAAACCGGTCCGTGGATAAATCCTCCCTGTGACAGATGATTTTCCCACCAGGGTATGGCTTTTAACGAAAATGATGATACAGGTGAATCTGATTTTATGTTTAAACCAGTTTCGCTGAACCAGTAATGGGTGAGCACTGCTTTACATTCTTCGTCAATTGTTTCATTCTGCCAGACTTCGACGCAGTCAACATCCACACTTTGTCCTATTATTTCCATTCCTTCTTTAAGATAGCTTCTAAACTTTTCATCATCGTCTTCTGCAGTTAAAATAAGGCTTGCTGCACGGTTTAATGCGCTTAACATAACTTCACGGCGTTTTAGCGTATCTTCCATCAGCCTGTTCTGCTCCAGGAGCTTTATCTGATTTCCGACACGCAGCCGCACAATGGCAGGAGAGAAAGGCTTTGTTATATAGTCAGCAACACCAAAAACCAGCCCCCTCTCTTCATCTGTGGGGCTGCTTAAACCAGTCACAAAAATTACAGGAATGTTCTTTGTTTCTTCTGAGTTCTTTAACTGTGAAATAACCTCGTATCCGTCCATGTCCTGCATAATGATATCCAGGAGGATTATATCCGGCATATATTTTTTTGCAGCGTTTATTGCATCCTGCCCGTTCTTTGCGGCATATACTGTATATACCGGGCTTAAAATCTTTGTAAGCGTAAGTATATTGGCATTTTCATCATCCACCAAGAGAACACTGTTTTTCAGGTTTTCACTCATTCTATTTCTCCGATTTACTCATCAGCTCATTAAGAGCCATAGACGCAGATTCAAAATCATAGTTCTCTATATGCCGGACCAGTTCTTCTGTTCCGGTTATTGAACGCAGATCATCCAACAGTACCGCAGATTCGGGGTTTATGTTTTTCAGCATTGTTTCCAGAGTAGTAAACAGAACGGTTATTTCATCATCACTTAATTCATTTTTACCGGTTTCTGTTGCAAAGCTGCCATAAGTATGTTTTAATTCATCCAGAACTGTATTTAATTCTGTCTTTAAGGTATTCATTTTATTTTCCCAGACAGAATCTATTCCATCCATCAAAAATGTTTCAATTTCTGCAGCGGCATTTCTAAGGTTAGTCTTGCCTATCATTCCCGCATTGCCTTTAAGGCTGTGTGCAAGTCTGTGTGCGAGTTTTGTATCTCCCTGTGCTGCAGCATCTGCGATTTCGGTATGGATGTTTTGATTGTTTTTATAGAAATTTATTTTTAATTTAACCTGAAGTTCGTCGTTATTCGCATCTTCATCATCCAAACCGCTGACTGTACTTACAGGAACCAGATATTTTAATAAAATATGCCATAATTCCTGTGAGGTAAAAGGTTTTCCCAGGCAGTCGGGCATTCCGTACTTTTTATACTTCTCCAGTTCACTGGTCATTATATTTGCTGTCATTGCAATAATCGGAGTCCCTGTATTCATTGCCATTATTTTTGATGCGGCTTCCATACCGTCCATTACAGGCATAAACATATCCATCAGAATCATATCAAATGGTTTTTCATTATTATTTTTACGCTCCCTGACAGCTTCCACTGCAGTTTTGCCATTCTCCCTTGTTATTACCCTGAGTCCTACCCGTGCAAGATGGGCACATATTACTTCACGGTTCATCGAGTTATCATCACAGACCAGGACTATGCCGTCAAAATACGGTTTTTCCAGTAATTCAAATTTCAGCCGATCAGAGGGTAAATCATCAGGTGCTTCTATTGTATCAAACATAATTTCAAAGCTAAAGTTACTGCCGGCACCTGGAGTACTCTCTACCTTGAGTGTACCATTCATCAGTTCTACAATATTTTTTACTATAGCCAGACCAAGTCCTGTGCCTCCATACTCTCTGGTTGTGCTTGAGTCTGCCTGAATGAATGGCTCAAAAATTTTATTTATCTGCGCAGGGCTCATGCCTATACCTGAGTCTTTTACCTCAAAATAAACTGTGGTGCTGTTATGTGCAGTATCTTTTATGGCAGATGAAAACTTAATCGTTCCCGTTTCGGTAAACTTAACGGCGTTGCTCAATAGATTTATAAGCACCTGATACAATCTTAAGGGGTCGCCAAGCAGTTTTTTACCCCTTGACGGTTCTGCATAAATACTCAGCTCAAGCCCCTTTTCTTTTATAGCAGGCAGGATCACTGACTGACAGCGTGAAAAGACATCACCCAGGTCAAAGGGTGTAATATTAAGTTCCATTTTACCGGCTTCTATTTTAGAAATATCCAAAATATCATTAATAATATTTAGAAGCCATTTCGTATTATCTGTAATTTTACCCAGGTAATCTTTAACTTGAGGAATTACCGCCATATCAGAAGCAAGTTCTGCAAAACCCATTATGCTGTTCATGGGTGTTCTTATCTCATGGCTCATGGTAGCAAGGAATTCAGATTTTGCACGATTTGCCAATTCTGCCTCAGTCTGCTCTGCAATTATTTTTCTTTTTATCCGGCTGTTAAGGTATATAATTGTCAATAAAACAATTATCAATATAAGGGTAATAACGGTGCCTACAAACCAGGGACGCTGTGCCTCTGCCAGTTTAATTCTATAATCAAAACTTTTACGCAGCCAGTGTTCCATAATATTTACTGTGTCAATTAATTCAAGTGATTTATTTATTATAGAACAAAGTACAGTTTCGTTTTTATTAAAACCAAAAGTGGATTCATAACTTGTACTGCCGAAAATGATATTGGCTTTATAATCAGGAAATTCCAGATAATGCATCATATAAAGAAGTCCATGGGTACTTCCCATAACCAAATCAATTTCACCCTGCATAAGTGCTTCCAGGGCAGAACGATGATTATCATATATTACAGTGTTTCTGTGTTCCGGAAACCATCTTTGAAACATTTCGGCATATGCAGTGCTTCTGCTTATCCCCACTCTTAAATACATAACTTCAATTATATTTACATCCGGATAATCAGCCTTAGAAATAAGCATATACTGGTTTCTTATGTAATTATTTTCCGGCCATATAAAGCGGTCTTCCCTGTCGGAGGTACGTACCAGTTCGGCAACCATGGGAATGTCCCCGTTTTCAAGACTTTCCATAATTTCGAACCATTCTTTATCCGGATCATTGACAATTCTGAATTCAAGGCCGGTAAGGTTTTCCACATGGTGTAATACATCGAAACTCATTCCCTGCCACTGCCCTTCACGTACATTATAAAAATTAACAGGATAGCTGTCGTGTTCTGCCATAAATGGTATAACATCGTTTTGCCTTAAGTATTCCTTTTCTTCATCATTAAGCCGCATATAAAACTTATGCCTTAAGTATTCCTGGTACCCCGAAGTATACAGGCTGTTTAAAAAATGAATACCGCCGCTATCCAGAAGTTTCTGTAGAACAGAAACAAAAGGATAGAGCTCCGGATTTTGTGTGGTAAAAGATACAGGTGAGTATATTAAAGGCAAAAATATTGTTGATTCCACATCGCCGAAAATATCAAAAGCTGTTTCTGCAACACTTTCCACAATATAGGCATCAATTTCACCGGCCTTTAAAAGGTAGTATGCTTCTTCATATTCATCAATCAAAACAAGTTCAAATTCTTCTATTGCATAACGTGAAACATCTTCAATGGTGGTGGTATTTCTCATAATCGCATAACGAGGGATCCGTGTACTGATAATATCAGAGAGAGGTTCACTGCCTGCCAGATAAAAATAATGCACAGGCCGGTGAGCAATGCTGTCTGTCATATAATATACCAGACGGCGCTGCGGAGTAGGAGTTAAATCATTTGTAAAGTCAACTTCACCGGTTCTCAGGCCTTCAATTAACTCATTCCATGTAGTAAGGCTTAATTCAAAGGGAATTTCAAAAAAAGAGGTAAGCCAATCACAAAGAAGGGATGAAAAACCCCTGATTTCTCCGCCGTCATTAAGAAAAGACCCTGTGCCTTCCAGCATCATATATGAAAAATAATCCCTTTCTGCCAATACAGCTTCGATAGCCCTTATTTCATCGTCGGTTACACCAGGGATATCACGAAATGTAATATTATAGTATGAGCTGTTGTCCAAATATAATCTTTCCTGCCTGCCAGTCTGTCTTCCACAGCCCTGAAAATAAAATAAAATGAGTACCGTGAAAAACGCAATTGCAAGCTGCTTATTAATCTTCATTATTTGGACTCACCAGTTGTTTTTTTAAATTATTGAAAGCTGCGGACGCAGATTCAAAATCATAGTTCTCTATATGCTGAACAAGTTCCTCTGTTCCTGGAATTAAACGCAGATCATCCAGCAGTACTGCAGATTCGGGGTTTATGTTTTTCAGCATTGTTTCAAGAGTATTAAACAGAACGTTTATTTCATCATTAGTCAATTCTTTTTTATTGGTTTCAGTTACAGAGCTGCCAAAAGAATGTTTTAATTCATCAATTACAGATGTTAATTCTGCCTTTAGGGTATTCATCTTGTTTTCCCAGACAGAATCTATTCCGTCTTTTAGAATTGCTTCAATCTCTGCAGCGGCATTTCTGAGATTTGTTTTGCCTATCATTCCCGCATTGCCCTTAAGGCTGTGTGCAAGTCTGTGAGCGAGTTTTGTATCTCCCAGCGCAACAGCATTTGCTATTTCTGTATGAATGTTTTGATTGTTTTTAAGGAAATTAACTTTCAGGTTTCTCTGAAGTTCATCGTCATCATCATCTTCCATCCGGTAGGCATCGCTGTTAACGGGAGTCAGATACTTTAATAAAATATGCCATAATTCCTGGGATGTAAAAGGCTTGCCCAGACAGTCCGGCATTCCGGCTTTCTTGTATTTTTCCAGCTCGCTTAGCATAACATTTGCAGTCATTGCAACAATCGGAGTACCTGTTCCCAATGCCATAATCCTGGAAGATGCGTCCATCCCGTCCATTACAGGCATAAACATATCCATTAAAATTAAATCAAACGGTTTTTCGTTTTTATCCCTGCGCTCTGTAACTAATTCCAGGGCGTCTTTGCCGTTTTCTGTAGTAATCGTTTCCAGCCCTACCCTTGCAAGATGTGCGCATATTACTTCGCGGTTCATGGAATTGTCATCGCAGATTAAAACAAGACCATCAAAGTATGGTTTTTTAATCATGTCAAACGGCGATTGTTCAGGATGTGCATCATCCTGGATATCTATGGTATCAAACACAATTTCAAAACTAAAGGTGCTGCCCACACCGGGTGTACTCTCAACTTCCAATTTACTGCCCATTAATTCAACAATGTTTTTTGCAATTGCAAGCCCAAGCCCTGATCCGCCGTACTCGCGGGTTGTACTGGAATCCGCCTGAATGAAAGGTTCAAATATTTTCTTTACCTGCGCCTCTGTCATCACAATTCCGGTATCTTTGACTTCAAAGTAAACTGTAACATGACCGTTTTCCGTACTTCTTATTGCGGAAGAAAATTTTACTGTACCGGACTCAGTGAACTTTACCGCATTGCTCAGTATATTCATTAATACCTGGTAAAGCCTTAAGGGATCACCCAAAAGTTTTTTACCGGCAGAAGGTTCTGCATAAATACTCAGATCCAGACCTTTCTCCTTTATTTCCGGCAGTATGACTGACTGGCAGCGGGAGAAAACATCACGAAGATTAAAAGGAACTTTTTCCAGTTCAAGTTTTCCGGATTCAATTTTTGAAATATCCAGAATATCATTAATAATATGCAGGAGCCATCTTGTGTTATCTGTAATTTTATCCATATATTCTTTCATCTCAGGCACAGAATCACTGTCCAATGCCAGCTCGGCAAAACCCATTATGCTGTTCATGGGGGTTCTTATTTCATGGCTCATGGTTGCAAGGAATTCGGATTTTGCCTTATTTGCAAGTTCAGCAATTTCAAGCTGTTTTTCTTCTGTGATATCAAAGACATAACCTTCCAAAAGGTAAGGAGTTCCATCCTCATTCCATTCCAGAACACGGCTGCGCTCCAGTACCCATTTTATGGTTCCATCCTTCATTATAAGGCGGTTTTTATTTTCATATAACAAACCCTTATCCAGTGTTTCGCTTACTTTTTTCTCCATCATTTCCAAATCATCCGGATGAGTCATTTCCATGTACATATTTTTTCCGCCCAGGAGTTCTTCCGGTGTATATCCCAAAAGTTCCATGCTTCCCTGACTTACAAAAGTTAAAGGATAATCAGGGAAAGAACAAATGCACTGATAAGCCATGCCGGGAAGGTTCCCGATTATTGCCTCTATTCTGGAACGCATCTGCATTTTATCGCTTTCTGCCTGTCTTAACTCAGTAACATCGGCATAATAACCCTCTATCAGGAAGGGGGTTCCGTCAGAATTTTTTTCTATTACCCTGCTCCTCTCCCAGATCCATTTGGTTTGGCCGTCTCTCGTTGTTATACGAAAGGTCGTTTCAAAAGGCAGCCCGTAGGGAATTGTCTTTGCACTAAGTTCCTCAATTGCAGCGATATCATCCGGATGTACCATATCAAAAAACCTTAACGGCTTTCTGTGCACATCGTGGTTTAAATTCCCGCCCTTGTCTTTAAACAGTATTTCTTCCGGAGCATAACCCAAAAGTTCCCTGCAGCCTTCACTAACGAATGTATAAGTGTAATCAGGAGGATTGTAAATCTGCTGAAAAACCATTCCGGGCAGGTTGTTAATTATTGCTTCAATTCTCTGTGTAAGGCGTCTATTTTCCCGCATATCCCGTGCATAGGAAAATACTACATAGTCATCTCCGTATTTTACACGTTCAAATGTTGTAATAGCAGGTATGGGAGTACCATTCAGAAGCTGATGTGTCCATTCACCCGTAAATTTCTCACCTTCAAAAGCACTGTCAATTATTTTAGTCACAGTATCCATGGAGCTGCGTCCGTCCGGCTGGTACTCAGGTGAAAGGCTGCCGAAATTATCAATAAATTCCTGTTTAGTATCAAACTCGAAAAGTTTAGCTGCCTCATTATTGCAGTCTATACACTCATAGTTTCTGTTTATAAGGCAGCAGCAAAGGGGAATTGTATCCAGCATCAATTTTGCCCGTTCATGTGCCTCACCAACCGCTGTTTCTGCAAGTTTTCTTTCGGTGATGTCAAGCGCTATCCCCAGTAAACCTGCAACTTTTCCATCCAGTATTAATGGCGATCTGATAATTTCTGATGCTACACGCGGATTTCCCGGAAAATCATACCACCCTTCTGTTCTGATGGTGGTATTTTCAGTCATAACTTTATTATCTACGCTTTCAAATTCGTATATTAATTTATTCAGGGTTTTTATTTCACTGGGATGTTTACCAATAATTTCAGACTGCTCTACCCCTGCAAGCACATTAAACAAGTGGTTACTGCTTGTATATATACCGTCAGTGTCCTTTGTATAGACAAGACCTGGAATTGAATTATATATTGCACTAAGAATCGCTGCCTGATCCTGTATTGTTTTTCTTTTTTTCCTGTCCAGGGTGTATATAACGGAAAGTACAATAAGTATAATACCCAGTGTAAATACAGCACCTATAATCCAGGGTCTTTGTGCTTCTGCAAGCCTTAATCTGTAATCATAGGTTCTTCTAAGCCACTGCCCGGATATCATACCGGTATCTATTAACTGCATGGCCTTATCTACAATCGAAAGAAGAACTGTTTCTTCAAGATTAAACCCAAAGGTAAAAAATAAACTGTTATTAAATAGTATATTTGCCTTATAACCTGCCATTTCCTGAAAATTTGTCATATACAGGAGACCGCTTTGAGTGTTCATTACCATGTCCACATCTCCGCGTGAAAGTGCAGCAAAGGATTCTCCCATACTCTCGTATGTTAATATATAATTATGATCGGGAAACCAGGTGTTAAACAGCTCTTCATGGACAGAACCTCTTACAAGTCCTATTCTCATTAAAAAAACATCGCTAATATTCATATTTGGCAGTTCGTTTTTTGAAATAAGCACTGACTGGTCGGTGTAAAAAGAAGATTCCGGCCATAAATAACGCCCTTCCCTGTCATGAGTATGGGCAAGATGAGTTACCATTAATGCGTCCCCGCTTTCCAGCAGTGACAATAACTCATGCCATTCAAGGGATACATCATTCACTACAACAAACTCCATTCCTGTTAAAGATCTGATTTCATTGAGGACATCAAACGAAATTCCCTGCCACTCGTTATAGCGCGTACTGTAAAATGCAACTGGGTAATTGTCCCTTTCTGCAGCAACAGGAATAACAGGATTACTGTTGATAAATGCTAATTCTTCTTCGTTAAGCCAGGAAAAAAGTATACGCTGAATATAATCATGATAACCAAGCCTGTACATTTCATTTAAATACGGAATTATTCCATGATCCAGCGCTTTTTGCATTACGTTAATAAAAGGCTCAAAAGCAGTGTTTTGTGTAGAAAATGAAGTAGAAGAGAAAATCGGAGGCATAAAATCCTCTGTGATAACATCATTGGAGAATCCAGTTTCGTTAACGTTTACAGTGACAAGAGCATCCACTTCTCCCCTTAACATTAATTCATATGCATCAGTATAAACATCCACATAAACCGCTTCAAATTCATGTATTGCATATTGAATAACACTGTGAGTCGATGCAGCATCTGTAACCAAAGCATATCTGGGAACCCTTTCTTTTCTGATTTCTGTTATGGGAAGACTGTCTCTCAGGCGGAAGTATTTAATCATCCTCTGTGCTATGGGATCTGTCATATAATAAACTTCCCTGCGTGCAGAAGAAGGCATTAAATAACCGGTAAAGTTAATGGTATTGTCTTCAAGCCCTGACAAAAGTTCAGTCCAGTTATAAAGCTGCGGGATAAAGGGAATTCCAAAAAATTCAGAGAGCCAGGCGGTATAAAGTGACGTAAATCCCCCCATATTTCCGTATCTGTCCGGAAATGCCTCTGTACTGTACATCATGCCGTAGATAAAATGATCATACTGTTCTTTAAGAGCTTCTATTGCAGCAATTTCTTCATCACTTACACCAGGTATACTTGTATAATAAATGTCTGCAAACCGCTCCAGTGATAAGGGAATTGCAGATCTGTAATTACTAAAAACTAAATTACCGGTTATTGCAAGAACAGCGAGAAGTACTGCTGCTGCAATAATAATTAATGCCTTTTTATTCATCGTGCATCCCCTCTTCTGTCTATGTATCTCCTAATTACAGAATCAAGCTGTATTATGTTAATGGGTTTTGAAAGAAATGCCTGGAAGTCATTTTCGTAAAATATTTCTTCCATTCCCTGAATTGCATTTGCGGTGAGTGCAATTACAGGGATTTTTATTGCATAATCTGTGCCGATATTCCGGATATTATGCAATGTTTCTATGCCATCCATACCAGGCATCATGTGATCCATAAAAATTGCATTGTAAATGGGTTCTTCGCTTTTTATTTTCTCAACAGCATCATGACCGTTTGTAACACAGTCTACCTGCATTTTATATTTTGTTAATAATCCTACAGCAACATCCAGATTAGTCTGCATATCATCCACAACCAGAACTTTTGCAAAACCTAAATCCGGCCTGTTTATTCTTTTTTCGGCAGAGACTGATTCTTCTTTGTACTTGAAATTAATAAGTTTATGTGCGAGTTCCTCTCCTATTATTGAACTGCTGACAAAACTCTGACGGAACCGCACATGAAAAACAGAACCCTTTCCATACTCACTTTCTGCATAGATTACCCCGTCCATCATCTCTGTAAGACGTTTTGCTATTGAAAGCCCAAGGCCGGTTCCTTCTATATTCCGGTTAGCTATCGTATCTACCTGGCTGTAATCAGTGAAAAGTTTTTTAAGATCCTCATTTCTTATTCCAATACCGGTATCCCTGACATATATGGAAACCCATACATTTTTTTCCAGAACCTCAGTACTCATCCCCATTGTAACAATACCTGCCTGTGTATATTTAAAGGCATTGCTTAAAAGATTATTTATTATCTGTTTTATGCGCAAATCATCTCCGTTAAGGGTAAGAAGCAGATCCTTTTTTATATCCAAAATGAATTTTACAGGCTTATCCTCTATACGAACCGTGTTTAAATTCATAATATCGTTTAAAAGACTGGGTATATTGTAGTTAATGGGAATAATTTCCAGTTTATCTGCTTCAATTTTAGATATATCAAGTACATCGTTAATAAGTCCCAGAAGGGTAATACCTGCGCCGTTAATTTTAATTATATTATCTTTTATTACTGTATCCAGATTTTCTTCTTCCAGTAAAATATCTGTAATTCCGACTATTACATTCATCGGAGTCCGCATTTCATGGCTCATATTTGCCAGAAAACGGCTTTTTGCATTGGAAGATGCCATTGCTTCGCTTTCAGCAGCTTTTCTCTGAATTACTTCAGATTCGAGTTCACTTGTTCTTTGTTTAACGAGAATCTCAAGTTTCTTTCCGCTGCTTCTGCTTATTGTAAGGAGTACAGAAACCAGTACCAAAACAAAAATTGCAAGTACTGAAATTCCCAAAAGCCAGGGCTGCTGCTCCCTCATTAACCTAGCCTGATAATCATAGGTAATGCTCTCCCACTGCATCATAATTCTCTCTGTATCTATTAAAACCAGCGCCTTATCGATTATCGAAGAGAGAATATAATGATCCCTGTTAATTCCAAAAGATGCTTCATATGCGGCATTAAAAATATAATTTGCCTTATAGTCAGAGAACTCGTATAAATTTGTAAGTGCTGCCAGCCTGCTTTGGCTGGACATAACAAGGTCAACTTCTCCCCTGTCAAGCGCCATAAAAGCATCATCTGTGTTCAGATATTCGACTGCATAAAGAGCATTTGGAAACCAGCTCCTGAACATATCCGAAAAAACTGAACCTCTTGCAAACCCTACCCTTGCGAAAGGTATATCGTTTAACTCGATATTGGGGAAAGATCTCTTTGAAAGCAGGGCAAATCTGTCGCTGATGTACATTGTATGAGGCCAGATAAACCTTTCCCTTCTTTCATCGCTTTGCACAAGGTTTGGTATAATATAAGCAGTTCCGTCTTCCAGTAAATCCATAAGTTCCGGAAGCTCAGTATTAATATTGTTAACAAGAAGAAATTCTATCCCTGTTAAAATTTCCATCTCTTCCAGCACTTCAAAGACAGCACCTTCCCAGAGGTTTTCATGCCTGTTATAAAAACTCAGCGGATAAGACATATACTGTGTGGCAAAGGGAATTACAGGGTTATTAATAAGGTATTCCCTCTCCTCTTCAGTCAGAAACAGCAGAAACCTGTGTCTTCTGTAATCCTGGTACCCGCGTCTGTATAGTTCAACCAGATGACTGTAAGCGCCGTTTTCCAGAGCTTTATTAAGAATGGAAACGACAGGGTTTAAAGCTGGATCTCCTGTAGCAAGAGCAATGGGAATAAACGTTAAGGGGAAAAAATCTTCGGTAATAACACCTCCGAAAGAATCAAATGCGATCTCCATGGTGCTGTTCCCTACAAAAGCATCCGCTTCCCGGTTTTCCAGAATTTGGTAAACTTCTTCATAATCCTGTGCAATAATTACGGGTTCTTCATTGCCGGAAAAAAGATCAATTATCATGGCCCCTTCCAGCAAAACATAACGCGGATCTCTGGTTTGGGAAATGAAATTGATACTTTGGCTTTCTCTGTGCCGCATAAGCCTGATGGAACGCATTGCAATGGGGTCAGATAGATAAAAATTTGCCAGACGTTCTTCTGACACAGCCTGAAAAGCAAATACTTCATCTCCGTTATTAAGAGACTGTGCAATATTCCCCAGGGATTCAATTCCCGGAACAAATGTTAAGCCAAAAAACGCTGAAAGCCATTCACAGAGCAGAGCAGTATATCCTCCGGCCTCTCCGTACTCATCAAAAAACAATTCTGTACTGTGAGGCACATATACTGTAAAAACCCTGTTTCTTAGGTTATTTACTGCATTGATTTCATCTTCTGTAATACCGGGTATATCGCTGTAAAATAAATTATCAAATGCTATAACAGGTTCATTAACCGGTAAAAAACTGCATGCAGAAAAAACCAAAAGGAAAAAGCATGATAATTTAATTATCACTGTATTTTATTCCTTACCCATTTTCTCACAGCTGAATCCAGTTTAAAAACATCCACCGGTTTTGATAAATAAGCCTGAAAATCATTGGCAAAAAAAAGCATATCGCTTCCTTCTGCGGTATAGGCTGTAAGTGCAATAATGGGGACATTTTTTGCATAATCTGTACCCAGGCTGCGTATTAACCTGGCAGTTTCTATTCCGTCTATACCCGGCATCATATGATCCATGAAAATGGCATGATAGAGGGGGCCTTCATTATTGACTCCCATGCGTATTTTTTCTACAGCCTCCATTCCGCCCAACACACAGTCCACCTGCATTTTATATTTGCTTAAAAGACCTGCGGCCAGATCCAGGTTAGTCTGCATATCATCTACAACAAGAACTCTGGCAAAACTTAAATCCGGACGGTTCAGGTTTGCTTTGAGTTCCCTTTTATTCTCCGTATACTTAAGACTGCGGATTTTTTCAGCCGCATCAGCTCCAATAGTCAGATCATTAACCTTATTCTGCATTATACGCACTTTAAATACAGAACCCTGCCCCAAATTACTCTCCAGGCTTATGCTGCCGTTCATCATCTCCGCAAGGTTCCTTATAATCGGAAGCCCCATATTCAGCGATTCTGTTCCTGTATGTTCACACTGCCTGAAATCATTAAATATTTTTACCCTGTCTTCCAGTCCGATTCCAATACCTGTATCTCTGACTGTAATATCCATCCAAATATTATTTTCATTCACCGTATCCTTCATACAATCAATGATCAATGTTATTTCACCGAATGTGGTGTACTTGAATGCATTAATTAAAAGAATACTGATTATCTGCTTTACCCTTAAGTCATCTCCGTAAAGATCCCCGGGCAGATTTTCATTAATATCCAGAACAAATTTAACCGGTTTATCGTTCAGCTTATCATTAATTAGTGATACTATTTCGTTTAATAAACCTGCTGTCTGATATTCAGCCGGTATTAAATTGAGTTTACCGGATTCTATTTTCATAAAATCCAGTATATCGTTTACTATGCCCATAACCATATTACCGGCATTCCCGATATTCTTAATATAGCCATGTCCCTTTGTACTGATACTGCTGTCTTCCATTAAAAGATTGGTATAACCCATTATTAAATTAAGCGGTGTACGTATTTCCTGGCTCATGCTGGTAAGGAAGACAGACTTATATTCAGAACTGACAAGAGCATCTTCCAGAGACTTATTCAGTTTCTTTTCACTGTTTTTATTTTTGATAGTACTTCTTATAAAGAAAATGATGAGGATTATTAATGCTGAAAAAACTGCTGTAAAAGCGTATAACCACATTTTACTCTCTTTTATTTAAGAATACTGTTTGGCTATGGTCTGGAATTTCTCCTGAACTGCCTCCAAAGCTGTAATTAATGTGGGATCAAACTGAGTTCCCGATCCATCAACCATCATTTTCACTGATTCTGTATACGGAATGGCAGCTTTATACACCCTGGCACAAACTAAAGCATCATAAACATCAGCAATGGAAGACAATCTTGCAGCCAGCGGTATTGTATCCCCCGCCAGTCCCTGCGGATAACCTCCCCCATCCCAGCGTTCGTGGTGACCGTAACATATATCTTCGCAGTGTTTTAAATAAAGCGAAGTGCTTACATCACCCAGTTCTCCGATTATTTCCTTGCCCCTTGTAGTATGGGTTTTCATTATGTCATATTCCTCGGGGTCCAGCCGGCTGGGTTTTAGGAGGATACGATCGGGAATTGCGATTTTACCGACATCATGCAGAGCCATGGACTTAACAATAATTTCCGGCTGCATGGCAATCAGTTCTTCTGCATACTTGGACCTTGATATTATTAAATGGCTGGCAAGGGTTCCCACATACAGCTGGGTGCGTTTTACATGCTCGCCGGATTCCAGATCCCTGTGTTCAATTACATTTGCAAGACCCTGCAGTGCATTATCAAGCGTAGCATTTGCTTCTTCGGTTTTCTTTATTACTTCGGCAGTTTTCTGGGCTACCATCTCTTCCAGAGAGTCGCTGTAATCTTTCAGGGCAATCTGGTTTTTAACACGCAGCTTTACTACCTCGGGCGTAAATGGCTTATTGATAAAATCCACAGCCCCTGCAGCCAAAAGCTCGCTTTCAGAATCGTTCTCCGCGGTGATAAAAATAACAGGGATACGTTTTAAAGCTTCATCAGTTTTCAGGATTTCAAACATTTCCCTGCCGTTCATTTCCGGCATCTGAACATCCAGAAGAATGATCCTGGGGAGTACATCAGCCTTCTTTAAAATATCCAGGGCTTCCCTGCCGTTATTTGCAGTTAAAACTTCATAATCACCCGAAAGGATCTCCTCCAGGATCATGACATTCATGTCTATATCATCAACAGCGAGTATTGTCTGTATGGGTTTATTTTGATCAGCCATAATTTGCAATGACCTTATCAATTTCAGTAAGGGTCATAGAAAAACATGCTTTCAGGTTTTCCAAAGATTGGGGATCCAGGTATTTTCCCTTAATCTGTGTTTCTACATCCAGTGATTGATTAAATAATTCAGTGAGTGATAGATTTGCAGCAATCCCTTTTATAGTATGGGCAGCAATCTGAGCTTTCTCCCAGTCCTGGGTACCGGCAGTACTTATAAGCTCGTCCAGGTTTGTGCCTTCTTTAAACTTGGTTAATAATCTGGCATAGAGCTTGCCGTTATTCATGACCCGCTTCTTGCCCTCTTCCTCGTTCACATATACAGGATCAGCCATTTAATGCCCTCCGGATTATAGAGTCTACATTTAACTATAACCTAAAGGGCAATAATAGGCAATAATGTATATAAATGGCAAACACCCAGGATTAAAAACGCAGCCTTGCTCCTGCACTGACTGTAAACCTGGAACCGCTCCCATCAGGGGAAAGCGGATGAATGGGGCCCAGTTCCCCTGCTCTGCTCCCGCCGAATACAGTTTCATCCAGAGGAACCTGTACCCTTAAACTCAGGGAAAAACCCTGGTAAAGTTCGTAATTCATACCCAGAATGGGCTGGAATGAAAAACTGTCAAAACAGAAAATGGCTGCCAAATTCGAAGTCATAAAATCGTTAATTCTATATACTGCACTGGCAGAAAGATAATGGTTATTTATGAAATGCCCTCCGAAAACCGGCGAAGTAACAGAGGCGGAACCATTATACAGGTAATCTGCCATTAAAATTAGATCACCGCCAAAAAAACTATAATCAAAGCCTAAGCTGGCGGAAAGTCCATCCAAACCATTAAGATCCCTGGGGTTAAGGCTGTAAAGTGCATCTATCACAAAGCCAAGCACCAGATCGAATTTTAAGGAAAATCCCAAATTGTGAATACCCAGTGAGGTGGAACCTCCTGATTCACCAGTGGGTGTTTCATAAGCATAAATAGCCTGTAAACTTGCACTATCCCAGGACTGTTCCATTAATAAACCAGGAATAAAACCGCTGCCAGTGGACAGGAGGGGATCTTTTGGAGCAGAAATAAAGGGCATTAACCTCATGGTATCTGTGGGGTAAAAGGTCATATTCCCCCCAAGCACTCCCCTGGGCCTGGCATTTGCTATGAGGGGGTTACGGGGATTAAGAAAGTCTGTGGGCCCCCAAACCATTCCATAACCAAAGTTCATCCTTAAAAGCCCTAATTCAGTATCTACATGTTCCCCGGCAAGCCTTACAAAGAGCCGTTCAAGTTCCATGGCTGCAGCATAATTATCACCGGCAAGCAGGGGA
>Ga0099364_10006390_pt1 | contig 17160 bp, 19 predicted proteins | sample TergutTh196P3_FD_73070 | JGI IMG/M metagenome (GOLD analysis project Ga0099364, IMG submission 73070) | Microcerotermes parvus P3 segment gut microbial communities from Pointe-Noire, Republic of the Congo - Th196 P3 | ecosystem: Host-associated > Arthropoda: Insects > Digestive system > Gut ... | reverse complement strand
CTTTGCGAAGTTGATCGTGTCGTAGAGGGCATCTTGTTCGACATAGGGGAGAATGAGGGCGGGCCATCCCATCGAACCGCAGTAGATCAGATCGTCTTCGTGTGGCGTCAAGGGGTGGCAACTGCCTTCTTCGACGAGGCTTTCCAGGGCAATATTCCCTGACGGAAAGGATTTAAGGGTATCATGGTAATTCAGCATACCCAAAGAGATTTGTCGCATATTATTGGTACACTGTGACCGTCTCGCATATTCCCTTGCCGCCTGGATCGCCGGAAGCAATAACGATACGAGAAGCCCAATAATCGCAATGACGACAAGCAGCTCAACGAGTGTAAAAGCGAGAGAATGATGAGTTTTTTTCATAATTGTCCCTGCTGACATGTGGGGATGGAACGCGTAAATTCGGGACCGGCTTGACGATCTGGTCGTCCGCATGTTTGAATAATGGTCTCGTCTGCGTACTGCCCTATCCAACAACACTTATTCTATCCTACGCGATGCTTGTTCCGGTGTCAATGTTCTCCATTAAAAAACGGTAAATATTTCGCTTTTCAAAGCCGGGAAAGTGTCTATAAAAAGATGACAGCCCATTTCGGGCGGATTTTCACCGACGGCATTCCTGAAGGATGGAGGTCACGGCAATTGGGCGAGCGGGTCACCATCTTTCCCGAACAATCCCCAATAGGTGTCGAAGTTGATTTTTTCCGAAACGAACGCTACACGAGCATCACATAGGGCAATGTTGATCCCATTGGGATGGTAACCGCGAGCGGGACCGATTGGCCATACATTGTCCTTCATGTTGATAACATATAGGCGCACATTGGATGCAAAGAGCCTTTCGGCGAGGGCATAACCTTGCGAACCATGAGCGACCCAGAGGAACGGGTTGGACCCGGTTTCCATTTCGACGATTGCGCCCTGCAAACTCGGCGGCGACCACCACCAATGATGCGCTTGTTCCAGTATCATAAACGTATTGGTCGATCCCCGTGCCAAGTCACCCAGGCGGGTCGCGCTGTTACAGTGAAAGACGGCAATGTGTCCCGGACTCCGCTCCGGGAGTCCCTCCGCTCCGTTCACCGCATAGTCTTTCTGCGTATTGGGCAAGGCACGCGACCGTGAACTGGCACAAGCGAACACCGGTGGCATGTTTTCACTGGCGTAACGATTATCCGGGTCTCCATGTGGCACGACACTGTGTGCGTCTCCGTTGGGTACGGTATGTTCCGAACCGTCGGACGGTTCCGGCAAAAAAGCGAACTTGTCGAAATGAATTTTTTCGTACAAATCATTCTGTTCCAGATAGGGCAAAATGAAGGCAGGCCAGCCGATGCTGCCGCAATAGATGATGTCTTGTTCGGAATTGGCCAGCGTATGGCAACCGATCTCGGACAATTCGGGAAAACAAATGTTCCCGGGAGGAAACGACTTGAGGGCCTCGTGATAATTCAAAACGGCCAGAGAAAGCTGACGCATGTTGTTGCCACAACTGACACGCCGCGAATACTCTCTTGCCGCCTGAATCGCTGGCAACAATAACGAGATCAAAAGACCGATGATGGCGACGACAACCAACAACTCCACAAGCGTAAACGCATTTTGCATCGTTGAAAACCTCATAACAAATCCTCCCGTTGGATCGTTCAAATGACAACGCACCCCCACTCGGTTGCCCTGAGTCTATGACAAGTTTGCATCAATGTCAACGCTTTCAGCGAAAAATCGAAAATATTGAGGAAAATTTAACGTTTTTCCCGCTGGCCCCCTATTTCAATGGGCGCAAGCGTTTCCTGACCGATCATCCTGTCGCAATGTTCGTTTTCGATCCCATCGGACGATAAGGGCTCCGACAAGGATGGCTCCCGGCAACCATACACATGAAAGCCAGGCGTATACCACAGACCGCTTGGCTTGAGGCCAATGAGGCATGGCGGGGGGATACCATATGAACTGATCGCGCCGTTGAAGTAACATCCAATCAAGGACATCCATCTTATCAAAGGCGGGTTCCCACGAATTGTGCGCGGAGCCGATAAACTCCGTCACTCCGACCTTGACGCCGCGTTCCCGCATCGTCTTGATTGCCTGTCGCACTTGCGGCGGCTGGATGGCCGCATCATCGCTGTGCATAAAAATCCAAACGGGAACATCCGTTGGCAACGACGCAATCAACGACGCCTCACACGGTCCGGCGGCGGCAGGAACCACGGCGGAAAATCGGGATGGATTCTCGGCAAGCATCCGCCAACAACAGGTTGCACCGCCGGAAATGCCGAACAGGACAATCCGATTTTTGTCAACAGGATATTCGTTACAAATTTGATCCACCATTGCCAGTGCGACCGTTGCCATTTGGTCATCCTTGTCTCTGCTGTGATACCAGCCGGGATTGTCAAGCGGACACTGTGGGAACAGTGCGAAGAACGGGTATGCCTTCTTTTCCGTCCCTCTCGAAAACATCAACTGTGTGTGCGCGAGTTGACTCTGATTGTTATCACCACGCTCACCGCCATAACCGTGAAGCCACAGGATCAATGGATAGGTTTTTCCCTTCTCCATATCCGGAATATGCAAGCGGTATCGCAACGTTTGATTTTTGTAACGACCGCCTGTGTAGATGATTTCGCCTTCAGAGATCGGATGAATCGACGATGGTTCCTCTGGTACATCCAGAGCGTCCTCACCATATGATGTGACAGCTAAAAACAAAACAGAAATGAAAACGAAATACTTTGGCACGATTTCAAAAAATGAGCATGAAGATGATAACAAGGAGCAACACACCGACGACACCGCCGAGGATGCCCAGCCACAAGACCGGATTGGCAAACCAATCGCCCCCACTTTGCGATTGATTGAATCCGACTTTTTTCTTTCCAAATCCAGTGGCGTTGAAACCGCCCGGTTTGTCCTTCTTTGTCAGTGACGCCCGGATCGTCGATGGACGGCGGACTCCGCCGGAGTTTTCGCGTAATACCGATACAACCTTGTAACCGACCACACCCAAAATCACGAGAACCAACAGCAACGGAATGATCCACGACGGCATCGGTACCGGGTGTCCGTCGGCATCAATCCTTTCCATCGTCAATAGCGAATAGCCGATAGAACCGACGATCAACAGACCAACAAGGGCAACGGCCCCGACTCCCACCACCGGCCATAACTCGCTCAAACCCTCGATTTTGGGCAGCGACGGAAGTTGCCACGCCGATGTCTTTTGCGTGTTTCTTTGTTTGCCCGCCCTATTGAAGCCGACAGGCTTTGCGGCTTTCGGGGCAACAGATGGTCGCGTCGTCGGGCGGGAAACCGAGGAAAAATTCTCACGTAAGGTCTTGAACAACGGATAGGCGGCAATAGCCGCGAACACCAGTAACAGGAACAACGGCCACATCCACCATGACATAGCGACGGGATGTCCGTCGGCGTCGATGTGTTGTGCCGTCAAAATGCTGTAACAGAAATACACGAGTACCGGGACGCCGACAGTTCCGGCAAGAGCGATCCACAGAGTGGGGATCATGGAGAATGTTCGTGTTCCATCGGACGACCTTGTCGCATTGAACGCAACGGGGCGTCCGACCGTTCGCGGTTTTTGTTGCATTTTGGGGCGAGCAGGCAACTCCCTCAAATAGGCTCGAACGCCTTCAATGATGCGGTAGGAGACACCGCCGACAATGATGGTCGACCAGAAGGCGGGCATAACCCACCACGGAAAGTCTGTGAACCGCACCATACCTGATACGAAAACATATCCGATTCCGCCGACGATTCCAAACCCAACCAAAAGGAAAGCAGCGTAAACCAATATCCTGCGATCAACGCCGAATCGAAAGGAGGGCTTTTCCTTGTTACGAAAGTCAAACGTCGGCAGACGTTTTGGAAGCATTGGATAGAGCTTCGGTGCCAATGCGATGACGATGACCAGACTCCAAAACGCCGGAACACCCCACCAGGGCAAGTCGAAAAATTGCACCGTACCTGATACGAAAACATATCCGACCCCACCGACAATTCCGAGCCCGGCCAAAAGGAGAGTGGCGTAAACCGGTATCCTGCGGTCGAAATCGAATCGAAAGGAGGGCTTTTCCTTGTTGTGGCCCCCGAATGTCGGCAGACGTTTTGGAAGTACTTGCCGAAGTTTCGGGGACAATGCGATGATGATGACCAGACTCCAAAACGCCGGAACGCCCCACCACGGCAAGTCGGAAAATTGTACCGTACCTGATACGAAAACATATCCGATTCCACCGACGACTCCAAATCCGGCCAAAAGGAGAGTGACGTAAACCAGTATCCTGCGGTCGAAATCGAATCGAAAGGGGAGCATTTCCTTGTCTTGGGTTCCGGATGTCGCTGGACGTTTGGGAAACATTTGACGGAGCTTCGGTGCCAATACGATGGCGATGACCAGACTACAGAACGCCGGAATACCCCACCAGGGCAGTTCGGACAACTTAATCGCATTCCAAGCAATCACACCACAGGCTGCGACAATACCGACACTCGCAACAATCAACGCGATCATCGGTAACGGGAGGGCTCGCAAGGAAAACGACGGGGCACCGGAAAAATATGTCGTGAATCCATCGAAAAAATGATGCTTTTGACCGACGAAGAAAGCAATTTCCACCGCAAAGACGGCCCAAATAATCGACCAGTAGTGGCCGGGAAAATCCCACTGGAACGGTAAAGCGATGACCGGTGAAACGAGCGAAAATTTTAAACAAAGGAATACGGCGGTAAATGTCGTGCCCCAGATCGTCGCCAGATGATAGCCCAAGAGGAGCGTGTCGGTCGGTTTTTCCTGAAGTTCGGCAACGATCAATCTTGTTCTAAGAAGATAGCGGACGAAAAAGCCGCCGGCACCAAACAAAAAGAATAGCCAATGCCACAGCGTGAAAAATCGGGTATCGACCAGTCGCAGGGCATCGGCGATGAATACGTCCTGCACATCGGGGATGTAAGTCAATACGGCGTTGATGAGAAACAGGACACCGATTAGGGGGAGCCAACTCCTCGATCCCGTTCCTTGTGAAACAAGCTGTTTGACCGTTGCTCTCTTCGGAAGGGACAAATAGACTCGCGGCATCGTGATTGCGACAAGCACCATGCTCCAAAACGCGATGCCGTTCCACCACATCAGGTCGGGAAACCGTATTGGACCGATGGCTAAACAGTATCCGAGACCGCCGGACAGCACGACAGCGAGTACCATGCCCACCAACAGAAACCGGCGTTGCCTCTTTATACCACGAACGTCACGGAGAACAGTGATCTCTTTCTCCATTAGCGATGATGCCTCGTCTGGTGGTGTTAAAAACTGTGGTTCAGTCATTGAGCGGCCTTTCGGGCTGTTCAGGAACACGTCAACCATCGCTCAAGTGTCTCACAATTATGGCACACCAGGAAAAAGAAAGCAAGGCGGACGCAAAAAGATTCACGGGAATTTTCTCCGTTCATTGGTTCAGGTGATCGGGTGATTCCCATTCGGGGGGCCATTCTCGTCGGCTATGTCTGGATCGGCGAGGTGGTTCGCGATTTCCATCTGATCGGAGTGAAAAAATTCCGCCCCTTGAAATTACAGGGCCTGACGTTTCGAGATTCTGTAAACCCCGTCGAAATAACGGTTTGGTAAGATGGGGAAAATTTTCCGCAAAAATTTCTGCCGCAACTTGACATTCGTTTCGGCGTGTTGTAATATTTACAGAGTTGCGGTTGCCATCAGTGTTCCTGATGCGACACCGCAGAACTTCGTATGTTCGGCTTATCGGGTGACCGGTTTGCCGAATTTCAGCATCATAGTCCGGTGGACTGCCATTCGCGGGGGATGTGAGGGAACCCGACAGGAGTTTGTAGAGATTCAATTCATTTTTCGCTATCTGCAAGAGAAATGACCTGTTTCCCGGCTCCGCTTCTGATGTCCTGATCTCTTCGGGGCACTTGGATCGTGTGTGATTCGTTTCTTTTGCCATCGAACCGTGATTGATTTGTTATCACGGGAGCCAATAGAGCCATTATGTACCGGGAAGGGATGGCTCCTTTTTGACCTTGAAGTTTTCTGTAAGGCGCGGTACTTTATCTCCGCGATTGACAGAAACGGTTTTGGAATCGTTCCGCCGAGGCGGGAAATCGGCGGAATAAAAATGGAAAAATTTTACACGGATGGGAACCCAACATACATGACACGTTTCAACATCAGCACATTATTCCCCCAAAGGAGGTTCTCATGTCTGCCAATTACTTCAAACGCTTTTCGGATGTCTCGCAGCTCCGGCGTTTCAATTTTGACTTGTTGCATCAATTTCTGGCCCCGTTCCGCGATTACCTGTGCGACAAACATGGTTTTCAGTGGACGGACAATTTTCTGATGTTTCCGTTTTCGGAGTTGCAGAAGATTCTCGTCAATGCAGATGCCGATATGCCGGAGGCGTTACACAACGGCCTGTTTTTTGTCGACGCATTGTCCACACCGAAAGCCGCCGAAGCCTTGCTCGGCAAACTGTACGATGAAGGCAAACTTCCTCCGAAAACACTCGCACGAGAAGACCTCGCTCTGTACGCGTGGATGACTGCTCCCGATATTTTGGAATCAGTTCACGCCGAACAGCACATGCTTCGGACCAAACGTTATGAACGTTGTTTCGGACGGCGTGTGGCATGGCCCGATCTATCCCAAGAAGCCCTCGTTGCGTTGGAGGACGCTTTGAACGACTGGTTCGATTCGCTTCACAAGGGACGCGGTGTCCAAATCATGGTCTACGAGAGAAGAGGAACGATCTGGTTTCATCTTCGGCACGGTGAACTGCTTCGGAGCGATTGCGACTTGCAGAATAACGGCATGACAAAACGGATCGTTTATCGACCGGAACGGTACGACTGCGTCGGTTATACACCGAGCGAGCGGGAACTCCAAATTCATTCGGAGACGAAACGGGAAAAAGCCGTGTACTGCAAACTGTTCGGCTTGTATCTCTTCAATGACGAACACTTCTTCTTTTGCGACGAGAGCACCGCGAAATACACGCTGATACCGCTCCGCGAACAGGGACGGGATGCACTGACCTGTAGCGATGTTGACGGTTTGAACCGCGTTCTCCTGACGGAGCTCCATGTGATCTTTCCGGGACGCGGAAAATACTGTGAAGTCTACAAATCGGAAGGCGGCTTGTTCGAGGACTGGGAGAAACACGGACGATCCGTCCCGAACGAAACGGAATTCGTCCGAGCTTCGTTCCAGCTCCATCTCGCTGATGTCACGCGTCCGAAGAGTTTGACCGTTTGTACGCCGGACGTGACGATTTTCGAGCGAGGTTTGGAAAGCGAACAAATCGGCATTTGGCTGAAAAAACGGCGATTTGCCATTTAAGAACCATCAAACATCACAGAGGATCTCATGAGATTACAACATTTTTGTCAACCGATTCAATGGGGAATTTTGTTTCACGTCTTGCTTCAGTGGCGACGTAGTTTTCGGGACGAATACGATTTCATGTCGCAGTTCCTGTTGCCGACCGATGAACTGGCGACGGATTATCCCGGCAAAGATGTTCCGTGGGACACTGGCTACCGCATCGTGATCCACAAGAACGGGACGATTGTCGGGATCGACGATGAGGACTGCACCAATCGATTGACTCTCACGAAGGCCGACATCATTCAATACCGTTTCGATTTGAAGCGGTTCCGGCGAGAGACGTGTGAGTGTCTCGGTTTGAAACCGGACAGTGGCGACATCAAGCCATTGGACCGTGTGATTCCGTGGGGAGTCTGGGAACCGGAGAAAGGAACGGCGTTCCCGGTCACTCTGTTCTTGCACGGTTTCTATGATCGATTCAAAGAAACGATACTCGAGCGGGTATTGAATCGAGCGACGACGGGTGAAATCATCCTGACCCCGACCCGCAACCATTGGAAGGACGGACTTGACGAACTCGCCCGAAAAAACAACCTGCTGTTTGTGCCGCTTGACGAAATTCTCCAACTGGAGGACGGCAAACTCCTGCCGACACCGGAATGGGATGAATACCTGACCGCCTTCTGCAAGATGGTCGAAATGGATTTGCCGTCGCAGTTGCGAAGCAAACCGCAGGGGAATCTCTTTGCCAAACGTGGAGAATGGGTGTTCCGTTTTTCGGGGAGAGACATAACGCTCAACGGGAATCTGCAAGGTCCGGCTTTCATAAGGCGATTGATGATGACTCCCAACCAAGAAATCCATGTTGAACAGCTTTGGAAGGAGGTGTTCGGAACCGGAGACGGGAATTTCGCCCAAATCGAGTCCGGGGCGGAGGGAGAATGGGATTCGTTCCTCTCTTCCGGCGACGACATGCTGGACGATGCCGGAAAGTCGGATTATCAAAAACGGCTTCTTCAACTGCATTGGGACCGGGCCGAGGCGGAATCGGTCAATGATACCGCTTGGCTGGAACGGATTGATGCGGAGACGGGGGCGATTTCCGACCAACTGCTCAAGACAGTCGATGGCAAGGGCCGTCCACGGAAAGTCGGAAACGAGAGAGATAAACTCCGAAAACGCATCTCTCGAAACATCACCTTCTTTCTGGACAAAATCCGGCTACCGCATCGGGAACTGACGGATCACCTCGAAAAATCCGTAGTTATGGGTGAATATATGGTCTATCGACCGGATAAAGGGGGCGAATGGTCATTTGAATGATGAAGTTTTCTTTTTTGGCCCGTTGGCAAGGCAAACGCCATGTCAACGGGCTTTTTTTATGCCTATTCGGCAAAACAGGCAAACTGCGGTGTTTGGCGAAATCTTTTTTGGGGAAAATTTCCCCTGAAACAAAGTTGCTACACGGTTTGTGACATTTGCTACACGATTTGTGGCGGCATTACTGGTGAAGGCAACCGGTGAGGCTGAGACAAATGAGCCCGCTGAGGAGTCCCTGACAAGGGAGCCTTCGGCGGGCTTTTTTGTTTATCGCTCCAGTAATCAATCGCCCGTGAACATCGAAATTCACCCTTTCCCCCAACGGAGGTCACCATGAACTCTCTCCCCACCGTTTCGCAAGTCCGGGAAGTCAACCATCTCGCTGATCTTTTCGGCCCGGCGACCGTCGCCCGACTGACCGGCGTTCCGCTCCGAATTGCCCAGATTGCCAACGGCATCAAGATTGCCGACGACGACACCGTCACCAACGGTCAGCATCGGCTTTCGGCCCTGCTCCAACTCGCCGCCCAGTAAACAACCCATTTCCCCCATTTTCAGAAAGGTTATTGCTATGACAAACACAGCCCTCGACAAAAAAGACCGCGACGAACTCGTCGATTTCAGTATCCGACTCGGCCAGCACTGCTGGAACATCTACATCCGCTCAAAGACCGGATTTGTCCGTGTCTTCATGTTGCCGAACAACGAGTTCCGCCGTCGGACGAACGAATTGTTTCAACTCGGCTTCAGTGGCCGGATGCTCATGTGTCCACCATCAGCCATCGACGGCGAAGCGCTGTGGACGAACTACCTCGGTTCACAGAAAGACAAGGTCGTCTTGGACGGTGCCGCCTATCCCGACACGCCGGAAGTCGTTCTCAACTATGCCAAGGAGTTTTTCCTTGAAGGCTTCCGGGCAGGAGGCATCGCCGTCCGGAAAATTTTCGAATCGGAATAGTCAGCCAACCCGTGAAAGGCGGCAAGAACTTCAAATCGTGGTCCCGAATGGGACTCCTTTTTTCACATTTTCAACTCTTACTATGGAGGATTTACAATGGACTTCAAAAGTGTTCAGCAGTGGATCGACGCAATGGCGGTCCGGGTTGTCCGGCAAGGACAACGGAATTATTTCGTCGAGAAGGACGTGGCCGCGAGCATCAACGAGCCTTCCCTACGGCCCGGTCAATATCAATTGCGAAGCGATAATTTCGCAAGGCTACCGGTGGGCGGCGAAACCCTCGACTGCCTGACTGCGGGCGGACTGCAAAAACTATATGCTCTGACGGAAGGCAAACTCGACATCGACGGCGGTATGCCGCTGACAACGTTGAATTCCGCCGACATTGCCAACGTACAGGCCGATCATATCGCACAAGATGTGCCGCCTCGCGGCTTCGACTCGCCGATTCAGGAGGCACTCATCCCCTATTTGTCGTGCCTGATCGGACCAAACAACGCCGTCCTCGTCACACCGGAACTCGCCAAAATCCTGCTCGGCGGCAATTTGAAAAACCGGCCCAAGAGTAACCGGAACTTCAAACGACTCTGTTCACAACTCCGCGCGGGCAAGTGGAAGGTCAACGGTGCCGCCATCAGTTTCTCCCGAAACTGGTTCCTGCTCGACGGTCAACATCGGCTGTTCGCCATTGTAGAAACGGGAATTCCCGCTCTCTGCATCATCGGATTCGGGTTCGATCCCGCCGTCTTCGCTACCTTGGATCAGGGAGCGAAGCGAACCAATGCGGACAACCTCTCCATCGCCGGTTTTGCAAGTACCCGTCTGTTGGCGGGCGCGATCGGCGTGTACCAAGCCGTCAAGAACGGTGTCATCGTCAATAATACGGCCCGCGCGATTGAACCGGAAGAGTGTGTTCGGCTGGCGCAAGAGACACCGCTTCTTCAAGCGGCGGTGAAAAAGGCCCGCGATTATCATCGACGCGGGGCGAGATTCGTTTCCGATGCACTCATCGGTGGCCTGATGGCACGCGGCATGGAGATCGACAAGCGGACGACAACACGCTTTTTCGACTATTTACTGAACGATAATTGCAAGGGAATCAGACCGACGTCCATCCAAAAGTTACGCACGCAACTCCTGCGGGACTACATGGACAAATCCCGTTCGACCAACGCCTCCTTCACGGCGGCGGTCATCATCAAGGTCTGGAACGCTTATCGGCAGGGCCAATCGCTTCGGTCCCTGAAATACACACCGGAAACCGTTATCGACGGCGTTTCTTCCGGCGAACCGTACCCCATTATGGCATAGGAGGCGAACCATGTCGCAACAAGAAAGAATTCAAGACTTGGAATTGGACCTGATCGTCTCCGATGACGAACTGAAAGTTCGGGTCGAGATCAATCAAGAAACGGTCTACGACTATGGCGAAGCGATGGCGACCGAGGAGGACGTGAAGAAATTCCCACCGCCGACCGTCTATTTCGACGGGTGCCGTTACTGGCTTGCCGATGGTCACCACCGTTACTTGGCGGCTCACCGTCGCGGTTACCAAAAGATGCCCGTGAGGATCATCGAAGGTTCCCATGACGACGCGATCCTTGCCGCCGTGAAACTGAATTCCAAAAACGGACTTCGGTTTAACGACGACGACTGGGAGAAAATCATTCCGTTAATTGCGGGTAAAGACCAGTGGAAAGATTGGACCAATCGAAGGTTAGCGGAAGAGCTACACTGTGGGAGGTCAACAGTGGATCGATATCGTCCAACAGTTTCAGTTGGCCCAGGTGGGGCAACTGAAAAAAGAGTGGGTAAGGACGGCAAGATGTACAAGGCAACGAAAAGCAAGAAGCCAAAAACGGATTCGGCACCCTCCGCCGCGACGGAACCGATGCCTCTCGACGTATCGGCAACTCCCAATGACCCGCCGCCAACGACCGGGGAACTTCCTGTGAAAACTGACGTAGCCCAACCGTGCCAAGACGAAAAGCCGCACGACGCCATCGCCGAGGCGAAGGCCGGTGAAGAACGCATCTTCGAGATGATCTCGACATTGACAGAGCGAATCAACGAATGGTTCGACTCCGCTCCGGCGGAGTTGCACGAGAACTTCGACGAACGGCTCCGGAAACAAATTGCGGCGATCATCGAGTGACGACCGGCGCAAGGAGGCGTCATTTCCCCTGAACATTCCCTTTTACCCCCTTCTGCGCTCCCCGTGCGCGGAAGCCAACCCGTCAAACGATTATGTCACGAAAAAATCCCCGTATCTGTCCCTACTGCCAAACTCCGTACCGGTCGTACTGCTGTCCATTTTGCCGTGAGGAACGTCAGCACATGCAAAGCACCTATCAGCCCGACTGGGAGGAACTCGAACAGATGAGACTCGCCGAACTCGACTACGAGGATGTCGAACTTCCTCACTATGCCTACGACTACGGTCTTGAAGAATAATTTTTTCACCCTCAACCAACACAACGATTATGTCCCCATACGATCTCAACATCAAGGAGACGCTTTTTCAAATTGATCTCCTTTTACACAACGCGGCCCGGCGGCGTTTCGTGCGTATTGCCGACTGCGAAGACCTGCGGCAGGACGTGTTCATTGCCGTTTTCATGGGCACCGAACTGTACGATGCACGCCGGGCATCATGGCCGACTTTTCTCGCTACGATAATCCAGTCGGAGATACATCGTTTCCGACTCAAAAAACGCTGGATGAAACACTGCGTCTGCGAGAGCATTCACGATCTTGAAGAAGAGGATCATCCGCTCACCAACAATTATCCGTCGTCGGAACTCAACGACATCGAACGGATTGTATTTCGTAGCGAAATTCGTCAAGCGGTCGGTGAACTGCCCGATGAACTGCGAACAATCTGCCGGATGCTTTTCACATCGTCCAAAGCGAAGACCGCTGACCTGCTTGGCGTGGAACCGAAAGTGTTGTCTCAAAAAATATCGCGGATTCGAAAATTGTTTTTTGATTCAAAAATCGTTCAGGATTATCTCTGAAAAAACATTTTCGGAAAAATTTATTTTTTCCATGCGATAAATTGAAGGCACACCGCCATATATCGAATGAACACACAACCAACCCACAAGGAGAAAATCATGTCCCTCATTGATCTGAATGTTTTGCAAACCGAACCCGCCGAGGTTTATCACGCGAAGGCGAAGGAGTATTTTTCGAGTCATCAATTGATCAACTTCATGCGATGCCCACTCCTTTATCAACGTCAGCGTGCCGGACTCGTCGAAGAGAAAGAGACCACAGCGTATTTCATCGGACGCGCTGCGCACACCCGGATTCTCGAAGGCCCCGACGTTTACGAACGGGAGTTCGCCATTGGCGGTCCGATCAATCCTGCTACGGGAAAGCCCTTCGGTGCAACGACCAAGAAGTTTCTTGAATGGCAGGAGGCCCAACGCAAGCCGGTGATTCCGTTCGATAAAGCGGAACTCATCGACGCGATGAATGTCGGCGTTCGGCAAAATCCCTATGCCTGCCAATTGCTTGAGCAGGGCAAGGCCGAAGGCGTCGTGCGAACGATCTACCGGAATTTATTGTGTCAAATTCGGATCGACTGGACAAACCCTGAATTCGGAATCGTCGATTTGAAGACCTGCGACGACCTTGTCTGGTTTGAATCCGATGCTCGGCGTTTCGGATACCACCATCAACTGGCCTTCTATCAGAACGTGCTTGGTCAGATGATCGGTCAACTCGTGCCCGTCTACATTATCGCGGTCGAAAAGAAGGAGCCGTACCGTTGCGGTGTCTGGCAATTGCCGTCCGAGACACTCCAGTTTGCTCGCGGCGAGATTGAAGCGGCTATCGAACGGTTCAAGATTGCCAAGGCCGAAGATCGTTGGATCACCGGCTACGAAGAGTTGCGAATGCTGAACATCGCTTAAGAACACTCCCTACCACCATTTTACCAACGAAAATCCCATGACTTTCCTTGCACAAGACATAAACGTCGATCCCGAACTGGCCGCCTGCTACAAGAAGTTTGTCGATCTGCTCGCGAGGATGCGCGAGGCGGACATCCAATTGCACATCTACGACACGCCATCGATTGAGCGAGGAGTGGGGGCTACCAAAACGACAACATTAACGCTGTGCCACCTCGAATCCAATAGTGAATTGCCGGTCGCGGCAGTCCAGAGGGCGTTTCCCATTTTTCGTGTCGATAACGAGGTGTTTATCGAGTCGGACGATCATTTGGGAAGTCTGTTGTCCTTTGCCGCCCTTACGTGTATTCACTCTTCGACCTACAGGGAGGAATACAAGAACAGAAATATTCTCGATTGCAGTCTGCGCGAGTTGCTTGGCCCCAATTTCCACATCATTCGTTATGTCGACGAGATGTACGCCAACATGCAAAAGAAGCCACCGCAAGAAGACGGCTACTGCAACGGATAGCATACCATCAACCTTCCATTTTCCAAGGAGAATCCCCCATGTCTCTTTTACAAAGTATCCACAGCGGCAAGCGTTCGAAGCCGCCGCGTCTGTTGATTTACGGCAGCGAAGGGATCGGCAAGTCCACCATCGCCGCCAATGCACCGAAGCCGATTTTCGTACCGACCGAAGACGGATTGGACCAGATCGTCTGCGACTCGTTTCCGCTTGCCAGAACCTTCGACGAGGTGACGACCAACTTGAAGGCCGTCGCAACGGAGGAGCACGATTACAGAACGGTCGTCATCGACTCCGGCGACTGGCTTGAGCGATTGGTCTGGGATCACGTCTGCAAGCAGTTTGGTGTAACAAGTATCGAGCGAGCGGATGGCGGCTATGGAAAAGGCTACGTCCACGCATTGACGTACTGGCGTCAAATCGTCGATCTGTTGCGGACCATCCGCGAGGAACGGTCAATGATCACGATTATTCTTGCCCACGCGAAGGTGGAAACCTTCACCGATCCGGAGTCGTCAAGTTTCGACCGGTTCAGTCCCCGTCTTCACAAACTGGCATCGGCCTATCTTTGCGAATGGTGTGACGCGATCCTGCTGGCGACCCGCGAACTCAGTGCCGCCAAGGGCGACAAGAGCGGCGGCGGTCGCATCCTCCGCTGTAACCCGTCGGCGGTTGGTGTAGCCAAAAATCGTTACAACCTGCCCGATGTCCTCCCGCTCTCATGGGACCACCTCTATCAAGGACTGGTCGCCGGAGCACAAAAATAACGCATCAAACCCACATCACGTTTTTCACATCAGCATCACACTTTCATATCAATGAACCATGACAACAACACTTACTATCAATCCGGAACTCCGCGATCTCCTCCCGCCACTCAGTTCAGATAAGATTGTCGGACTTGAAGCCGACATTTTGCGGGATGGCTGCACCGACCCTTTGATTGTTTGGGGAGAAGTCCTTGTTGACGGACATCATCGCTACGCGATTTGTATGAAACATGATGTTCCTTTCAAAATTCAACAAAAAGACTTTGCCAGTCTTATTGATGTCAAGATTTGGATGTGCGACCGACAAGGCAATCGCCGGAATCTGACTCTATACCAGCGTGGAGTTGTCGCACTGAAGATGAAACCGGTCTTGGCGGAAAAAGCCAAACAGAACCAAAAACAGTCAAAAGGGCACGGCAAGAAAGGTTTGTCAAATTTGACAAACCTTAATACACGATACCAACTGTCTGAAAAGTTCAAGATTTCGGCTGGCACGTTGCACATGGTGGAGTTCCTCGAACTTCATGCTTCCGAGGAGATCAAGCAAAATCTTCATGGAGACAGAACGTCCATCAACAGGGAATACAAACGCCTTAAGGCGGCAATAGACGCCAAGGAACCGGTGAAGCCGAAAGCAACGAAGACATCCACATCTTCAACGACTTCGAAAACGGCATCGAAGGAAGCGCAAAGCGATACGAAAAGTACGCAATCCACACCTTCGACGACCTCAAAAAGCGTTTCAAAAACGGCGACCGCCAAGTCACAAGAGAGCGAGTCGACTCAAGCGACATTCCCTGACACGACGGACACAACGGAAACCGAAAATCCCATCGAACGTCCAACGGTGGTTGCTCCGCTGTGGAAGGGAGTCAAGGAACAACAAACGTATTCCTGTGGCGTTCGTTTTGAACCTGACCCCGATGATGACGTTTTCGACTGGATTACCAGAGAGGAGCGTGAAGAGATGCGGAAACAACAGGAAGCGAGTCCGGCTCTCAAACTCGTCCCACTCATTCGGAACTACACGATTCAGAGTATCCCGGAACACGATCCCGAATATCTCGTTTCGTGTCTGTTTTCACTGTTCCAACCGCTCTATCGCGAGAAACTCCTGTACGCACTCGCCCGAAAGATGCTTGCCAAGAATGAAGCGGAAGCCGTGCGAAAATTCCTCGCCACGTTGACCGACGAATGTCAATCGTAGCCACCCATTTTTGCAATCAACCATTTTTACCACTTTTAAGAAAGGACCTGTACCATGTTTACACTTCCACCCAATGCGAAGCAGTACCTGAATTGTTTTCTCGTCGTTGTGACGCCCGACACGGCGAAACAATGGCTTCAGAAGAACAATTTCAATCGCCCGCTCAAGCCGAGGCTTGTCGACAACTACGTCCGGCAAATCGAATCGGGCAACTGGCATCGGACACATCAGGGGATCGCCTTTGACGAAGAGGGCGTTGTCCTTGACGGTCAGCATCGTCTCCACGCCATTGTTCGGACCGGTCAGGCACAGCCGATGCTAATCTTTCTGAACGAAAACCAATCCAACCACGAATCCATCGATGGCGGCAAACAGCGAACGCTTCTTGATGTCGTCCGTCTTGAATTGCTGGACGATACGATCAAGGGCAAGCACATTTGCGTCCTCAAAGAAATGTGGGCCGGTCGGTATTGTAAAAATCAGAACCACCTGTCGGCGACCGAGATCATCAATATGTACCGTCGTCACCACCTTGCCGTTCGCTTTGCCGTCGACATGCTCGACAACAGTATCGGCGGCAACACGACGCTCATGGCGGTCATCGCCCGCGCCAGTCACACCGTTCCCAAAGAGAAGTTGTTGGAATTCTGTAACATCATTCGAACGGGCTGCGGCGATCATCCAAGTACGAAACTTGTTCTCGAATTCCGACACTGGCTTCTCCGCCTCCGTGACAGACAGGAAGCGACCCGCCGTGAAATTTACAAACGAGCGGAAACCATTTTGAACGCGTTCATTCACAACGAAACCGCATGTGAAATGGTACGGGAACACAAAGAACTGTTTCCGCTTTATGGTCGAACCGAATAAACGCGTCTTTCGTTTTCCGTTGAAGCTCCGACTGTTTGATGCGGTCGGGATTTCAATGGAATTCATGAAACAATTTTGAATAACTCTATCGGAGAACATTATGGCCACACTCAATTTTGACGCTTCGCAAGTCGATCCGGCGCAGCCGGTCGAAGCGATTCCTTCCGACAAGTACAACGTTGAAATCAGTAAGTCCGAACTCAAGGCAACGAAAACCGGTAACGGTTCCTATCTCGAACCTGAATTC
>Ga0099364_10006389_pt1 | contig 17161 bp, 12 predicted proteins | sample TergutTh196P3_FD_73070 | JGI IMG/M metagenome (GOLD analysis project Ga0099364, IMG submission 73070) | Microcerotermes parvus P3 segment gut microbial communities from Pointe-Noire, Republic of the Congo - Th196 P3 | ecosystem: Host-associated > Arthropoda: Insects > Digestive system > Gut ... | reverse complement strand
AGGCCAGCCCCAACAGGAAAAGATGTGTGTTTTATGCCCCGCAGAGCGAAACCAAGGACGGTGGAGCGATCGCTAGTAGGCGCAAGGACGCGCCGCCTAGCGACAAGGTGCATAAAATACACATCTTTTCCATGCACCGCACTTATGGTATCGACCCACGTGACAAGTAACCGCCTTGCCGTTAATCAACCAAAGTTAATGCAAATATACTTGACACATCTTGGAGAATAATGATACGCTACACAGTGTAATAGTCAACAAAACAATCGTTCATTTACACATAATAATTGGAGGGAGCCACATGTCTATCCAATCTTCACAGCAGCAGCAGCAGGGCGCATCAGAACTCCGTGCCTTTATGGTCAGCGCCTTGAATAAAGCTATTGAAGTCTTTTGCTCCCACAGTGAAAAAACGCTTCCCGAAGTTATGACGAACATATTGCGGACAATCGCTGAAGCGATGGACGCCGATCACATATACATCGAACGCCTGCTCGGGGCAAACGGGAAAGACCGCCTTGAGCGGATATACAGATGGGAAAAATCCGACAGCAAACTTAAGATTGAGGAAGGCAAATTCCTTATAGAGGATACTATAGTAGCAGAATGGATCAGCACACTCCGTCAAGGGGGATGCGTTAACCGGCGTTTATCCGATATGTCCGGGGACGAAAGAACCATGATGGAAAGCTTCGGCCTGAAAACAATTGTCATCGTTCCTATTTTCATTCATGGCGAGTTCTGGGGCAGCGTCGTGTTTCAGTATGCCGAAGACGAGAGATTCTTTGACGAAGACTGCATGGACACGATAAAATCATATGCGCGGCTGTGCGCGAACACAGTTATACGAGAAGAAATGGAAATCGAGATAGCCAAGCAAAACGAAATCAACAAGAAAATCGCAAAAGAAGCGGCCGAAGCGGAGAAGCGCACGAGGGTAATGCTGGATGCAGTCCCGCTGTGCTGCCAGTTGTGGACCGGCGATTATAAGATTATTGACTGCAACAAAACCGCCCTTGAGCTTTTCGGGCTCAAAAGCAAACAAGAATTCATAGAAACATTTACAAAGTTTTCGCCGGAGTATCAGCCCAATGGGCAGCTATCGCGGGAAGAAGGCAGGAAATATGTAACAAAAGCATTTGAAAAAGGGCGCTGCGTTTTTGACTGGACGCATATTCTGACCGATGGCGCGCTCTTGCCTGTTGAAACCACCCTTGTAAGAGTCCGGTATAAGGGTGATTATGTCGTAGTCGGGTTTACAAGGGATCTGCGCCAAATAAAGAAAATGGAAAACAACATACTCCGGCTTGAATCGGAGAGTGAGAAAATATACTATGACCCGCTGACAAGCATTTATAACAGAAGGTTCTTTGATGAAAACCTGAGCCGCGTCATAAACACATTGTCGCGTTCAAGAAGCGTACTCAGCCTTATGATGATCGACATTGATTTTTTCAAAAACTATAACGACACATACGGTCACAGCGCCGGCGATGAGTGCATTAAAACTATCGCGGGAATCCTTTCAAAAAACACAGCCAGAGCGGGTGACTTCGTCGCCCGTTACGGTGGGGATGAATTTGCCGTTGTGCTGCCAAACACCGAAGAAGAAGGCGCGCGCATGATGGCGGAAAAGATACTGGAGGACATAAGAGGCTGCGCTATGAATAGCGAGAAAAACGGAACGGCAAACAATGCTACTGTTTCCATAGGGGTCACGACAGGCAATGTGAAATCAAAGCATCGAGCGGATGATTACATATTGCGAGCGGATGAACTGCTATACAAATCCAAACAAGGCGGACGAGACAGGTGTACCTTCGGTCGTTTGTAAATGTAAATAGTGTATAAATGGGTTGATGTACCGAGTTTTATATGGTATGCTTTCAAACGGAAAAAGAACGACTGAAAAGGAATCCCCTGATAATGAATATAAACGCACCTTGGTTGAAATTTTTCGGAGATGTGCCGCATACCCTTGACTATCCCGACTGCTCAATGGCGCACCTTGTACTCAAAACCGCTGATAAATATCCCGGCATTATAGCTTATGATTTTTTCGGATTCAAGCAGACATATAGCGGATTAGCCGATGAGATGCGCATGTGCGCGCGCGGGCTTTTGGACATAGGGATAGAGCGGGGCGACAGAGTTACGATATGTATGCCAAACACGCCGCAAGCTGTCATAGTGCTATACGCGCTGAACCTTATCGGCGCTATCGCGAACATGGTACATCCATTATCGGCTACTGAAGAACTGGCGCGCTATCTAAGCGACAGCAGAAGCGTAGCTGCTCTCACGCTTGACCAGTTCGGAAGCAAGCTTGAAGAAATCCTCCCAAGGACCGGCGTCAAGACCCTCATCCTGTGCGGTATTGAAGATGGCTTGCGCGGCATAAAAAAACCGCTTTATAAACTGACGAAAGGCCGCAAAATCGCACGCCATCCATCCGGCGGCAAATTACTCAGATATACCGATCTGATAGAACGCGGCCGGAGCTGCAATGGTGATTATGACGCAGGAACACGCGGCAGCGACGTCGCGGCAATACTATACAGCGGTGGGACGTCAGGTACGACGAAAGGCATTCTGCTGACAAATCTGAATTTCAACGCACTGGCGATGCAAACGGAGGCGGCAGGCAAGTGCGTTGTGCCAAGCCACAAAATGCTTGCGATAATGCCGATATTCCACGGGTTTGGGCTGGGAGTTTGCATACACACGGCGCTCGTTGCAGGAGCTTCCGCTATCCTGGTGCCGCAGTTCTCTATCCAGTCGTATGCAAAGCTTCTAAAAAAACACAGACCGCACTACATTGCCGGTGTGCCGACGCTGTACGAGGCATTGCTCCGTCTGCGCAATATTGACAATCTTGACATGTCGCAGCTTGAGGGGGTATTTTCCGGCGGCGATTCGCTGACGGTGGAGCTGAAGCGAAAGGTAGACGCTTTTTTGCGCGAGCACGGAGCATCTGTTCAGGTACGCGAGGGATACGGGCTCACAGAATGCGTCACGGCAAGCTGCCTGACGCCGGATGATTTTCACAAGGAGGGAAGCATCGGCATACCGTACCCCGACACATATTACAAAATCGTGAGCAAAGGGACGACGGAAACGCTTCCGCATGGGGAAGAAGGCGAGATAACACTGTTCGGCCCTACCGTTATGAAAGGTTACGACAACAACGAGGAAGAAACGGCACAGGCATTGCAGGCGCATCCTGATGGGCGTGTCTGGCTGCATACCGGCGACCTCGGTATGATGGATGAAGACGGTTTCGTCTATTTCCGCCAGAGGATAAAACGGATGATAATCTCGTCCGGCTACAGCGTTTACCCATCGCAGCTTGAAAACATTATCGAAGCGCATGAAAGTGTGCTTATAAGCTGTGTGATTGGAGTGCCGGACGATTATAAAATGCAGCGTATAAAGGCATTCATCGTACTGCGCGACGGCAAAGAGCCGACCGAGGAAATAAAGGCGTCAATACTGGAACACTGCCGCAGGAATATCGCCAAGTACGCAATGCCGCGCGATATTGAATACCGTGCCGACCTGCCGCGCACAATGATTGGCAAGGTTGCGTATCTGGAGCTGGAGAAAGAGGAAAGAGAATGACTTGGTTTGAAGATATGGAGTCCGGAATTCCGCGAGGAGGCGTGCGGACGCGCTTCGCGCCGAGTCCGACCGGATATATGCATGTTGGCGGGTTGCGTACGGCGCTTTACGCGTATCTGATTGCCAAAAAATCCGGAGGGACGTTTATTCTGCGCATCGAGGACACGGATATGTCGCGGTTTGTAGAGGGCGCAACGGAAATAATAATCGACTCATTAAAAAAAGCAGGCCTGCGCTATGACGAAGGTCCGGATATAGGCGGCCCGGTCGCGCCGTACACGCAGAGCGAGCGCAGGAGCCTGTATCACCCATATGCGCAGTTCCTTTGCGAAAAAGGCGCGGCATACTATTGTTTTTGCTCTAAGGAGGAGCCGGAGTCTGAGCCGCAAAATGCAGAAGCAAGAATGCAGAATGCGGAAATGGACGATGATCTCTGCCGGGCGATTCCGTACGAGGAGGCTAAGCGTCGCGTGGATGCCGGCGAAGCTTTCATTATTCGCATGAAAGCGCCTCGCGAAGGTTCTACGACCGTTGTTGACATGGTTTTCGGAGAGATAACGGCACAGAATAAAACGCTCGACGATATGGTTCTGCTCAAGAGCGACGGTATGCCGACGTACAATTTTGCAAACGTCGTGGACGACCACCTGATGGGCATTACCCATGTTCTGCGCGGGAGTGAGTATATTAGCTCTGCACCGAAATACAACCTGCTTTACAATGCGTTTGGATGGGAGATTCCCGCTTATGTTACCGTTTCGCCCGTTATGCGTGACGCGCAGCATAAACTGTCGAAACGCAGCGGGGATCCGACCTACGACGACCTGCTCCGGCAGGGCTATCTGCCGGAGGCTGTGCTCAACTATGTGGCACTTCTGGGGTGGAGCCCCGGAGGTGAACGCGAGATATTCTCGCTGCCTGAGATGCTTGATGTTTTTGACGTCAGCGGCATATCCAAATCCCCGGCAATATTTGACATAGCAAAGCTCAACTATTTCAACAGCGAGTACATACGCGCACTAGCCCCGGAAAAGTTCGCAGAAATGGCGGAGCCATACATCAGGCAGGCGGTAAAAAAAGAGGGCATTTCAGCAGACGCTATCGCATCAATACTGCAAGCCCGCTGTGATAAGCTGACAGACATACCGGATAAAATTGATTTTTTCGACAACCTGCCTGATTACTCAACTGAGCTGTATACCCACAAAAAGTCAAAAACTGACGAGGCGACGTCTTTAAAGATGCTCCGCTTCGCGCGTTCGGCTCTCGAAAACCTGTCGGATTGGACAAACGAAGCCGTACATGACGCTCTCACCGCTCTGGCCGAAAAACTAGACGTCAAAAACGCGACGCTCATGTGGCCTGTGCGCATTGCGGTATCCGGCAAGGCAGTGACGCCGGGAGGCGCTGTTGAAATATGCCGGATACTTGGAAGCAGCGAGACGCTTAGGCGTATAGACGGCGGAATCGAAAAGCTTAGGGGGATCGTCGCAGATGAGTAAAGCCGTAAAAAACCTGCTTTTAGTTTTCACGCTGGTATGCCTGATCGTTCTTGTCGTGTTTACCGTCGAACTATTCTTGCTTAACAGGAACGGCAGCGACGCCGGGGAGGTAGGGCCGCCATTGTCCGCCGGAGTGTCGGACGACGCTGCAACCGCCCCGGAAAGCCCCCCGCCGTCACCACCCGATAACACCACGGAGCCAACGAATACCGAGGAGCCACCGACTGAGACGCCTGTCCGCCCAGTGGGCAGGCGGTATGATATGTTGGTGTCAAGCGACCGGATGCTTGTTTGGCACGTTGACGAGGAACTGTTTGAGTATACGCACATGGATTCGGGCGTCATGTTTACATATGCAGACAACGAGGGGGCATCACTGGAAATATGCCCGGCTCATATCCCATATGGCGCGGAAGAACGCGCGGAGACCTTTTTAGACGGATATCTTGAGGGAAACGAGTCTTTCGTGGGGGGCATAGGGCCAATTAGAAACTCAGAGCTCACGGGCGTTTTCGTCTCCGGAGTCAAAGACGGTGAGACTTTTGAGGCATGGATATATGACATTGAAGACGATCTTGGGGATATGGGCGTGGCGTTCATCATACGTTATTGGAACGATGAGCAGAAAAACGCCCTTTATGACATTCTCGATTCGATCTCTGTGACCACAGCATAATAACGATTCTAAAAGCCCAGATTCAGGCCGCCTGTTAGCTTGGACATAGACTCGCTCATATCGTCGCTTGCCTTGCGCATTGCCTCATTGACTGCAGCGATTATCAAATCCTGAAGCATTTCAACATCCTCGGGGTCTACCGCATCCGGGTCAATTACAAGCTCGGTCAGCTCGTGCTTTCCGTTTACGACAGCCGAAACTACGCCGCCACCGGATGTAGCAGGGTATGTCTTTTCCTCTATTTCAGCCTGCATCTTTGCCAGGTCAGACTGCATTTTCTGCGCTTGCTTTATCATGTTCATGTTTACTCCGCCGCCGCCGTAGCCGCCGCCTCGGAATCCGCCTTTTGCCAAAATGACCACTCTCCTCTTAATTTATATATAAGCCGCTATTCAAACTCTACAACGCCAAACCTGCTTAAATCGTCAATTTTTTTTGTCCCGTTATCCCCGGCATGACCAACGCCCAGCTCGACCCGTGTTACTGTATCAGGCCCTACAACCTTACGCGCGGCTTCCTTCAGCGGATCTGAAAACTTTTTAGACTCGATCAAACCGACGGTAAAAATATCCCCTGCGCGTACAATGAGCACATTATCCTTGAGCTCTGCCTGAACCTTTGCCCTGTCGCTGAGCGGCGAGTATATTGACATATCACTTTTAAGGTGCTCAAGGATGCTATTCCAAAAATCAGTGTCCTGTGTTCCCTGTTTGTTAGCCTCTATCGCGCCCTGCGCCTCGTGCGCCTCGGCTTCTATCCCGCCCTGAGCTTCCTGTTTGCTGACCCCTATCGCGCCTTGCGCCTCGTGCGCCTCGGCTTCTATCCCGCCCTGAGCTTCCTGTTTGCTAGCCTCTATCGCGCCTTGCGCCTCGTGCGCCTCGGCTTCTATCGCGCCCTGAGCTTCCTGTTTGCTGACCTCTATCGCGCCCTGCGCCTCGTGCGCTTCGGCTTCTATCCCGCCCTGCGCCTCCTGTGTCCATGATTCTCCCTTGCGCTCTTTCTCCTGCGCACTGGATCCTGAACCATTGCCCCTGACCAACGGAGTCTGCACGCTCTGCGCGCCCTCCAACCGCTCGATACGCGACAGTAATGCCGGGATGTCATCTGATAACCGCTCATCGCATATCCTGATGAGGCTCATTTCCACCGTCAGTTTTGCGTTGGAGCTTCGTGAGAGGGCCGAGACCGCCTCGCGGATCAACTCGAGGGAAGAAAACAGGCGCTCCGGTGAAAAAGCTGCTGACAATTTGGAAAGTTCAGAATCGCTGAAACCACCGCTTAGCAGAGGAGAACTGGGAGAAAGCTTGCATATTAGCACATCGCGCATAAGCGACGCCATCTCGCTGAGCAGGGAAGACATATCCCTGCCGTCATTATATGCCTTATCGAGAATGCTCAGAGCTGTCGTCATGTTTCTAAGCGCAGCCGCTTCGACCAAACCAAGAAGCTCCTGACGCCCGACAAGACCTATTGTGTCAAGCACACGCTGCAAGTCAACTACAGTATCGGACGCGCACTGGTCGAGAAGCGACAGCGCGTCGCGCATTGAGCCATCAGCCAGTGCGGAAAGCTCTTTAGCCGCTTCATCTGTCAAGGTCAATCCTTCGTTTTCAGCGACGAAATGCAGCCGCTCAGTAATCGCGGAGAATGACAATCGTTTGAAAGAGAATCTCTGGCAGCGCGAAAGTATTGTAGCCGGCACTTTGTGCAAAGCCGTCGTAGCAAGGATAAACAAAAGATGCTCAGGCGGTTCCTCAAGTATCTTCAGCAAAGCGTTGAACGCCGAATTCGACAGCATGTGGACCTCGTCTATGATGTATACGCGCTTGCTCACGGTCGCCGGGCTGTAAATAGCCTCCTCGCGCAGCGCGCGGACGTCGTCAACGCCGTTGTTTGACGCGGCGTCAAGCTCAAGCACGTCAAGGATCGATCCGTTTTCTATGCCAATGCACGATGCGCATTCATTGCACGGATCCCCGTCAATGGGTTTGAGGCAGTTTATCGCGCGCGACAGTACCTTGGCACATGTAGTTTTACCTGTGCCGCGCGTGCCGACGAACAAGTAAGCATGCGACTGCCTGCCGCTCATTATCTGGCGTCTGAGCGTCACTGTAACATGCTCCTGCCCTGCAACATCCGAAAAGGTACGCGGCCTATACTTTCTATACAAAGCCTGATACATCTTCTTACCCCTCCGAAAGACTGCACACCGGCCTTTGAAAATGTGATATCCCCGCTTGCCTGACAGCCGGCTCGGAGCCGGTTGCCTCGCGGCACACGCAAGGTTTCGCTTAATGCTGCTCGGTTCCCCGCCTGACATGGTTCACGAATTTGCGTTGCGCGAGACCGGCTCGTCATCGCTGCTTATCAGGGGCTGACGACACATCACAAGTCCGAGGGCCGGGATTCATCCCTGCTGTAGCGGGTTGCAGGTTACAGGGCACCGCTAACTCCCCAACTAGTGCAGCCTTTCGCCGGAGTAAAAAGCGCCGCCCGCTGCGGCAAAGGAAACAGGAAATATGCGATGGTGATTAGTAATCGCGATAAACTGATGTCATTATACAACGGAACACTCGCTTAATCAACAAAAAAATAAGCTTTACAATTTTCATAATGTGTGTTAGTATGCACAAGCGCTATCCATGCGCTTAGTTTCGGGAGAACGCCGGGCAGCACCCGGTATCTTTTCCGCCCGATACTCAGCCATAGGAGAAACAAAAAAAGGTAACTACTAAGAACCGGTGAGGATAGCTGTTTATGTTCACGCAAAGCGCAACTAAGGACGGTGGAGCGCTCGCGAGTTGGCGCATGGAAGCGCCACCGAGCGATTGCGTGAACAAAAATAGCTGTCCGAGCGCAAGGTTCTGAGCAGTTGCAAAAAAAGAAAGGATTGAAAAACTCCAATGATCACGAAGGAACAAAAAAACGTTGTTATCGAAAGCAACCGCACCCACGAAACAGACACAGGCTCGCCGGAAGTCCAAATTGCCATCCTTACAGAGCGCATCAAGCAACTCACAGAACACCTCAAAGTCCATAAAAAAGACAAGCACAGCGAGCTGGGGCTGCTGAAGATGGTCGGCCGCCGCCGCAGCTTATTAGATTATTTAGCAAAAAAGGACATAGAGCGGTACAGGGCATGTATCGCAAAACTTGGCATAAGGAAGTAAAGTATTATGTTAATCCAAAAAAGAGAATTCAATAACGAAAAGAAGTACACAATAGACTTTGCGGGTCGCCCGCTCACGCTCGAAACCGGAAAGCTGGCGGAGCTTGCCAACGCTGCTGTACTCGTCAAATACGGAGAGACGGCAGTACTCGTCGCAGCGACTGCCTCGCCTCGTCCGCGCGAGGGGATAGATTTTTTCCCGCTGTCGGTCGACTTTGAGGAAAAATTGTACGCAGTAGGCAGGATCCCGGGCGGTTACCTGCGCCGCGAAGCCAGGCCGTCAGAGCGTGCCGTGCTTGCCGGGCGCATGATAGACAGGCCGATGCGCCCCCTATTCCCTGACGACCTGCGCAACGACGTGGTGCTGACCTGCACGATCCTTTCGGTTGACCATGACTGCTCGCCTGAGATCGCGGCAATGGTCGGCGCGTCCGCCGCTGTATCAATATCCGATATCCCGTTTAATGGGCCCATAGGAGGGGTAGCGCTCGGGTATAAAGACGGCAAGTATATCATAAACCCGACTACAGCCCAGCGCGAAACGTCAGAAATGTTTTGCACGATCGCTTCAACAGCACATAAAGTCGTAATGATTGAAGCAGAAGGCAACGAGATACCGGATGACGTAATGCTTGAGGGAATTAAGCAAGCTCATGAAGCCATCCAACCTGTCATAGCGCTGATTGGCCGAATGGTCAATGAGATAGGTAAGCCAAAATTTACATACGCGCAAGCATCGTTCAACGATGAGCTTTTCGCTAAGCTCGTAGATAAATACCTTGATGACGTTAAGTTCTCGATGGATACAGATGACAAGAATATACGAGAGGAAAGGTTTAATGCCGTTGTCGAGCGCATGATACAGGATTTCGGTGAGGAATACCCCGAAATAAACGCGCAGCTTGAGGAAATAACCTACAGGATTCAGAAAAAGGTCGTCAAAGTGTGGCTGATGGAAGGAAAGCGAGTGGATGGCAGGGCGATGAATGAGATACGCCCGATGGACGCCGAAGTTGGCATCCTGCCGAAAGTTCACGGGTCAGGTTTGTTTACGCGCGGGCAGACGCAAGTCTTGTCAGTCACGACTCTTGGCACTATTTCAAATGTGCAGAGGCTAGACACCATTTACGAGGAGGAGTCAAAGCGCTACATGCACCATTATAATTTCCCGTCCTTCTCGGTCGGTGAAGCCCGCGGCTCTCGCTCAACGTCCAGGCGCGAATATGGCCACGGCGCGCTCGCAGAAAAAGCGCTCGAACCCGTTTTGCCAAGTGTCGACGAGTTCCCGTATGCCATACGCGTAGTGTCAGAGGTTCTGTCGTCAAACGGGTCCACATCGCAAGGCTCGATTTGCGGCTCGACGTTGGCGCTGATGGATGCGGGCGTGCCGATTTCGGCGCCGGTTGCAGGCATATCGTGCGGCCTAATATCAGACGGCGACGACTGGACGACGTTTATTGACATACAGGGAGTAGAGGACTTCCACGGTGAAATGGACTTCAAAGTCGGAGGCACGAAAAAGGGCATAACAGCCATTCAGATGGATTTGAAAAACGACGGGCTTACGTTCCCAATCATAGAATCCGCTTTTAATATGACTCGTGAGGCGCGCATACAGATACTTGACGAGGTGATGCTCCCGGTCATACAGGCGCCGCGCGCGGAACTTGCGCCAACAGCGCCAAAGATGATTATGATGAAGATCCACCCGGATAAAATACGTGAAGTCATCGGATCAGGCGGAAAAGTCATACAGAAAATATGCGCCGACACGGGGGCAAAGGTCGATATAGAGGACGATGGCAGCATATATATCGCCTCGGTCGATATCGAAGCGTGCCGCGCGGCAAAGAAAATGATAGATGATATCGTCTTCGTGCCCGAAATCGGCGGCCTGTACTACGGCAAAGTCGTGCGCGTCATCCCTATTGGAGCTTTTGTCGAGCTCGTACCCGGCAAGGACGGCATGGTTCATATATCCAAGCTCGAAAACCGCCGCGTGGAAAAAGTAGAAGACGTTCTGAAAGAAGGGGACATGACCTGGGTCAAGGTCACCGAGATTGATGATCGCGGCCGCATAAACCTGTCAAGAAAAGACGCGATAAAAGAACGCCAGCAAATGGGGCAGGGATAGATTCAAACAAAAAAAGCCGGCCGCAAGCCGGCTTTTTTTTGATTGTGGCTTAACTATAAAACTTGGCCTCATATTCTTCTCTCGGCATGTCAGCTTCATAAAACAGAGCTACGCAGCCGGGTCCTACGTGAGCCCCAATGACGGGACCCATCATTGTAACAAATATCTCCTGTACATCAATCGACGCACGTATCATCTTGGCAAGCACTTCCGCATCCTCCTGGCAATCGGAATGGCTAATTACGACGGTGTCAAGCTTCGTTTCGGGGTTGAGACTCCGTTTCATTTGCTTGAAAAGCATTTCCAATGCGCCCTTGCGGCCTCGGACCTTGTCCTTTAGCTTTAGCGTCCCATCAGGGGCGACATTCAGGAGAGGCTTGATGCCAATAATCGAACCGGCGACAGCGGAGAGCTTGCTGAGACGTCCGCCGCGGTGCAAATACATCAGATCGTCAACCGTAAAGAGCGCCAGACAGCTTTGCCTGTGCCCTTCCAACCATGTTGCAGCTTCAGCTGCAGACAGGCCTTCGGCTCGTTTGTTGACCGCTAGAACCGTAAACAGACCGGCGCCGCCGGCAGCGTTTAGGCTATCGACAGTATAAACTTTGCAGTCCGGATATTTTTCTTTTACTTCCTGCAATGCGATCACGGAATTCTGATATGTCCCTGAAAGACCGCTGCTCAGGGTTAAGACCAGAAGCTCCTTATCTTGGCTGGCGTATTCAGTGAAAACCTCTGCAAACGCTTCAGGATTGGTCAGCGTCGTTCCTGCGACGCTTCCGGAGCCCAAAGCTATGTAGAAGTCCTTGTCGGAAATGTCCTTCCAACGGCCGTCGATATGCTGTGTTCCATCAAGGTGAAATGGGATGGGAATAGTCATAATGCTGTGTTTGTCCAAGTACTCCTGCGGCAAATCGGCGTTGGTATCGACCAGAATAGAAAAAGAGCTCATATGTTTGTTACCTTTCTAGTTATTTCTGCCTCGGCTTTCATCCGAGATTCTTGCAATGAAGCCTTCAAGCGTCATTTCGCCAATATCTCCTTCGGTGCGTTTGCGCACCGTCACAAGGCCGTTTTCAGCTTCTTTATCTCCCAGTACTAACATGTACGGGATTTTTTGAAGCTGAGCTTCGCGAATCTTATACCCTATCTTTTCGCTTCGCATGTCCGTTTCCGCGCGGAACCCCGCGTCAATAAGCATGTTGGTGGCAGACTGCGCGTAATCACGCGTGCGGTCGGTGATTGGCAGCACAATCACCTGAACCGGTGCAAGCCAGAGCGGGAACGCGCCGGCATAATGCTCAGTCAATATACCGATAAACCGTTCAAGTGAACCCAATACCGTGCGGTGTATCATAACGGGGCGGTGCTTCTCCCCATCCGGTCCCACATATTCGAGCTCAAACCGCTCAGGCATCTGGAAATCCAGCTGGAGCGTCGCGCACTGCCATGTGCGGCCCAGGCTGTCCACGAGATGGAAGTCTATTTTAGGTCCATAAAACGCCCCGTCGCCGGGATTAATGCGGTAAGTTATCTTTTTTTCTATCAAAACATCTTCAAGGATTCTTTCCGCCATATTCCAGGTTTGAATTTCGCCCATGAAATCCTCGGGACGTGTAGAAAGCTCCACACGGTACTCAAACCCAAAGACTTTATATACGCGATCCACAAGCTCGATGATGCCTGCTATCTCCGCCGGGACATGCTCAGGCGTCATGTAAATATGCGCGTCGTCCTGTGTGAAGCAGCGCACGCGCATTAGGCCGTGAAGCGCGCCCGATAGCTCGTGCCTATGTACTGTGCCAAGCTCCGCCATGCGAACGGGCAGCTCGCGGTAGCTCCACATACGGCGCTTGTATGCCAGCATTCCGCCGGGGCAGTTCATAGGCTTTATAGCGTAATCGCCCTCGTCGATTTTAGTGAAGTACATATTATCCTTGTAGTGGTCCCAATGCCCCGAGCGGTGCCACAACTCCTCGTTGAGGATAAGCGGGGTGCTGATTTCCTCATAACCTGCGCGTCTATGCTCCTTGCGCCAGAAATCCAGCAGCTCGTTTCTCAGTATCATGCCCTTTGGGAAGAAAAACGGAAAACCCGGGCCTTCGTCATATAGTGCGAAAAGGTCAAGCTCGCGCCCCAGCTTTCTATGGTCGCGAAGCTTTGCCTCCTCAATCCGCTTGAGATAGGCTTCAAGCTCATCCTTGCTCAAAAAGCATGTTCCGTAAACCCTCTGAAGCATTTTGTTATTTGCATCGCCCCGCCAGTAAGCTCCGGTACAGCTTGTAAGTTTCAAAGCGTTTGCTTTTATCCTGCCTGTCGTATCGACATGAGGCCCGGCGCACAGGTCCGTAAACTCGCCCTGCTTGTAAAAGCTTATGACTGCGTCTTCCGGCAAGTCGCGGATAAGCTCGGTCTTGTAAGGCTCGCCCTGTTCTTCCGTTAGCTTCAGCGCGTCCGCGCGGGATAGCTCAAAGCGCTCAAGCGGCAGTTTTTCTTTGCATATTTTACGCATTTCGCCTTCAATCAGATCCAGTGTTTCAGGCGTGAACGGCTCTGGCGTGTCAAAGTCGTAATAGAACCCGTCCGCAATCGCCGGTCCTATAGCAAGCTTAACATTCGGATAAATACGTTTGACTGCCTGTGCAAGCAAATGCGAGGCAGTATGACGGTACGCTTCCTTGTAGTCCTCGTTCTCAAATGTATATAGATTTTCTGACATATTATGCATCTCCTGACAGGTTTGAAGATTATCACGATTGAGATGCATTGTCAAGCACGATTCAGTTTTCAAAATGTAACTATTCGGTGCCGGCGCAAAATAGCCGTCTGAGCGCAAGGCACTGAATAATTCCTTGACAATCTCTTGATAAAAGGTAAACTGGATACAAGAAATTAAACCAATAGAAATTGGAGGAACAATCATATGTACGAGTTCAGCCAGGCGACTGAGCGAATCTGGAAAATGCGCGAGCGGATCCGAGACAGGGTCATACGCTGCGATTCAGACCGAGCCCTTATAATAACGGAGGCAAGCAAGAAGTACGAGAACATCGTGCCTATCATCAAGAGGCCGCTCATGTTCAAGGAGATAGCAGAGAACATAACGACTTATGTTGATGATGACGAGATAATTGTCGGTACAAAAGGCCCGTACTTCTTCTCAAGTGCGGCCTATCCCGAGTGGGGGAATCAGGATTGGGTTTTAGGTGCTGTCAGGAGCGGAGAATGGAGCATGGGCGACGACGGACTATACCACAACCCTGATACGGATGAAGTCAGGATCAGTATCAGCGAAGAAGACTGTGCCGCGCTTGAATCTATCCGGGATTACTGGGAGTTCAGAAAAGTCGGAACCGTTGCACAGGCATGGCAGCCTGATGGGTATGACGAGCTTGTACGCCTTGCTGTAAGCCAGTACGGAGATCGGAGCGGCATGCCCCTCATCGGATTGTCCGCCGGACACCTCATTGCAGGCTATCAAAAGATACTAAAAACAGGCTACAAGGCATTGTGGCAGGAAGCGACAGATTGGCTGAGCGAGCACCGTGGCAACATGATGGGCGAGGATGTGAACAAATACATGTTCTACAAATCAGCCCAAATATCATGTGAATCGGCAATGATTTTCATAAAGCGCTACGGCGACGCCGTAAAAGAAAAAGCTGCCGCTTGCGCAGACCCCGAGCGCAAAGCCGAACTTGAACTGATGGCGGACGGGCTATACAACCTCGCAGAGAATCCGGCTCGGAACTTCAGGGAAGCATGTCAGGGCGTCATCATGTATCAACTGCTTATTACGCTGGAGACGCAAATACCATCCGCGTCCCTCGGCCGGTTTGACCAATACACATGGCCATATCTGAAGAAAGACCTTGACGAAGGTGTACTGACGCGTCAGCAAGCACAGGAGCTCGTCGATGCGTTTTTCCTGAAAGTGACCTCCTACTACGGCGCGGCGCCGCCGAAGCTGGTGACGATCACAGGCGTAGGCAACACATATCAGCACACTACAATTGGCGGCGTTGACCCGAAAACAGGGGAGGACGCGACAAATCCTGTTACATATATGGTACTTGAAACAGTAGGCAGGTTGAAACTGCACGACCCCACAATATCCCTGCGGTTTCACAAAAACAGCCCTGATAAGCTGTGGGACTGCGCGATAGCGACGTCAAAACTCGTAGGAGGCCTGCCCCTTTATCAAAACGACGAGGTGATCATCCCGACCGTCATGAAAGAACGCGGGTTTTCCCTCGAAGATGCGCGTGATTTCGGTATTATAGGATGCCAGGAGATTGTAGGCTGCGGGCGGGACTTCCCTGCAGGAAACGGAATATTTCCGCCGCATGCAACCATTATGTGGGGCACGGTTTTCAACATGGCAATAAACAACGGGATAAACCCTCTAAACGGCGAACAGGCATCCATAACGACCGATTATCTGTACAATATGACGTCTATCGAACAGGTGCGCGACGCCGTCGAGAAAATGGGGACGTATATCCATAGATTGTTTATATCGATGAACAATTACGCCGAATACATAGGGTACTACCACCTGACCCAGCCAATGCTGTCGATCTCAATGGAGGGCTGCATGGAAAAAGGGATGGATTGCACTGCCGGCGGCTGCAAGTACAATGGATTCGGCGGCACGGCGACAGGCCTGGCTACGCTGGGTGACAGCTTGTCTGCTATCAAATACATGTGCTTTGACAAGAAGCTCGTAACGACGCGTGAATTTTACGACGCCTGGATTGCGAACTGGGAGGGACATGAGCCCCTGCGTCAGCAGATACTAAGCGAAGTCCCGCATTACGGAAACGCCGACCCGTACGCGGATCAGGAACTCAAATGGTGCGTCGATCTCTACTATGACGTAGGTGATGCGTGCCACAGCATCCGGGCGAGAAAATACTGCGCCGGCTTATACGGTGCGGCGGATCATATTGCGCAGGGCTGGACGACATTTGCCACGCCGGACGGCCGCCGTACAGGTGAGCCGATAGCCGACGCTATGAGTCCTTCCCAGAGCCGGGATACTTGTGGGCCGACCGCTGTTTTCACGTCCACGGAATGCTTTGACCACACGAAGTTCGCCGGCGGTATAGCGCTTAACCTGCGTATGCACCCCACTGTGCTCTCGCGCGAGGACGGGGTAGCGAAGCTGCGCGACATGACAAAAGCTTACTTTGAAAACGGCGGCATGGAGGTTCAGTACAATGTCATCGATACCGAGACGTTGAAAGCCGCCCAGGTTGAACCGACCGAATATCGCGACCTTGTCGTGCGCATTGCAGGCTATTCGGCTTATTTTGTCGAGCTGGGCAGCGAACTGCAAAATGACATAATAGCAAGGCACGAAAACATGATTTAGACAGAAAACCGAAAAACTTTGGTGGTTGACAGGGGGCGCACGGGTGTTATATAATCAGCTTCCATGTGTGCCACGCAAAGTGTATATAAGTATCCGGCGGTTTTCGCAAAAGAGTATTCCTTATAACGTTCGGCGCGTTCGGCGTGTGGCGACGCAGATAAAGCTATTCATGATTTGTACATTATAATTTGCAAAGGAGGTGCAGTAATGCTCAGAACATATCAGCCAAAAAAGAAGCAGCGTTCAAGAGAACACGGGTTCCGCAAGAGGATGTCAACAAGAAACGGCCGTAAGGTTCTTGCCCGCCGCCGCACAAAAGGCAGGGCGAAGCTGTCTGCGTAACGTACAGGTACCGGAAACTCATGATTTAGTAATCGAACTTGCGATTACACCGGGAGTATTTACATTTGAAGTTTACATCGGCGCTAAAAAAGAACCATGAGTTCAGAAGACTGTATAACAAAGGCAAAAACGCGGCGTCGCACTGCGTCGTCGTATATTGCAGACGAAACCGGGGAACTGAGAGCCGGCTTGGAGTAACGGTCAGCACAAAAATCGGCGGAGCCGTAGAGCGCAACCGCGTCCGCCGCAGATTAAAAGAGATTTACAGGATAAATGAAGAAAAGCTGACGCCGGGTTACGATGTGGTTATAGTCGCGAGAGTGAGAAGCCGGTATACAGG
>Ga0099364_10006388_pt1 | contig 17168 bp, 11 predicted proteins | sample TergutTh196P3_FD_73070 | JGI IMG/M metagenome (GOLD analysis project Ga0099364, IMG submission 73070) | Microcerotermes parvus P3 segment gut microbial communities from Pointe-Noire, Republic of the Congo - Th196 P3 | ecosystem: Host-associated > Arthropoda: Insects > Digestive system > Gut ... | reverse complement strand
TTATAGAAGCCGGTATCTGGATGCCCACACTTGAAAACTGGTTTACCGATGATGCCATACTTCGCAGATGGGCAACCAGCCCCGCTTATCCGCCTTTCGACGAATTTAACAGCGCTGTTGTTCAGACTTCTTTGAATTATTCACGGCCTGTCTCCAACTATTACACCAACAATACCGATGCTTTTTATGCATTGCTTGGTTCAGTTTTGGGTAATGTATGGACTGGTCAGACCACTGCCCGTGAAGCTATTACTTCCAACATTGATGCACTCCGAAGAGCTCATGCAACTGGTCAATAGAGTTTAAGGAAAACAGGTTGTCCAGACTGGAAATTATTTAATAATAACCACGGAGGTCACAGAGTTTCACGGAGGAAATTTAATCATTTTTTTCAGAAACTCCGTGTCTCTCCGTGTCCTCTGTGGTTTGCAATTCTTATTGGATAGCCGGTTTTTACAAAGGAAATGATCGTGAGTATTATAAAACCAAAAACGTATAAAATCAGATCTGACGATCGGCATGTTGCGTATATACTTCTTATACCGGCATTTGTAGGTTTGACTTTTCTTACCTATGGCCCCCTTTTGGCAGTCTTTGGTTTAAGTTTCTTTGAAATGAGGGCAGGCGGTATGCCTTCTTTTATCGGAATACAAAATTATATACAGCTTTTTACCGATGATCCTTTTTTTATGGATTCATTAAAAGCGACTGTTTATTTTACCATTCTTGCCGTTGCAGGAAGCATGATATATTCCCTTGTTGTTGCAATGCTGTTAAACCGAAAAATACCTGCAAGAGGGATATTTCGTGCAATTTTTTTCCTGCCGTATATGCTGCCTGCAGTTGCCGTATATTTAGGCTGGGATTGGCTGTACCGTACAGATAATTTTGGTTTATTTAATTATGTACTAAACAATTGGTTTGGAATTAGTAATGTACTCTTCCTGGCACATCATGCCTGGGTTGTTCCTTCCCTTTCTTTAATTGCTGTATGGCTTTGCGGTAACATGATAGTAATATTTCTTGCAGGACTGCAGAATGTTCCCAGAGTGTATCATGAAGCTGCCGAAATAGACGGGGCAAATGCATGGCAGCGCTTTTGGAATGTAACCATTCCCTGCATGAGCCCCATTATTTTTTATAATTTACTTATGTCAGTAATATTTAATTTACAGGTTGTAACCCCGGCCCTTGCATTGACTCAGGGAACTCCCGGAAATGCATCAAGGTTTATAACTTTTTTAATGTATGACTATGCTTTTAGAAGAGGCCATTTAGGGCTGGCAAGCGCAGTATCATTCATACTCTTTGTTATTATTGCCATTTTTACCAGTATACTTTTTGCAACATCAAGAATGTGGATCTTCTATGAAGGAGAAAAGAAATGAAGACAATACACAGCCGCATTCAAAATGAAAAAATATTTAATGTAACTTCGTTTATACTCCTTTGCGGTATTACCTTTTTGGTTTTACTTCCCATATGGTGGATTATCCGTTCAAGTCTTATGTCCAACGATGAATTGTTCAGCGTTCCGCCGTGGTTTTTCCCCAGGAACTGGCGATTTTCAAACTATACAGAGTTAATGCTTCACTTTCCATTTGGACGCTACTTGGCCAATACAGCGATGATCATTATCCCATCGGTAACTTTCGGCGTAATTACCGCTACTATGTGCGGATATGCATTTGCCCGGCTTAAGTTTCCCGGCAAAAAATTTATTTTTTCCCTATGCGTTGGTTCCATGCTGCTGCCGGTAATGGTTACCTTAATTCCGCTGTTTCTTGTATGGTCTGGGCAGATCTGGCGTATGATGGGATTAAACGGGCCTAACTTTATTAATACCTACTGGCCGCTTATTCTACCCTGGCTTTGCGGCGGGGGAGCGTTTAATATTTTTTTAATACGTCAGTTTATTACAACCATTCCGCGAGAATTGGATGAAGCAGCATATATAGACGGCGCCGGGCACTATACGATCTTAACCAGAATAATCATTCCAAACATTAAACCTGCTATGATAGTAGTAGGGCTGTTTATTTTTGTTGTACTTTGGAACGACCTCTTACAGCAGGTAATTTATATACACGATGCACAGCGGCATACGATAGCAATAGGCTTAACCAGATTCAGAAGCGCTTTGGTTCAAAACCATTCGGCAATGATGGGCGCTACAGTATTATCTTTTATTCCCGGAATAATTATATATCTTATTGGTCAACGTCACTTTGTAGAAGGCATTGCTTTAACAGGTATGAAGAATTAAAGGAAAAACTAATAAGGCATGAAAGCAAAAATTACCCTGCACAGGGATTTTTCCATAGGCCAGACAGACGATCGGCTTTTTGGATCCTTTGTCGAACATCTTGGCAGGGCAGTCTATACAGGCATTTGGGAACCGGGACATCCCCAGGCGGATAAAGACGGCTTTAGAAATGATGTAATAGAGCTGGTAAAAGAACTTGATATTTCCATAGTCCGCTATCCGGGGGGTAACTTTGTTTCCGGTTATAACTGGGAAGACGGAGTTGGGCCTGTAGAAAAGCGTCCTATGCGCCTTGACCTTGCATGGGGAACAAAAGAAAGCAACCGTATAGGTACCAATGAATTTGCACAATGGGCAAAAAAAGTAAATGCCGATCTTATGATGGCGGTAAACCTGGGAACACGCGGAGCAGAGGAAGCTAGAAACTTTGTTGAATACTGTAATTTTTCCGGCGGAACTTATTGGAGCGATCTGCGTAAAAGCCATGGAATAAGCGAGCCGCATGGTTTTAAGCTTTGGTGTTTAGGGAACGAAATGGACGGCCCCTGGCAGATATGCCAAAGGACAGCCGAAGAATACGGCAGGGTTGCAGCAGAAGCAGCCAAAGTAATGAAATGGACAGATCCTTCCATAGAACTGGTTGCCTGCGGCTCTTCTTTTTTTAAGATGCCCAGTTTCGGCGATTGGGAAAAAACCGTGCTTGACCATGTATATGATCTTACAGATTATCTTTCGCTGCATTTGTATCTTGGCAACAGGGACAACGATACTGCCAATTTTCTTGCAAGCAGTCTGGAAATGGATCGCTTTATTAAAATTGCCGCCGGTATTTGTGATCTGGTAAAGGCAAAGAAGAACAGCAAAAAAACATTAAACCTCTCTTTCGATGAATGGAATGTATGGTTCCACAGCAACGAAGCAGATACAAAAATAGAAAAATGGACAGAAGCGCCGCCTCTTCTGGAAGATATATATACCATGGAAGATGCCCTGGTTTGCGGCTGTATGCTAATTACTTTGTTAAAAAATGCTGACCGGGTTAAAATTGCCTGTCTTGCACAGCTTGTCAATGTCATTGCGCCCATATTCACCGAAAAGGGCGGCAAGGCCTGGCGGCAGACCATTTTTTATCCATTTATGGATACCTCCCGTTATGGAAGGGGAACAGTACTTCGCTGTCCAGTCCTTACAGAAAAGTACGATTCTTCCGAATACAGCGATGTTCCCTATCTGGAAGCCGTTGCAGTTAATAATGAAGAACAAAACACCATCACGATTTTTGCAGTAAACCGGAACTTAAACGAAGATATTACGCTGGAAGCAGAAATAGCTGCTTATGGAGACATGGAGTTTATTGAACACAGGGTACTTTGTCACAAAGACCTTAAAGCGTTTAATTCTGCTGCAGAAGAAAAAATAAAGCCGCTAGCGGGGCAGGGCGGATCACTTGAAAACACACCCGGATTAAAAAAGCTTACGATTAACATTCCCCCTGCATCCTGGAATGTGATTCGCTTAAGGAGCAAATAACATGGAAAAGTATGACATAACATTTATAGGACATATGTGCTATGACGAAGTAACTCCCTTTGGCGGAGAAAAAATCATAGCTCCGGGAAGCGCTGTATTGTGCGGGGCAATGGTTACAGCAAGGATAGGCATTAAGACAGCGGCTGTAGTAAAGATGTCTTTGGACGAAGAAAAAATTACCCAGCCCATGAAGGATTTGGGGGTTGATGTTTTTATTATTCCTGCAGACTGTACCACCTATTCCCGTGTATTGCATGAGTCGGAAAATGTTGATGAGCGCAAGATCACCCTTGTTAAAACTGCCGGCTTAATAAAGATCGAAGATGTACCCCAGTTTGAATCAAGTTATGTACATCTGGGCGGGATTTCGGATTCTGAATTTGACATGGCGCTTATCGACGGGCTAAAAAAAAGAGGCTATACATTATCCACCGACATGCAAAGTTATGTACGCCAAATTACAGCTCCGGACAATGAGATTAATTTTGGAGATGTAATAAATAAAAAAGAAATTGCTTCCAAAATGGATATGATCAAGCTTGATATTGTCGAAGCAAAAGTCCTTACCGGCACTGACGATCTGGAAAGAGCTGCCGAAATTGTAGAATCCTGGGGCTGCCCGGAGATAGTTATAACCCGGTCAGAGGGTGTTCTTGCCCGTGCAGACGGCATAAACCATTATGAAAAGTTTTCCAATAACAGCGTAATAGGACGTACCGGCCGCGGCGATACAACCTTTGCCGCATATCAGGCATGGAGACTAAAGCATACAGTTGCAGAATCCTTAAAGTTTGCTGCTGCCTTAGTCTCCATTAAAATGGAGACCTATGGTCCTTTCAAGGGGACTCTGGAAGATGTACTTACACGGATTAAAGAAAAACACTGAAAAGAAAAATACTGAGGAGAACCATGTATATAGATAATGTTTCCATAGACCCCCAATGGTGTGTAATTGAAGATGCCTTCGATGTCAGCCGGGTACGGCACAATGAGTCGGTCATGGCTTTGGGTACGGGCTTTTTAACCATACGTTCCAGCTTTGACGAAGGTTTTAGCGACGACGAGCAGAATATCAGCTATGATCGCATGGCAATGAATGTTTCGCTGGAAGTGGTTCCGACAAAAAAAAGCCGCTGGGGATCATTTCTTCCACTGGTGCAGGGCAAACATCCCTTTTGGAATGTCGGTGTTATTAACTTACCCTATGTGCTTGGTTTGGAACTTACAGCCGACGGTGAAAAAATCGACATGGAAACAGGAAAAATCAGCGGCTATAAACGCTGGCTTGATATGAAAGCAGCTACATTGTACCGAACCTTTGTCTGGGAAACAGCTTCGGGCAAAAAACTAAATGTATTGTTCAAACGTTATATGAACCCTGATGAAAAGTTTGTTGTAGTGCAGGAACTTAGTGTAACATCCCTTTCCGGCGATGCAGATATCGTTGTAAAAAGCTATGTTGATAATGATGTGCGTACAAACGGCTATGATAAGTTTAAAAGCCGTGCTGTTGCTTTTGCTTCGGATCAACTGATATATTCGGACATTAGCGGCAATCTGGAAGACCGGGTAATTTCTGCAAGCCGTATGGTGTGTGACAAACAAAATACACATGCCATTACACGCGAAGAACGCCGTATTACAGCCAGCCTGTCCTTTGCTATAAAGCAAGGTGAAGAGGCTCTTGTACGCAAGGTTTCTGCCCATGCGGCCTGTGTTCATTTTGAAAGAGAATCCCTTTTGGACGAAGCTATTAACATGATCAATGTCTGCCTTGGCAAGGATTCCAAAGCTCTTCACGATGAACATATAAAATACTGGGCAATAAAATGGGAAGTTTCCGATGTGCAGATTAAGGCAAAAGATCCTGCAGGGTACTCCAGCCAGCGCGCCATACGCCAGGCAATTTATCATCTATTGCGTGCCCGTTCAACAGATCCCCGAGCACTTAACTGTGCCAAAGGTTCCACCAGCGAAATGTATTTAGGTTCGGTCTGCTGGGACATGGAGATATTCTTTCAGCCTTTCTATATTTATACCCAGCCAGAGCTTGCAAAGATGACAGGCCTGTACCGCTACCTTATATTAGACGGAGCACGGCGGAGCGCCAAAGCCCATAATTATAGTGGAGCGCGTTATCCCTGGCAGACAGACCGCTATGGTAACGAGGTTTGTTCCCTGTTTGAATATGCAGACCACGAGATTCATATCTCTGCCGATATAGTCATTGGGCTTTGGCATTATTACCTTAATACGCTGGACAAAGAGTTTCTTTACAATAAAGGCCTTGAGATTATAATAGAAACTTCCCGCTATTGGACTACACGGGCAAATAAAATAAAAGGCCGTCCCGGCTGGCATATTTTAGGCGTAATGGGTCCGGATGAATACAAGCCGATTACCAATAATAATGCCTACACAAACTTTGTTGTACGGGAAAGTCTTAAGCTTGCCCAAACCGTTGTAACTATGTGCAAAGCAGAAACACCCGATGTATATAAGGTTTTGTGTACAAAGATCAACTTTGATGAAAAGGAACTTGAGCTGTTCAATGAAATAGCCGAGGGGCTTTCCATCCCAAAAGATGAGGAACGAAATATCATTTGGCAGTGCGATGATTTTGATACGGCATTTTGCGAAATTGACATAGAGGGCTTGTGGAAGGACAAGGAAAAATTATTCGGTTTTTACACCACCCAGGAATTGCGCTACCGTTCAAAATGCCTAAAGCAGTCCGATGTCATCGCATTAATGGGCCTTTATACCGAAGCATTTACCAAGGAACAAATGGCCGCCTCCTTTGATTATTACAATCCCTATACCATACATGATTCATCCAATTCCATCTGCCACAATGCTATTGTTGCAGCCTGCATCAAGCGCCCGGAAACAGCCTATGAAAACTGGAAAAAATCCATGGATATTGATTTTGGTCCCAGACCCCGCGCTTCGGAAGGCATTCATTTTGCAAATGTAGGAGGTATGTGGCAGGAGATAGTATTGGGCTTTGGCGGCATGGTCAATGCTCTTGGTGCAGATATTCTGACCTTTAATCCCTGTATGCCCAAAGAAGTAGAGTCTATCGCTTTTCAAATTATCTGGAAGGGGCAGAGGGTTTCTGTTACAGTTACTGGTAATAAACTGACCTTAAAAAATATGTCCGACAGGGAATTGCATTTTGTGGTTGCAGGAAAGAAAGCTTTGGCAGCTACGGGGGCGGAAGTTAGCGTGGAGTATTAGTGAGTCTGAAATACCATTAGCCTGTACAACGCTCCTTTATCTCTGCTCTCAGAACATGACATTTGTCATGGATTTACAGTAATTTTGCTAAAACATAGAAGCAAACGACATTTTTCTGCCGTATACAGGTGATGAAGCGGAAAAAAGATCACAAACCAGATACTACAGCCCATATTGCCTGGCATCCGGCATTTATAGAAGCAATTCAACTGGAATTGGAGGATTACCAGGATGTTCTTGAATTCCATACAGAATACCCCCTAACATCAGAACCGTTAAAAATTGACTGTGTCGTCATTAAAAAGGCAAAAGAGGTAGTAATTTTAAAAAACTTCGCAGCAATATTCCGGGAAGTGAACCTGATTGAATATAAAAGTCCGAATGATTATATTTCAATATCTGATTTTTACAAAGTATATGCTTATGCCTGTCTGTATTCATCTTTGGAAAAAGTTCCTATTACAAGCTTAACCATAAGCTTTATTGAAAGCCGTCATCCAAAAGAACTATTGGGGCATTTAAAAAGTGTGCGAGGCTATACGGTTGAAAAAAAGAATCCTGGGATTTACACTATAAACGGGGATATACTGCCGATTCAGATTATTGACAGCAGGCAGCTTTCGGCCGATGAAAACCTTTGGATGAAAGGTTTAAGTAGCAAACTTGATCCTTTGTCAGTTATCCAGATAAGTGACGAAGTAATCAAACTAAACAAGAACAGCAGGGTAAAAGCATATTTGAATGTACTAGCAAGAGCAAATTTTCGTGCCATAGAGGAGGCAAAAAATATGAGTTCACCAGCAAAATCATTGGATGAAGTATTAGTAAGAACCGGTCTTGCTGCTCAATGGGAAGAACGCAAAGCTCTTGCCATAGCGCAAAACATGCTTAATCTTGGGCTACCCCTGGAAACTGTTGTTTCCGCTACTAATCTTGACGAGGAAAAAGTAAAGGCACTTTATAAAAAGTAATTAAAGTCATACTTCTCCCTCCGCCCAAACTATATCCGCATTAATCCGCGTTAATTCGCGTAATTCGTTGATCTGTCTTCACATCTATGATACAATAAGCCATCAAATCCAAGTAAAATCCTTTTTTTAGGAGCTATGGAGGCTAAAATGGCGCAAGTTGAATTAAAAGACATAGGCAAAGTCTATGATGGCGGCGTACGGGCGGTAGATAACGCCAATGTTACGGTAGAAGACAAGGAATTTGTTGTTCTTGTAGGACCTTCAGGCTGCGGCAAATCTACGATGCTTAGAATGGTTGCAGGCCTGGAAGAGATTACCGAAGGGGAATTGTTCATTGATGGGGAAAAAATGAATGATATACCCCCCAAAGACCGTAATATTGCCATGGTTTTTCAGAATTATGCCCTGTATCCCCACATGACAGTCTACGATAACATGGCTTTTGGACTAAAAATTAAAAAAGCCCCCAAAACAGAAATTGACCAGCGGGTCCGTGAGGCAGCAAAAATTCTGGATATTGAACAATTACTGGATCGTAAACCCCGCGCCCTTTCCGGCGGTCAGCGTCAGCGGGTTGCAGTAGGCCGGGCAATTGTACGGAATCCCAAGGTCTTTTTATTTGATGAACCTCTTTCCAATCTCGATGCAAAACTTAGGGTCCAAATGCGGGCCGAGCTGTCCGATTTGCATCTGCGCCTTAATGCAACAATAATCTATGTTACCCATGATCAGGTAGAAGCCATGACCATGGCCAGTAAGATCGTTGTAATGAAAGACGGTAAAATTCAGCAGATTGGCAGCCCGCTGGGCCTGTATAATAAACCGGCTAATAAGTTTGTAGCAGGCTTTATCGGTTCGCCGCCCATGAACTTCCTAAACTTAAAGGTTGAATCCGGACTTGTGAAGGGAGAAAACTTTGAATTAAGGCCCAGTTCTGCTCATCTTGATAAGCTTCAACAGTACTCTGGCGGAGAAATTATACTGGGAATTCGACCGGAAGACCTTAGCTATACAGAAAGCTCCGGCTCGGAAAATAATATTCCGGCAACAGTCAGCGTAGTAGAACCTCTTGGAGCGGACATACATCTGTGGCTAAAAGTAGGAAACCAGCCCATGATTGCCAGAACCGAACCGGATCATGATTTTGCAGTCGGAGATACTGTTCATTTTAATGTGAATATGGAGAAAGCTCATTACTTTGATAAAGGTTCAGAACTCTCAATTTTTGCTTGATCCCATTACTACCATTACTTCGTGTATACTGCCTTCTTCCATTGGAGGCAGTATTTTATTGTCCAGGACTTTTCCGTCCATGCTAATGGAAGCTATGCCTTTTTCCACGCCGGCAGTATTATCTACCGTGATCTTATAAACAGCGCCGCGGAAATATCGGGTAATAGAAAAGCTTTTTATACCGGGCGGAATACAGGGATCAATTAATAAACCGTCAAATACCGGACGTATCCCCAGGATATACTGGGTTATACTTACAAAGGCCCAGGCGGCGGTTCCTGTTAACCAGGAATTTTTTGCCTCGCCAAAACGCGGGGCATCTTTGCCTGCAACCATTTGTGCATAGGCATAGGGTTCTACACGTCTAAGCTTGCTGTCATCTTCGCGGTAGGCAGGGCATATTCTTTTATAGGTTTCAAAGGCACGTTCCCCCCGGCCTACCCTTGTTTCTGCAATGGTAATCCAGGGATTGTTATGGCAAAAAATTCCTGCATTTTCCTTATAACCCGGCGGATACGATGATATTTCTCCCAACTCCAGGTGATACTCTTTATATGCTGGCTGCTGCAGTACTATGCCGTAAGCTGTTTCAAGCTTTTCTTTTACCGAATCAAGTGCCCTTATTGCACGGCCATCGTTTATGCCTATATCGGCCATTACTGCAAAACCGTTGGACTCTATAAATATTTGTCCGTCTTCACATTCATGACTACCGATTTTTTTCCCCATTGCATCGTAAGCACGGAGGAACCAGTTTCCGTCCCAGCCGTGGGTATTGATTGTTTCGATCATTGCTGCAATTGCTTTTTCTGCTCGTTCGGCTTCTTCTTTTCTGCTGGTACGGCGGCAGATTTCTGCATAGTCCGGTCCGGTGAAGGCAAATATTCCCGCTATCAATACCGATTCTGCAATGCCGCTTTCATAATTTGCTGTAGTCTGAAAGGATTCGCCCGGTGTTTTGGAAAAACAGTTTAGGTTAAGGCAGTCGTTCCAGTCGGCGCGGCCAATTAAGGGCAGTCCATGGGGACCAAGATTATTAAGGGTATAATCGAAAGAACGTTTTAAGTGAACAAATAAGCTGTCGGACAATGCTTGATCGTTGTCAAAGGGTACTTGTTCGTCAAGAATAGAATAATCGCCGGTTTCCTTGATATACGCTGCCACACCGCAGATTAACCACAGGGGATCATCGTTAAAACCGGAGCCTATATCATTGTTGCCCCGTTTTGTCAGGGGCTGGTATTGGTGATAGGCGCTGCCGTCGGACATTTGTGTTGCGGCAATATCCAGTATGCGCATACGTGCACGTTCCGGTACCAGATGAACAAAACCCAGAAGATCCTGATTTGAATCGCGGAAGCCCATACCACGCCCAATTCCCGATTCAAAATACGATGCGCTGCGCGACATATTAAAGGTAACCATACATTGATACTGGTTCCATACATTTACCATGCGTACCAGGGTTTTATCATCAGTCTGCATGGAAAAACGGGAGAGAAGCTTGTCCCAGTATTCTTTTAATTCAGCAAGTGCAGTATCCACCGCTTCTGCAGAGTTGTATTTTTCAAGCAAGGCCTTTGCAGGGGCCTTGTTTATAACATGAAGGCTTTCCCATTTTTGATCTTCTGAATTTTCACAATAGCCCAGTACAAAAACAAATGTTTTCGATTCTCCGGGTTTTAGCGGCACTTCAATATGGTGCGATCCAATGGGTGCCCAGCCCGAAGCAATGAAATTATTTGCAGCTCCGGCAAAGACTGTCTGCGGATGATCAAAACCATTGTAAAGACCTAAAAATGTTTCCCTGTCTGTGTCAAAACCGCTAATGGGAACATTAACCGACCATACTGCATAGTGGTTACGCCGTTCCCGGTATTCTGTTTTATGATAAATAGCCGATCCTTCTACTTCAACTTCACCTATACTGTAATTGCGCTGGAAGTTTGTCATATCATCATTGGCATTCCACAGACAAAATTCTACAAAGGAAAATATATCGATATTTTTTTCCACTTTAGTTTCATTAGTCAAAGTTATTTTATGTATTTCACAGTTGTCCTTTAACGGCACAAATGAAAGCTGGGAAAAAGCCAGGCCGTTCCGGGCAGAAGATATACACGAATAACCAAGGCCATGACGGCATTCATAGCGATCCAGTTTAGACTTTATCGGCATCCAGGAAGGTGACCAGACATCCTGTCTTGCATAACCGGAGATTTCATCTTCGGCATGGTCGCGAAGATAAAAATAACGTCCCCCTGCATCGGCAGGTACATTATTGTAACGGTAACGAGTTAAGCGCAGCATTCGGGCATCGCGGTAAAAGCAATAGCCGCCGGATGTATTGGAAAACAGGCCGTAAAAATCCTCGCAGCCCAGATAATTTATCCAGGGGTAGGGTGTATCAGGACGTGTAATAACATATTCCCGTGTTTCATCGTCAAAATGACCATAGCTGGCCGAATTGTTATACTGCATAGCTTCTCTTGATATTATACCATAATTACATTAAAATAAGCAAGCATTATGGGATATTTAAACAATGAACAGTGAAGTTAGCTTACAGATTCTAAGCGGCGGCTTTTTGGATAAATCTGTTTCTTTTGAGCTAATAGAACAAAAACTTAATTCTGTCCTGTCAAAGCTGCCTGTCAGCAAAGTCTTTATGGGCTGGGCTTTGGATAAGGATACATATAAAAAAACAGCTGATTTTTTGGCAAAGCGGAATATTGGGTTTTATTTATGGTTTCCGGTATTTTCGGAAACCAACGCGCTTAGAGATCTGGATGCATTGATTGATATTCACGATCAGACGATTGAATATGACAGAAAAAACAAAGGAGAAGCTTTTTCGTTTTACTGTCCAAATAATCCAAATAACATAGAAAAAATACTCGATATATTTGAAAGTGAATTTGTATCGATAGGGTTTAACGGTATCTTTCTGGATAAGATACGTTATCCGTCATTTGGCAATAAACATGGCTTAAATGGCGTATTATCATGTTTTTGTCCCTATTGTCTTGATGTATATAAAAAAGAAGATATAGATCTTAAACAGCTTAAAGCAGCCCTTTCCCTTACTTTTCCAACACCATTGGGTTTGACAGCATATAATGGCAATGGAGAATATGAATTCGAAAACCCGGCTATCTCTGCTTTTTTAAAATTAAAGGCTAAGATAATTTACAATAGTCTGGAAAAAATATGCAGATATTTCAGGGAAAAAAATTACAGTATAGGCTTTGATGTATTTGCTCCGTTTTTAGCGCCCTTTGTTGGTCAGGATATAATAAAACTTTCCAATCTGTGTGATTTTATTAAACCCATGATGTATCGAATTACCAATGCACCGGCAGGGCTGCCTTTTGAAACAAATGCGCTGTTAAGGAAATGCAATATATTAGATGCAGTGAATGTATTTAAAATACTTAATTGTAATCCTATAGAAAAGCCTTTTGATTTGGATTTTACTGTCAGGGAATTACAAAATATGACTTCTTTATCTGCCTGCCCTGTGTATGCCGGAATGGAGATTAACTATCTGGAAAACATTGCAGAAACAAACCAGGATTATATAGAAGAAACAATTAAAGCATATACCCAAACAGGGATTAAGGGTCTTGCCTTATCATGGAATATTCTTGATGCACCGGAAGAAAATATAACAATAGCTGCACAAGTTATTGGGTAATGTCTAAAGGAGTTTTTATGAATGAATTTTGTTTTGCTGCGTCAAAAAAAGCGCCGGTAGAAAATCCTCCACAATTTGTCGTTGTTATGAGCGATGATAATACAATAGCCGAGGGAATAAAATGGATGTCGGGAATTGTCGATAACAGTACAAATGCAGACGGTAGTAAAATACATATGTCTTTTTATACCAATACCGATCAAAGCGGTCTAAGCTGGGATATGAATAATGGCTTGTCGGATGCTATATACGAGGTCTACAAATCAGGGCATGAAGTAGGAAATCATACTTCAACACATTTGTACTGTGTGGAGTTTGGTACAATTGATGCAAACGGCGTAGATACAGGAAAAAGAGCCGACAAAGAACAAATATATGGAGAAATAAAAAGAGTTGAAGAACTTTTGTCGGCTAATGGAATTCCAAAAAAGCATCAATTTGGTTTTCGCACGCCTTACTTAAGATATTCCGATTTAACTTTTCGCGCAATGTTTGAAGTAGGGTTCCTCTACGATTGTTCAATTATTGGGGCAAACAATAATACTGCAGGGTCTTATTTCTGGCCCTATACCCTTGATATAATACCGGGGAAACAGGAACTTGATGAAAACGGAAATCTGCCGCCCGATAATAATGCAAGGGTTAATCCCTGGGGGAAAACAAGTCCGGTAGGCGAATATAAAGGACTTTGGGAATTACCGGCTGGAAATTTTGCAATTCATCCAAATGATATGGACTGGGCTCAAAGCGCTCTTAAAAGGCATTATGGAGAAAACTTTACGTTTAATGGCTATATAGAGGGACTTGATTGGAATATATGGGCTTATGCAGAACTGAATTATGAACAGACTGTTAATTCACTTATGTATACACTTGAAAAAAGTTTAAAAGGAAACCGTGCGCCGTTTACAGTCGGTGTGCATTCGCAATTTTATTTTGAGCCAAAAGAAAGTGATTTTCCAAGAATATCACCTCCAGAAAGACGGCAGGCTTTTGAAGAATTTATCGGGAAGGCAAGCAAATTAAATGATGTCTTTTTTGTTTCGGCAGATATGGTAATTCGCTGGATGCAAAACCCTGTTTCGGCGGAAAAATTCAAACCGGAAGATTATTTTAGGCCTAATTAGCCTAAGATCACTTCTACCTTATGTACTTTTCCATCCCCATGCGGTTTAATAAGATTGTCCGGAATCTCTATGCCGTCAATTTGTATCGATTTTACTCCGCATTCAACATTATGGGGGTTTTTCATTTGTATTTCATAAGTTGCGCCGCGGAATTTGCGTTTTACAGAAAACTCCTTCCAATCTTTTGATATTTTTGGATCAATTCTAAGTCCTTCGTAATCGGGACGCAATCCCAATACCCATTCAGTCAGCGATTGATGCATGGTCGGCGCTGTTCCTGTAAGCCAGGTATGTCCGCCCTGTCCAAAGCCGTGTCCTCCGCGGCCGCGGACATACTCCGGATAAATGTATGGTTCGCATTTAAAGCGGTCCTGGTCGCTTGCCAGGTTTTCCGGCAGACACTTTTCATAAAAAGTAAGCGCATCTGTTCCGCGGTTTAAGATCGCATAACTTTGAACAAGCCAGGCGTTAAGGTGCATAAAAATTCCGCCATTTTCCTTCATTGCAGGCGGTTCTTTTTCAATATTCCATGTCCTATAAGGCAATTGATCACGTTCGGCAAGACCGGAAAAAACCGGAAAGCATAACTGTGCTCCAAATTCGCTGTCTAAATATGCTTCAACCTTTTGAATAACTATGTTTGCACGGTTTTTATCTGCTGTACCGCAGTTAATGCCGAAAGTTTGCGGCTCAAGGAAAATTTTTGCTTCTGTATTATCACTGCTGCCCAAGTCTTTCTTGCCGGGAACCAGCGATAAGGCACGAATATAATACCCTTCCTTGTCAATGGCATACTTTTCCAGTGCATCATAAATCTTTTTTGCTCTTGCAATATATTCAGCTGCCAGTTCTATTTCTATATTTGCCACTTTAAACAAATCTGCTGTGTCAAGAAATACCTTGTACAACTGCTGCGCGACCATAACACTCTCTACATCTCTGTTCCATTTTCCTTCCCTGCGTAATTCATTCAGGTCGTCATTCCAGTCACAGTCTTTTAAATAAGGTAAATCACGGCTGCTTCTGTCTGTCCAAACGCGGTCAATCGCTTTTTTAATATGTTCTAAGATAGTACCGTATATTTCTCCCTGGTTTTCATAAACTTCTGCATAAGCTGCACTTTCTTCCAAAAAGGCAAAATCCCCTGTTTCTTTTATATAATTAATTACAGCCATGGGAAACCAGATTGGGTCGTCGCTTGCTTCAATGCTTTTATTCCCGTTCTGGTCAATAAAAAAGTTATGATAGCAAACACCGTTAGAAAACATTTGTGTGGCAATATGCTTAAGGGAAGTTTTTACGCTTTCCGGCGAATAGGGCAAATTAAAATTTACATCCTGTAAAATATCCCGGAAACCCCAGCCATACTCATATCCTGTATGAAAGCGTGACTTCATCCTGTTAAGAATAAACACAATAACGCATTGATACTGCAGCCACTTAAAAGAGCGGTTTATTTTTTTGTTTGGAGTTGAAATTTCAAATAGTGACATCATTTCATTCCACCAGCTCTTAACGCTGTCAAGCATTTCGCTGCGGGTTCCGCTGGATTTTACTGCTTCTATCATTTCTTTTAGATACTTCTTGTTATTCAAATAGTAATCTTTTGTAGATCCGGCAATTAAAGCTATAGCAAATTCTGTTTTTTCTCCGGGTTTAAGCATAATGTTATGACGGAAAACACCGCATGTTCTGCGTAAATAAGCCTGATTCATATTGGAAAGCGGTTTTCCGTCAATTACCCTTAAGGGATCTGCAAGTGAATGAAATCTATCTCCTGTAAAACGCTCTTCGTCGGTTTCGAATTCGGTGTCTTGACTGTTGAGTGTAGAGAAAAACGCCGCTACATTACCTAACATTCCTGAAATATCTTCTGTATTGTCATTTACACTAGTACCATGGTTTCTTCGAAAAACAATGGCGCTTAATTCCTTGTCCCAATTTGCACCGCCGAAAAAGCCATCATTATCGCCTGCCATTAATCTAAGCAGAGCATCCCCCATGTGAATTGGCACAAATGGATATACTTCCAGTTCTTTGATCTGGTCTGTGGTATTTTCTATAGAAATGTTTTGTATCCATCCGTCAAATTCTTTTGGAACAAACATTGTTTTTGCTGTTTTAATTCCCTTATATTCAGAATCAAACTGTATATAACCAAACCCGAGAGTAGATTTAAATATTTGTCCGTCTCTTTTAACAGGCTGCCAGCTTGTCGTAAAATAATCCCGGGTCTTGGAATCCACAATATAGCAATAACGACCCCTGTTGTCCGCATCATTAAGGTGCAGCTGTGTATCTACAAAAGTATTTTCGTGTGTACCTCGTACATCAAATCCCCCGCCTGTATAGCTTACACCGCTACAGAATGTTTGTGTTCCGCTTTGACCGGGCCTGATTAAATAATGCAGCCAGGGTTCCGGTGTATGCGGGTTAAAAATCTCAAACTCATCATTTTCATTAAAGCTTCCGTAATTTGCCATAAAAACACCTTATAATTTACTGTTATATTTTTATAATTTCTTTTCCTAAAACATTAATTCTTCCTTCCTTTTTAAGACCATGTACCACAGCAAACAAATCAGATTCACTAGCTTGTTCAAGTTCCGCTAAAACACTGTCTACAGTGCTTTTTCCGCTGTTTTTATCAAGATTGTTTATCAGCGCCTGTTCGTACTTGTATTCTATACGATTTTTGTTTTTCATTTCGGCAGTGTGCATTTTATGGATAAGAGTTCCAATTTCGCACAAAATTCCCTGGTAATCTTTGTGTCCTTTTATATAGATGGCATTTTTATCTTCGGTACCGGAGTTTCTAATAAATAGCGCTCCCAAAAGCGTATCGCCGCTAAAAATACTGATATATAAGACATTCAAATCTTCTTTATCTTCGTATCTTAGTACAGTATTTCTTGGTAACTGTGACTTTGTTATTAAATCGCTTACTGCCTGCTTAATGAGTTCTATATCTTTGTTCCAAATGGTACTTCTGCGGTAAAACAAGGTTTTATCAACAAAAAACACATAATATGTTTTGGAAAAACCTGGTTCAAATGGTTTAATAATAGTATTTTCGTTCATATTCAAAAACTTAATTGCACAAA
>Ga0099364_10006387_pt1 | contig 17169 bp, 22 predicted proteins | sample TergutTh196P3_FD_73070 | JGI IMG/M metagenome (GOLD analysis project Ga0099364, IMG submission 73070) | Microcerotermes parvus P3 segment gut microbial communities from Pointe-Noire, Republic of the Congo - Th196 P3 | ecosystem: Host-associated > Arthropoda: Insects > Digestive system > Gut ... | reverse complement strand
GCCGCGGACGCGTCGGGTCGCTCTTCAGCGTTGCCCTGTTTTGCCGCAATAAAAGTATTGGTTATTTTTGGAAGATTATTCCATTTACACTTAACGGTTTATAGTTCCATATAATAGCCGCTTTTCTGTAATGAGATGAAGCCATTGCTCTCATAAAAATCAATTAATTTTGGGTGTTCGACACACTCATTCTTTATCCCTGCATGAAAATTCTTGCACAGCCGATTTGAAACGTGGTTCTTGCTCTGTTCCTATGATTTCTTTGATTCCGACAAACGTTTTAGCCATTCTTGCCCTCTTTTCTGCGCCTCAAGCACTTCTTTGTCCGGAACGTAAGTTGCGCGCGGTTTATCAAAGCCGTCTGCTAATTTTTCGGCGGCTTCGTTTGATAAAATTATTCGCTTGTAAAAAGTTTCGGTTGCCATCAAAAGCACCTCCTTTGATTCGTTATCTTAATTTTAGCATATCTTTTGTGTTTTGTCAATGGTTTTTCATAGACATTCTTGATATTTACAAATACAAAGCCGCCCAACAAAAAACTGTCGGGCGGTGTATAATTCGGGACGGGCAAGCCCGTCCCCTACATAAACTCTCAACTCTCAACTGTCAATTGTCAACTGCCGTCAATTGTTCAATCTCCTTCTCAACATCAAAACGTGGGAAAAGGATATCCCCCTTCTCCACTGTTACGTCAGGGCGAAGTTTTCCCCAAATGCCGACGTTTTGATAGCTCAGTTCATCGCCCGAAGCCCCTATCTGTTTTTGGGCAATCGGCATTGTTTCGGGCATAAACGGACACAACAGGCAGGAGGTAATTCGTATAACTTCAAGCAGATTGTAAAGCACGGCGGCAAGCCTTGCTTTTTTGCTTTCGTCTTTTGCCAAAATCCACGGGCAGGTTTCGTCAATATATTTGTTGGCGCGCGAGACCACCTTAAATATTTCAGCAAGGGCAGCCCCTAATTGCGGCTCGTCTATAAGCGCGTCAACCTTTTTTGACAACCCCGATGCCATGTCGATAAGCTCGTTATCAACCTCTTCGTGAATTTTGGCGGCGGGCAGAGTTGAGCCGAAATATTTCTCAACCATCGCCGTTGTTCTTGACACAAGGTTGCCGAAATCGTTGGCAAGGTCTGAATTTATTCGGCTCAGCATGGACTCGTTGGTATAATCAAAATCCCCCGAAAACGGCATGTCGCGCAAAATTTGATAGCGTATGCTGTCCACGCCGTAACGTTTACCTAATATAAAAGGGTCGATGACGTTGCCTGTGCTTTTGCCCATTTTTTTGCCGCCAAAGTTAATCCAACCATGAGAATAGAGTTTTTTAGGCAACGGTAAATCACACGCCATTAAAATCGCGGGCCAGATAATCGAGTGAAAGCGCACTATTTCTTTAGCCGTCATATGCAAATCACACGGCCAATATTGCTCAAAATTGTTGTATTGTCCATTAGCGTATCCTAAAAGGGTGATATAGTTAGTGAGCGCGTCAAGCCAAACATACACCACATGGGTATCGTCAAAAGGAACAGGCACACCCCATTTAAAAGTAGTCCTGGAAACGCACAGGTCTTCTAATCCCGGTCTTATAAAATTGTTAAGCATTTCGTTGACTCGCGCCTGCGGTTGCAGATAATCGGTTTCGGTTAACAGCTTTTCTATACGCGCGGCAAAGGGTTGCATCTTCATGAAATACGCCTCTTCTTTGGCATCTGTCACCTCACGCCCACATTCGGGGCATTTTCCGTCAATCAGCTGTGAGGGAGTCCAGAAAGACTCGTCCGGCACGCAGTATTTACCGCTGTATTCGCCTTTATAGATATATCCCTTGTCATAAATGGTTTTGAAAATATTCTGAACTGCCTGCTTGTGATAGTCGTCGGTGGTTCTTATAAAACGGTCATAGCTGATGTTCATAAATTCCCATAACGCCTTGAATTTATCGGCTATTCCGTCTACAAACTCTTTTGGGGTTTGTCCCGCCTTTTCGGCGTTTTCTTCGATTTTCATTCCGTGTTCGTCGGTTCCTGTCGAGAACATCACATCATAGCCTTGAAATCGCTTATACCGCGCAATGGCATCACAGGCAACTGTGGTATAACAATGCCCGATATGCGGATTGCCCGACGGATAATATATAGGCGTTGTGATATAAAATGTTTTTTTCATATTTTTCATATTTTTCATAGTTGCTCTCCTTAAAAATATTAGTTTCAGTTGTTAATTATAACATGAATAACTCAAAAACACAATAGCAGAGAGGTAAATATATTCCCAAAATAATAAAAAAATAATAAAAAACAAATAAAATAGTAAAATGCACTTGATTTTTTTAGAGTTTTCTTGTACAATATATATAAGAGCAAAAAATCTTAAACAAATTTATGTCTATAAAGGGGGCGCAACCTTATGTCTAACAGGTTATTCCAAGGGTTGGTTCAGCAAATGAGAGACGCGGTCGGGCGCGTAATCGGTGTAATTGATGAGAATGCAAATATAATAGCCTGCTCAGAATTGTCAAAGGTGGGGACTTCAAGCGATTCGTTTGTTATCGAAATAACCGATGAAAATGATGCATTTATCCATGACGGATATACCTATAAACCGTTCGGGCAACGGGCAAGACCCGAATATGCCGCTTTCGCAGAAGGCATTGACGAAAATGCCGAACGCTTCGCCGCCATTCTTGCCATCTCGCTTTCGGGCGTAAAACAATATTATGACGAAAAATATGACAGGAGTAACTTCATCAAGAATATTATCCTTGAAAATGTGTTGACGGGCGATATAAGCGTTAAGTCGCGCGAATTGCATTTCAGCACCGATGTTAACCGCGTGGTGTTGGTGGTCAGCATGGCAACGACAAGCGACGTTTCGGCTTATGATGTTATTCAAAACCTCTTCCCCGATAAAAACAAAGACTTTGTGTTTAACATTACCGAAACTGAGATTGTTTTGGTGAAAGAGATGAAGTCTTCTGTTGACATTAAAAGCCTTGAAAAGCTTGCGCGTTCCATTTCCGATACACTGTCGGGTGAATTTTTCACCTGCGTAAACATAGGAATCGGCACACCGGTAATAGGGGTGAAAGATTTAGCGAGAAGCTTCAAAGAGGCTCAAATGGCACTTGAAGTCGGAAAGGTGTTCGATACCGACAAGACAATCATAAGTTATGATAATTTGGGAATAGCGCGGCTGATTTATCATCTGCCCACTACTCTTTGCGAGACATTTCTCAGAGAGGTGTTCAGAAAGGGTTCAATCGAGTCGTTAGACCACGAAACCCTGTTTACAATTCAGCGATTCTTTGAGAACAACCTGAATGTTTCAGAGACATCGAGAAGACTTTTTGTACATAGGAACACCCTTGTGTACAGATTAGACAAAATTAAGAAGTTAACGGGTTTGGATTTGCGTGAATTTGACCACGCCATTATCTTTAAAATTGCGATGATGGTTAAAAAATATCTGTCGGCAGACCCGGTGAAATTCTAAGGAGCTAAAAAATGGTTGAATTAAAAAACGTTGATGTTCGCTATAGAGAGCGCGGCGGCGTTGAGGCGTTAAACGATATTAACATAAAGATTGAAGACGGAGAGTTTGTTTTCATAGTGGGCAGCAGCGGCGCGGGGAAAAGCACACTGCTCAAATTGTTGACCCGTGAAAACCAACCGACAAGCGGCAGAGTATTTGTGAACGGCTATAACCTTTCAAAACTTAAAGGCTCTAAAGTGTTAATGCTGAGACGTTCCATCGGAATGATATTTCAAGACTTTCGACTTATACCTAATCTCACGGTTTATGAAAACGTTGCTTTTGTGCTGAGGGTTACCGATAAATCTAAGCGGTTTATCAGACAGCGCGTTCCTTATGTTTTGAACCTTGTGGGCTTGAGCAACAGAGCTAAGGCGTATCCGTCACAGCTTTCGGGCGGTGAGCAACAAAGGGTTGCCATTGCGCGCGCTTTTGCTTCTGACCCCGGGCTAATCATCGCGGACGAGCCAACGGGGAACTTAGACCCCGAGCTTTCATACGGAATAGTCGAGGTGCTCAAAGACATAAATCAGTGCGGAACAACCGTCATAATGGTAACGCACGAGCATGATATAGTAAAATATTTCGGGGGGCGAATTATCAGCCTGAAAGACGGCAGTGTCGCCTTTGACGATACTATAGGAGGCGGCGATGAAGTGGAGTAATATGACCTTTCTCGTGCGCCGCGGAATGTCGTCGATTTGGCACAATCGGGTGATGTCATTCGCGTCTTTTTGCATTATAATGGTAAGCTTGCTTTTATTCGGGCTTTCGGGATTGGTTGCTTATAATTTCAATGTGATTATAGGTAATATTGAGGACAAAAATGAGATTTTAGTCTTTGTCGAAAACGATGCCGAGCCGTATAAGTTAGCTCATATTGCGGACGTAATTGCGGCTAACTCTTTGACGGAGCGCGTGGTCTTCCGCTCTAAAGAAGAAGCGTGGGACTTACAGCGCGAACGCATGGGCGCGGAGTATAGCGTGCTTTTTGAACACCTTGACGAAAACCCAATGCCAAGCACTTACATTGTCACAATAAACGACTTGTCTATGATTGAACAGGCGGTTGATGACTTCTCACAAATTGAGGGGGTAGAACAAGTCAACGCGCCGTATGACTTTGCTCACTTTCTCACCAGTATGAGCAATAATTTGGGGATTGTCGGGATTGCCGTTTTAGTCGCTCTTATTGTGGTTTGTCTCGTTATAGTTTATAACACTACCCGAACATCTGTGTTTGCGCGCAGGCAGGAAATCAATATAATGAGAGGTGTCGGGGCGACAAACACATTCATAAAGCTACCGTTTTTCATTGAAGGAATGCTCATCGGGGTAATCGCGGGTGGGGCATCGTGGTTTTTGACTAAAGCCGCCTATGAATCGGTAATATCTGTTTTCGCCGGCGACCTTTCAATATGGCAGGTGTTGGGAATGGTTGATGTTTTAAGTTTTGATGATGTGCAATGGCTTGCGTTAGCCCTTAACTGTCTCGCGGGAGCGTTCATCGGCGCATTGGGAACCGTATTCAGCATGGGTAAGCATTTAAAATCTTAAAGGCAGGGAAGGGTGTTTTTTTAAAAAATGAACAAAAAAATCACGTTGGGGCTTTGTGTAAGCCTTGTGGCGATTTGTTGCACTGTCACCTTTGTCTTATCCACGTCAATTGCGCAGGAGGACTATAATCGAAGAATGGCGGCAGGGCAAAGGGGAGCGTTTTATACTAAATATCAAGAGATTGACTCGTATGTAAGAAACAACTTTTTCGGCGACATCAACGAAAATGAACTCTTGTTAAGCGTGTTTAACGGCTATATATTGGGAATAGGGGATAAATACGCTCAATATCGAACCCCCGACGAATATTATGAACTCCAACAAAGCGAGAGTGGCAGTTTTATTACTGCAGGAATGGTTACAGAGCCTGAGACAGGTGGTTATTTGCTTGTCACCGATGTATTAGACGGCTCATCGGCAGAACATTTGGGAGTTCAGCCGGGAGACTTTATTACGATTATAGACGGGGTGAGCGTGTTAGAACTTGGGGTCGCAAGAGCGCAACGAAACTTAAGCGGCGATGAAGGAACGCGCCTTAACATTGTCACCATGCGTGATGGAGTCGAAAACAGGCATACACTTATTCGCCAACGAATAGATATTATTACCGCACGTGGTGTAGCAAGCGGGGCTGTCGGCTATATCAGAATAACCGGATTTAACAGGTTGACCGACTTTCAGTTTATAACTATATATGAACAAATGGAGACAAATCAGGTTAGAGCTTTGATTATAGATTTAAGGGAAACCGATGGCGTTTTATTAACACCCCTTAGAAATATTCTCAACCGATTGGTGGGAACTGCCGCCCTTGCAACCGCCCGTGACAAAGCGGGAAACGTGGCAAATATTATCACCACTGAAGGCGAGCCGCCACCCGATTTGCCGATTGTGGTTTTAATCGACAGCGGCACAAAGCGATATGCCGAGCTTTTCGCGGCAATATTGAGAGATTTTAAGAGTGCGCAATTAGTGGGAACCGTCAGCGCAGGGGATGCAACCATGACCAACACTCAGGTTTTCAGAGACGGAAGCGCGTTAACGATTAGCGTGGCAAAGGTTAAATCAGCCGCTTCCCCTGACTTTGATGAAGTCGGAATAATGCCGGACTTTATCGTTGAAATGAGTGCGCCAATCGAACAAGACATTGCAAATATAGAAAACACAACAGACTTACAGTTAAAAAAGGCATTTGATATTTTAAGCTCAATAATACAATAAATCGGAGGAAATTTTAATGGCATTGAAACAAACAATTCTAACAAAAGAGGGCATGGATAAACTGAACCTCGAACTTGAAATGCTCAAAACAGTAAGGCGCAAAGAAATAGCCGAAAAAATCAAATTGGCATTAAGCTTCGGCGACCTTTCGGAAAACAGCGAATACGATGAAGCCAAAAACGAACAGGGCATGGTGGAAGCACGCATTGCCGAGGTAGAATCGATTTTGGGGAATGTCGTGTTGTTGGACGAGGAAAATCTTTCAACAGAAATCGTTCACATCGGCAACAAGGTTAGCCTCAAAAGCCTGCGTGACGAAAAAGTCTTGAACCTCACCATCGTTGGCACTAAAGAAGTTGACATTAAAAAACAAAAAATTTCCGATGAGTCGCCTATCGGGGCGGCAATACTCGGGAAACAAGTCGGCGATATAGTTCAGGTAGAAGCCCCATCGGGAATGTCTGAGTATGAAATACTCGAAATATCGAAATAGTTGCGAAAGGATAATAGAGGAGGGCATATTGAAAAATGAATGAGGAAAATATTACCACGCAATCTGTTGCCGATGGTGTGTCGGAACAAAACAGACTGCGTATTGAGAAGTTGAATGAGTTGCGCGAAACAGGCAAAAGCCCGTATATTAACACCAAATTTCCGGTGGACTCGTCAGCCTTGACTATTCGTGAAAATTTTGAAAGCCTTGAAAACAGTGATGTCGTCATAGCGGGCAGAATCACAAGTTGGCGTGACATGGGCAAAGCTAATTTTATTGACATACGCGACCACAGCGACAGAATACAGGTCTATGTCAAAACCAACGATGTCGGGGAAAGCGTTTTCAATGAATTCAAAACATGGGATTTAGGCGATATAATCGGGGTTAAAGGCACAGTCTTTAAAACCCGCAAAGGTGAAATTTCAATCCACGCGAAAGAGCTTGTTTTGCTGTCTAAATCGCTGTTTCCGCTTCCTGAGAAGTGGCATGGATTAAGAGATAAAGAAGAGCGGTACAGAAAGCGTTATCTCGACTTTATTGCCAACCCCGATGTCAAAAAAACATTTATAACACGCTGTGAAATAATAAAACAAATTCGCAATTATCTTGACAATTTGGGGTTCATCGAAATGGAAACCCCTGTGTTGCACACCCTTGAAATAGGGGCGGCGGCACGCCCGTTTATCACAAAACACAACGCTTTAGACATCGACATGTACCTTCGCATTGAAACCGAGCTTTATCTGAAAAAGTTGATTGTCGGCGGCTTCAACAAGGTCTATGAGGTGGGGCGCATTTTCCGCAACGAGGGAATGGACTCAACCCACAACCCCGAATTTACATCGGTTGAACTCTATCAGGCATACACCGACTATTTTGGCATGATGACTTTAATTGAGGACATGTTTAAAACCATAACCAAAAATGTTTGCGACAGCGAAACAATCACTTATCGCGAAACTGCAATTAATATGGGCGGTGAAAGCCCGTGGGAGCGCATGACTATGCGTGAAGCGGTGAAAAAATACGCCGACTGTGACTATAACGATTGGGCAGACGACCAAGCGGCGAGAGTCATAGCCAAATCAAAGGGCATAGAAATATCAAGTGGCGCGACAAAAGGCGATGTGCTGATTGCGTTGTTTGAAGAATTTGCCGAGAAAGAGCTTATCCAGCCCACTTTCATATATGATTATCCTGTTGAAAATTCACCGCTTGCAAAGAGAAAAGCAGACAACCCCGCCTTTACTGAGCGATTTGAGTTTTTCATTTATGGGTGGGAATTTGGTAATGCTTTTTCAGAGCTTAACGACCCCATTGACCAACGCGAGAGATTTACAAAACAGGTAGAGCAACGTCGGCTTGAAGGGGCAAATGCTGAATTAGACGAGGACTTTCTTACCGCTCTTGAATACGGTCTGCCACCGACAGGCGGTTTAGGCTTCGGTGTAGACAGGTTTGTAATGCTGTTGACCGACAGTGCCTCAATCCGCGATGTGTTGTTGTTCCCCACCATGAGGCCGTAAGGAGATTATATGTCCAATCTTGATGATAAGAAAGAATTGTTGCTCTTAAAGCAAGGGTTGAAAAAAGAGAGCGATGTCATTCCAACAAAAAAACCGCCAAAAGTTTACGACAAGCCGAAAGGTTTTAAGGCAAAATGGGAAAATTTTTGGTATCACTATTGGCTACGCGCTGTAGGCTGTATTTTCGCACTGTTTGTTTTGACTGTATTGTCATATGAGTTTCTTTCAAGAAAAACGCCGGATTTATCACTGTTGGCAATTTCAGATGACTGGGCTTTATCACAAATTTTCATTTATAACCCCGAAATTTTCACAGACACTTTCTTAAACTTCACCCCTGACTTCGACCAAAACGGTTATACGCACGTTGGGCTTACCCACATTGATTTTTACGTGGGCGAATACGCCCCTGAAGAGTTGCTTATAGCAACCGGCTCTAAGCTTTTCGGCGCGCTTGACAGAGGGCAAACCATAATTTCAATAGGAAGCAAAAGCGCACTCAAGTCGCTTCCCGACGGAATCAAGTTAGTAAATTTAAAAGAGTTATATCCACGAAACAACTTAGTTGAAGAAGAGTATTTCTTCAACATAAAAGGTAGTAAATTTGAAGAAATTTTAGCAGAGAACGGGCTTGTCAACCCACCTGACGGGCTATATCTGACAATGTTAGCCATACCGGACGAAACAAGCTACACCGCTAACGCGCGCACTGTTTTTGATAATGTTGTGAAGAATAATATAATTGTAGGATAGTTGATAACGTGATAACAGTAGAAAGCAAAAACAAAGAAAAAAACTGCAATACTTGTATAGAAATCAAGTGTGCAGAATTTAGAGATGTAAACGGGGCGAGGAAATCACCTTTTTATATTCTCACAAAAGAAGACATTCAAAAACTAAAAGAGGATATAAGAGCTATAGAAGCTAAAGAGAGCGTTTTTGTGTTCAATTGCGACTTAGTCAGAGGTACGGGATATATAGATGCTATTGATATTATAGCAATAAGGGGGAATGTGTTTCCGGACACAACATCAGATTCTAATCACCCACGTGATATAATGAGCGCGAGGGCTGTGTTGGCGCATGAATATTACGGACATAGGACTAATAGAGGGACAAACTTAGTTTCGGGTTGTCGGGAAGACGAATATAGAGCAAGCAGGACAGCGGCAGAGATTACACCAAACTTAACAAATGAGGAGAGAACACATCTTATATTGGATGCCATTGAAAGAAAGCGCGAAGCAGGAATTGTTGCAGATTTAGATAGTTTTATGAGGAGACTTTTATATGGAGATTAAAAGATTAACACCAACTAAAGCGGAGGCTCATATATTATTAGGTGCGCAGAGAGATTACGTTAACCGCGGAAATACAGCCGTTAAATGTCCTCGCTGCGGGAGGTCTCTTGAGTATCGTTGTGGGGAGAGCGGGGAATCGATATACTGTACTGATGATATGTGTATAGTAGTGCATACACGCGGAATATAGGAAATATAAATGGGGGGTACGATATGGAAGTAGCGAAAATCACGAGTGGAGGACAAATTACAATCCCAATTGACATACGCCGAAAACTTGGCGTTAGAGAAGGCGATAAAGTTGCCTTTGTTGAAGATGGTAACAAAATTTTTGTAGCGAACTCCGCAAAAATAGCTTTTGCTAATATGCGAACCGCGTTTATGGGCGAAGCAGAACGTCTTGGTTTAGATGATGAAAGTGATGTCGTTGCACTCGTTGACGAAGTGAGAGAAGAGATGTGGAGAGAAAGATATGCGGATAATGATTGATACCAACGTCTTAATTTCAGCGTTTGTTCTCTCTTCGCCACATCTTATTCAAATGGTCGAAAAGATAACAGAGCAGCATACCATTGTTTTGTCAACCTATGTTATCGATGAGCTTAAACGGGTTACTATGCGAAAATTCCCTAAAAAGTATGATTTACTTGAATCATTCATCAGAAAATTGCCGTTTGAGCTTGTCTATACGCCTGAAAAAATCGACAAAACAAAATATCCTGAAATAAGAGATTTAAAGGATTTGCCTATTTTAGTGTCAGCACTTATTGAAGATGTGGATGTGCTGATTTCAGGTGATACAGATTTTGCTCTGATTGGAATAGGGCATCCTGAAATTATGACACCGAGAGATTTTGTGAAAAAATACGGTTAATTTACAAAACCCCCACCGCCCATAAAAGGCGGTGGAGTCTGGTGGTTTAATTTTTAAATCCCATATCCCCTAAAATTCCACTGTTAAACGGTAAAATATCAAAACCGGCAATGTCGGTTGAACCGGCTATTCCGGGGACTATTATATCTTTGCGCACGGGGTTTCCCCTTTTGTCGGGCGGCAACCCGTACCCGGGAATTCGCTCATACCTTGTGGGCAATTCGTGCCTTTGTTCGTCTGCCATATTTTTAAACACGCCTCCTTTCGCACTAATTAAGATTAGTTTCACTCAAAGAGGTTGATTTATGCGAATTATGAATTATGTTTATATTCTTCGTTGCTCTGACAACACACTGTATACGGGTTGGACTAACAATATATCCCAACGCCTGAATATCCACAATGCAGGAAAGGGAGCAAAATATACAAAATCCCGACTGCCTGTAGAATTGGTGTATTGTGAAGAGTTTAACTCAAAACAAGAAGCAATGAAACGCGAGCATCAAATAAAACAACTGACACGAGAGCGAAAATTAAATTTGTTTAATCCTTTACCTAACCCTTGACAAACAAAATAATGTATGCTATAATGTACACAAAGTATGTCTTGAAGGAGGATAATAAAATGGGTACACACACAACAATCAGAATCGAAGCCGCTAAAAAAGAAGAGTTCGCAAAACTCTGTGACGGTATGGGTTTAAGCGTTTCGGGAGCAATCAACATATTCGTCACAAAAGTCCTGCAATGCCGCCGCATACCATTCGACATATCTGTAGAGAACGAACCTATGCCGTGGGGCATAGACAGTTGACAATTGACAGTTGACAGTTGAGAGTTATGTAGGGGACGGGCTTGCCCGTCCCTTTTGCTTGTCCCTAATTACGTGCTGGTTCTCAAAAGAATTATGAACAGTATGCAGGTTATGACTGCAAAAGAAGATATTATTAAGGCGGGAATGTTAATCTTAAGCCCACCCGATGTTGGATTGGGCATGAGTCGCATTCTTCGTAACAAACTCGTCAAGGGTTTATATAAGAGCATTGTTATTGCCGCGTTTAGAACACCCTTTAGTAAATTAAACGGCAAAAACACCGGTATTAATAACTCCAATACATCAGAAGGTGGGATTTTCATAAAAATGGGGGTTAAAAAATAATTCCACGCAATCATCACGATGACCATCGTAATTACTCCGGCTATAAGCCCGAGTACCGCAAATTTAAGGCTCTTCTTGATTTGATAAATAATCGCCGCCGTGCAGGCAAACGAACAGGTGGATATAACATTCATCACAAAACCAACCCACCCCGTATCAGATGCGGTAAACATCTCAATAAACGACACCACAACGCTAACAATGAATGCCGAAAACGGGCCGAAAATAAAACCACTCATGACTATAACAACGTCTTTTGGGTCGTATTTCAAAAACAAGACCACCGGAACTCGTCCAACAAACATAACAACATAAGCGAACGCCGCCAACATAGCCAAAACAATCATCTTTTCAACCGAAAACACTTTTTTCATTTTTTTAGACATGTCCTTTCTGCCAAAGGCATTTGAATTTGTAACAATTACGCCGCGGTGAAAGTTGACAAGAAAATCGTCACCTTCACCGCGACATTGTTTTATTTGATATCGCCAACGGCGACACCACAACTGTCAATTGTCAATTGTCAACTGTCAATTGTTCGTCAACTGTTCGTCACGCTTCAATGGCGTTTGTAGGACAAACACCTTCGCAAGCACCGCAGTCAATGCATTTTTCAGCATCAATTGTGTAAATCGGGTCTCCCGATGCAATGGCATCGGTAGGACATTCGCTCTCACAAGCCCCACAAGCAATGCATTCATTAGTGATTTTGTAAGCCATAACTACCTCCCTGTAATATGTTTTAAAAATTCAACAAGCAGAGTATGCCTGTTCACATTTCCATTATATCACATAAAACAAAAAAAATCAATGGTTTTTAAAATAAAGCGATGAAAATTTATCCAAAATTTATCAATTCAAAAAATGTCGTCTTTCGCCGATGGGTTTTGGGCTTATATTTAGAGTATCCATTATATTCATGATTTCGTCTGCAACTTCATCGTTGACATCTAACGACTCTAAGCCCTTTTCGATTACTGTTTGATAGCCCGGGAGCGATGAATATACAACGTTTCTGATGGTTTCATCGTTTTTTGGCGGTTGGTCGATTCTCTTGATTTTCTTAGGGGTAAGTCTATAGAGGTTTATAATCGCTTGCATACTGCTGCATTTTATGTCGCTTATAAGTGCGCAGATGATTGATGCCCTGCAAACTCCGGTCACAAATGTGTCTTTTACGACGTGTTTATAGGAGGTCGCCATAACGATTAGAAATTCCTCAAGCGCGGCGAAATTATCGCTTTCGCCAAAACTCAGCGTAATAGAATCAGCTTTCGCGAAATTTGCCGCTATTGTGGTGGAAAGCGCAAGCATTGAATTATTGGTGGCGCAAATATCAACAGGAATTGTATATCGCAGATTATATTCCTCTAAAAATGCCTTCATGTTGAAATTTTCACCAAACTCGCCCACTAATCTTAACAAAGAAACTTTGGTTAAATCAATATTGTCTGAAACCACTTTTAAATAAGAAAACAAATCAACATCACCTATGTTGAGTTCAAGCAACACGGGTATGTTAATTTGTGGGATTAAATATGAAAATTTCAGCGGTACCACAACATATTTAAACGGCTCTAAGCCAACCCTCTCAAATGCTTCTAAGAGCTGAATTTCGCTTTTTTCTTTTAGTCGGAATATGTAATTTTCATTTCTTTTAGGGGCGCATAATTTTTGAAGCGTTGTAAAATCAACCTCAATGTAATCAACCCCACACTCAAAAAGAGCGCAAGCGTACGAATAAATCTCTTTTTTACCCGCTTGGCTATATAAGCGCATCCCGGACAAACTACGGTCTATAATAACAGTTTTCTTCATCTTTTTAGATATACCCTTTCTACTCATTCCTACAAAAAACATTATAACACATATTCCGACAAAGCGCAAGTGTTTAAGAGTGAAATTCTTTTGCCAATTTTTACGTTTTTACGTTTTTACGTTTTTAAAACCTTTAAACCTCAAACCAAAACACACAGCCCCTTCCTAACGCGCTGTCAACGCCGTAGGCAAAGCCATGGGACTCGAGTATGCCTTTTACAATCGAAAGCCCCAATCCTGTTCCCACCATGGTTCGCTTGTGATTTTTCGATGGCTCGCCTTTGTAATAACGCTCCCAAATGCGTGAAAGCTCTTCGCGCTTTATTCCCTTTCCTGTGTCAATCACTTCAAAACGATATTTTTCAGAATTTTCTAATCTGTAAAGACGGATTGTGACGGTTGTTTTATTCCCAGTTTCTTCATTCACAGAATAGTTGATGGCGTTGTTGAGCAGGTTATATACCACCTGTTCAATTGCGCGTGCATCTGCTTTTATAACGACATTATCTTCAATTTGGGTTTCGATGGCGCAGTCCTCATCCTTAAAATAATCAAAGCGGCGAATAACTTTATGAAGGCTTTCGGAAAAATCATATTCGGTTATTTTGGGAGCGGCAACCCCACTTTGCAACTTGGACAAATCTAACATGTCCACCACAAGATTATTAAGGCGGTCAACCTCATCAATTATGACTTCAAGGTGTTGCTCACGCTTTAGCGGATTGTCACCCGATAAATCACGTATCATCTCGGCGTATGCCTTTATCATGGTTAGTGGCGTTTTAAGGTCATGTGAAACGTTTGCGATTAGGTCTTTGCGAAGATTATCAGTTTTGGCGATTTCGCTTGATGCTTTGTTGAGGTTATCGGCGAGACTCTTTATTTCGGTGTAATCGCTTTGCTTTATATCATAATTAAAATCCCCCGTTGTAAGTTTGCCGGCGGTTTTTGAGATTTTGATTATAGGGTTTGACACTTTTAACGCCATGAACAGCGATAAAATAAACGCAAAAAACAATACTATAAAAAAATTAACAAAAAACTGATGATTTAAAACATCTGTGGTATTGGCAAGCGGCTCTAAAAAATTGTATATCGAAACATAACCCTTCACATCATTGGCAGTGCCTATCAAAGCGGCGGTATACAGCATTGAACGCCTGTACCATGTGTGTTTCTCGGTGAAAATTCCGTTGGGGGCGTTAAGCAACTGCTCTCTTAAATCATCGGCAATTCTGTCATCTCTCGACACTAAATGAAAGCTGTTATTCGGGTCAAACGCCGAAACCCTAAGCACGCCGGTATGTGGGTTCGGTCTGAAAACCGTAATTCTCATCTCTTGTTCGCCGGCTAAAGCACTCACGAGAAGGTCAAAATCATCACTGTCCCAGTGGGTTTTCAAAAACTTTACCGTCTGCATGGACTCATTTGTTTTAATCATGTTATAAAAAAGCGGCAACCCCATAACTTGATTAACATACAAAAACCCCAACAGCCCCAAAGCGAAACCCATAAATATAAGCCAGGCGCGAAAGCGAATACTGCTAAAAAAGTTCTTCATAAACAAATTTATACCCCATTGAACGCATGGTTACTATGAATTTTCGATATTCTCCTAAGCTATTACGTAACATTTTTATGTGTGTGTCGATTGTGCGGTCATCGCCGAAAAAGTCATACCCCCAAACGTCTTCTAACAGCTTATTACGGCTCAACGCTATGTTTTTATTCTTAGCGAGATAAAAGAGAAGGTCATATTCTTTCGGTGTGAGATTGATTTTATTGCCGTTAATTTTCACATCGCGCGCTAAGAAATTAATTTCTAAGCCTTCAAAATTTTCAATATTAGGGCAGGTGGGTTCAACAGCCGCGATATTGCTTCTTTTGATAATTGCGTTAATGCGCGCCAACACCTCTTTTGGCGAAAACGGTTTTACAACATAATCGTCTGCCCCTATTTCAAAGGCAAACAGTTTATCATATTCTTCGCCGCGCGCCGAAAGCATAAGCACAGGGGTGTCTGAAAACTTTCTGATTTCTTTACAGGCAGAAAAGCCGTCTAACTTAGGCATCATCACATCTAATATAATAATGTCAAAATCGCGCGGCGCATTGCGGCAAATTTCGACCGCCTGCATACCGTCAACTGCCTCTTCCACATCATGCCCTTCAAACTCAGCATACTCGCGAAGCACTGCCCTAATTTTCTGCTCATCATCAGCAATAAGCATTCTGTACATATTTAAAAACTCCTTTCTACACGAATACTATTTAAAAAGTCATACTCTCCGCATTTACATGGTGCTTTTTAGAGTTTATCAAAATCTTCTTATAACAAATTATAAAATTATATTTTGTTCGTTTTGTGTTAGAATTATGTTTTTTTATCTTCAAGTCGATTAATTTTTTCAAATATTAAATCTATTGGCTGGGTTTTATTTGTGGCGTAGTCTCTGAAAGTTGATGAAAGTATAAAACGGTTGTTTTCAGGCGTTGACGGCAGGGTAATTGTGGTGTTGGCTATTCCATCATTTATTTCAAAGTTTACCCGTCCCTTTTTGCTTGAAAACACGCTTTCTGCTAATGACAACCCTAATCGCGCTTTTAACTCAACGTATGGCAATTTGTCATGCTCTAAACAATTGTTTCTAATAAGAATTTGCGCGCCGTCGTCAACACGGCGAAGCACAATCTCAACGGGGGTTTCTTTCGGCGAATAATAAACAGCGTTTGAAATAAGCTCCATAATCGCAAAAGCAAAACGTTTTGACGACAAAATAATCGTCCCGCATTTATCATCACGCTGATAGAGCAGGCGTTTTTTACCATCGTTGATTTTTTGTTTCGCTTGCTCTATAACAAAGTCAAGCATGTCTGTCACATTTATTTTTTCGCTGACGAGTTCAGCCTGCAACAAATAACAAAGGCGCACAACCTGAATAAGTGCCTCGGCTGAATGAACTGACAGTCGCTCGCAAGCTTCAAACTCTTTTTCGTCGCCCTTAAAAATCTCCTTAAAATGCTCCGCTGCGTTGGGAATATTTGAAAGGTGTGCGTAAATTATATTAAGCGAATTTAACATTTTTTCGGTATAAAGCTCAGCGTTTTTCATTAATTCGCTTAAAGAGCCGTCGGTATAGACCTCTATAATAAAATATTCAGGATTGTCTGCTACGTCTTTTGGAATGCGGTTAAAAACCCCTGCCTTCTTAACCTCAGAGGCAACAGGTTTACTGCAAGGAATGATTGAGACAGGGAACAACTCTTCTTTTATGCGTGCGTTAGTCACTATTTCACTGTCAGACAAAAATACTTTAGGCTCGTTTTCGACGATAAATTTTACAGCTTCATTGATTAAATCTTTGTTATTGCTCCATATGGCTTCTAACTTTTTGTCAACAATTGCGCACGGATTATTCTTTTTTAACAAAACTGTTGTCAGCGATTTAATAAAATTATTTTCATTCATGTTTTTAGACATATCCTTTCTGCACAATAAACAAAAGCCCTTAACCATATGGTTAAAGGCTTCTCTTCCGAAGGCGCCACCCGGATTTGAACCGGGGGTCAGGGAGTTGCAGTCCCATGCCTTACCACTTGGCTACAGCGCCGCGTTTTCAGCCGACAAAATGTATATCGGCGAAAACAAGGATAAGCTCCCACTATTGCGGGAACCAATG
>Ga0099364_10006386_pt1 | contig 17171 bp, 14 predicted proteins | sample TergutTh196P3_FD_73070 | JGI IMG/M metagenome (GOLD analysis project Ga0099364, IMG submission 73070) | Microcerotermes parvus P3 segment gut microbial communities from Pointe-Noire, Republic of the Congo - Th196 P3 | ecosystem: Host-associated > Arthropoda: Insects > Digestive system > Gut ... | reverse complement strand
TGGACCGCCGGGAAAAGCCCTTAAAGCTATTTTTTGTTTCCGCCATGCTTTTTTTCAAAAAAATATCCGCAAGTGCGGGTATGTCTTCGCCGCGCTGCCTTAAAGGCGGAATGCAGATAATAAACACATTCAGCCGGTGGTACAAATCCCTGCAAAAGGCGCCCTTTTCCGCCTGCTTTTCAATATCAATTCTTGTGGCGGCAAGAATCCTGTAATCCCCGCCTTTCCGGATTATTTTTAACAAATCCGCCTGCAGGGCCGCGCTTAAATCTCCTATCTCGTCAAAAAAAAGGGTCCCCCCCCCGGCTTTTTTTATTTCAATGGTCTTTCCTGATTTTTCCGCGCAGCTTTGCTTGACAAAAGGCTTGTCATAACGGGAACTGCTTTGGTGAATTTTTTCTGCGAAAAATTCCTTGCCTGTCCCGCCCTCTCCCAAAAGAAGTACCGTAGAATCAGTATTGGCCGCCTTGGTCATGATTTCGAGCTTTTCCCTGATAACAGGGCTTTCTGCGATTATGCCGCGATACTCACCATCAATCTTCGCCAACATACCCTAGTCGCGGCCGTCACCGGTATCATTCTGATCCTTGGACTTCAGAAAGTCTCCAAGGGTATAGGTAGAATCATCAGACTCATCTGCCGACATATAACGGGACAGCTCTTCCTGCTGTACTTTCTTCTGGTAGTCTTTGATGGAGAAAGCAACCTTCTGTTTGTCCGGTTGAATTTCCAGAATAACAGCCCGTATCTTGTCGCCCTCGTTATATTTCTTAAGGGCATCTTCGGGCGTAACTTCGCGGTTTTCGGGCGGGCGGAGTTCAACCTTTCCTTCGCCGCCCGAAACTGTGTCATGAACGCATCGAAAGTGCTTGGCTGCCGGGACGCGCGCATCCTATTGAGTATGGCGCGTGCCTCAAGGTAAATGCCTATTGCAGCGGCTACGCCTATGGCGGGTGCGCCGCGAACCTTCAAATGATATATCGCGTCCCGGATGTCTTCCAGTTCCGTTAGAAATATCAATTCTTCGCGGGCAGGCAGCAACGTCTGGTCGATGATAGCCAGCGCGTTGCGTTCATCGTCTAGTGATACGGTTTCATACATAAATTATCGTCCTGTTTTTATAATGAATATGATTGTAGCAAATTTTCGGCATTGTTGACAAGATTGTAGATAGGGGGCGGAGGGATGCGAGGGCGGGCGGGACGCCCGCGTACCCAGGAGGGGCGTGGGCGGGAGAGGGGTAACAGAGGGGTGGTTCTTCCTTTTTTTGTTTAATCGTGCTATGATTCATAAAAATTTATATGATGATTTGTTTGGGGATGACGTGATATATGGCAGCTAAAATTATTAATGGATTATTTGGCGTGGGCAATGGGAATAACGGAAGCAATGAGGGTGACAGGAGCAACGGGGGCAACAGAGGCGCCTGGGGCAACAGAGACAGCGGGGGCGACGTGATTCAAAGAGGTGGCTGGGGCGGCAATGGCGATGATAACGATGGCGGCGGGAACGCCGACAGAGTTATCATTTTGGACACCACCCTCAGGGACGGAGAGCAGACGCCCGGCGTAAATTTGAACATCGACGAAAAATTGGAGATCGCAAAACAGTTGGAGCCGCTCGGGGTAGATTTTATCGAAGCTGGGTTCCCTGCGGCGTCGCCGGGCGACTTCGATGCTGTGAAGGCCATCGCACATAATGTCGGCTGCGGGGTCGCGGCGATGTGCCGATGCGTGGAATCCGATATTCGGCGAAGCTGGGAGGCCATCCGTGACGCGGCGCAGCCTCGGCTTCATCTTGTCATTGCGACGAGCGACATCCATATGCAGTATAAGTTGAGGATGACTCCGGACGATGTGCTGCGGCGCGCGTCGGAGAGCGTGCGGCTCGCAAAAAGCCTGTGCGCGGACGTCGAGTTTTCTTGCGAAGACGCCACGCGCAGCGACATATCGTTTTTATATAGCATTTTGGAAGCCGCCATATACGAAGGAGCCACAACCATCAACATCGCCGACACTGTCGGCTATTCCATGCCGGGCGAATTCGGCGATATGATCCGCAAAATAAGGGCAAACGTGCCCAATATCGGCGGCACTATCCTCAGCGTGCACTGCCACAATGATCTTGGCCTTGCGGTGGCTAACACGCTCTCCGCAATCGAAAACGGCGCGCGGCAGATTGAGACGACCATCAACGGCCTGGGCGAGAGGGCCGGGAACTGCCCGATGGAAGAGGTCGTCATGTCCATCGCGACACGCTCCGCGCTGTTCGGCATATCGCATGGCATAGATACAACGAGAATCCACAGGACGAGCCAACGGGTCGCCAGGCTCACCGGTATACCGGTACCGGTCAACAAAGCGATCGTCGGCCAGAACGCCTTCACGCACCAGTCTGGCATACACCAGCACGGTATGCTGTCAAACCCGATGACATATGAAATCATGACGCCCCAGTCCGTGGGCAAGCCAGAGCGGACGCTGGTACTGGGCAAGCTTTCGGGGCGCCACGCATTCGCCGACAGGCTGCGCTCCATGGGCTTCGATTTCGCAAAAGAGGACATTGACAGCGCGTTCGCGCGGTTCATCGCGTTGGCCGACCGCAAAAAGAATATCACGGACGGGGACTTGGAAGCCATTGCCAACAGCCTCGAAGATGTGCCGGAGGTGTATAAGCTGACGACATATCAAATCCAGAGCGGCAACCGGATTCAGTCGCTCGCGAGCGTCACGCTGCTGCATGATGGCGCCGAGCACACCGAGGCCGCCACCGGCGACGGCCCGATTGACGCCGTGTACAACGCCGCCGAAAAAATCGTGGGGGGCAAATGGCCGCTCGCTTCTTATGATATAAAGGCCGTGACGGAGGGCGTAGACGCGTTGGGCGAGGTCATCGTGCGGGTGCATCATGAAGACAGACAGCAGGTAGGGCGCGGGTTGTCAACGGATATTATAGAGGCGTCAATATTCGCCTACATCAACGCCATCAACAGGGCGTTATCGAAGTGAAAGATGAATATATGTACAACGATGGAAAAATATAGATATTTTTGTAATTCTATTGCATAATTTCCCATTTATGGTATTATATGTCATGTAGTCGGTAAGCAGGTGCGGCTGCCACACCCAATTATGAAATAAAGGGGGTGGCACCACTATGAGTACATACCAAACGCTTTCTTTAATGATTGCTTTTGCTGTGTTGATCGTAGTTGTCCTGGACTTCAGGACAAAAAAGTAACCGCCCTGTCTAACCACAGTGCGGTTATAAATATATAATCGTAACTAGTGGCAGCCGCATCAGCGGTTACCGACTACAATTATTATACATGAAACTGAGAAAATGTAAATATAAAAATAAAATAATTTAAATGAACGGACGACCGGGGGCGGTCGTCCCTACGAAAAGAACGTTGGCGCCTATAGGGACGACCGCCCGGTTGTCCGTTCCGATTATTTTATGTTTTTATTTTTCGTTGAAGCGGTCGTAGGCGACTTGATAGATGTCCATGGCGCGCCGCAGGCCTATCCTGTCGAGCTCCGCAAGCAGCACCGGTATATCGGAGAGCGGGCGGACGCCGATGATCAACTGCACGAAATATTCCTCGATCATCGTGTTCGCGTCGCCCCTTATGCGGTTGTACTCCTCCGATTCGTCCGGCCTGAGCTGGATGCCCGGGGCGCTGAGATCCGGGTTGCCCTTGAGCAGGTTCTCGTGAGCCCTGTACGAATCAGGGTCTGCTGTCTCCTGCGACAGCCACGCCTCATAACTCATGATCTTCGGCCAGTCGCCGAACGTCGGGATGGCATATTTGAAGACCGCGTCGCCAAAACTGAACTGCGGGTCGTCTGTGACAAGCTCCGACCACTGCTTCGTACCGTTGCTGTCGACATAGTACGATATGCCTTCGACGCCCCAGCTATTGAGCTCGGTGCCTTCCGGCGAGAACAGGTAGTCAATCATGTCGAGGATCCGCTCGACCTTGCCGGCCTTTTCGGCGGCGGTCGTGACGATTGTGCCAGAGCCGCTGGCTGCCATGCTTTTCCTGGAGTCGCGGCTGTACGGCTCGCCGGCATAGCCTGTCAGCGGTTGCAAGCCATAGAAATGCACCTTGCCCTCAAGCTCCGGGTTCGCGGCCACGATGGCGTCCCTCCACTGCGGGAGCTGCTGCGGCATCATTAACGTATATGTAGAAATCTGGCCGGTCACTTTAGCTTCCCTGGCCGCACCGTCATTGGACGGGAAGTCCGGATCGATGAGGCCTTCGCTGTACCATTTATTCATCGTCGTGACAAAATCGGTAAAGGCGTCGCCGTCCCTGAACAGCGTCCAGTAGGTGATCAAACCCGTGTCCGGATCTGGGTACGGCGTGTTGTACCTCATGCCCCAAGCCGGCATCAGCGTCTGCAGCGTGCCAAGACCCTGTTCGTCGGTCATCGGATAGACATTGGGCATGGCTTCTTTTAATGCGACGAATATTTCATACAATTCGTCGACTGTCGTCGGGGGCTCCTTACCAATCAGGTCCAGCCAGTCCTCGCGCAGGCACAGGTTGTTGTATGCTGCCCTGTTCCCGGACTCCTCGACTTGGTTGAAGCACGCTACGCCGCCGTTGTCCAGCGTCACGGCCTTGCGGATGAGATCGTTCGAATTAATGATGGCTTCGAAATGAGGCAGGTGCGCCCAATAGTCCGCGTTGTTCTTGACGTCGACGGCGATGCCGTCCTCAATGGTGCCCTGAATACCGCCGCTGTATGTGTTCCAGTTGTGGTACATCATGTCCGGTAGATCGCCGGAGTTCAGCAGCACGTTGATGGCTGTGTTGTAGTCGGCGGAGCCGTGGCCGGAGAGCGGGCCGTTGAAGTCGATCTCGATGTTCATGCGCGCTTGGAGCTCCTGGAGCCAGAGCGCGTCCTTCCAGTACGTGATGGCGTTGCGGTTGATCTGCGAGCGGAACCACGTGACCTGCAGCGGCGGCTCCACGGTGTCTGCGGCTGCGGTCGTCGGCGCGGCGATGGCAGCCGTCGTTGTCGGCGGGGCTGTCAGCGCTGCCGTCGTGGTGGCGGCGCCGGCGGCGGCTGTCGTTGTAGCTGCGGCTGCCGTCGTAGCGGCTGCCGTTGTTGCGGCCGCTGTTGTGGCTGCGGCAGTCGTGGCTGCGGCTGTGGTGGCCGCGCCGCCCGATCCCGATCCGCACGCGGCGAGTGTCGTGAACACCAGCGCCAGCGCGAGGAAAACTACGATGATTTTCTTGTGCATAAATCCTCCTGTTTGTTTGATATATTATTTAAGTCCATAAGTCACGTTAGAAATTAATAGTTATAAGTTATAGAATAAATATGTTGTTTAACCTTTCAATGCGCCTATCATGATGCCTTTGGTGAAGTATTTCTGGAGGAACGGGTACACGCATATGATTGGTATGATGGACACAATGATGACCGCGTACTGCAGCGACAGCCGCATCGCGTAGTCCTCCCCGGGCTCATACAGCGCTTCCCCGGCCATCGCGCCGCCCGTCTGGTTCCTAATCAGAATCGAGCGCAGTACCAACTGGAGCGGGTACTTGGTAGGCGACTGGATGTAGATCAGCGCGGTCGTCCAGGCGTTCCAGTGCCCGACCATGTAAAACAGCGTGATGGCGGCAATAGTCGGCACGATCATCGGTATCAGTATGCGCACGAGAATCAAAAAATCCCCGGCGCCGTCGATTTTAGCCGACTCCTCCAGTTCATATGGCACGGACCTGAGCGCCGTCCTCAATATTATAACGTTCCAAGTGCTTATCAGGCCCGGCAGTATCAGCGACCACAGGCTGTCTATCAGGCCCAGGCTTTTTACGACGATGTAGCTCGGGATCATGCCGCCGCTGAAGTACATGGTGAATACCGCGAGCGCCGTGATGAGGCTGTGCCACATCAGCGTCCTGCGCGACAGCACATAGGCGAACAGCAATGACATGAACATGTTGCACGCCGTGCCAACCACCACGACGAACAGCGTGACCTGATAGCCGTTTAAGATGCCGTCGTTACGGAACACGTATTGGTAGCCGCGCATGGAAAAGCCGAGGGGCCTCCACAGTATCCCCCGGTATGACATGAGCAGCATCGGGTTGCTGATGGACGCGTACAGTACATATAAGAACGGGTAGAGCGTGATGATTATCATGAACATCATGAACGTAACATTGATGGCATCGAAAATATGGCTGCCCACCGTTTTTTTGCCGTATGTCCACGTTTCGGCCCGGCGCGACGCGCGAACCGCGCTTCTTGCTATAGTGCTTGCCTTTGACATTGACCAGTCGAGTAGACGAACTCGACGCTCACCTCCTTTCCCATGCCATAGCATCTGATTGCGAATTATTGCATGCGGAGTGCAGGGGGTTATGTATTACGGCGTGTAGGGTGTTGCGCATTGCGGCGCGCAGAGGACCGCGCGCCCTACGAAATTTCATATACATTCCTACCATAACGACACCTCCGAAACGCGTTTGCTGACATAGTTGACGATTATCAACATCGTAAAGTTGACGACGGAGTTGAACAGCCCGACCGCCGCGCTGTAGCTGAAGTTCCCCTCCAGGAGACCGTACCTGTACACGAAGCTCGATATGACATCGGATGTCTCGTATATGGCGGGGTTGTACAGCAAAATGATTTTTTCGAATCCGACGCTCATCATGCTGCCCATCCGCAGGATGAGCATTATAATGATCGTCGGCGCGATGCCCGGCAGCGTGACGTGCCAAATGCGCCTGAAGCGGTTGCAACCGTCTATTGCCGCTGCGTCCAGCAGTTGCGGGTCCACGGCGCCCAGCGACGACAGATAGAGGATGGTGCCGTACCCAACGCCCTGCCAGATGCCGGACGCTATATATATGGTACGGAAGTTGCCGGGGTTCTGCATGAACAGGACGGGGTCCCCGCCGAACAGCATGATCAGTTGGTTGAACAGGCCGTCGCTGCGCAGAAAGGCCAGCAGTATGCCGCATATGATGACCTGCGAGATAAAATGCGGCAGGTACGTGACGGTTTGGACGACGCGCTTATACCTCATGCTTGTCAGTTCATTGAGCAACAGCGCGAATATTATCGGCGCCGGGAATGCCCAGAACAGTTCGTACAGGTTTATCAAGAACGTGTTCCTGATCAGCCGGAATATGTAGTAGCTGGAAAAAAACTGCTCGAAGTAGCGGAGCCCGACCCACTCGCTGCCCCACAGGCCCAGCATCGGTTTGTAGTTTTTAAAGGCGATGACGATGCCGCCCATCGGCGCGTAGCTGAATACGGCGTAGTACGACAGGCAGAACAGTGCGATCATGTAGATCGTGAAGTGCATTTTGAAGTCCCGCTTGGCCCGGTACCCGAATGATTGCTTGTTGGGGGTTTTGGGGATTTTAGGGATTTTTATATTTTTGGCGTCATCCATACGCAAAGCCAATCCTTCCTGGTTGGAATGTGGGGCGTGGTGCGGGTGGTGCGGTGGTGCGGAGGTGCGGTGTGGTGACCGGGTGTATCGGCACGGCGCGATGAGGACATCGCGCCCTACGGGGGTGTACGGGGGTGTACGGGGTTCTACTGGGGAGTGAGGGTGTATGTTTTACCGGCTACGGCGTCGAAGGAAAAGCCGATGTCGGTTTTTGCTGTCGGTACAGCGTTCTCGCCGCACGCCACGGCCAGCGTGTCGCCCACGACCTCCACTGCCCCGCCAAAACGTGGCTTGACGGTCGCGCACGTCAGCTTGCCGCCCTTCCATTCCATATCTATTTCATTGCCGCCGCGCGCGACAAAGCCCTTGACGCTGCCGTCGGCCCACGACACGGGCAGCGCCGGCAGGAAATGCAGCGCCACATGGCTCTGCAACAAGCACTCCGCTATCCCCGCGACGACACCGCAGTTGCCGTCTATCTGGAACACGCGCCTCGCATTCAAGAAGTTGCGCGCTGCGGAGTTGCCGAGCATAGTCCTTATATTGTCGTCTGTCTTCGCTCCGTCGAACATCCTCGCGTTTATACAGATGTACCACGCAAGCGGCCAGCCGCCCCTGCCGGCGCCGTTCTCGCAGCGCAGCTCCAGCGATCTGTTTACGGCTTTCAACAGTTCCGGCGTGTCGCGCCAGTTGATGCTACTACCGGGGTAACAGGCGAACAGGTGGGAGACATGCCCCATGCCGGGTGTGAGCTCCGGGTACTCCTTGTCCCATTCGAGCAACTGCCCCTTCGAGCCGATTTTGTCCTCCGGCAGTTTCGCGGCCATGTCGAGCAGCGTCTGCGAGTAGTCGGCGTCCACGCCGAGTACCTTTTGGATCTCGACGCACATGGCGAAAAACTCGCGCAGAATCTGGTTGTCCATCGCGGGCGCGGCGCAGATGGGCGTGTCGTGGCCGTCAGGCAGCACGTAGCGGTTCTCCGGCGACACCGAGGGGCATGTCAGCAGCTTGCCGTCGACTTCGATGAGGAAGTCCTCGAAGAACAGGCACATGTCCTTAAATATCGGGTACGCCCGCTCCAGCGCCTTGACGTCATGCGTGTGTAGGTAGTGCTCCCAAATGTGCAGCCCCAGCCATGGCGCGCCGGTCATCCACGGCGTCGCCGCCATGAACCAGTCCTGCGGGGCGCAGTCGCCGTAAAAGTCCGTGTTGTGGTGGCAAACCATGCCACGCATGCCGTACATGACCTTTGCGGTTTCTTTGCCCTTGTCGTGCATTTTTTCCAGCAGATCGAGCAGCGGCATGTGCAGCTCGGAGAGGTTCGTCGTCTCCACCGGCCAGTAGTTCATCTGCGTGTTGATATTGATAGTGTACTTGCTGTCCCAGCTCGGGTTGAACTCGGCATTCCATATCCCCTGCAGGTTCAGTGCGATGCTCCCCTCGCGCCCGCCCGCCACGATGAGGTAGCGTCCGAGCTGGAAGTACATCGCCGCGAGGGCGGGGTCGTTCGCGCCTTCGCGGACCGCCAAAATCCTTTTGTCGGTCATCATTTCCGGCGCGGGTGCGGGGCCCACGTCGATGTCGCAGCGCCCCATCAGGGCGGAGAAGTCGGCGACATGCTCCTCGCGGAGCGCAGCGTAACCTTTTGCCTGCGCTGCATTAAGCTTCGCGATCACGTCTGCGGAGGGGTCGGCAGCACGATTGGACGTGGACGAGGCGACATATATGGTGACTTCCTGGCAGTTGTTCGCCAGAAGCTGCGTGACGGGGTTGATGAGATCGCCGTCGCACTCCACGCGCGCGGCCACGGCGAACGCGATGTCCGAATCCTTGCCGGCCATGAGAAATGTGCTGTCGTCTATGGCTCGCGACGTGTCACAGTTGATGCCCGGCCACCCGGAGCCGCCCCTGGTGCGCATGCCGGGTCTGCGGCTATCCTGCCCAACCATGTCGCCGACCCCTGTGCGCCTCATCATGAGGTTCAGGTTGATGGCTTTGGGCGTGTCGGCGGTCAGGCGTATGCACATGACTTGCGCCGGGTAGCTGATGAAGGTCTCGCGGCTGTACGAGACGCCGTTTTGCGTGTGGTCGATGTTCAGCACACCGGTCATGAGGTCAAGGTCGGATATGTATTTTTCCGGGCCGGGTTTGTCGGGCCTCCCGCCCATTATGAAGGGCACCTGCTCGTTGAGCGCCAGGTCGAGCTGGCCGAGGAATGTGTAGTGCCGCATCCCGGACGGGGAGCCGACCATGTACTGCATGATGAGCTCCTCCGCTTCGCGGATCTTGCCGGCAAGCACGAGCTTCTGGATTTCGGGGAGCTTGCCGTTCATCGCAGGGTTGTTGCGATCCACGTACCCGCCGTACCACAGCGAATCGTCGTTGAGGATGATTTTTTCGATGTCCGGCCGACCGTAGACCATGGCCCCGAGTCTGCCGTTCCCGAGGGGCATCGCTTCGGTCCACGCCTCTGCGGGCGCGTCGTAGCGAAGGTGGTATGGGTGCTTCATGTAGTGGTGTTGCCGGGGCAATTAATCAGTAGTCCCGTGTTCCGCCGTTGCGTGCACAGTATGGCGCGGTGCAATATAGTGTGGTGCGGTGCTGCGCGGTTTGGTGCGGCGCGACGCGGTGCGGTGTGGTGTAGTGTGTTGCAATGCGGATCACAGTACGATTAATATAAACCCGACGCTCCTTTCTTTACATATAATAATAGGTTATGCATTTTTGTAGGGGCGGATTCCATATCCGCCCGTGCCAAATATATGAAAAACGTTATTTGTATTGCATGGAGCGAACGACCGAGGGAACGCCTCCTACGGAGGCGGTCGTCCCTACTTCAGGCACGTTTTATTATAACAAAGACGCACGCGCCCCACTTGGTGCATGTACGCGTTAGGGAATATCCTGCCGTTCGGCTCCCAGGGGGCGCGGTACTGCGGATCGCCCTCGCCGCCGGACACGATCACCTCTTCGCATGCAGTAATGGAATCCAGCAATATTTGATACGGGTGGGGATCCCAGGCATGGCCGCACAGCACGGCCGGCTGCCCTGGAGTCATGTCGCGGAGGCGCTTGAGCGCGATGCAATACTCAGACAGCGGGACCGTCCCCGAAAATACCCATGGGAGCAGGTTCACCGCGTCGCCGGTATACAGGTAATTGTGCGTCCTGTCAAAAAATACTATAGAACCGGCTGTATGCCCCTGTACGAGGATGGATTCCAATTTTATTCCGCCGAGATCGAACACGTCTCCGTCGTTGAGGGGCTTTGGGTGAAAGTCCAGCTTCAGCTCCGACATACGGTCCTTAATCTTCGCGTAATCCGCTTCGTGCATATAAATCTCGCCCTTGCCCTCAAACTGGTATGAGCCGCGCCAATGGTCGTAGCTGCTGTGGGTTATGAGGAGGTCTACGGGGAGATCTGTATAGTCACGTACGAGCTGCGGCAGATCGCCGTACCCGTAGCCGGTGTCGATGAGCGCGGCGCGCTTTTCGCCTATGACAAGCTGCATGGAGTTTACGTAAAAAGTGCGCCCCCAGTCCTCGAACAACGGTTCCTGCCGTTCGATTATGACATAGAGGTTTGGGCTGAGTTTATTGACGAGATAGGGATAAAAATGATGTGGCATGGCAAATCTCCTTATAAATAATAATTATTATATCAATTTTAATAAAATCGCGGGCGGATATGGGATCCGCTCCTACGTGTAATGGTGGCGCGGTGCGGTAGTGCGACGGTTGTTGCGGGCGGATATGGAATCCGCCCCTACGCGCGGTTAAATATTGTATGTTTTGTCGGCCTCTGATCCGCTATGTATATGGCTCTCCCGCCTTTTTATTTATGGTTATGTTATGTATATAATCTAATTATTATTAATACATTGTACAATATGACGATCATTAGAGTACATTATATAATATAATTTACGGTATTAAAACATAAAATTTTTTTATTGACGATATATATTTAATAAATCTTTTTGCTATAGCAACTCATGTCTTAATTTTTCTTAACTAAAAACAAAAAAATATTCATAAAATTGTGTTTACCCATTAATTATTGGGTATATAATAAAAACATAATGTGTGGACTAAGTCACATTGTCAGCATGTGGGGACTTGGTCGCATTATCAACCAGACGCAGATTCTGCATTGGGCGCGACGCCCTCGGGGCGCCGCACCCGTAGTTGTATGACATGTGCAGGTCGGCGTTTTGGGGTGTGTCTGGCTTCAGATAATCACCTGATTAGTAAGTTTTTTTGTTGGCAATAAATGGGAGGGTTGAGAAGTTATAACAGTAATTTTGTAGGCACAGAGGATTGTAGAAAGAGAGGTAAATGAAATGCCAAAGATTTTTGACGAAGAGACCAGAGAAGATATCCGCAGCCAAATGCTCGACAACGGGTTTACGCTGATTAAACGCTACGGGCTGAAAAAGACGACGATAGAGGATGTGACGCGCGCGTCCGGCGTGGCAAAGGGAACATTTTACAATTTTTTTAAGACAAAGGAAGAATTTGTATACCAGATAGTCATCTACAAGCGGAGGCTCGTGAAAGCGCGCTACACGGAAATGGTGTCGGAGAACGAAAATGTGGTGGATCGCAGGCTGTTGCGCGAAATGCTGTATTTTATCGTCAACGGCGAATACAATTTGATAACGTATCTGGACCGCGACGATATGGCGATGCTGGCGGCGCGGTGGCCGAAAGAGTACCTGGTAAACGCGGAGAATGATGAGAAGATGCTGCTGTGGATACTGGAGCGGGCGCCGCAGAAGCGCACAAGCTGCGACTGGCGCGTGTTTTCGAACATTTACAAAATAGTTGCGATGGGCTTGGCGGAGCGCGACAAGCTCCACCAGGACGCGTTAAACGCCACGATCGACCAGTTTGTGGACAGGCTCGTGGACTATGTGTTCGAGCAGGAGGAATTCGAGTATATGGCGGCGGCGCACTGACGTTTAATCGTATGACATCATGGTTAAAGTAATACGCTAAAACCGTAGCAAAAAAAGTTGAAACCGTATTAGGGGCCGCAATATTTATTGCGGCTCTTTTATTTTGCGGCGGTGGGGGGGCAGGGAGCGGTAGTGGGTGGGCAGGGAGCGGTAGTGGGGCAAAGTGGGAGGCAGTGGGGCGTGGAGGTGTGTGAAGAGCGGGGGATGGGCGGGGACGGCGGGCGAGACGCCCGCGTACCAAGGTGGTGGGGCAAAGTGGGGGAGAGGCGAGTGAGGGTGTGGGGCGGACGACCGGGGCGGTCGTCCCTACGGAGGTTTGTGCGAGTAATATGGAGCCACATGCAGGTGTTATATTGCTGTGGGGACGCGCGAGTTGGGCGTTAGGGAGATTATGTTGTTATTTGGCACAGGTAGCGTAGGCCAGGGGCGGCGCCTTTTATGCCCCGGACAAGGATTAGCGAAGGGGGGGCGCCAGCCTGCCGCCCGGCGGGCTGCATTTCTTTTGGCTCGATGCCGGATGCGCGCATTGCGCAAAACAGATCGACCATCCGCTCCGGCCTGTAGACTATATAAAAAGAGCCGCCTTGGCTGAGCAGCCATCCTGCGGCGGATGTGACATCGGCCAGTTCGCAGTATATCTCATGCTTGGCAATCGCGGCGCTATCGTCCGGGCTGTGTTCGCCGCTGCCGCGCTTCAGGTACGGCGGGTTTGCAACCACCGCGCCTGCCGAGCCCGCGCCCATTATATTGCGTATGTCGCGGATGTCCCCGTTTATGAAGGCAACTTTACTGTCTATGGCGTTCATCGCGGCCGAGCGGTTCGCCATCGCTGCTAGCGGCGCTTGAATTTCTATGCCGACAATGCGCGACGCGCGTGTTTTAGCGGACAATAAAATCGAAACGACCCCCGATCCGGAACAGAGTTCGACGATATCTGCGCCGCCGGGGGGCCGCATGCCCGCCGATGTTGCACTTGCTTGCGGCTTAGCCGCAGACATACCGCAGACCGACGTATTATCCACCGGTGGGCGAGCCGCTTTGACGAAGTTCGCAAGCAAGATCGAATCTGTTCCGTAACGGAAGCCGTCACGCCGTACGATGATTTTAAGGCCATCGCACTGTAAATCTTCAATTTTTTCGTAAGGCGCTATTGATATAGCAGCGGCGTCAAATTCGCTGCGCTTGGCCACTACTCCTTAACGGGCGCGCTGACGGGGCAAACCTCTGCGCATGCTCCACAGTCTACACATTTCGCGGCGTCGATCACATATTTGCCATCCGCTTCCGAGATGCAGCTTTGCGGGCATTCCGCTTCGCAGGCGCCGCATGCGACGCAATCGTCGTTGATTACATAAGCCATCGTAAAACCTCCTGAGTTCTGATGAATAATATTAATTAGTACATTTATCAATATACCATGAAATGCTATTTATTAAAACGGTTTTTTAAGTGTCAATGCTATTTCAATGGCTGTATCAATTTGGTTCTCAATGCGAAGCGTGAATTTTTCGGGGGCATCGAAGTAGATACTGCTTTCGATTTCAAACCAGCATGATGCTTTGCCGTCGACAACATCCGAATAGCCACTTGACCAAGAGCCATAGGGATTCATCCCGTCAACCAACACATATACATTAAGCTCCAGCATATCAAGCTTAACCAGGCTAGTTCCTAGCTCTTTTGCTTTATCTATATTTGCAGGATTCCCCAATCCGCTCTGCTTAAAATCAATCGTTGCCTCAATCCTGCAGACCGTTGGCAATACGGTCACGGACGTTACATCAATCCCCAGTGCCGCGCCGCTACCAACAGGAACATAGCTTAATGTTGCCGCTTCCCCAAATTTTTCGTCAATGTCAATATCGAAGCGCCAGCTACCGCCCAGCGGAACGTACACATCGCCAGGTATATCGTCTTGCTCATTGCTGTAATAAATAAAAACCAAATCGCCGACAGTTATGTGCGCTTTATCGCCGATCGGTACATTAATGCCATTGAATGTGACGATAACGGAAACATTGTAAATACCATCGCTGATTTTCACAGCGTGAGTGCCAACTATAAAGTCCATGCCATTGCTTGGCTCATATTCGTAAAGGTTGTTTTTGCCGTCGAAGAAAAAATGCCCCCCCGGAAAGGTCCTGCTTTCGATGTCGTTTACATGATCTGCCATCCAATCCCACGTATTTACTATGCCATTGTTGTCCGTTATCTCAAGTGTGAATGCCCCAATATACAGCGTTTCAAACCCATCTGGTATATCCGCGCCGGACAATGTGAAATCAAATCCTATTTCTTTTTTGTCAAAATAATATGCGCGAAGACTGAGCCCTCCATTATCATCTATAACAACTTCCGCGATATAGTCATTATCAACGACTGTCTGCGTTGAATTGCTGCCGGGCCGGCCTCGTGAAACCGCCGCAAATATATCTCCAAATGCCCCTGTCGCGGCTAGTGCCGCCGTGCTCAATGCCACCAACAAGATTGCCGTCGCTGCAACAGCCACGAATTTGGGTCGATATGGAACCTTCGCGAACGGGGCGCCGTTATCGATACGTTGCCTAAGTTTTCGATTAAGATCAGGGCTCGGTGTTTCGGTATATGATAAAGCCTGGCTGAGCATATAATCCGTGTCAGCCTTATAAGCCTTATAATTAATAGCCATATTTTAATATCAATCCTTTCTCGATTAGTTTACACGCCTTATACAGCCGGCTCATTACCGTTCCCGCAGGAAGTTTTAGTATTGACGCAATTTCCGCGATTCGCATTTCATTGGTATAGTACAATACAATTGGGAGTTTCAACTTTTCTGGCAAGTCATCTACTAAACTGCGAACTACGTCGCGTTCCTCACTCGTTAACAAGCCATCTTCAACATTTCCCCCTGCTATACCTATGTTTGTGTACGCATCAATGCCGGTTTCTGGCGCCAGCCTGTTCCGACGGGCATATTTTCTGCGTTGGCTTTTCCATAAAAATGCGGCCGTCGAGAGTAAAAATCCCTGTGGGTTTTTTGCTCTTTCAACCTTTTTCATCTGCGTAAACGCATTCAGGAAAGTGTCTTGATACAGGTCCTCCGCATCGTCTACCGTATATGTAAGGCTTCGGCAAAACCTATAGACTGACCCTCCGTAATCATCGACGATTTGTGTCTCCGACAGTCTTGGTTGTATCGCTGTTGCCATTGAATCGATATCTTCACTTTCGATATCTTCACTTGATAGTGTTTTTATCATATGCACCCCCTTCCGAACCCGGTTCACTTAGTAATAGTCGCGGGATCGGAAGTGATTCATATTATATCAACATTTTATATCAACATTACCACGTCGGTGGGCGATGGGCGGCGGGGGACGGGTGGGGGACGGCGGACGACCGGGGCGGTCGTCCCTACAAGTAATTTATGTGCGTAATTAGCGCCGATGTAGGCATCGTGCCGCTGTAGGGACGGTCGCCCTCGACCGTCCGAATCGAGCAGACGACCGAAGGCGGTGGACGAATGGGGGACGGCGGGCGAGACGCCGGGCTGAAAGCCTTTGTACCCAGGGGGGCTATTCGATGGGGTCTTGGTGGCGGCGGCCTTCCAGGATGGGTTTTAGGTAGCGGCCCGTGAACGAGGCTTCGTTGACCGAGACTTCCTCGGGCGAGCCTTCGGCCACTACGTAGCCGCCTTCGTCCCCGCCCTCCGGCCCAAGGTCAACGATGTAGTCCGATATCTTTATCATGTCCAAATTATGTTCTATGACGACCACTGTATTACCCGAATCCACGAAGCGGCGGAGGATTTCGATGAGCCTGTGGACGTCGGCGACATGCAGGCCGGTCGTGGGCTCGTCTAGGATGTACAGCGTGCTGCCCGTGCTGCGCTTCGACAGCTCCGTCGCGAGCTTGACGCGCTGTGCCTCGCCGCCGGACAGGGTCGTCGACGGCTGGCCGAGTTTAATATATCCAAGCCCCACGTCGTAGAGCGTCTTTATTTTCGACAAGATGCGCGGGATGTTCTGAAAATAGTCCAGGGCGTCGTCGACGGTCATATCCAGCACATCGGAAATGCTTTTGTCCTTGTAGCGGACCTCCAGCGTCTCGCGGTTGTAGCGCTTGCCCTTGCATACCTCGCAAGGCACGAACACATCGGGGAGGAAGTGCATCTCAATTTTTATAATGCCGTCGCCACGGCACGCCTCGCAGCGCCCTCCCTTGACATTGAAACTGAAGCGCCCGCCACGGTAGCCCCGCGCCCTGGCCTCGTTGGTGTTCGCGAACACGTCCCGGATCATGTCGAAGACCCCTGTATATGTGGCGGGGTTCGAGCGCGGGGTGCGCCCGATGGGCGACTGGTCGATATTGATGACCTTGTCCAGGCGGTTCGCGCCCTCGATGGCGTCGTGATCCCCGGCATGCTGTTTTGCCAGGTTTAACTGTGCTGCGAGCTTTTTGTACAAAATCTCGTTGACGAGCGAACTCTTGCCCGAGCCGGAGACGCCCGTGACGCAGGTGAACAGCCCGACAGGGAAGCGTACGGTGATATTTTTCAGGTTGTTCTCGCGCGCACCGATAACGGTCAGCCATTCGCCGTTCGGACTTTTGCGCCGCTCCGGCAGCTCGATACTCTTCGCCCCGGCAAGGTATTGGCCCGTCAGCGAATCGACGCAGTCTTTGATATGGTCGATCCCGCCGGAACAGATGATTTTTCCGCCGTGCACGCCGGCGCCGGGCCCCATGTCTATGATGTGGTCTGCGGCGTACATCGTGTCCTCGTCGTGCTCGACGACG
>Ga0099364_10006385_pt1 | contig 17173 bp, 19 predicted proteins | sample TergutTh196P3_FD_73070 | JGI IMG/M metagenome (GOLD analysis project Ga0099364, IMG submission 73070) | Microcerotermes parvus P3 segment gut microbial communities from Pointe-Noire, Republic of the Congo - Th196 P3 | ecosystem: Host-associated > Arthropoda: Insects > Digestive system > Gut ... | reverse complement strand
GCCAGCTGGTCGTCCGTGAACCGGTCGTCGGGATAGATGGCCGTATCGTAGTGGGCCATACCGGCCCGGCGGAAGCCTTGAACCTTGGCGGTTATTTTTAGGGCCATGATTAAGACCTCGCCAGCCAAGGGGTCATGAGGAGCTCGGCCGAACCGGCCCACTCGTTGGCGGCCCCGGCGTCGTTACGATCATTGACCAGGATTTTGCGCCCCAAACCTTCCAGGTTGGGGGGGACCACCAAGAGGTCGGGTATGAGGCCCAGGGGCTCATCGGCGTCCGAGACGAAGGAGAGCATGGCGGCCCGGGCCTCGGCATAGTTGGCCGGGGTCAGTTCCTTTTTCGAGGCTACGCACATCTGCCAGAACCCGTAGCCGGCGTTGACCCGGGCTTCCACCCCGTAGATGTACTCGGCCCGGAAAAAGACGTTGGCGTCCGTCGGCGAATCGAGGTTCACGAACTCGTAATCCTTCCGCTTCTGGAAAATAAAGGGCTTGAGGGGCCGGCTGGTGCACATGAGGAACCAGGGCGTGCCGCTCCCGCCCATGTGGTTGGAGACCGAGCGTTCCGCGCCCTGGCGGCCGACGGGGTGATCGGTATCGAAAAAGGGCTGGCCGTCGTAGCAGGTTTTTGAAAAACCGTCCAGGACGAGGCCGAAGATGAGGGTATCGGGGTGGGTGCCGGCCGCCTGCCCCAGCTGCTGGACCAGGGGCTTGTAGATGCCCAGGATGTCGTCTTCCAGGTGTCTCCGAAGGACGGCCAGGGTGCCCTCGTATTCGAGGTTCTTTATGGCGTAGTCATGGACTTTCAGGTTTTGCAAAACCTTGTCCCCCAGCCACTGGCGGATTTGGAAGTTCTGCCCCAGCCAGGGATAGACGTTTTCATCCGTGGAGCTGGGGACGACGGTGGCGATTTTTTCAAAATCGCGCGGCGCGCCGGCAAAGGCGGCCGAAAATTCGCTTTTGAAGCCTATCAGCATGGCCGCCAGGGCGGCTTGGTTGATTATCATGGGTTTAACTCCTTATTTTTCAAGCCCTGGCCAGGTCGATCCAGGCCTGGCCGTCCTGGATATCCACCAGGAGGCCGGCGGGGCTCTTGCCGGCGGCGGCGGCGGTGACGGTGTGGTCGTCGGCCAGGTAGACGGTCTGCCCGATTTGGGCCCGGGTTACGTCGGCCTCGTAATCCAGGCCCACGACAGTCCGCTCGCCGGCCACCGAGACGGCCCCGTCGCCGCCCGAGTTGTTGACCCCTTCGGTGGCCAGGCAGGGGAACCTGAGGCCGGCGGCAGCGGAGGCCGGGACGGCGAAGCCCCCGGCGCCCAGGCAGACTATGCCCCCGGCGAAGACTCGCGCCCCCGCCGCCAGGGGCAGGTCAAAAAGGCGGCCGTCCCGGCGCGTGGTATCGCGGTCCTTAATGAGCATGGCCATGGTTCAGCTCCTCCTTCCTGGCTTTTATGTAATCGGCCTCTGCCAAGCCCATTTGCTTGCAGACGGCCCGTTCCTCGTCCGAGAGGGCGCCGGCGCCGTGGGCGGCGCCGTGGGCGCTTTTACTTGCCCCGGGCCGGACGATGACCGGCGCGGTCTTGATGAAGGCGCTGAAGCCGGCCGGGTCTTGGGCCGCGTAGTTAAGGGCCCAAGCCTTAAGGGCCGGGGTGATCTTGCCGGCCGTCATGGCCTGGCCCACGGCCTCGGCGGCCTTGTTTCTGGCCATTTCGCCTTCCACGGCCGCCAGGCGGCTGCCCAGCTTGTGCATGGCCTTGTGGGCGGCAATCACCAAACCGGCCGCGCCGCGGTTGGCCGCGGGGTTTATTTCCGGGTCGGCCGCGGCCTCGGCCTGGTTGACCAGGTTATCCGCGGCCTGGCGGAGATCGGCCTCGGCCTCGGCCAGGTTTTCCGGCTCGCCATCGGCAGTGGGGGAGCCATCGGCGCCGGCCGCGCCCTCGGCATCGCCATCGGCCGCGTTGGCCTCCGGCGCCCCTTCCTTGAGTTGCTGGACGGCCGCGAAAATCTCTTCCTGGCTGGCCGTCTCGGCCAGGCCCAGGAGGGCGGCCAGTTGACGCAAAAATTCTTCCATAGTCGATGCTCCTTGTTTGTTAAGGGCTTTCAGTTGCAAATTGGGCTGGGCCACGAGGGCCGCGGATTCCAGCCTTTCCAGGACGCCGGCCTTGTCATGGATAAAGACCGGCGAAATATAACGGTATTCCCGGGAGGCCACGAAGGCCGCCCCGCGCGGGGTCCATTCCACCCGGCCCCAGATGCCGTCCGGCCGGGCGCGCAATTCCTTTATCCAGCCCGCGGCCGGGGCGGGCCGGCCGTTCTCTTCGGCCAGGAGGCTTTGATGCTCATAGTCCAAAGGCAGATCGGCCCCGGCCTGGTGGGCCATGGTGGCGCGGATAAAGGCCCCCGAATCCTTCAAGAGCCAGGGGCCCCGGCCGTCCCGGCCCGTGAATTTCCCGGACGGCAGGAGATGGATCCATTCGGGCGCCTGGCCGGACCGGGCATTGATGGCGATATTTCGGCCGCGACTTTTCATGATTTCAAGCCTACCCTCCCCCGGGAAGATTCATCAGCCTGACAATTGTCACCCATACAATTACTATTGATTGCACGCCTTTTTGAGGCCCGCCGGGCGATTTGTGGCAGATCTGCCACTCTTCCAGCCCCCCCTGTTGCCATAAACAGTGTTTAAATTCGCCCCAAATTGTTTAAACTTTTTCCACCCAGGCCACCCTAGCCGCCACCCCCGAACAATCGCTCTACGGGGCGATTAGGGCCTCCGCATATTTTCTTAGTCATGTAATGCCCCCCCTGGCCAGGGCCCGGGCTATAAACTCGGCCGAAGACTTCCGGGCCGCCTCCGCCACCTCCGGCGGGAGACCCGCCAGGGTGTTGGCCAGGGCCCGGGCCGCGTGGACCTCGATGGCCACGGCCCCCGGGTTATGGGCAAAGGCCGGGTCGATCCCCCGGGGAATATCGAGCACCCGGCCGCCGCGCTCATCCAGCCAGGGCTCGGTTTCCATAAAGGGTATGGCCCCCTCGTCGCTAACATTCCAGCCCCAGCGGTTGAGCTGATCCTGACTGAGGTGCATGACCGAGCACCGGCAATTCCAGCCGTTGGGCGGCATGTGTTCGTTCCAGAAATGATGATCCACGGGCAGGATGAGGCCGTGCCAGGCCCGGTGTTCCTCCCGGGTCTTCTTATCCATGACGGAGACGTAGCGGAGAAAGGGGCGCTTGTGCTTCAGGGCCTGGATGCGGGCCCATTTCCCGGCCGCCTCGGCCTGCCTTAAATTCGTGCGGTAAATAATTTCCAGCCGCCGGGGGCTGCCAAGTTGGGCCAGCACCGCCTCGCCGGTCTCGGGGTCAACCACTTGGCGCTTTCCCCACCAGCCCTTTTTTTCCAGAATGGGCTGGAGCTGTTCCCGGAACTCCTTAAAGGTCAGCCTGCCCTCCTGGGCGGCCCCGACGGCCTCGTAGATATCGCCCAGGATATTGAACCCGGCGCTCTTGGCCACGGTAAAAGCCCCGGCGTGGGTGTTGGCCCATACGTCCCGCCAGTCGAATGACGGCATAAGGTCGAAGCCCTTGGCCTTTATGAGCTTCACGGCCTCCGCGGGCGGTATGCCGAAGGGTTTAACCGGCATTTAAGGCCCCGTTTAAGGTGGCCAGGAACATTTGCCCGGCCAAATCTTCCGCCAAATCTTCAAAGCCCAGGTCCCCGGCCATGGCCAGGGCCCGCTTTTGGAATTCCGCGTAACTTTCGCATTGGCCGGCCAGGGCCATAATTTTATTTAGGGGCTCCATAAAATCAGGCTCATTCCGGGCGGAACGGTTTGCGGCCCGAACAGCCTTATGGAAACCGGGCATACCGGCCGCCGCCGGCGCGGTCAGCACCACAGCGCCGGGGGGCGGCTCCGGCAGGCCCAGCTTGTCCCTGATCACGCTCATCTCCACCTCCAGCCCCATGGGCACCAGGGTGCTTAGGTTTTCGATGAGGGCCTTTAAATCCTCCCGCTTTTCCCTGGCTATCCGCAGCCGGGGGAACAGCGCCAGCTCCCCGAAGTTCAGGCTCACCAAGGGCCGGATCAAATCCCGGTTCAGGGTGGCGGCGAGTTGGACGGCGTCGGCCACTTCGATATCGTCGCGCACTTCCCGGTGGGCGTCGCTGGTGCCCACGTACTGCCCGGTATCGGTGGTGCCGGTCTGGCCCAGGACCAGCTTGGAAACCTGCTTGTCGATATAATCAATGAACTGGTAAAAATTATCCGTGCCCTTGGCCCCCGGCGCGGCCGCGGCCACGAACTCGATCATCATGGTATCGGGGATGATGGCCCCGACATCGGAGGTGATATTCCTGACAGCCTCCAGTAAGGTCCGCTTGTCGCTCTCCGTGGCCCCGGGCCCGTACTTCCCCAGGCGCAAAGGCAGGCCAAAGACTTCCAGAAATTTGAGCCAGCTCTTGATATCGAAATTTTTAAACAGGTAGAACCAGGCCGCGGCCCGGGCCAGCCCCCCGCGTATGGCCAGCCCGCTCTTGGCCTGGCAGCGGTGGACGATGAACTTGTAGGCCGCGAGGGGCTCCGGCCCGCTTTCGTCTTTCAGCAAAAGCTCTTCCCCCAGGCGGCAGCACTCGAAATGACTCGGATCGCGACGCTTCAATGCCCTTGGCAGCCAAGGGGTTTTGGAAGTATCCCAGACTATTTCCGTAACTGAGTAGCCCTTGGCAATGGCATCCAAGATATTGAAAAGCTCTTCCCTCAATTCGTCGCGGTTTAAAAAATCACGCACCAGGTCGGCAGCGGCCACGTCCCGGGCCTCGTCGCTGGCGGCCTCCACCGTCAGCTCCAGCCCGGCCACGGCCCTTTTGCGGGTGCCCAGGACGGCGGCGTAGTGGAGGTCTTTCTCCTCCATGGCTTCGGCCAGCTCCAGGTAGCTGTCGGCGTCGCCCTCTTCGGCGGCCCGGAGGATTCTTGCCAAGCGCTCCGGGGTGAGACCCAGTTCCGGGTGGCCGGAAAAGGGCTGGCGGACCCCGGTGAGAGAGGGGGCGGCCGTCTCGCGGGCCAGGGCGGCGAAATCCACCAGGCGGCCGTAGGCGTCGAATAAAGGCATGGTGTTACCTTTCACCAGGCGCCGGGCTTGAACTTAAACCGGGCGTCATCTCCGAGGTCGCCGGGGTCCCTCGCGGGCGTGTAGTCATAAACCTGCCCGCCGCTCCGCGCCGCGGCCAGGCCCAGGAAGGCCGCCCAGGCCCTATCGGCGTGCCCGGCCTCGTCCCGGTCGGCCATGAGCCGGGGGGCCCCGGTGGGGCCGACGACCTTCTTGGTCTTGTGGAGATCGGCCCGGAGGACGGGATCGCCGGCCGGAATGCGGCACTTGCGGTCTTCAAACCTCTGCCGGGCGGCCGTGGCCACGGCCAGCTTGCGGCCCGCGGTCATGATCACCCCTTCCACCAGGCCGCCCCCGTAACGCCTTTTCGCATCCTCCACGGGTTTTTCCCCCATGCCGGTCTGGTCCATGGCCAGGCGCGCCACGCGGTATTTTTTAATCAGCGCGTCCAAAACCGAATCCTGCTCGGCAAAGGTCTTGTTCTTCAAGGTGACGATCTCCCGGGTCCAGAGCACATCCCCGACTTCCTCCCAAACCCAGGCCACCCATAAATCGCCCCGCCGCGCAATATCGTTGCCTATGTAGCAAGGGGCCCCTTGGTAGCCCGAAGGGTCCCCGGCCGCCTCGTTTTCGCAGGACATGATGAGGTCGTAGGTCAGCCAGGCCGAAGCCTCGTCCAAGAACTCCAGCAAATATTCCTGCCGCCACAGGTCCTCGTCGCCGGCCCCGGCCCGCAGTTCGGCAATGTCACGCGCCAGGCCTTGATTTACGGCGGTTTCTATGTCGACCCGGTGCTTTGACCAAGAGCTGTCTTGAGCCGTCCACAGCTCGTAAAACTTGTTCCCCTTGCCGTTGGGGGTGGAGGTGACGCGGAGTTTTAGGCCCGGCTTGGAAATGACCGGGAAAAGCGCGGACCAGATTTTGCGCGAATCGTGATGGAAGGCGAATTCATCCAAGTACACGTTGGCGGAAAAGCCCCGGGCCGTATCGGGGTTGGCCGGGAGGGCCGTTATTCTGGAGCCGCCGGGAAAGGTTACTTCCAGGGCTTTATAAACCGCCCCGCTTTCGCCGCGAAAATCGCTCTCGCTGAATTCCGGGGCCTTTTTAAGGGCCTGGTAAAGATGGTAGAAGGCCTTGCAAAAGGGCTTCACCGCCTCTTCCATGGCCTCCTTGGCCTGGCGCTCGCCCCGGCTCAAGATGACCCAGCGGGCCCGCCCGCCGGCTATTTCCGCCGAAAGGCAGTCGTCCACAATTTCCGCAGAGGTGGTGAAGGTCTTGCCCGTCTGCCGGGCGAACATGCCGATCTTGAACCGGCGGTCGTCCCGGAGCCATTTTTGCTGGTAGGGGTGAAAGGTAATGAGGGGTTCACTCATCGCTGAAGCCCAATATCCGCCGGGCCTCCCGGGCCGCCTCCGCGCGGAAGCCGCCCTCGGCCGCGCCGGCGGCTTCGGCCAATCTCTCTTTCATCTCGGCCTCCAGGCGCTTTTTCTCTTCGGCCCTGATGGAACCGGATATCTGGTCGGCGATGCGGCGCGAATCGGTTAAGGCCTTTATGGTCTTGGCCAGCTGCATGACCTCCCGGGTCCCCACGCCGTCGTCGGCGGCGTTTAGCACCCGGAAGGTGAGGGAGTGCCCCAGCTCCAAGAGCATACGGCCCATGTCGTCGCCGGGGATGGGCCCCAGCTCACGGGCGAAGGCCGTGGCCACCTCCCGGCTTTCGCGGAGCTTGGCCGCCACTTCCTGGAATTTTTGGCTGTAGCGGCCCAGGGCGCTGCGGCTTATGGTCCAGCCCTCGGCCTCCAGGTATTCCACCAGGGCGTCGAGGGTAAGGCGCCCTTCGCCCAGGCGCCTGTCCACCTCGGCGCGAAGTTCCGGGGGCAGGGCTTTTACGGTGCTTTGACGGGTCATTTAAAAATCGTCTAAGCCCGGCTCGGGCCGCTTGACCCCGGGCACGACGGACATGCCCTTGGAGACGTCCCGGCCGCGGGGGGTCAGCTTATAGACTTCCAGGTCCGGGGCCGGATGGGTTACGGTCACCAGGTCCTGCTCTTCCAGCCAGGCCGCGTCCACCTTTATCTTGTCCAGGGGCTCGCTGTGGCCCAGTTGGGCCAGGGCGTCGCGGAGGGCGAAGTGCGGCAGGGAGTAGTCGCCCTGGGTGCCCAGGAGCTTTAAGAAAACCAGCCGGCGGTCTTCATCCACTATGCGCCTCAGTTTATGGTCCATCATTCCCCCCCCTCTATGCGGGAGCGCATGAGTAGATGCAGGTTGCGCTCCAGGCCCTTGACGCCGGTGACCACCGCCCGCACGTCCCCGGAGACGCTGCTGATCCCCACCTCCAGGCGGTTTACGTCGTCCTTGGTGGGGAGCTCTCCCATGCGGCTCGCGGTCAGGATCAGATCTTTTTCCAAAAGTTCGAGCCGGCAGTTCGCCGCCTCGTTTTGGCGCTCCATTCGCGTGTTCAATGAGCCGAAGCCGCCCTCCAGGCGGCCGCTGAAACTTTCCTTGAATTCGCTCAGCTCGTGCTTGCAGGCGAAATGCTTCTTGGCGTTCCAGTAGAGCCAGCCCATGGCCAGGTTGACCGCGAGGACCAGGAGGGGCCACTAGCCCATGATCTCTTTCAGATCAGGCATTGGGGCGGCCCACTTTCAGCGGCCAAAAACCTTCCCGCTCGCCGGGGCGCTCCAGCTCCTCGTCTTCCTCCTCGTCATCGCCATCATCCATGTCCCCGCCTTGGCCTTCCGGCCTCTTGGAGCGGGCGTGGCGTTCAACCGTGGCCGTGACCCCGCCCGCGCTGATGGTGGCGCGGTAGCCCTGGTGGCGGCTATCCAGGCGATTTAGAAGGGCGCCGATGTAGGTGATGGCGAAGGCGGAAGCGTTGGCCAGGTTCTCCAGCCTCCCTTGGGCCAGGAGAACCAGGCCGAAGACCGTGACGATGAACAGGATGATCTTTGAAGGGAGCTGGCTGTGCGCCGTTTCCGGGTTATTCATGAGGGCCTCGCTTCCTTAATGTTCGTCAGGCAGCCAGGCGGCCCGGCGGAGCCAGCCGTTCAAAAACCTGGCTTGATCGGGTTTCCGGTCCACTATGGCCCGGTAAAACTCGGCCTGCCTTTCGGCGTAAAGGGTTAAAACTACCGGCTCCGAGATGCCGCACAGGGCGGAAAGGGTTTTGGGGCCTATCTTTCCGTCTAGGGCCAGCCCGGCCCCCAGGCGGTTTAAGGCGCTTTGCAGAAATTTTGAAGCCTGGCTTACGCCCGTGTTAACGGCCGTATCAAAGAGCTTTTCCTTTAAGCGTTCCGGCAGCGGCGGCGGCTGGCCCGGCCGGCAGGAAATAACGCCCGATTCTTCTTGGCCGCCCTCGGAACTGATGATTTGTTCGGGGGCCGGGGGCGGCGCCTCGGGGCCCGGGTGGAGGCCCGCGCAGCCGGCCGGAAGCAAAATAAATAAGAGAACCGCGAAAAATATTTTTTTCATGACTGCCTCCCAAACTTGTCAAAGGGCTCCCAGAAATTGGCCCGGTAAAAATCCTACACCAGCCTCTCCATGGCCGCGTCCCCGCGGAACCGCTCATCAATGAAGCGGGCCAGGGCGGCCGCGCCGGCGGCCCCGGCCAGTCGGCCATCGGCCTTGGCCTGGGAGATGAGGGGCCAGCCGGGCCATTTGGGGTGGTTCTTCCGGCTGATGCCCCGGAAGGTCTCGCCCCCGGCGTCGAGCGGATCGTCAACGTAGCCGCCCTCGAATTCCTTGGTCTGCTTGTAGACGCGGTCGAAAGACATGCGAGGTTCTCCTTCTCTTTCCAGGTGGGGCCGGGCGGCACGGGTCACCAGGCCGGGCCGCCCGGCTTTCCGGGGGGATGGCGGGAGGCTTTTGAAAGGGAGATTAAAAAAACCGCCCGCCGGGTATTGATGTTATCAATACCCGCGGGCGGTTGGTCAGGGCGACAATTGCCGCTAGGGGTGGGTTTTTAGGGCTTCCTCACATAGGCCGGCCGGCTAGGCGGCTTCTCTTGTAACCTTAACTCCCGGAAAAAGTTATAACTACATGTTATTTTCATCATAAAATCGTTAAAAATTTAATATGTTACATTAATTTTATAGATATAGCTTGACTTTTTTGTAGCTATAATTATTATAGCTACAAGGAGGTATGTTATGGCTTATATTACGGAACAGCGAGTTGGGAAACACACGTATCTGTATGAATGTGTTTCGTATAGGAATGCCGCTGGTCAACCGCGCAGCAAACGCGTTCCAATCGGCAAAATAGACCCAATTACCGGCGAAAGACATTACAAACCAGAATATGTTAAGCGTATGAAGTCGGCAGGAACACCAGTAAAAATCTCGGCTACAGAGAAAATTTTCTCACTGATGGACGTCAAGAAATCATCCGTGCTCGAATATGGTGCGTTTCATCTTCTTAAGAGCATTTCCGAGAAGACCGGCTTGACTGATGCGTTGAAAGAGGCTTTGCCGCGCAATTGGAAGGAAGTGTTCACGCTCGCGGCACATTTGGTGGTAAACGGTGAGCCGTTTATGCATTGTGCCGACTGGCTGGAAGAAACAGAGTCCCATCCGGTTGGAGACATGTCGTCTCAACGGATCAGCGAGTTGCTGGCGGCCATTGCCCCTGAAGAACGGGAGCATTTTTATCAAGCCTGGTGCAGGCACAGGCAGGAAAGCGAATATCTGGCACTCGACATAACGTCTGTGTCATCGTATTCGGAACTGGTCGAAGACGTTGAATGGGGATACAATCGTGATGGTGAAGCTCTCCCTCAGGTCAACATCTGCATGCTAATGGGTGAGCAGTCCCGATTGCCGGTCTATCAGACGGTCTATGCGGGAAGTCTGAAAGACGTTACTACGCTTGACCCTACTATCAGGAGGTTCGACAGGGTCACCGGTGGAAAGCCAGTACTCGTGGTCATGGACAAAGGCTTTTACAGCAAGCGCAACGTTGACGCTATGCTCTCGGGTGAACACACGCGAAAGTTCATAATAGCCGTGCCATTTACGTCCGGCTTCGCCAAGAAGCAGGTGGCCGGGGAACGGAAGGGCATTGATACGGTGGAGAACACCATACGCCTCGGCGGAGAGACGCTAAGAGCCGTAACAAAGGAAAGGGCATGGGAGAACGGCCGCAGAGTATATACCCACATCTATTTCGCGCCCCTCAAAGCCCTTGGCAGGCGCGAGGATATCTTCGGACATGTCTCCACCCTTCGCGACGAAGCTGAGGCTGAACCAGGAAAATGCGCGAAATCCAGAGAACACAAAAAATACCTCCATATCCGCAAGTCAGAAAAAACGGCTTCAGGTTACACAGTCAGTGTCCGCGAGGATTCCGTAAATGGCATGCTTGGCACACATGGCTGGCTTGTGCTCATCAGCAACGATGTGGCGGACGCCAGGAGCGCGATCCGCATTTACCGCGCGAAAGACGTGATCGAAAAGGGATTCCTTCGGCTGAAATGTGACCTTGACCTTGGTCGACTCAGGGTGCACAGCCAGAATCGGATGCAGAACAAGGTCTTCTTAGAAAATAGGTCAAGATTTGGTTAAGGTTTCTGGTTTGAGGTTCAGCTTTAGGCTCAGGAGGCAATTGGTATTTGGCTGTTGGTTGATAACAGTTGGCTTATAATCCCCGGCTTTTTTATTTCAGCTAGTGCCGCGTAACGGCTAAAACATTTACAAAAACAGCGACCTATTGGTTGCCGAACACGGGTTGCAACATTAGCGGGCTTTTCAAGCATTAGCTGTTACGCCCCACTAGGCCAAACTGAAAGTGGCCGAGCTGTTGGGTGGAGTGGATCTGACGCCTAAATTAAGACCCCAGTCTGCCGTTTGTCAAGATGTAATTTTCGGTTGTTATATTGAACGGCAACGGAGTTGAAGATGAAAACCTGGGTGTGCAAATTGTCCTGCCCCCACCCGAGAAACTCATAGAATGATTAGAAGGCTAGTAATACTTTAAAACGAGATGCAACTATGAGAAAAAATTTTTTTTAAATGTCTCCCGTTTAAGCCTGATTACATCTCTAACTCTATTGGTTTTGGTAATATATTTTTATTCCGGCTTTATAATAAAGCAAATATTTATATATGATAACTTTGGGAAAAAATGGCAATCTGTTGGATTTTCGATTTTTTCAGTCAATGTGATAATAGAGTCTTTGAAGGGATTGCCCGTTGCATCTTCTATTTATTTATTTTTTTCGGTAATTATTTCAAAAATTATATCTATATTACCTGCAGAAGATAGTCCAAATGATATAAGTATTTTTTCTTTCAATTTAGTAAAAGATTTCCTATCAAGTAAGCATATTAAATACTATTATTTTTCGCGGGTTGATTTGATTCAATACATATTTTGGATTCTTTTATCTATCAATTATTTACTCACAACTTATTCGCTAATAAATTCCTTATCATTAATTGTTAAGGTTTTTTGCATTTGCTATATAATTTGTTTGTCACTGATTTTTCTTGCTCGCAATCTTTATTGTTTAATAAAAAAGAAAAAAATAATTTGTTTAGCTCAAAATATTACCTTGCTCGCTACAATCAAAATACTATTGACGCCTTGTTTGTTTTATTTTTATATATATGTATTGAATGAGTATGCTGGAAAATTTTACACCTACGGATCCATGATTTTTGGTTCTTTTATATTTAAATTGTTTATTTGGCCACCTTTTTAAACTTTAATTTTTGGGAGGTACAATTATGTCTAATCCAACTGTGAGCTTTGAAGACGAAATACGTTTCAATGATTTTTTGAAACGCCTAACAAATATATTAGCTTTTCCAACAGCCATTAGCGACATTATTGTTGACTTTGTGATTCGCCCATATATAGATCCATATGTATTTGAATGGATGGATAAATCAGGAAAAGCCATCAATGCTTCAAATGATTTTTATGGTACAGACCCTAAGCTCCCAATAGTCAATATCTTTGATCAGCTTGCGGATCGTCATGACAGCAGTAATGTTGCCGGGAATCACTCGATAATATACCGGTAAGCATGACTCTTCGCCGAAAATCAACGCCATATTGACTTGTGGCAGGCCGTTATTATCCTTATTTTTACCGTGACGAACCGCTTTAATGTATTCCGAGTAGGAGGAAACACTCGTTGTGTCATAGGCCAGGTATTCTTTCTCCTGGCGACGCCGACTCTGTCTTTTAAAAAACTCCAGCTTGCCTTCTTCCGTTATCTCACGCATTATATCGCTTAGGCATCCCGTCCATACTTCAAAGAGAGTGCGGGAATGGGTGGCTGAGCGTCAAGACCGAATCAGAACATTTTTCTGCCAGCCTACAGCCCTGAATTGAATCCGGATGAGTTGCTGAATCAGGATTTGAAACGAAACGCTCTTCGGGAGCGGCGCCCCGCAACTAAGAAAGAGCTGATGAATAAAACACGCAGTTTTATGCGTAGCAAACAGAAACGACCGGCAAAGGTCAAATGGTATTTTGAGGGAAAATATAGGTTATGCAAAGGCTGCTTAATGCAAATACTTTATGCTCCAAGTAATATACTCAAGTAATTGCCAAGTTCCGTCAGATATATCGTGACGCCGGTGGGCTGATTCCATTGATTGCCTCTTTCTAATCGTAAATTTACCACAATTATACCATATTTAATATCTTTTTGACGACAGCCTCTAGAGCATAAAACAGGCGCTATTGAAAGGCCCTATCGTTGGGGTGGGCAAAAAGCTGCTTCATGGCGTTGGACATCTCGAATTCGAGGTTCACGTTATTGGGCGGAATAGGATTCATAAACCAATTGTCGTAGGACCACAAGGCCGCATCGGAAGTCTGGGCCTGGGCGATGACATCGTCCAACAGCTTCTTGAAGCGGGTATCGCCCTTGCGGAGCATGCAGCCGTACGCCTCATAGCTCTGGGGGGTGCCGACGATGACCCAGTCCTTGGGGTTCTTGGCCTTGGCCCGCTCCCCGGCCAAGATGGCGTCGTCTATGAAAAAGGCCGCCGCCCGGCCGGATTCGACGGTGCGGAAGGAATCGCCGTGATCCTTGGCGCTGATGATATTCATGCTCATATTGTTGGCTTCGTTCATGGTGAACAGCATCTTCTCCGAAGTTGTGCCGCTGGTGACGACCACGGTTTTGCCCTGGAGGTCCTCAAAATCGTTGATGCCGGAATCCTGGGCGGTCAACAGGCGGGTGCTGACGACAAAGATGGTGTTTGAAAAACCCACCTGCTTCTGCCTCTCGAGGTTGTTGGTGGTGGAGCCGCATTCGAAATCATAACTGCCGTTCCGCAGAAGGGGTATGCGGTTCTGGGAGGTCAGGGGCACCAGCTTGACCGCCAAATCGGGCAGACGGAGTTCTTTTTTTATGGCGGCCACGATAAGGGCGGAGTAGTCCTGGGAATAGCCGATAATGTTCTGGTGGCTGTCGTAATAGGAAAAGGGCACCGATGATTCCCTGTGCCCCACGATTACCTGCCCGTCATTTTTTATCCTGCTTAAGGTATCGGTCAGTTGCTGGGCTTGGACGAACCCGCCCAAGAACAGGGCAAGGCCGGCCAGGGCCGCCAAGGTTTTCCAGATTTTATTTTTCATAGTTATCCCTATCTTTCTAATGGCATTAATTCGGACGCTTGTCAAGTTCTTTCTCCCGCACGCCGGGGGCCCTCACGCGGAGACGGCCCGCTCAATCTCTTGAGGCTCTTGGCCACCGTGACCAAGTGGACGGTACTGGCGCCGGCCGCGAGCAAGGTTCGGGCCGCTTCGGCGGCGGTGGCCCCGGTGGTGACGACATCGTCGAACAACAGCACTCTTAGCCCTCGAACCAGGCCGGAAGCCGCAAACGATCCCTGGATGGCTGTTTGCCGCTGCCGACGGGTCAGTATGGCCTGGGGCAGTTCGGCCTCCACTCGCCTGATGAGGAGCCGGGGCGCCAGGGGCTGGCCGGGGAAGGCGGCCTTGGCCAAGACCAGGGCCTGGTTGAAACCCCGGGCGGCCAGCCGCCGGGGCGCCAGGGGCATGGGCACAATGACGTCCCGCTCCGGCGGCGGCCCAGGTATGGCGGCCGTCAGAGCGGCCAAGGCCCGGGCCTGGGTAAGGTCGCCGTGATATTTCAACAAGCCGATGGAGCGGGCCACGGCCCCCAGGTAAGCGGCCGCGGACCTGGCCGAATCATAGGGGGGCGGATCGGCCTGGCAGTCACCGCAGAGATGGCTGGCCGAATGGTGGAAAGGGCGGCCGCAGGCTGGGCAGAGGGAGGAAGGCAGAAGCTCCACCGTGGCCTGGCAGTCGGGGCAGAAATGGCCCCGCCACCCCTCCTTAGGGGCGGCCAGGGGCAGGGCCCGGGGGCAAACGGCGCAGACCGGCGGCCACCAGAGGTCGGCCAGGGCGGTCAGGACGGCGCGGCCCGGAGCCTTAAGTGATTCAAAAGGCCGGCCGAGCCGGTGAAAAGCAAAACGTTCAAGTGAGGGGCTCATCCGTCATCGTGCCCGGCACCTAGGAATTCGGCCCAGGTCAAATCGGCCTTAAAGCCGGGGCAGGCGCACCTGGCGTCCTGAAAGGCGCTTTCCCGGATATGGGGCAGGAAGGGCCAGAGCCGGCAGACTGAGGGCTTTATGGGGTGGATGAGGCAAAGGCCGCCGAACTGGCGGAAAAGACAATAACCGGCCTCGTCCAGGCCGATATCCCAAGGCGGCTCTCCGGGCGCCAGGTAGAGGCGGTGAAAATCGGCCTCGCCTATGTCGAGAAAGGCCGCCACGGCCCGGGCCTCGGCCTGGTCCAGACGCACTCCCCCCCGCCCCTGGCAACAGGCCCCGCAGCGGCGGCATTGAAAGACGCGCCCTTGCCCTTGGAGCAGGGCCGCCGGGCGGGGGCCGTCGGCTTTGACCCGCCTAGCAGCCAATTCGGTCGTCGTTGATAAGGGAGGGCTGGCCGGTGACTTCAAGGACGCTGTTCCACAAATCCCCGGTCGGGTCCACCTTCTTGCGCTCCCGGATGGCCAGGGCGATGGGCACATGGACTAAGCGGCCGTTCCACAGGCCGATCAAGAGATCAGTCTTGCCGGCCATGGCCGCGTGGGCCGCCTTCTGCCCCAGGTTGCTGCAGTAGACCCGGTCGCTGGCGTTGGCCGGGGCGCTGCGGATGATGTAGCTGGGGTCTATGTATTTAAGGTTGAGTTCCAGTTTCCTGGCCTCGAACCGGGCTCGAATGGCCTCGGCCAAAAATGAGCCTATGTCCTTGTGGAGGACATTGCCGGAGGCGTCGCGTTTCTCCTGGACGTCCTTGAAGTATTTCTGACCGGCCCCTTCGGCCACGACGATGACGGCGTGCCCCCGGCTGGTGAGGCGTTTTTCCAGGTGGTTCAGAAGTCCGCACGGGCCTTCCAGGTCGAAGTCGATTTCCGGAATCAGCACATAGTTGGCCTCGCTCTGGGCCAGGGCGGCGGTGGCGGCTATGAAGCCGGAATCGCGGCCCATGAGCTTGACCAGCCCCACCCCGTGGGGGGCGCCGATGGCCTCGGTGTGGGCGCTGCGGATGACGTCGGATGCTACGCTCACCGCGGTCTCGAAGCCGAAGGAACGGGAGACCAGGCTGATGTCGTTGTCAATGGTCTTGGGCACGCCCACCACCCCTATCTTCAGGCCCCGGGCGTGAACCTCGCGGACGATGGCGTGGGCGCCCTTCAAGGTGCCGTCGCCGCCGATGCAGAAGAGGATATTGAGGTTGAGGCGTTCCAGGGAATCAACCATTTCCTCGGAACTCAGCCCCCCCCGGGAGGAGCCCAGGATGGTGCCGCCGAATTCGTGGATATGGGAAACTATGTTCGCGTTCAAAGGCACCAGTTCATGGCCGAACTCGGGGTTCAGGCCCTGGTAGCCGTATTTTACGCCCAGGATGTTGCTGACCCCGTAGCGATAGTGGAGGGTCATCACCAGGGAGCGGATGACATCGTTGACCCCCGGGCAGAGGCCGCCGGCGGTCAGGATGGCCGCCCGGACCTTGGAAGGGTCAAAGTAGATTTGCCGACGCGCGCCGGCCTCCTCAAAACTGTCCGGGGGCTGGCCCTGGCTGATGTCCTGCCAGGCGTTGGAGCCGATTTCCAACAGTATCCTGCTGTTGTCACAGGTGAAAGAATCCCAGAAGGCTGTTTCGGTGTTCCCCCCGAAACCCAGGAGCGGGGAATTTATCTTGGCCTGCCCCAGGGCGGCCACAGCCAATTCTTCCCGGACAGGCATGAGGGGCACGGTCTTCTGATTTTGGCATTCCCTGACCATGGGCTGCTCCTCACAGGTAATTCTTGATGTCCGCCCCCCTTCCGAGGGCATCGTCCAGAAGGTAGCTTAGGAAGGCGGTGAAGGTCAGGCCGAAGGCCCGGGCCATTTTTGGAACCAGGCTCCCGGAGGTCAGTCCGGGCAGGGTGTTGGTCTCCAGAATATAAACCCGGCCCTCCGACAATATGAAATCCGACCGGGACAGGGACCGGCAGCCCAAGGCCAGATGGGCCTCAATCGCCAGGCGCTGGACCTCGTAGGTAATTGCAGGGGGAATACGGGCCGGGCAGATCTCTTCGCACTCACCGGGCACATACTTGGCCTCGTAGTCGAAAAATCCGCGCCCCGGAGCGGGGATGATTTCAACGGGCGGCAGGGCCGTGAGGCCGGGGCCGGAACCGACCACGGCGCAGGTCAATTCCAGGCCCGGCAGATATTTTTCCAAAAGAGCCGCCTTATCCAGCTCGAACACCGCCCGGAGGGCCGCCATCAGTTCCTTTTCCTCCCGCACAATGCCCAGGCCCACTGAGGAGCCCAGGTTCGCGGGTTTGACCACCAGGGGGGAACCCAGGGCGCTGAAGGCCATACAGGGCAGATCGGCCCAAAACTCCATCACCTTCATGTCCGGCGGCACCGGTAAATTCGCCTCGCGAAAGGCTTTTTTGGCGGCTTCCTTGTTCATGGCCAGGGCGCTGGCCAATATGCCGCTGCCGGTATAGGGCAGGCCCAAAAGTTCCAGGAAGCCCTGGACCGAACCGTCCTCACCCAAGGGGCCGTGGAGGGCGAGAAAGGCGACGTCCA
>Ga0099364_10006384_pt1 | contig 17175 bp, 12 predicted proteins | sample TergutTh196P3_FD_73070 | JGI IMG/M metagenome (GOLD analysis project Ga0099364, IMG submission 73070) | Microcerotermes parvus P3 segment gut microbial communities from Pointe-Noire, Republic of the Congo - Th196 P3 | ecosystem: Host-associated > Arthropoda: Insects > Digestive system > Gut ... | reverse complement strand
GGTCTTAAAGCTATCCTTAATTGCTCTTGTGAATACCATCTTGACTCAAGCCCCACGTTAGAGTCGAATGCACCACCATAAACATCAGTAATTTGTGTTGTATATCTGCCATTTCTGGCTGTATAAGTTCCTCTTGTTAAAAGTGTACCATCAAGCGTAAACTCAAAATTGCCATTATTAAAGGTCATTTCCAGCAGATTACCAACCTGTGTATATTCACCAATATCTGTAATCCATACCCCAGCTAGATCGTCTGCCTGTGCACTAATCAATCCAATGCTTACAAGGCTTAATACCAGTAATAGTACCGTCCAGCGAAGCTGTACCAGTATCTTCCAAGATGTAATTTTATTTACCATAAAGTGCTCCTTTATCATTCCTATATATATTATTCCATTATGTAAGAAAGCAGTACTACGCCAGCCATATTTTTCTCTCCAAGCTTCTCTATTTTCAACCCACCAATTATTTCTATCCTAGAATAGCATAAATTGGCAAACCTTACCAGGCAAGTTTGCGACCATAGGTCGCATATAAAAAAATTTTAATTTGCCGGGCTGACCATGGCACACAATTACCCGTAAGAGTACCAGTAGCAGGAACTGCTCTGCGCTTTCCCTGCTGGATGACTTTGGGTCTCCATTGAAAAATGCAGAACGTCTAAGACGAGAGAAGTAACACAATGCAAGAGGCAGCGCAGAACCGGAAAGTAGAGATCCCAGGAAGCCAGCAGGGAAAGCGCAGGGCAGCCCTTGTTACTGGTATTAATATGGGTTTTTTGTGTGCCATGGTTAGAGAGACAAATTAAGATTTACTCCACATACACCCTTGGCACCCGCTTATTGATATTACAGCAGATCTCGTAACTTATTGTACCTATTCTGCCGGCTATGTCATCTGCGTTTAATGCCGGAGCTTCCGGGCTGAATAATATTGCTGTATCGTAGAGCTTTACCTTTGGTGATGGCCCAAGATGTATCATACATTGATCCATACAGATGCGTCCAACAAGCGGATATTTTTCGCCATTAATAACGACAAAAAAACAATTGCTGTCATGGATTTTTGTGCTTAGCAACCTGGGTAATCCATCACCATAACCGACAGGCAATATCCCGATATAGGTATCTTCTTCTGCTGTCCATGTTCTGCCATACGAGACTGTTTCTCCCTGATATACTTTTTTTATTAATACGATCTGCGATACCAGTTCCATTAAGGGTTTTACCTGCAATGCTGGTTTTAATTCTGCATCCTGGTAACCATACAGGAATATTCCCGGACGTACCATATCAAAATATGCTGTACTGTGGTTTATAACAGCGCCGCTATTTGCAGCACTTACAAGACCAGGATCAAGGCCAGCACTTCGTATGCTGTCAAGTGCATTATTAAAGAGTTTATTCTGATGCTGAGTCCATTGTATATCAGAATTTTCTGGAGAATCGGAGACAGCAAAATGGGTTGCTGTTCCCATCTGGCTAAGATTTTTATAATCTGCAATATAACGGGCAAGTTCCAAAGCTTCTTCCGGTCTGCATCCCATTCTGCCCATGCCGGTATCAATCTTTAAGAATACTTTATGTTCTTTACCGGTCTTTTGTGCAATACGGGCAAAAGCAGTAATATACTCCTTATCCGAAACAAAAGGAACAAGTTGATATCTAGCTGCGATATCCAGTTCTTCTACCGTAGTTTGTGTAATAAGCAGGATAGGCACATCTATACCCGCTTCTCTAAGTTCCGCGCCTTCGTCTACGGCAGCTACAAGCAATATGGATGCCCCATTTTCCAGTGCAGTTTTTGAAATTTCAACAGATCCGTGTCCATATGCATCTGCTTTAACCGGCATACAGATAAGCGGTTTTTTGCCTATTTGCATCCTTACAGCCCTAAGATTGTGTATTAAATTATGTAAATATATATTAAGCCTTGTTGGCCTCTTGCTGCTGCTCATTTAATTAAAAATCTCCATAATCTGTTTTGGTCTTTTTTCGATGCGCTGTTAATTCCGACTCGTTTTGCTGTCCGATAATCTGCCTTAATACCATGATCTTCGATCCACAGGGATTTTGATTGTATTAAATTTTCGCCGTTAAGGGATTTATCTATCTGTAAATATTTGGTTAATTTTCCAGGCCCATCAAAACCTTCGATGCCCCGGATAAGAACTGCTTCGGGATAAGCTGTTTTACCGCTGACTACATTAAAAAGCCAATGAACGCCATAACAAAGATATATATAGGCATAACCTCCGTCTTCGAACATAATACTATTCCGCGCTGTTTTTCCCCTGTGAGCATGACAGGCAGTATCTTCTGTACCATAATAAGCTTCTGTTTCGGTAATGTGCAGTTTAAGTGTTTTTTTTCCTATCTGTCTGCAGAGTACTTTTCCCAAAAGCAGAGGTGCCAAAGTAACAGCATCCTTGCAATAATCTATTTTAGAAAGTTTTCGGTTCAATGCGGTTCCAGTTCCTGTACAATTATATTTCCGCTCCGCTTTTTTAAGCAATAAAAACTGGCTTCCAGCGGACCGCTTGGGGGACAGTGCAGAACGGCAAACGTGGGGCCCTTTCTGGTTCGGGGACGTCCAATGCTGCCGGGGTTAAGAAGAAAAATTCCATCGTGCATGGCACAATATGGAACATGAGTATGACCAAAAAGAGCTGCTTCTGCTCCGGCATTCCGTGCTGGATTTACAATGTTTTTTACGTCCTTTTCTACACCAAAACGATTTCCATGGCTTAGTAAAAAAGTCCGGGAAGATTTACCGGAAATTTCTAGCAATAGGGAATCCGGGATAGAAAAAGCAAAGTCTCCATTGCCCCGTACCTTGTACCAGGGTAAAGAAAAACCTGCTTTTGCAGAAGCAATAGGCAGATCATCGGCGCCGTCACCCAGAAAAACAGCAATTTCGAAAAACGGCAGCCCGGAACAACCTGCATTGTTTTTCAATTCTTGTGCCCAGTTAAGCACCATTGTTAATGCCGGTATATTACCATGAGAATCTGATATTATCAGAATAGAAGTATTTCCGGAAATATTCTCCGGTATCACATTATTCCCGTATCCATATTTCTGCAAAACCCATATTTCCCAAACGCTGAATCGTATTGTAAACATTGGACGAGGAAATACCGGTAATTATCACACGGTCAAAATCACCTGACCTCTCTTGTGTAACGTTAAACCCAGCTTCACGCAGTATTTGAATAACAGCAGAAGTCCTGCTTGAAGATGCATATGCGCCCAGTTGCAGTTGATAAACATTTCCATTGTTTGGATCCGGTAAAAATGGAATTACTCGAATCACCGGTACCGGATCTGCAGAATGTCCCTGGGCAGGAACAATATTTACAGACGAAGAATTATTCTGCACTGGCTGTGAATTATTTGGTGCCGGCTGTGAATTATTCTGCACTGGCTGCGAATTATTTTGTACCGGTTGTGAATTATTCTGTACCGGCTGTGAATTATTTTGTGCAGGCGGCGGATAATGCTGAACTGGTGCGGAATAATTTTGTGCAGGCGGCGGCGCAGACTGTAATGGAACATACTGCATTGACGGAGGAGGAGATTGTATTGGAATATACTGAGCAGATGGCGGACTAGGCTGTGCAGGCGGCGGTGCAGATTGCTGCTGCCATACATGAACCGTTCCGTTGTTTCCTGACTGTGATAGAGCAGTCATATAGCTTAACCATGCCAGCCAATTCAATTCGGGGTTATTTGTCGCAGGTGCAGACGGCATCTGACGGTTAGTATCATCCCTTTGAACTACTCCGTTGGCCTGGGGCGGAGGTGATGGAGGCTGATTTTCCGGAGTTACAATGTATGTATGCAAAGTAATTTGTATTGGCTGCTGAGCTTCGGGAGGTGGCTGTTCGGCAGCAACTGGAATAGGCTGAGCAACAGCGACTGGTTCGGGAGCTACAGGAGGCGGTTCCGGAACAACAACGGGAGTTTCTGCTATAATAACAGGCTCTTCCGGCTGCGGAGCTGCCTCTGGGATTACTTCTGCAATTACCGGAGCAGGCGGCTGGCTAATATAAAGCCGCACTGTATCATTTTGTTGAAGGCCAATGGCTTGAGCTACATCGGGGGAAAGGTCAACTATCCGGTCTGCGGATACCTGAATCCTGCCAACCACGGTAACTTCTACTTCGGTACCCCTGGAAATATTCTGGATCATCACCCTCGAACCAATCGGCAAACTGGGATGACGAACCTGTAAACCACCGGCTCGCAGTTCCTGGCTTGCCTGCCCTTCCTGGGAAAATGATACAGCTCCCCCATTCTGCTGAGCCCAGCATGGGGCGCTTAGCAAAAGCAATGCTGCAAGGATAATCTTCATTGTATATCTCCTCTCCCCCCCACTTTGGCTGTTTTATGGTAAAAAAAGGAGATATTTATCCATAGAATGGAACAGAGCGGAAAGCGGATCTCTCCGCATTATGGACATAAATCACTCCTTTTACTCAATTATAAGACCGGCAAAAAGGGCTGTCAAGGGAAATGGCAAAAAAAACCCTAATTTACCAGGCTAAATATGGCACTCACAATACCCGTATAAATACCGGCACATGGCACACAGCCCTGCCCTGGCAGCCTGCGCTGGTTCAACCGCGTGTAGAATTCACAAAAACAGCCTCCTGACCACTAAAACCTTCCAAGATTTATTTTTAACAATATTTTCTTTGTTATTTTAGTGGTCAGGCTTATTCCCAAAGTAGTAACCATTACCCGCTGGTCTATTTTTGTGATGAACTCCACATGGTTTCACCATCGCAGGCTGCCAGGGCAGGGCTGTGTGCCATGTGCCGATGTTCATCCAGTCAATGTATGCCATGATCAGAGCGGCAAATTAGGATTTTGGGATATTCCGTTCGTTGCGGAAAGCATTAATAGGCAAACCTTACTGTCAAGTTTGCGACAATAAGGAGCATATTAAAAACCTTAATTTATCTGGCCGAGTGTGCCATAAACATACCCGGCCCTATTACAACAAATTTCTTGCGACATAAACATCGCTTTTACCATTCTATACTGGAGTTTTTTCACAGAAAAAACTCCCAAGCAATCTGGCTGTGCCAGATTGTGAACTAAAGGCGCCGGACACTGCCAGGCGACCGGATGGTCGCCAATAAATCACTCCTATCAGTGCGCGACCGCTAAGGTCGCACAACACGAAAGCCAAGATTGTCGTACTGGTTGTCCAGGGTGAGGTTGTAGTTGCCCCGGAGAGCTGAACGGGCGTTCCCCGCCGTGTTGCTCCAGCCTCCGCCGCGACCAACGCGGTTAGCCCCCGAGGCCGTGCCTACGACAATGTCTATAGGTAATTTATCTGGATAAGCACCATACGAGTCCCAGCACCATTCCCATACATTCCCGCTCATGTCATATATTCCCAGACCATTACCTGCCTTCGTTCCTACTATATGGGTTCCTGCGTGTGATCTGTTGCCGGAATGCCAGGCAACTTCATCCGCATTATTGCTTCCAGAATAAGTATAATTCTCGGGGGAACCATTACCGCCCTTTGCCGCATACTCCCATTCTGCCTCTGTTGGCAAACGATACCCATTGGCATTCCAGTTTGGCGTTACATTTGTTCCAACTATTGTATATACCGGTTGCAATCCTTCTTTATCGCTTAATGCGTTGCAGAATGCTACAGCATCAAACCAGCTTACTGTCTCTACCGGTAGATTATTGCCATTTCCCTGCCCATCCAGCAAATTTGTTCCCTGAAAATAACTGGGATTATTACCCATCACTGTATTGTACTGAGCCTGAGTTACAGGGTATTTACCAATATAAAAACTGTAGCTAAATATAACAGAATGTGGAGGAACTGCGCCTCCTATGTCACTGCTCCCCATGGTAAAGCTGCCGGCAGATATTCTGACCATTTCGATAAGTGGTGGAGAGCCTCCTAATGGCGGAGGGTCTCCACCGTCCAGGTTACAGGCTGCTATGCTGAATCCGACAATAGCGATGATAGTAAAAAACAGAAAACCTTTGTTTTTCATAGATAACCTCTCTTTATATTAAGAATAATACAGTTGTAAAGTTGTTGTTTTTTTAGAAAATGTGAATAATGACTGTGCCCTGAAATTGCCGGGCGCATGCCCTGTCGGCTGTTAGCGGTTTTCATAGTTATTTCATGGTATATCAAAACAAGCTAGTTGTAAAGGAAAATTTATTCCCTACATTACCGCCGAGTGTGCCATAACATTATCTGGATACATGCTGGAAAAGGGGTGTTGCCGGCGCAGGCATGCCAAAAAAACTATGTGGAATTCTTCACAAAAATAGACCAGCCAGCAATGGTTATTGTTACGGGAAAAGGCATGACCGCTAAAATAACATTTACAGGTTTTAGTGGTCATGAGGCTGTTTTTGTGAATTCTACACGCAGTTTTTTTGGCATGCCTGCGCCGGCAACACCCCTTTTCCGGATTATTTTCGTGATATGTTATGGCACACTCATTAATAAATACTGCTTCTAAATACTAATTTTCCGGTTTCGTCCGCCGATTTCCCAATAATCTACTTTTTTTCCGCCTTTAACCACCGGAACACCGGAGTACAGGGCCGAAGTAGGACAAATATGGGTGGGTAGTATGAAAACGATGGTTCCTACAGAAGGAATAGTTCCCTCTAGTTCCCAGACCCAGTGTTCCTCACTCTGCAATACAGGCTTTGCCTGGGGGAAATCCACGATAATACCCCTTTCGCTGGGGTCTGTGGCAATTGCCTTGCTGCCTGTATCAATGGTGAACAAGCCTTCGGCAGGATGGCTTATAACCCGGCTTAGTATGGCTGCTCCGGGAGTAAAGGGCAAATCGGCAAACTTTGAACGATAACCCTGATCCTGGACAAAAAAAGTACCCGGCGAAAGAAATACATCCGAACTTTCGTTGTGACAGGGAAAAGTCGGTGTTCCGCCCATCACAAGGATGGGGACTTTGTACCCCTGTTTTTCAAGGGATTTTTTTACTTCCCAAAAAACTTCCGTTGCCTTATTAACTGCTATTTTACGTTCATTTATATCTGTAATACCCAAATGGCCGTCGTAGCCATGCAGGCCCTGTATGTTAAGCCCCTCTATCTTAAGAGCCCTATGGTAGAATGTTTCAAGTTTTTCCGGCAGAACTCCCGTCCTGTTCATGCCTATATTCACATCCACAAGGGTGAAAACAGGATTTTGCTTCTTCGAGACAGCGGCTTTTCCCAAAAGCTCAAGCTGTTCTATATTGTCACCCATGGCCCAAAAAACAGTGCCGTCCAGCGGAGCTGTACCTGTATATTTTTCCCTAAGCATTACAAAACGTTCTATAGCTGGGCCCACCAGGGGATAGGCAAGCAGTACATGCACTGCTCCTGTCATGGCGCATAATTCCGCTTCGGCTATGGTTGCACACTTAAAACGTGTTATGCCCCGTTCTATCTGCATTTTAAGCAGAGATGCAGTCTTATGGGTTTTCATGTGCGGCCAAAGCCTGTCTGCCTTTCCGGCAAGACCAATGGCCTTATTTATGTTTTCTTCGATGATATCCTGATAATAAATCAACGATGGTGAATCAATAGCCTCTTCGCCGGAAAAATGATAGTTCATGCTTACACAGTATATTTATATAATTTGATTGTCCAGTGATAAATCCTAATTTGTCGGGCTTACTCTGGACTCTCCGTTCTGTTATACTGATTCTATCTTCTAAAGTTCCGGTTTTCGGGTCTTAATTAGCGGAGTAATCTTTTGTTCCTGAAATATCTAGATATTTTTGGTTTTAAATCCTTTGCCGATCGTACTCAGATCGAATTTGCAGACGGCATTACTGCCCTTTTGGGGCCCAATGGCTGCGGTAAGTCCAATGTAGTGGATGCAGTTAAGTGGGTGCTGGGGGAACAGGCTGCCAGGAGCCTGCGTGCCGAAAAGATGGAAGATGTCATTTTTAACGGTACAGAAAGCCGAAAAGCCCTTAATGTAGCCGAAGTAACCCTTACCATTACCAACGACGAGGGGCTTTTACCCCTGGATAAGCCGGAAATCGAGATACGGCGGCGTTTATACCGCTCGGGGGAAAGTGAATACTATATTAACGGCAGTCCGGTACGGCTAAAGGAAGTACGGGAAATGTTCTGGGATACCGGAGTGGGTAAGGCCTCATATTCGGTAATGGAACAAGGCAAGATAGACCAGGTATTGTCCAGTAAACCTGAAGAACGCCGTTATCTTTTTGAAGAAGCAGCGGGTATTACCCGGTATAAGATCCGCAGTGCAGAAACACAACGGAAACTGGAAAAGACCGAAGATAATATGCGCCAGGTAGAAGGAATTATGGGAGAAGTAAAGCGATCCTATGATTCCCTTAAAAACCAGTCAGAAAAAACTCTGGTTTACCGGAGCTTGCGGGACGAGATTTTTCATCTGGAACTTGATATCCAGCTTTTACGGCTTAAAGCTTCCAAAACAGAACGGGACAGTAAAAATGAAGAATTAAACCAAAAGCGCAGCCGGCGGGATGAAGTCAGGGCACAGATGGAAGGAATTTCCAAATCGCTGGAAGAAAACCTTGATGCTGTCCATACTTTGGAAGAAAAACTTGTTGAATATCAAAAAAATATATACGGTCTTTCGGTAGAAAAAACTGCACGGGAAAAAGAAGCCCGGCTTCTATCCGAACAAAGTTCCCAGCATAGGGCAAAAATCGGCCAAAACGAAGAGCGGGATCGGGCAGCAGCCCTGCGGATTAGTGAATTAAGGGAAGATGCCGGAACACAGGATGAGGAAGTAAAAAAACTCCTTAGACAAACTGCCGACATCGAAGCAAATATTGCATCCTTCGAAGAAAATATTAGGCTTTCTACTTTTAGAATTACAGAAAACGACAAGCTTGTACATGAAAAAGAGGGAGAAATCAAGAAGCTCGATTTACAGCGGGCAGAGCTGGAAAAGGATCTGCAGGAAATAACCGACGACATTGTAGCTGCCCTGGATGCAGGCCTGCGGGAAGCCGGATATTCTGCCCAAGAAAGGCGCAGCTGCGAAGCAGAGCTTGGTTCTATCCTGGGCAGGATACGGCAGATATTGTCTGCTCCGGATTCGATTAATATTCAGGAAACGCTGAGCCTTACAGATAAAGCGCTGGAATTATTTGAACAGTACAAAAAAACCACTCCTTCATTTATAGATGAATTTGTCGCTCCGGAAGGAATTATTACCAAAAAACGTGAGATTGATTCTGCCATTAGAACCGGTGCCGAAGGAGTTATACAGCGGCGCGATCAGATTGCACAACTGCGGTTGGATAACGAGGATCTGTCCAGAAAAATTGACCAATACAGGGCAACTTTGGAAGAACTGCGGGTAAACCGGGCCCGTATGGATGCCCAGGCAAGAGCAGCGGAAGAACAGGCCCGTCTTTTACGGCGGGAACTGGCAGGACAGGAAGGACTGCAGCAGCATATTCAGAGTGAATTAAAGCTCGACAGAATAAGGCTGGAAGAACTGGCAAATCAGATTGCCGGTGCGGAATCGGATATTATAGGCATAGAAAAAAGAGGCGAAGAATTCGAGACAGAACAAAAAAAACTGGAAAACGATATCAGACTTAAAAACGGCGAAACAGCGGGAAAACAGGAAACACTTAAAACATGCAGTATTGACCTGGACAGGATTATACAGAGCATGGAAAAAACCCAGCTTAATCTTGCTCAAATAGAAGCGGATATAAAAAATATTCAGGAAAACTTCAGGGAAACCCATTCACGGGATTTACAGGAATTTGAAAACCGCATACATACCATAAGTGCAAGCCCGGCAGAACTGAGAGAAAAACTTGCTGCAACAAGGGCAAAACTAAAGGAATTGGGATCGGTAAACCTAATGGCGCCGGAAGAATTTGAAGAAACAAAAGAACGTTATGAATTTCTTGCCGCTCAGATGGAAGATCTTTCCAAAGCACGTTTGGATTTACATAAAATGACAGCAGAAATTCGTCATGAATCGTCACAAATGTTTTTGGCTACCTATAATCAGATAAAGAAAAATTTTCACAATATGTTCCGGCGGCTCTTTGGCGGAGGACGCGGAGAACTTCGTCTTGCAGACCCCAATCATATACTGGAATCGGGGATAGAAATTTTTGCACAACCTCCCGGAAAAAAACTCGAAATAATAAACCTTCTTTCCGGCGGTGAGCGATCCCTTACAGCCGTTGCCCTGCTCTTTGCCACCTACATGGTTAAGCCTTCGCCATTTTGTCTTTTGGACGAAATTGACGCAACCCTCGATGAAGCCAATGTAGGCCGCTTTGTTCATTTATTGCGGGAATTCGGCAAAAACAGCCAGTTTATTGTGATCACTCATAATAAAAAAACGGTAACCGGCGCCAATACCTTACTGGGAATGACCATGGAAGAATCGGGAATTACCAAGTTAATTTCGCTGCGCCTGGCCGACAAGGATCAAACACCAATACAGCGGCAAAGCGAATCCAAAGAAATAATTGCATTTGAAGAAGAAGATGTCGAATATGAAGACGGCCGCGAACTTCCCAGCGGTATTGATAATCCCGAAGCTATTAGTGAATCTGATTTGCGGCCCATTCTGGGGGCAAAATGAACGCCGCTTCCAAACTAATTACACAAGCGCGCAAAATTGTTTTAAAGTTTGGTTCCAATACACTTGCAGGCAGCGATGGCAGAATTAATCATGCATTGCTTGAAGAGTTTGCAGAGCAGACTGCCAAATTAATAAAACAGGGAAAACAAATAGTTATTGTTTCTTCCGGTGCACAGATTGCCGGTCTTTCTACCATGGATAAATGGGAACGTAAAAGGGATATTCACTACAGGCAGGCTCTTTGTGCAGTGGGTCAGGTAAAATTAATGAATGCCTGGGAACAGGCATTTCTACCCCAGGGTATTAACATTGCGCAGATACTTTTAACCAGAGAAGACTTTGCCGACAATACCCGTACACTCAATATGAGAAATACTCTTTTTACTTTGGTAGACGAAGGGATACTGCCGATTATTAACGAAAACGATACGGTAAGCGTAGCAGAAATAAAAATCGGCGATAACGATACACTGGCGGCGCACTCTGCAATTCTTTGGAGTGCTGACCTGTTAATACTATTCAGCGATATTGACGGCCTTTATGACAAAAACCCCAATAAACATTCCGATGCACAGCTTGTAGAAACAGTGCAGGATCTGGCAGCCGCAAGGCTCTCGGCAATTTCCGAAGAAAGCGACGGCGGTGCAGGAGAGTTTGGAACCGGAGGTATTGTTACAAAACTCGAAGCAGCTGAGCTCTCTGTATCCTACGGCATCCCTATGATCCTAAGCCACGGAAGCCGTACACAGGCGCTGGATGCCCTGGCTGCAGGAAGCGGAAACAGTACTGCATTCTTAATACCGTCCAGCGAAGCTGCACAATAAAATAAACAGGTATCCTTATACTGCCAGGCAGTCCACTACTTCTTTTAAGTATTTAGGAATGTCGATCTGCTGAGGACAGTGCTTTACACATAAGCCGCAGTTTGTACAATTATGAGCCTGCTCTGATTTTTTGATTACCCGGTACTGGTTAGCAAAGTTGATAAGGATTTTATTTACCAGATGATGATTATAACGGACAAGCACCTCGGGAATATTTACCCCGCTTGGACAGACATCGATGCAATAGCGGCAGTCTGTACAGGGTATAATCCCCGATGTACGGTAGATTTGAGCTGCTTCTTCCAATACTTTTTTTTCCTCATCGTTTAAGGGTTTTATATCCTCGAAGGTTTTAAGATTATCCTCTACATGCTCCGGTTCTGTCATGCCCGAAAGAACTGTAACCACACCGGGAAACGAAGCAGCAAAACGCAGCGCCAAAGAAGCGGGGCTGGAAGTTGGGTCAGCCTTTTTAATAAGTTCCAGAACTTTATCGCTTAATTTTCCGGACAAGGTTCCGCCCTTAACCGGTTCCATGATTATAATGGGAATTTTATGTTCAAAAAGCGTATTGTACAGCCTTTTGGCATTATTAATCTCCCAATCAATATAATTAAGCTGAATCATGCCAAAATCCCATTGATAGTCTTTAACTATATCGTCCAAAACATCGGGATGATCATGGAAGGAAAAACCTATTCTGTGTATAAGCCCTTCTTTTTTCTTTTTACAAAGAAAGTCATAAACATAATTTTTCAGATTATCCAGGCGATCATCGCCCAAACTATGGGCAAGGTAAAAGTCAAAATATGAAGTTTTGCACCTTTCCAGCTGTTCGTTAAAAATCTTCTCCAGATCTGCTTCGGATTTATAGTCTCCCCAGCTTGGAATCTTTGTAGCCAGGTAGTAACTTTCTCTGGGATATTTGGAAAGGGTTTCCCCGGCAAAAACTTCGCTTTTTCCCTCGTGGTAGAGGTAGGCAGTATCATAATAATTTACCCCTGCCTTGTAGGCCCGGTCTATCATGTCCTGGGCCTTGGGATAATCAATATTTGACATCTTGCCATCCAGTATAGGAAGGCGCATTAAGCCGAACCCTAAAAGAGAAATTTCTGCATTAAGTGAAGCTATTTTTGATTTTTTCATAGTTTATCCCCCAGTAACATATTACATTAAAAAATAACAATTGTCAAAAAAAATGGATATATACTCAATAGCTCTATTTATACATAATTCTAATAGGAGGGGAACATGGCTTTTGTTACTCAGATTCAATCAACCCGTTACGGATACGACTTTATTCCTCCTGAATATCTTCCACCCGGAAAAGACGAATACTGGCTAAGGGATACCCAGGTTCCCCAGGAGAAGGTTTGGCGGAACCTTACAAACGAAGAACAGGACAGACTTATAAGGAACAATAACCTCTGTTCCAACTGGGACAATTTTCTCGTAAGCGATCCCTTTGATCCTTTTCTCGTTAAGAATTCCCAATTTTACGGCCTGGTGCGCATCGGCGCACTCCGGAATGTCCTGCTTCAGCATCACGATTTCTGCATTCCTGCAGGAATCAGAAACAGTACAATCATTTCTTGTGATATAGGCGATGATACTGCCATTCAGGACTGCAGCTACATTTCTCACTATATAATCGGCAACGCCTGCATCCTTTCCCGGATTGACGAAATGCAGACTACCAACCATGCCAAATTCGGGAGCGGTGTATTAAAAGAGGGAGAGGAAGAAAAAGTCCGTATTTGGATCGATGTAGTGAACGAAGCCGGGGGCAGGTCCATACTTGCTTTCCCGCAAATGCTCTGCTCCGATGCTTACCTCTGGGCCTGCTACAGGGACGATACGGTTCTTGTGGAAACTCTAAAAAATATCACTCAAAAAGAATATGGCGGGCAGCGGGGTCTCTACGGTGTTGTGGGTTCCCATTCGACAATAAAGAGCTGCCGCATTATCAAGGATGTTTTTGTAGGGGAATGCGCATATATTAAAGGTGCAAACAAACTTAAAAACATTTCAGTGCTTTCCTGTGAAGATGAACCCAGCCAAATAGGCGAAGGAGTTGAGATGGTAAACGGCATTGTGGGTTATGGCTGCAATGTCTTTTACGGCGTCAAGGCTGTGCGTTTTGTTATAGGCCGCCGCTCCAGCCTTAAGTACGGCGCCCGGCTTATTCATTCGGTACTGGGTGATAATTCCACGATCTCGTGCTGCGAAATACTCAACAACCTTATCTTTCCTGCCCATGAACAGCACCACAATAATTCTTTTCTTATTGCCACCTTAATCCAAGGGATGAGTAATATGGCCGCAGGTGCAACCATAGGTTCCAACCACAACAGCCGTGCCAACGATGGGGAAATCCAGGCAGGCCGGGGCTTTTGGCCGGGGCTTTCGGCAACCCTAAAACATTCCAGCCGTTTTGCCAGCTATACTCTCGTGGTCAGAGGAGATTATCCTTACGAACTCAATATCACCCTTCCCTTTTCTTTGGTAAGCAATAATGCAGGTCTGGATCGCCTTGAAGTTATGCCCGCCTATTTCTGGATGTATAATCTCTACGCCCTGGAACGTAATTCCTGGAAAACCCGGGATCGGGACAAACGACAGATCAAAAAGCAGCATATTGAAACTGATTATCTTGCCCCTGACACGATAGAGGAGATCATCGCGGCTCTTTCGCAGATGGAAATCTGGATGAAGGATCTCCCCGATGAAGAGGATCTGCTTCCCGCTCTGGGGCTGGAATCCCAGCACCGAAACACTGTCCTCCTGAAACCCCGCCAGGCTTTGGCTGCATATCGCCAGATGCTGCTTTATTATTCACTTAAAACTCTGGCGGATTATTTTGAGGAAAGACCGGAGCTTTCCTATACAGACTTTGTTGCCCGGATGGGAACTTGTTCCCGGATCAGCGAATGGGTCAATCTTGGGGGCCAGATAGTACCAGCCTTCCGCATTGATGAACTAAGGGATCGCATAAGGAAGGGAGACATTGACAGTTGGGAAGGCATTCATGCTTCTTACGATGAAATGGCCGCAGCCTATCCCCTGGATATATTACACCATGCCTGGGAAGTATATCGCTACCTTGAAGGAGATCCAACTGCCGCTCATCCCCTTGCACAAAGCGGAGCTTTCAAAAATGAACTGGAAACACTCATAGGCCTTTACCGCTCAATAGCGGAGCGCGTTTATCAGAGTAAGGTAAAGGACCTTAACGATCCCTTTCGGAGCATCTGCTACCGAAATAAGAAAGAGATGGAACAGATTTTGGGAAAAGCCAAAGATAATTCTTTTATTAAATATATCCGGGAAAAAACAAAGCTCAAGGAAGAATCGCTAAGGCAGCTAATGGGAAAGTTGCTTGACTGATCCCGCCAGCATATTGGACATAACATTGAATTTGCATCACCCTTCACACTATACTTAATGAAAAGGAAATTGGTGATTTACAATGAAAACCATTGCATGTATCGGTGCCGGTAATATTGGTACCATTTTAATGAAAAGCGCCCAGGGAAAGGCAAAAATCGGTTTTGCTGATGTTGACATAAACAAGGCAGCCAATGCTGCAAAGCCTATTAAAGGTACGGTATTTTCCTCCAATACCGAAGCGGCAAAAGCCGGGGATTATATTTTTTTAGCAGTAAAGCCGCAGGTTTTATCTTCGGTATTAACAGAAATATCCCCTGTAATTCGTATACGAAGCCAAAAAGGAAAAAATATTATCCTGGTATCCATGGCAGCGGGCTGGCCTATCAGCAAAATCCAGCTTGCTGTAAGCGGCATTGGAGCAGATGCTCCGGCAGCCAGGACGCCGCAGCAAGCCATACCGGTAATGCGTATTATGCCCAATACACCTGTTCTGGTATCCCAGGGAATGATTGCCTTTTGTACTTCACAAAACTTCCCTCTTGCAGAACTTGACGAGCTAAAGGCGATTCTGGATGGGGCTGGATCGACAGATCAGGTTGATGAAACCCTCATGGATGCAGTAACCGCACTTTCCGGTTCGGGCCCTGCCTTTGCATTCCAGTTTATTGAAGCTTTGGCGGATGGGGGAGTTTTAACAGGTATTTCAAGGGAAAAAGCCCTGCATTATGCTGCCCAAACGGTAATGGGCGCTGCCTCCATGGTACTGCAAACAGGAAAGCATCCCGGAGAACTAAAAGATATGGTTGCTTCACCGGCTGGCGTTACTATAGAAGGTATAGCAGCTTTGGAGCGGGCTTCTTTCCGGGGAGCTGTCATTTCTGCTGTGGAAGCAGCCTGGAAACGGGCGCAGAAGCTTGTATAGGATTAATCACTGTGAACTAATCCTTAGATGTCCCTGCTTTAATTTGTCTCTTCTGTCCATTTTACGGTAATATTCGGTTTGCCGGATTATTTCCATTATCGAAGAAATATGAATTTTATCATCGAGTATTTGGATTTTTGGATTTTTCATTATTTTAGTTAATAATAAACTGCTTTGCCCTATGGGAAGTCCTGCCATGCCGACAAGTTCTGCCCAGCCAAAATAAAATGTATGTGAAGCCTGTCCTATATTGCCGGTAAGGGGAACATGGTTCCTTTCCAGCTGGGTTAAAAGGGTATCGTATATTCTGCCCATGGGGTCAAGCATAAGGGCATTAACCAGTTTTTTGTAAATAAGCCAAATCCGTTCTGCAAGAAGCGTTGTTATCTTTGCAATAAGCTGAGGCTGGTTGTATACCATTTGTTCAAAGTTTGCCTTGTTTACCGCCTGTACATTGGTATCTGAATAAGCTATGGCACTGGCAAGTCTTGGCTTGCCGTCCAATAATGCCATTTCGCCGAATATATCCCCGGCTCTAAGTATTGCCAAAAGCACTTCGCTGTTATCTACAACTTTGGTTATTTTTACAGCTCCCTTTAGTATGATAAACAGCTCTGCTCCCGGTTCTCCTTCGGCAAAAATCATGGTATTTTTTCTGTATATACGGTTAAATTGATCTGCATTAAAATCCACTTGTATTTCTTTTGCAAAACTTGCCATTTTTAAAAGCTTCTCTTTTACAAGCAGCGCTTTTTCTTCCTGCGGGCAATAGATCATATATTTATCATAGGCATAATAGGCCAGAACATATTGCCTTTGGTTAAAAAAATACTCAGCTACATTGTAAAGGTGCGAAGGCCCTTCTTCTGCGGTATTATGAAGAGCAAGCTCTGCAAGGGTCTTATTTAAATGCCGCAGACGTTTGGAAAAATGCATAATTATCTTCATGGCAACCGGTGCATTTTTCTTTATAAGCCCGATATAATGCTGCTGGTGAACCTTTATTAGAGCAAGATCAGTTAATGCCTGGGCTGTTTCAATATGGCTGTGAGAAGACATAGTGGAAACCACTCCGATAAAGTCTCCGGGTCCCAGTATCTCGTTTCCCTCTCCCTTTACTATTGCTTCCTTGGAAATTCTAACCTTTCCCTGCTGGATTATATAAAAACAGCCGGTATTCTGATTCCCCTCAACTACAATATAAGCGCCTTGTTTAAAATTGACATAGCTAAGTTGAAGTTGATCTTCCATATTATCCTAATATTTTAACATAATCCCGTATAAGTATCAGCCCAATATAATGCCCAAACCAGGAGCTCCACGGCGCCGGGACCCTCCGCTTACCGCTGCTTCCTTCCGGACCTGACGGGTTTGGGCGGCAGTCCCCCGCATGGTTCCTGGCAGGGC
>Ga0099364_10006383_pt1 | contig 17176 bp, 9 predicted proteins | sample TergutTh196P3_FD_73070 | JGI IMG/M metagenome (GOLD analysis project Ga0099364, IMG submission 73070) | Microcerotermes parvus P3 segment gut microbial communities from Pointe-Noire, Republic of the Congo - Th196 P3 | ecosystem: Host-associated > Arthropoda: Insects > Digestive system > Gut ... | reverse complement strand
TAATTTTTTAGAAAGTAAGGGAACAGAAATTATTCCTGAATCGTATTTAAAAGAGGAAGGAATATATAGAGTTGCTACTGAATATAATGGTATTACTTTTGTTTCTACATTTATGGTTATTAAGAAATAAATTCAGCATAACATTTTAATTTATTTTTGATGTACTATTTTATATAAAATCTCAATCCACCTGATATTATGAAATGTTTTATATAAGGAGTAGATGTAGCAAGAATATATTTGCTATTATGTTTTTTTGCTACGGCTTAACAAAATTTAGCACACTTACTCACAAATAAACGAAAAATAAACAATAAAATATTCTATTGAAACAGAAATTCATTCAGTTGAAACAGAAACTCATTCTGTTGAAACAGAAACTCATTTTGTTGAAACAGAAACTCATTCTGTTGAAACAGAAACTCATTCTGTTGAAACAGAAACTATTTTTACATTATATAATGTAAAAAATCACATTCTATGACAGCGTAAAATATAAAAAATAACCAAAGTTGCCTTTGGTTATAAATGTGTTTATAAAACTAAAATACGATAAATATTTATTAGTTTATTAATGTAATTATGCTATTTTATTATAGCTTCTGTAGGGCATACGCCTACGCATTGTGGTTCTGAAAAATGTCCTTCGCATTCTACACATATAGAAGCGTCAATAATAGTATGGTCGTCGCCTTCCATAATAGCGCTAACTGGACATTCGCTTATACAAGCACCACAACTGATACATTCGTCAGTAATTTTAAGAGCCATTTGTTCTCCGTTATTAAAAAATTGAAAAAATAATTTACAAATATACAAAATTATTTTAAATTATAGTGACATATAATTTCTAAAAATATAATTTCCCATATTTTTATGCCTACCTTGTTCTGACATACCTTATTTTATATATATCAATTATTTTAGTATATTAGTATGAAAATAAAAAATATCTTTTATAAGTTCCTATAAATTTAATAAACTATGAAACATTTTTTTTTAATAATTTTATCTTTAACTCTAATGTCCGCCTGTGTAACTACTAAAAAACAGAAGAAGGATAGCGTTCATAAAGAACAAAAAGAAATAGTTATAACAGCAATAGATTCTACTTTTTTTGCTGTAGATGATAATATTTTTTTACGTGCTTCTATTTCAATCAAGTTTCCTAATCAAAATAATTCTGTTTCTGCTAATATAGAAATTGCAGGAATGGATTCTATTTTAATAAAAATTACTGCTTTTTTAGGAATTAGTGTAGGGCAATTGTATGCTAACAAAAATGAATTTATAATGAACAACAATCTTGAAAGTATAACTTATACAGGCATACCAACAGAAGAAAATATTATGAAAACTGTTTTTATTCCTTTATCGTTTAGTGATTTAGTTAGTATTTTAAAATCTATTCCTTCTCAAAGTATTTCTAAATATAAGTATGTAGATAATTTTAATTTGTTTGAATATAAAGACCAAAACAAAACAGAACAGATTTTTACAAACGACAATTTTTCTTATAAATTAGTTAGAAAAGACAGATATAATAATGAAGTTTTTTCTATTACGTATAACGATTTTACTACCATAAATTCAAAAAAAATTGCAAAAAAAATAACTATTAACTTCCCACAACAAAACGGAAATATAGAAATCAATTATTCTGATATTCAATTTAAAGACACACCTACATCACCGATGAAAATAGTTAAGCCAAAATCTTATAAATTACAAAATATAGAATAAAAATTGTTTGTTTTCATTAAAAAATCCTTATTTTTGTAATATGTTCTTTGGCTTTTGTTAAAAAAGCAATAAATATATAATATATAAAAGCATAAACTTATTTATGGTTTCTGAAATCTCTACAATTTCAAAAACTACCAAAAATAAAACCAACGATGCTCGCGGCTCCTCGCGTGGGTTTTACTTTATTTGGTAGTTAGGTAGTAGAGAACCTCAGAAACAAATAGAAAAATAGTAAGCACACGCTTTTTTGTTTTAAAAAATTGAAAATAACTAATAATTACGATATGATGAAATTTAATATAAATTATCTTATTGGACACGACAATAAGATTCAAAAAAGAGCAATCGTGGATAATGGCTCACAAAGTAAGGATGTGCGATGTCTTTCCCTTACGAAAAGATTTGGTTTAATAGCGTCTTTGGTGATAACGCTATTTATATCTGCGTGTCAGGAAGATAATGTTGATACAGCCGTTCTTCCTAATACTAAAACCCTAATACCTTTTAGTTATAAAGATTACTATCATACGGATGATACTACTAAAAAAACTACAGATTCGTTGATAGATAGTTGGTGGAAGGTCATAGATTCATTAAAAAATGCAGATACTACTTATAAGGACCTTAATTTTGATACTAACTTGGTAACATCAAAATTCTATTTGGAAGGAACATATAGATTTTATCCAGTGGAAACTATTTTTTGTTCTGTATATAATAGAGAAGGTAATTACCTCACAGGCGGGACCGGCTGGGAACCAGGATATGTGCCATTTGACTTAGAGTTTATTTTTAGGTTCTATAGTGATAAAGGGACAGTTTCTCATGTTGAGTCATATGCTTATAATAGGTATAACGGAGTATATGAAGAATATTTCACTAAATCACCTGTCATATTTTGTGCTGGTAAAGATAGTGTTTTCAATATTGCTTTTATAGGAAAATATAATGATGCATATGGACCAGTTGAAGTATTTATGACAATATCAGGTCAAAAACAAAATAATACAATTAGAAATATGCTTTATATAATGCATTGTTTAAAACCAGGTATGTACACAATTCCAAAAGGTGATTACCGAATATTTAGGGACAAAGATGGTGTTTCAGAACAAACTGATTGGGCTTATAATGCTCCTGTGGTTCAATGTATAGCATCAAACTTATCTTGTGATGATGATACTCCTTTAACAAAAATTGTTCAGTGTAGCGGAACATCGGCAGCATCAAATACCCGTTGTCTCAATAATACTATGAACCCTTGTGGTTATTGTTTTTTACATACATATCAGGCACCTCCTATTGGTCGTTGCACAAAATTAACAAATGATAAAAGTAGTCATTGTCATTTTCATCAAGAATTGTATAAATAATTAGGAGGTAACTTGAGTAATAAAATAATTAAAATTGTATCGTTAAATATTCTGATTTTAATGTTATTTAACTTTACATCAAAAGGTCAAACTGAAACAAAATCTAAAGATTTTTATTGCCTTATTGGGCAAAAAGGGGGAATTAACCTACCCTATTTTAAATATAGTAAGTTCAGCGAAATTGTAACTATTGACGATGATGATTATCTTTTCAGTGGTTTTGATAGTTATGCTCAAAACTTAAATGCAAGAGGATTATTCGGATTGACTACTGAATTTCTTTTGCCTAATAAATTCACAATAGGCACAGAATTGTTATATTTAGAGCGAGGTGCTTATATAGAAGATTATGGAATAGATTACAAGTTTAGAGTTAATTATTTAGATTTTCGTCTTCCTATAACTTATTCTATATTTGAATATTCTTGCGATAAAATAAGACCTTATATATCAATAGTTCCGAATATTGGGTTTGCTATTAATGGAAAAATTATATACTATGAAGACGGGAAACAATATCCTCATGTAGAAGTAGGAAGTGCTAATTTAGCATCAATTAATTTCGGAATAGCAAGTTTTTTGGGTATTAGTGTTCCGATAAAAATATCTGATTATTATTGTATTTTTTTTACTGCCGAGGCGGGCTATAATTACGGATTATCTAATACATATTCAAGGCAGGAACTAAATAGCATAGCAAATGCTATAAATACAGATGAATACAATTTATCTCGTCAAAAACGCCAACATAGAGGCATTGAAATGAGTGTCGGTCTTAAGATTCCAATTCCTGCTTTTAAAACTTTCGGAGAACCTCCTAAGCCGCCAGATACTCCAATAGTATTTGCAGTAACAGTTACATCTGGTGACAATGGCACAATTTCTCCTATCGGAACTCTTTATTACGATAAAGGTGAACTTATAAATTTTATAATTACACCAGATAAAGGTTATATTGTAGATAAATTTGAAGTTGATGGTTATGCAAGAAGTTTAGATAACTATGAATATTACCATTTTGTAAGGGAAAATTCTAAAATTAATGTTACTTTTATTCCCGACATTCCAACTTTAGATTCTTGCTATTCCTTGAACGAAATAAAACAGTATCTTGATATTAATCTATCATATATTAATGATAAAAATCTATGTTTATATTTTAATTTTGACGATTCTGTTTTAACCTTAACACCAGAAGATAAAGTTACGTTACAGGAAGTTTGCAAAATAATAATAGATAACTATAAAAAGATAAAAGAAATACATATAAGCGGACATACTTGTAATGAAGGAGACAGGGACTATAATATAGATTTATCAGAGAAGAGAGCAAATGCAGTTAAAGATGCATTAGTTAATCAAGGAATTTCAGAAGAAAAAATGGAAATCTTTTATTATGGTCCTGATAGACCAATCAAACAAAATGATGCACCAGACGGTAAAGCATTAAATCGTAGAGTCGCAATTAAACTTATATTATACTAACAGTTCTTTTAATTTCTGTTGCACTGTTTCGGCATCCCCTAATTATAATAGGGAATGCTGAAATAAGTTCGGAATGACATACAATTAGCACGGGGGCAAGCCCCCGTGTTAAAACTAAATACAAACTCTATAATATCTTATCTTTTCCATCTTGCACCTTTGTCTTCGTTTTCAAAGACCCAACCAACTATTTTACCTTCATCAAACTCATCAAAATTGCCCCAATGCTCCGCTGTATAATAATATCTTGAACCCGTAGCATCACCAAAATTAGATGACACTTGTTTTTGTATTTTCTTAATTCTATCTTGCCAAAGTTTCCAACTATTTTCTCGCAAATCAACCCAACCTTCTTCGCACCATTTTTCTATATTTGCAGGAGTCATCGGCAGTTCTTTTTCTGCTCTTTGGACAGGGATTTTTACATCAGTTCCACGTAGATATTTCTTGCCATCAGGGAATAAAATAACAAGACCAATAGACAACATTTGCTGTCTTAATTTATCATCGTTTTCTATTAATTTCATTGCTTCATTAGAAAGTTCTGATGGCTTCATCTTCATAAACTTTTTCATAGAACCAGCAATTTTGCGAATTAAATATCCTTCAAAAAGCAGTTTAGATAAACGCGGCGGACCAAGCATTTCAAAAGCAACACTATCGCAATCATTTTCTTTTTCTAATCTTTTAGCAGTATTTAACGCAACATTACGCATCATTCCGCCTCTATAAGTAGGACCAAGTGTAGTAGCATCAAGTCCTGCAATGACTTCGTGTCCTGTAGTTCCGCCTACTACTTCAAAAACAAGATATTCGGCAATCTCTTCAGGCGTCACCATTTCCATTTGATTTAGTGCAGTAATTGCTTCAAATTCGCCGCGAGAGAAAGAACCATTTTCACCTGTATCTATAAAAACCGATTTATAAACATCGTCTGTTTCAACAATTCCTTTTTTATCATCAAATACAAACTTTCCTTCTGTTTTGCGTGCATCTTTCATTTGCATATCTACAAGTGGGATGTTTTTTCCTTTTCGTTTTACATCGCCGTAGGCAATTTTTTTCCAAGCAATAGTTGCTGCGGGCTTAATTTCTTTAATTATTGGTCCATTCGGAGTTCTTGCTAATACATATAGCAGAAGAGTGTGAGCCCCGCCGACAGCAGATTTAGCCATAAGAACTTTGGATGGTTTTTCCTCGCTATGCGTATAAGGAATATTGAAGCCCATTCCTCCTGTTCCTGTGGTGCCGACCTTGAAATACATTTTAGATTTTGCATCAATCAAAGATTGACTTAAAATCTGTATATGGCGTGTTAATTGCGGAATATATGCACTCGCCATAACTATTTCAGATGTATCTTGCGATACTTTTTTATTAACTTCCAATTCTTTAATTGCTTTAATTGTAGAATTGTAAATATCAAGATACGCAATACCCGTAGCGGTGTTCATACAATCAATAACCAAATCTGCTTTCACTTCAGTTATTAATTTATACAATGCAGAACGCTTAAGTATCTTATCATCCATATCCATAAAAATGTCTTTTATATGGTCTAATCTGAGTGTTTTATTATTAATAACATCAGCAAACGGCACATCTTTCCATTCATTTCTTGTAAAAAGATTACCCCATTTAGGAACAAACATTTTAGGATTTTTCTTTGGATATTCTGCTTGCATATCTTTGCAAGCAATTTCTGCTTCTTCTTCTTTAAGTGATGCAATGGTGATAGATGCGGGTTCGTGTTTCATTAAAGCACGGCAAATAGCAGAACCGACAAGTCCATAACCGCCAAGAATTAATATTTTAGAATCTTTGATTTGCATATATTTTTCCTAATTATTAAAAAAAATTAGTATATTCTAAATGTTTTTTATACAAATATAACTTTTTTTTATTAACTTTTAGTATTTTTTCTGTTATTCCAATATTCTGTCCTGCTGAACTTGTTTCAGCATCACCTCGCATATAATTAGGAGATGACGAAATAAATTCGGAATGATATGTAAAAGTTTTCCATAAAAAAATAAAGAAAAAAAAGGAACTACGTAGTAGTTCCCTTTTATTTTTGTTTTGTATATAAAACTATATACTATTGGACTGGTACCCAGTTAGTGCCGTCAATACAAATAAATTGTTTTGCTGTATTGTTAGCAACACTAATTGCGCCGCCAAGAACCATTGCACCACCAGTACCTGCAACAGTAATTGCACCACCTGTTGTATTAACAACATAAACTATTTGACCTATTGCACCAAGTTCAAGGTCAACATCACCAGTTGCTACTATCATTGCACCTTCAAAACTTACGCCACCTTCTGGAATACCTAAAGCAACACCATTAGGGGCAAAGTTTGCTAATAATAATGTTGGTTCATCTAGGGCAGTATTTTCGGTAAGAAACTTACCAGCTATTCCGCCAGGAGCATCAGAAAGGTCAATATAAAAACCGACTGCATCTGCTGACATACTTCCATTATTAACTATATGGATACCTGTGGACCTAGCAGAAGTATTGTCAAGAACAACGCTTAACAAACCGCCACCTGACAAATAATCACCTAAAAGTATTTGACCAGGAACATATATATTGTTAAGGAATAATACTTCTGATGTAATATATGTAGGAACTGACGGAGGTAATACAGTAGAATAAGGATTCTTACCTGCTGCAGTTAGTAAAGTATTTACAGGCCAAGCACCTGCTGTTTGTGAGAATATATTGCTATTAATAAAAGTAGTATTTACATTATCCCACGTTGGAACATTATAATTGTTCAAAGTATATGTTGGCAAATGATTATCTACATATTGTCTTGTTGCCAAAGTGTAATCATCAGCAGCAACAGGCATATAATCAACATCCAATGCTCCTGTGTATCTTGCATTAGCACCGAAAGTAGCATTACCAGTAACAGCAAGTGTGTTATTCAATGTAGTTGCACCAGTAACACCGAGTGTGTTATTTAATGTAGTTGCACCAGTAACACCGAGTGTGTTATTTAATGTAGTTGCACCAGTAACATCAAGTGTGTTATTTAACGTAGTTGCACCAGTAACACCGAGTGTGCTACCTAATGTAGTTGCACCAGTAACATCAAGTGTGTTATTTAACGTAGTTGCACCAGTAACATCAAGTGTGCTTGTTAATGTAGTTGCACTTGCAGTTAAAGTTCCTAATGAAGTATTACCTGCATCAAGTGTTCCTGTAATTACAGTATTACCATTAACACCAATTATTGTGCCGTTATCAGATATTCTGCTATCAACAAATATTTCGTTTGCTAAATCCCATTTTGGAATTATATTGTTAGTTAAAGTAGGAACTACTTTACTATCTACATAACCTTTAGTTGCAAAACTTGCATCAGTAGCAGTAGCAGGCATATAGAATGTAGCAATAGTTGTGCCGCTATAATATGCGTTGCCTTCGAATCTTGCATCGCCGTCAATTCTTGCATTGCCATCAATTCTTGCATTGCCATAAATTCTTGCATTGCCATTGAAAAATGAGTTTCTGTCAACAAACAAATCTCTGCCGATAAATGCATCACGAGTAACGTGTAAATCTACGCCGATAGTTGCATCGCCAGTAGTTGCTAATGTATTTAGTGTTGTATGACCTGCTACATTAAGATGTCTGCCGATATCTGCATCTCTACCTATTTGAATATCTTGTATTACATCTAAATGCACTTCTACAATAGCAGTGTCATGGAAAGTAGCAATACCGCTAACTCTTACATCGCCTTGAACGAAAACAGTGTCTGCAACATTTCTCATTATGCTATTAACAAAGAATGAATCTGTGCCATCTGTAAACCATTTCGGAATTATATTGTTATCTAAATTAACTGTAAATTTATCTACATATGCTTTAGTTGTAAATGACCACTCTTTAAGACCAACGCCAGGAGCATCAGGAGGAGCAGCATAAGGCATATAGTAATAAGCAGGATTGCCTTCGCTATAACCCGCATTAGCACCATTTCTAACAAATAAATCTCTGTTTAGATAAGTATCCATATCAACTGTTAAATAACCTGTAAGATGTAAATCTGTCAAGTAAAGTGTGCCGTCAACTGTTAGGTCGCCGTGCATATGAGTGTTGCCTGCTACATCTAAATCATCTTGCAAACGTGTTTCGCCTTCAACGTTTAAGATTCCGCCTATATTAGCATTTAACAAAATGTTTGCAGAGTTTAGCGTAGAAGCACCAGCGATTAATTGATTTAAAGTAGTTACGCCCGTAACACTAAAATTATTTGTAACACTTGCAGTATTTAGTGTAGTTGTTCCGCCAACTGTTAAGTTGCCAGGTATATTTAAGTGTGTAATGTTAAATGCACCGAGAACTGTAAGGTCGCCGCGAACAATCGCGTCTGTAGTTACATCTAATTCATTCAAAGTAGCAATACCGCCAACATTTAAATTATTAGTAACGTCTGCTGAAGTTAAACTAGTAGCACCTGCAAACAAAGCATCTAAATTAGTTACACCTGTAACTGTTAAATTATTATCTACAGTTGTAGCACCATTCAAAGTAGTTGAGCCATTTACTGATAAATTGCCAGGAACGTGTAAATTAGTTATATTTATTGTTCCATCAACAGTAAGGTCACCAAGAATGTGAGCAGAAGCCGATACATCTAAGAAATCATTTAAATTAGTTACTCCCGCAACAGTTAAAGAACCACCAAGGTTAGTGCTATTTACAACATCTAATGTATTTAATGTAGAAGCACCAGCATTTAACACACCTAAATTAGTTATGCCGTTAACGGTTAAATTATTGTTAATTGTTGCAGAATTTAACGTAGTGTTTCCTGCAACTGAGAAGTTACCAGGAACGTGTAAATTAGTTATATTAAGCGTTCCATCAACAGTAAGATCACCATGCACGTGTGTATTATTTGCTACATCTAAACTATTTAGTTCAGACAATCCTGCAACAACTAAATTAGTTGTAACATTCGCAGAATTTAATGTAGTAGCACCTGCAACTAATTGATTTAAAGTAGTTAAACCACCGACATTTAAATTGTTAGTTACGTTTACAGAATTAAACGTAGTATTACCTGTAACGTTTAAGTGGTTCAGCGTAGTTGTTCCTGTAACAGATGCGTTACCATTTACGGTTAGTCCTGTTAATGTAGTTTGTCCTGCATTTACTTGACCTAAAGTAGATAATCCTGTAACATCTAAAGTTCCATTTAGATAAGAATTACCATTTACGGTTAGCCCAGTTAATGTAGTTTGTCCTGCATTTAAAATGCCTAAATTAGTGGTGCCGCTAACGTTTAAGTTTCCGTTTAGGAGTGAAGCACCATTTACTGTTAATCCTGCTAACGTAGTTTGTCCAGCATTTAACACATTTAAATTAGTTGTGCCATTAACAGTTAAATTTTGACCTACAGTAGCGTTATTAGTAACTGCTAATGAGTTCAGTGTGGTTGCTTGTGCATTTAGTTCATTTAATGTAGTTGTTCCGTTAACATTTAAAGAACCGTTTAGGTAAGTTGTTCCATTTACCAACAATGAAGACAACGTAGTAGCACCTGCGGTTAGTGCGTTTAAGTCGGTGTTGCCATCAACAAACAAGTCACTTAATAAATAAGTATTTTCAGTGACTCTTAATTCCGAATTAACAGTAACCACGCCTGCTATATCGGTAATTGTGCTATTAATGAACTTATCATTAGTAGCATCCCATACAGGAACATATCCTGTAGATAAAGGTCCGCCGAGGACTTGACCTAATGTAGCATAAGTCCATTTGAAGTTATTTGGACTGCTTGCATCCCACCATATAAGATTATTTCTTGTTTGGTCGGTCGGTTTTGCTAATCTATTTAGCGTTACTGCCCCAGTATCAATGTTTTCTGTGCGGACAGCGTTTAATGCGAGATGATAAGATTGAACTGCTCTATTAGCAATTACTAAATCATCTGGGAACTTTCCTTGTATTTCCCTTCCTCTTGCTTCTCCGTGTGGAGTAGCGTGGATTTCCATATTGTTAATGATGTTCTTTAATGCAGTTTCATTAACTTGAGGATTAGGGTATGTTCCTCTTAAGATTTCACCGCCAGCAGGACCGATTGGTTTAGCATATTCTGCTTCTTCGGCATATTTACTGCTTATAGCGTAAGGCACTACGTAGAATTCTAATCTTTCACCAGATTGAGTATTATCTACATAAAGTTCCCACCATAATTTGTTTTTGGTGATATCTATTGCTTGGCTAGCAGAAGGAATTTCTATAGTTCCTTCAAAATATCCATCAGTACAATTTACAATTCCATTACCATTTACTAAGAATGGACCTGTTTGTTGTCCACCGCTTGGAGCATCAAACAAACGAACTGATACGGCTGGTATAGTGCCATTTGCAGGTGAACCATCATCAATAAGATAGCCCTGCAAATAAAATGTAGTCGGGATTGCCGCTACGGTTGTTGCTGTCATTACAGCAAACAAAATCATCGAGAGAAGAATTACTTTCTTCATTAAACTTTTCCTATGATTGTTATACAAAAATTTTTTCATTATAATTTGTGCCTCCTACCTTGAAATCATTAACATATTTCTGAAAGAGACGGGTTTGGTTCTTGATGTTGCATTTACAGGCATAGCCATCATTTCGTATTGATATGCTCCTGCGGTCAAATCTAAACCGTTTGCGCGAACATTCCACGGAACAGAATTAGTTCCTGCTGAACGCATTTCATTATCTATTACTGTTGCAACTACTCCGCCGAGAGTGTTAAAAACTCTAATCGTTACAAACGATGACTCTTCTAAGTCAAAGTTAAAATCAGTAATATTTTCGACAGGGTTAGGATAATTATATATCCCTCTTTTTAGAATTAAATCTTCATTAATTCCAACACCGTCATCAGTTGGGTGCCAGAAGCCGATATACATTGTGCTTGCTTTCCCATCTACGATTGGTGTTAATTTACCTGCCATTGATTGTCCGAAAATGCCGGACATTGTTCCTACGGGTGTGGTCCTCTTAATGAAGCCGCCCGATCCTACAGCGTGCCTTAGTAGTTTATATTCTTGAGCATTTGCTCCTACTACGACAGCCAGAAAAAGAATTAACGTCACATACGTTAGAATCATCTTTTTCATAAAAACTCCGTTATATTGTTTAAATTAAATTCTACGTTAAATAGCAATTCATTGCTTTTGCAATAACATTTTTCAAAAATACGTTTTTTTATAAAATATTATTGCTATGCCATTTTAAAAGTGCAAAATAACACTTTTTTTTCAAATAACATTTTTTTTATTATTTGTGCCATTTTAAAAGTGCAAAATAATACTTTTTTTTCAAATAACAAAATAAAAAACCTAATATTTTACAAAAATTTCATTAAATCTGCATTTTTTATAATTTTCTTTTTTGATTAGTGTATATTTTATTTACACACTTTCGTGTTTTTTATAATACTTTGCAGTATTTTGTTAAATTACAGATTACAAAAATAAAAAAATAATTTCAATTTATTGCTATAAAAAAATTTTTCGTTATTTTTTAAAAACCTACTTTAAATCTATCAAAATGCGTGCCAAAAATAACTCTTTTAATTTTAAGGGAATACAGCGATATTTTTTTAAAGTTTAAACACTCTCCACTACTAACAAGCCCTCAAAAAGTAAACGGACAGCATTCCGCAATTTATCATCAACACGTATAATCTCGCTAAACCAACCAACTATTCCATCGCCTTCAATATGTGACGGAGGTGAAACATCAGGTATGCTATCCAAATTAATAAAGCCCGCCTTACCTTTATTATTATCTTTCAAAAGCGAAATAGCAGTGTTTGATTCTGCTTCATTTTTAGAAATATAATAATCAGAATAATTGCTGAAAACAACCGATAAAGCATTTTGCATATTCTCCGATGCAGCAATGCTTTCAGAAAGCATTACTATTTCATTATTATCCGACCATTTATTATTGTATAAAAACTTGGATGTCTCGCTTGTATCCACTAAATTATGTAAGAATTCAAAAGACGCATTTTTTTGGTTTTTATTTGCTCTTAATTTCAACAATTCTTCTTTTTGTGCTTCTAATTTTGCTTGAAGTTGTTCTTGTTTTTCTTTTTGGACTTGCAAATAATTTTCTTTTTCTGCTAATTGAATATCGTATTTATTTGCTTCTGAAACCCTATTATTAAGTTCTTTTTCTATATCATTTATTTTATTTTGTAGGTCATCTTTTTCTTGATTAAACTGCAAAATTTTATTTTGCAATGTGTTTTTTTTCTCTGTATTTCTGCTAATATTACTTATGTTGGTAGTAATATTTGAGTTCACAGATTGCAATTTTTGTGAGATAGTATTTACTTCATTCCGTGCTGATGTTGTATTATTTCTTGCTATTTCCACTTCTAATTTTGCATTAGATAATTTTTCATTTATATCATTTAAATCTACATTTAAATTTTCTATATCTTGATGTGCTTTATTTAGTTGCTCTATTGTGGAATCTAATTTAGTAGTTGTGGTTTCTATTTCATAATTTAGCCGTTCTTTATCGTTTGCTACGCGAAGTATTCTTTCATTAGATACAGCAATTTCTTTTTCGTTATTTGCTATTGCAAATACAATTTTTTGTTCTTGTTCTGTATATGAATTATATTCTTTTTCTACTTCTCGGTGGTCTGATTTAAGTTTTGCTATATATATATTTTTTTCTGTAAGGTCGGTATCTACTCTTATTTTATTAGTATTTATAACTTCTATTTCATTTTTTAGAAATGTAGCAATTTGATTAAAATTATGAAATTGGTAATAAGATAATTGCACATCTACTCCTCTAAATTCTTCGTTCAGAACATTATATCTGCGTGTTTTTTGTGCGTGCCGTTGCAATGAATTTACATTTTTTCTTACTTCTTCAATCAAATCATTAACTCGCAATAGGTCAGCCATAACATCGTTTAATTTTCTTGTTGCTTCTTTTCTTTGCAACTTATATTTTTTAATTCCTGCTGCTTCTTCAAACAAACTACGTCTATCTTCGCCTTTTCCACTAAGTATTGCTTCTACCATTTTTAGTTCAATAACAGAATAAGAATCACTACCCAAGCCCGTATCCATAAACAAATCAATAATATCTTTCAATCTGCATTTAGTATTATTCATCAAGTATTCGCTTTCGCCACTTCTGAACAACCTGCGGGTAATCACAACTTCATTATATTCACTCGGCAAAATATTTTTATTATTTTCAATAGTTAAAGCAACTTCTGCCATACCAAGTGGCTTGCGATTCTTTGTTCCATTAAATATTACATTTTCCATTGCATCTGAACGAAGAACGGTTGTTTTTTGTTCGCCCAACACCCAACGAATAGCATCAACTATATTGGACTTTCCGCAACCATTTGGACCTACTATTGCAGATATTCCGTTAGTAAATCGGAGATTAGTTTTTTGAGCAAATGACTTGAAACCTACTATATCTAATTTTGATAAATACATTTTAATTTAATTCTTTAAAAGACCACAAAAATAAGAAAAAAATGAAAAATATTGCTGCAAACAAAATAACTGGCACACCGCACTTACTTTCTCATCTCTTTGCAAATTAACTTCTTTTTTCTCCATATTCTTTTCTATACGCATAATAAAATACTTGTGGAAGGACAGTGAAAGATAATAGCATACAAAACATCATACCGCCAACTATCATTATTGCAAATGGTTTTTGAACTTCTGAACCCATTCCGCTTGATAATGATGCAGGTAATAAACCAACCGCTCCCATTAATGCAACCATTATAATAGGACGAACTAATTTTTTAACAGAATCATTAATAGAATACTCTAAATTGCGTGTTTTTGCCAAAGTTCTTTTTATTAATGCGGTTAATAAGATGCTATTTACTGCTGTTATGCCGAATAATATTATGAAACCGATGCCTGCTGATATGCCAAATATAGTTCCTGTAATCCATAATGATAAAAATCCTGCAATAAAGCCGTAAGGTATTGTGCTGGCTGCTATAAGTGTGTCTTTTACATTGCCAAAGTTCATATATAATAAAAATAAAACTAAAAATATAACCACAGGAATGATTAATTTTAATCGGTTTGTTGCTCTTTGTTGGCTTTCGAATTCACCTGCCCATTCCATTTTGTTTTCAGAATTTAATAGAACTTGTGCTTCTACTTTTTCTTGTGCTTCTGCTATTGTTGAACCTAAATCTCTTCCTCTAACGCTAAATCCAATTGCAACATAACGGCTACTACCCGACCTATAAATAAATGTAGGTCCTGTAACAAAATAAATATCAGCAATTTCTTTTAATAATACTTGTTTTTCGTCCATTGTAGGAATAAGGATATTGCCTATTTTATCTTTGCTATTTCTATAATCTTCATGAAATCTAATCATTATATCAAAAGTTCTTTCATCTTCATAAAATGTATTTGCGGCTTTGCCACCGATTGCCATTTCAATAACTGCTTGAGCATCTTCCATAGATACTCCATAACGAGCCATTCTTAATTCATCAAATTTAACTTGTAATTCAGGCAATCCAACACATCTATATAAATTAACATCTTCTATTCCTTCAACATCTTTTATTATGCTTGCTGTTTGTTCGGCAAGGGTTTCTAATTCTTCTAAATCATATCCATAAATTTTAATAACTATTGAACTTTTTACACCCGAAACATATTCTTCTACATTATCTTGTATCGGTTGGCTAAATGCTAAATCTATTCCTGGATATGTATTTAATACTTCTTCCATTTCTGCTAATAATTCATCTTTTTTAATTTTTCGTTGCCATTGTTTTTCGGGTTTTAATTCTGCGTGAAACTCTATATTAAAAAATCCTGTTGCATCTGTTCCATCATTTGGTCGTCCTGTTTGAGTAAGAATGAATTCTATTTCATCAAATTCTAATAATTTTTGTTTCATTTCTTTTGTTAATTGAACTGATTCATCTAAATGAACAGAATTAGGTAAAGTTGCTCTTATATATACAGCACCTTCGTTCATTTGTGGAATAAACTCTGTTCCCCAAAACATAAATCTAATCGTGCAAGCAACAAGCAAAACACAAAACGCAATAATTGTTCCTTTTCTATATCGGCTTACAAGTTCATATAATTTATATATTATATCTGTTAAAAACTTACTAATAACATTTGGTCGCTCTTTTATTGTGCTTTTAGTTAATAATAATTTACACATCACAGGAACAAATGTAAATGATAATATTAAAGCACCAAGCAAACAATATCCTATTGTATATGCAAATGGTGAAAACATTTTGCCTTCTACTTTTTGAAATGAAAAGATAGGAAGAAGAGCAACTAATAAAATTGCCATTGCAAATAATATATTAGAACCAACGCTTGCTGCACTTTTCTTTATTAATCCGTCTTTAGAAAGTTTTGAAAACCTTTCAGCACCAAACTCTTCTCTTTTTGTAACTAAACCAACAAATATTATTTCAACTATTACAACCGTTCCTTCAAGCAATAATCCAAAATCTAAAGAACCTAAAGATATTAAATTAGCAGGCATTCCTTGAATTGATAACATAATTACACCAAAAAGAAATGCAAGCGGAATTACAGAAACCACAATCAATGTAGCACGCCAATTAAATAAAAATAGAAAAACAATAATTGATACTAAAAATACTCCTTCTATTAAATTTGTTAGAACGGTGCTTATTGTTGTATTTACTAATTTAGTTCTATCTAAAATGGGAACAACACGAACATTCGGCGGCAATATTCGTTCATTTAATTCTTCTATTTTTGCATTTAATCGTTTAATTACTTCGCTTGGATTTTCACCTCTTAACATTATAACTATACCTTGCACAACATCATCATATTCATTAAAACCAACCTGCCCTAATCTTGGTTTAGATGCAATACTTACATTTGCTATATGTTTAACACAAATAGGAACATCGCCTTTTATTTCAATCAAAACATTTTCAATATCTTTTACACTTTCTAAAAGTCCAAGCCCTCGAACAACATAAGCTTGGTCGCCTATTTGAATCATATCACCGCCAACATTTATATTACTTCGTGCCACTGCTTCATATACATCCAACGGCGAAATTCCATAATTAACAAGTTCAGAAGGATTAACTTCTATCTTAAATATCTTTTCTTCCCCACCAAAAGTAGTAATAGTTGCAACACCTGAAACAGAAAGCAATTCTCTTTCTACAATCCACTCATTTATAGCCGTTTCTTCTCTAATATGTTCATCGCTCACTATTCTATAACGAAATATCTCGCCTGTTGCACCCGAAGGCGGCTCTATTTCTATATTAACTCCGTCAGGTAATTCTAATTCTTGTATTCTATTTGAAGCATATTGCTGTGCAAAAAAATCATCCACGCCATCTTCAAAAATTATTTGAACATTAGATAAACCAAACAGCGATGTAGAACGAACCTCAACCTTACGAGGAATAGTATTTAACGCACGCATAATAGGAAGAGTTACAAATTTTTCTACTTCTTCTGCACTTCGTCCTGCCCATTGTGCAATAACAACAAC
>Ga0099364_10006382_pt1 | contig 17177 bp, 5 predicted proteins | sample TergutTh196P3_FD_73070 | JGI IMG/M metagenome (GOLD analysis project Ga0099364, IMG submission 73070) | Microcerotermes parvus P3 segment gut microbial communities from Pointe-Noire, Republic of the Congo - Th196 P3 | ecosystem: Host-associated > Arthropoda: Insects > Digestive system > Gut ... | reverse complement strand
CCGGTTTCTATTGCTGTTTTAATTTCCTTAATTTTAGTCTGATTAGTATTAACAAAATTATTTCGAAGTTTTTCTTTTAATAAATTTTCGAAATATGCGATATCCAGAACATCTTCACTTTTTTCCTGCGCCGGTTTATCCTCTACAGGCACAAGATATTTATTAAGGATGCGCCACAATTCCTGAGATGTAAAAGGTTTGTTTAAAGTGTCAGGCATTCCGCTGTTTCTGTATTCTTCAAGCGCGCTTGCCATAACATTAGCCGTCATTGCAACTATAGGGGTCTGCGGGCTCATTTTCTTTATCGTAGAAGCAGCCTCCAGTCCATCCATTACAGGCATAAACATATCCATAAAAATTAAATCAAAAAGATTTTCATTTTTTGTGATGCGTTCTTGAACCATATCCACGCCTATCTTCCCATTATCTGCAACTATTGTGCGGATTCCCAAAAGAGCAAGATGTTCGCAGATAACTTCTTGATTCATTGGATTGTCATCGCAGATCAAAACAATTGCATCAAATTGAGGCTTTCCAAGCAAGGCGCTTCCCTGTTCTTCATCTATATCATCGGGAGCATCAATCGTAGAGAATGTAATTTCAAAGTTGAATGTGCTGCCTAAACCGGGAGCGCTCTGTACAGAAAGCGTTCCTCCCATTAATTCTACAATATTTTTTACTATTGCAAGCCCAAGCCCGGTGCCTCCGTAATAACGGGTTGTACTTAAATCGGCCTGAACAAATGGATCAAATATTTTATCAATCTGCTCCCTGCTCATGCCTATTCCATTGTCTTTTACTTCAAAATAAACCGATATTTTATCATCATCCAAATTCTTTATTGACGATGTAAAAACTATGTTTCCTTCTTTTGTAAACTTTACAGCATTGGAAAGAAGGTTCATCAAAACCTGATAAAGACGTACAGGATCGCCGAGCACTTTTTTACCAACAAGCGGTTCTGAATTTAAATTTAACTCAAGAGCCTTTCCTTTAATAATTGGAAGGATGATTGACTGACAGCGGCTGAATACTTCATTTAAATTAAAAGGAATATTTTCCAGTACCATTTTACCAGCTTCAATTTTTGAAATATCCAGAATATCGTTAATTATATCCAAAAGCAATTTGGTACTGTCTTTAATTTTACCAAGATATTCTTTAATTTTAAGCGTTTCATCAATGCTCAATGCTAATTCTGCAAAACCCATAATGCCGTTCATAGGCGTTCGAATTTCATGGCTCATTTTTGCAAGGAATTCAGTTTTAGCGCGGTTTGCAAGTTCTGCAGTTTCTGCTTTCCGTCTTTCCGCTTCCATCTGTTTTTTATCAGTTAAATCCATTACAGCTCCGGCTATTCTAACCGGGATGCCTGCACTGTTTCTAAGCGATGTTCCAAATCCATGAAAAAGCCTGTACTCGCCGTTTTTTAACCTTAGACGGAATTCAAGATCAAACGGAGTTTTTCCTGTGCGATCATAAAAATGCGCAGAGAAGACATTAAGCGTATTCTTTACATCGTCAGGATGAAGCTGATTAACAAGATCCTGCATAGTGTTGGTAAAAACATCATCGTCAGAATATCCCAGAATATAACGGAGTTCATGCGACCATGTAAATCTATTTTCAAGGCTTACAGGATCTATGACCGTAACATCCATATCCCATAAAGCGACATTTAAAGCGTCATTCGAAAGTTTATACTTCATTATGTCGTATTCATTTTCACGGAACTGTTCTATAAGTTTTACTTGACTGCCTACTCTTAACTTTACTATCGCCGCAGAGAATGGTTTGATTATATAATCTGCAACGCCAAAAGCAAGACCTTTTTCTTCGTCAGATGCGCTGCTGAGTCCTGTAATAAAAATAACCGGAATATGTTTTGTTTTTTCAGATTTTTTTAGTATAGTAATAACTTCATAACCATCCATATCAGGCATGATGATATCAAGCAGGATAATATCGGGCAGATGCTTGTCTGCCATTTCAATTGCATTTTGTCCGCTTGTTGCAACATAGACAGTATACTCGGGTCTAAGTATATCCATGAGCGTCAGAATATTCGCTTTTTCATCGTCAACAACAAGTATAGTAAATTTTTTTGAAGCATCTCCTTTTAAACTTGTCGGATGGCTCTTAATCTCATTCATTCTAAATTCTCCCTACCTTTGTTTTTAAATTGAACAGAAGTTCCTGCAGTGGATTTAAACATAATCTATTTCATTATAGCTTTTAGCCTCTCAAGTAACTCGCTTTTTTTTGCCGGTTTCTTGATAAAATCAACCGCTCCCATCTTTTGGGCGCGCGCTCTATCCTGCGAATCTTCTGATGATGAAAAAAAAGCTACAGGGACATGATGCAGGTTTCCTATAGCTCTTATCCTGTCATATGTTTCCCAACCGTCAGCGTCGGGCATAACAAGATCAAGCAATATAATATTGGGAACAAAGCCGCGATAGAACAGCATTATTGCCTCTTTACCGGACTTTGCAGTTGTAACTTCATATTCTTTTTCAAGCATACCTTTGGTTGCAATGAGATGGGTTTCGTCATCATCTATTGCAAGTATTGTTTTCTTTTTAGTTTCAATAGTTACTATAAACCTTTCTGTTTCCTGTTTTAGATCTGTAAAGTTTCTGTTGTTCTCGCTGCTCATTTCGTCTACATTCTTAACAGCGGATTTTATCTCTGTCATCGCGCCGCTTACAATTTCATTCATTCCGGCAACAACCTGATCGCTTATACTTATAAATGCGTGTGTTTTGTTTATAAGCTGTTCACCTGAACTGGTCATCTCCACTGCACTGCCTGTAACCGCCATAGTAATATCTTTCAGACGGCTTACCGATTCCAGTATCTGCCTTCCTCCAACTTCCTGCTCTTCCATTGAATGCAATATGTTAAGTTCATGTTCAGTAACAGTTTTTATACCAGAGTCAATTGCATCAAAACGGTCAAGAACATCATTGGAAGATTTTGTAATGCTGTCTATTGATGTTTTAATTTTTTTAAGCATTGATGCAGTTGTTTTTGACTGCTCCCCTGATGATTCTGCAAGCTTACGGATTTCGTCTGCAACAACAGCAAACCCTTTACCGGCTTCTCCTGCATGCGCGGCTTCGATTGCGGCGTTCATCGAAAGCAGGTTGGTCTGGCTTGCGATATTATTCATCACTTCATTAATTTCAAGCAATCCTTCGGAATCTTTTGAAATTTCTTGGATTGAAAGAGCCACTTCCTGAAGACCGGATTTACCGTTTTCCGACGCTTCAAGAAGGGTGGTAACATTCTTGTTATTTTCAACAAGCGTTTTAGTAACTGATTGAATGTTAGCTGTCATTTCTTCGATGGCGGTAGAAGAAGTGTTTACGCTGTCGGACTGTTCATCTACAAGTCTGTTAAGTTTTTCTATGCTGATTTTAATTGCTTCTACCGCTTCATTTGCTTCGTGGGCTTCTTTATCCTGAGTTGACTCAAGCAGCCTCATTGCATCAAAGTTAGCGGAAATTTCATCTACTGCATTTGAAGTTCTTAACATATGGCTTGAAAGTTCAAAGCTGGTATTTGTGATCGCATTGACTTTATATTTCATTGCGCCTATCAATTCTCTCATTTTATCTACAGTTGTGTTAAATTCCTGAGCGAGAACGCCGAACTCGTCTTTGGATTGGATGTTGATCTTCCGGGTAAAATCCCCTTTTGAAAGAGAAGCGAATTCCCTTGAAATTTGCGATATTGGTCTAATAAACGCAGAAGAAAGTATGAATGCAAAAACTCCGGCAAGCACTACACTCACAATAAGCGAAATAATCAATGTTATTCTGGAGCGGCTTTCCACTAAAACTGTATATTCATAGGGGAAGTCAACTCCCCAAACTCCTAAAACTTGACCGTTCTTTATTAGAGGAAGAAAAGCCGACTTAACTGTTCCATATTCATCAGTATACGGTTCTGGAGTTATCTGAGGTACTCCGGTATTAAGCGCCGTCATGAAAATTTCCGGAGGTTCTTCCCATTCAACAGGAGCTCCGCCGTATACTTCATCGTAATATAAATGATAATCGCTTGAAAGGGCTATCCATATTTTGCCGTCGATTCTTGTCATAAAATAAACATAAGGCATGTCATATGCGATGGAAATATTATATGCTACACTTACTATATTCCAAAATACATCCGATCTTGCATTAATTTCTTCATAAAGCCTGTCGATACCTTCATAAATAACAGAACTTTGCGAGTCAAGCAGCTTTAGAGCGCTTTGCATGGCCTCTGTATTGGATTGTGTAATATAATTGGAATAATCAATATACATGACAAATCCCACTCCAAGAGAAATAACAACCCCAAGTACTGCAATAAGAAGAGAAAACCTCATTTTTAAATTCATAATTTTTTATCCTCATTTATGAAGAAAATTTTATACAACCGAGGGATGATGTATTTCATTATTTTATTATCACCTTTAACCTTTCAAGCAACTCGGTCTTTTTAGCAGGTTTCTTGATATAATCAACTGCCCCCATGTTTTGCGCTCGTATCCTATCCTGCGGATCATCCGACGATGTGAAAAACGCAATTGGTACATGGTGTAAATCGCCAATTGCTTTTATCCTTTCGTAAGTATCCCATCCGTCCATTCCGGGCATTATTAAATCGAGTAAAATTACGCTTGGAACAAGCCCGCGGTAGAATAGAGTTATAGCTTCCTGACCAGACTTTGCGGTGATAACATCATAATCTTTTTCAAGCATTCCTCTTGACGCTGTAAGATGGGTTTCATCATCATCTACTACAAGAACCTTTTTCAATTCATTTCCAAATGAAACCTTGAATTTTTCTGTTTCTTGTTTTAGGTCGGTAAAGTTCATGTTGTTTTCATTGCTCATTTCATCTACATGTTTAACAGCGGTTTGGATTTCACTCATTGCGCCGCTAACTATCTTGTTCATGCCCTCTATAACCTGATTGCTGATGCCTATAAATTCATGTGTTTTTTTAATGAGTTCCTCGCCTGATACAGCCATTCTTTCCGAACCAGTTTTAACGGAAACAGTAATATTTTTAAGGCTTCCTATGGATTCCAGAATTTGTCTTCCACCAATTTCCTGTTCTTCCATAGATGCGCGTATATTTTGTTCATGTTCAGATACTGTTTTAACTCCGGTATCTATCGCTTCAAAACGCGCAAGTACGTCATTTGAAGATTTTGTAATACTGTCTATTGACGCTTTAATCTTTTTAAGCATTGATGCAGTTGTCTTAGACTGCGCTCCTGATGATTCTGCAAGTTTTCGAATTTCATCGGCGACTACTGCAAAGCCCTTCCCGGCTTCTCCTGCATGAGCCGCTTCGATAGCAGCATTCATCGAAAGCAAATTCGTCTGGCTTGCAATATTGTTCATTACAGCGTTAATTTCCAGAAGCCCTTCAGAGTCATGTGCGATTTCCTGTATGGATCTTGCTACAGTCTGCAGCCCCGTTTTACCATGCTCCGAAGCATCGGCGAGATCGACAACATTTTTGGAATTTGCAACAAGCGTCCGTGTAACAGATTGTATGTTAGCCGTCATTTCTTCAATTGCGGAAGACGATGTGCTTACGCTTTCGGACTGCTCTTCAATTAGTTTATGAAGGTTCTCTATACTGGAGCTGATTGTATCTACAGCTTTATTCGCTTCAAGCGCTTCGGTTTCAAGCTTTGACTCAAGCCCTTTCATAGACTGGAAATTTTCAGAAATAGAATCTACCGCTTTTGATGTTTTTTCCATATTGCTTGTAAGTTCAAAGCTGGTGTTTGTAAGCGCATTTACCTTTTGTTTAATTGTCGTTATAAGGTCTCTGATTTTACCAATAGTCGAGTTAATATTCTCTGCAAGATGGCCTATTTCGTCTTTTGAATTTATGGTAACGGCAGGAGTTAAATCGCCGCTTCCAATGACATTTAGCGTTTTGTCTATTTTAAATATGGGCGATGCGATATTTTTTCCGACAAATATAGAGATAGCTGTTCCAACAATAAAACATATAATACCAATCAGGATTATTATTCTGACAGTTTCGTTAATTTCACTTTCAAAATCTCTGCTTTCAATTGCTACAAAGAGTTTCCAGCCATTGTGCCCCGGTATTTCTCTATAAGCGCATATCCTTGTTTCTCCATTGTATACATATGTTTCCGTCCCCGAAGTCTGTGCAATTGCGCGGCTAAAAGAGTCCGCCATTGATTGCAGGGAAGGATTACCAGAAGCTTCGACAATTGGATTAAACATAGAGTTAACCAGCGATTGATCGGGATGCGCTATGATAACCCCTTGGTTATTTATCATAAAGGCATAACCGCTTTGCTTTAACGGTATAATTGTACTTACCATTTGATCAAGTGTTGTAGATGCATCTTTTTGAGCTATGATTACGCCTATAACAGGCGCTCCCGGATCATTGCTTAGATGAATTGGGGCTCCCATCATTATTGAAGGTGTATTTGTAACCCTGTTCACAAGTACATCTGACACCATACTCCTTCCTGCATAAGCGGCTTGAACATAATCTCTGTCGCTCATATTTCCAACAGCGCCGCTTGATACGCTGTACGTATCACCATCCAGAAGAACAAGAGCAAGGTCGTCTACGTTTATACGGTACATATCTGTTAAAAGACTTGCCCAGACAACGCCTTCCCAGTCCAATGTTCTGTTTCTATCTTTGTTAGCAATTTCCCAAAGCTGATCCAATTGAGCATCTAGCTTTGTTCCGATTAATTCAGCGTTAGTTTTGACTTCAACGATAAGCTCATTATAAGCAGAAGTCTCCATTTTATCCGAAACGATAATTTGAACAGCAATAGTACTGCTTGCAGATGCAAGCAATACGACCAGTCCGATAAGAAAAGGAATCTTAACACTCAGCTTCATCTTAACTCTCCTTTTGCTAAGTTAATTATAAATGATATAAAAAAAAATTTCCACTAATTTGTTACTTTTTATAAGAACAATAGACCCGTGGAATTTCAAAAAAAAGGAGAAAATTGAACAGAAAAAGCTGAAAAAACAGTGAATTTCTTGTTTTTTACAGTAATGAGCTTGGTCTTTCAATCATTTTTTCTTTTAGTTCAGCAAGCGATACGGCAGCTGATTTAAAGTCAAAATTCTCCATCTGTATTATAAGACGCTGTGCTCCGGGTACAGCGCGAAGATCGCCAAGAAGGTTCATGCATTCGGTGTCGTCGTTTTCCAGCATCGGTTCAAGTTTTGAAAATAATTCAAGCATCCTCTCCCTATCCAATTCTATGGGTTTTTCCGGTAATCCGGCTTCGTCAATAAGCGGCTTTAATTCATCAAGGACTGTCAATAATTCTGTTTTAAGTATATTCATTTTATTTTCAAGTACAGAGGCAAGCCCGTCTTTAAGCAATGCTTCTACTTCTGCGGCGGCGATTTTTAATGCAGTTTTTCCAATAAGCCCGGCATTTCCTTTTAAACTGTGCGCAAGCCTGTGTGCAAGCTTTGTATTTCCGGCAGCGGCAGCTTCCATAATCTGAAGATGTATCGTCTGGTTTTCTCTAAAGAAATTTATACGCAGCTTCTTTTGCAGTTCTTTATTCTCTTCGTACTCGTCTACAGGGCTGGTTAAAGTTTCGCTTTTTACAGGTTTTATATACTTTAATAATATCTGCCACAACTCCTGCGATGTAAAAGGTTTTCCAAGACAGTCGGGCATTCCATTTTTCTTGTATTTTTCAAGTTCGCTTACCATTACATTTGCGGTTACGGCTATCACAGGAGTTCCGGTGTTTAAAGCCATTATCTTTTCTGAAGCTTCCATTCCGTCCATTACAGGCATGAACATATCCATAAAAATTAAATCAAAAGGTTTTTCGTTTTTTTCTTTACGTTCACGGACTGTTTCTACGCCAACACTTCCATTCTCTGCGACTACTGTCTTTAACCCGACACGTTCAAGGTGCGCACAGATTACCTGCTGGTTTAAGTAATTGTCGTCGCATACAAGGATTAAGCCGTCAAAGTACGGTCTTTCAAGCATTTCGAATTTAACCTTGTCATTCGTGTTTTCAGGAGCGTCCACTGTATCAAATGTAATTTCAAAACTAAAAGTACTGCCTTCGCCGGGAGAGCTTTCTGCATGAAGTTCTCCTCCCATTAATTCGACAATGTTTTTAGCTATTGCAAGCCCAAGCCCTGTACCTCCATAATCGCGCGTTGTACTTGAGTCCGCTTGAATAAACATATCAAAAACTTTTTCTATTTGTTCACTGGTCATTCCTATCCCGGTATCTTTAACTTCAAAATGAATCGTCGTGCTTTTATCATCTGTATTTTTTATTGATGAATAAAATTTAATAGTTCCATCACTGGTAAACTTTACTGCATTGGATAATAAATTCATGAGCACCTGATAAAGACGCACCTGATCGCCAATAAGTTTTTTACCAATCGACGGTTCTGCATAGACGCTAAGGTCAAGTCCTTTTTCTTTTATCATTGGAAGAATTACAGACTGACAGCGGGAAAAAACATCGCGCAGATTAAAAGGCGCTCGTTCAAGTTCTACCTTTCCCGCTTCAATTTTTGAAATATCAAGAATGTCGTTAATGATGCGTAAAAGCCATCTTGTACTGTCCGAAATTTTATCAAGGTAATCTCTCATTTGAGGTACAGATTCGCTGTCCGATGCAAGTTCTGCAAATCCCATTATACTGTTCATCGGCGTTCTGATTTCGTGGCTCATTGTCGCAAGGAATTCTGATTTTGCGCGGTTTGCAAGTTCTGCGGCTTCAATGCGCTCATGTTCCTGAACCGCGTATTCGGAGCGTTCCTTCATTTTAATTATTACACGTTCCAAAATTTCAAATTCATCGCCGGAGCTGATTACGGGTTCTTTCTGCGAATAAAACTCAGGCTTTACATCGCCCGGCTGGTATGAGACAAGATCATTTACAAGTATTCTTACAGGAGAAATGACAAGTTTTCGGATTGCAAAAAGAGAGACAGCAATTAAAATAAAAATTATTATTAAATTAATAATGCTTAAAATTAAAAATACAAAATTACGCTCGCTTAATATCTGATCTATCGAAATAGCGACATTCGCATGTGCGGCTATACTTCCATCTGCACGAAAAATTGGCTCTACCGCTATAAGCAGCCTGCCCCAGCCTGTATCAACTATAAAAGGGGCAACATGTTCTCCTCTGTCGAATGCAAGTAAAATATCATCATACTGCTCGCCTTCAAGGACAATAACATAACCAAGATCCACTACTCCGTCATCATCTGCATCAAATACAATAATTTCATCTCTTCCTATTACTCTGGAAATATAAATATATGTAACATCGATTTCGCGCTGGTGAATTTTCAAAATCTCCAAAACACGTTCATATTCCTCATCTTTCTCCATTGTTGAAAGGTAACGGTCAACCGCTTCGCCGCTGATTATTGAAGCTGTAACTTTTGAAAGCGATGCTGCTTTACTTGTAAATTCTCTGTCGATTATGTCTTGATAGATCATTGTTAAAAAAACCATCATTACAATTCCCAAAAACAATGATAATGTTATAAGAATTGCCGTTAATCGGAAGCCTAATGATTTTCTCCATGATACATAAAACTTCCCTTTATGTTTCAAATTCATTATGATTCTCCCAGTTTTTCTTTTAACCTGATAAGCGTTTGTAAAGCGGCGCTAAAATCAAAATTTTCTATCTGCTTCATAAGTTCTTCCGCTCCGGGAACTGTATGAAGCTCTTCTAGCATATTTATACATGCAGTGTTATCCTGTTCCAGTAGAGGCTGCAGTTTGGCAAATAATGCAAATGCTTTTTCTTTATCCAGCACCTTTGGTTTTTCTTTTGTTTCGGTTTCTTCCACCAACGGTTTTAAATCTTCGAATACCGAAATTAATTCAGCATTAAGAATGAGCATTTTATGTTCCAATACCGATGCAAGCCCGTCTTTTAGAAGGGCTTCAACTTCGGCGGCGGCGCTTCTTAAAGCTGTTTTACCAATCAACCCTGCATTCCCCTTTAAACTGTGTACAAGCCTGTGTGCAAGTTTTGTATCTCCAGAAGCAATTACTTCGGCTATCTGATTGTATATATTTTGATTTTCCTTAAAGAAATTGATGCGAAGCTTCTTTTGCAGTTCCTTATTTTCTTCATTTTCATCTATCGGGCTGCTTAACTGCTCGCTCTTTACAGGTTTTATATACTTTAATAATACATGCCATAATTCCTGAGAAGTAAAAGGCTTTCCAAGGCAGTCGGGCATACCGTTTTTTTTGTATTTTTCAAGTTCACTTAACATTACGTTAGCTGTCATGGCAACTATCGGCGTTCCTGTATTCATTGCTAATATTTTACCAGAGGCTTCCATTCCGTCCATGACAGGCATAAACATATCCATAAAAATTAAATCAAAGGGTTTTTCATTTTTTTCTTTTCGGCTCCGGACAATCTCTACGCCAATTTTTCCGTTCTCTGCAATTACCGCCTTAAGCCCGACACGGTCAAGGTGCGCACATATTACCTGTTGGTTTAAAGTATTGTCGTCGCATACAAGCACAGTGCCTTCGAAATACGGCCTTGTTAGTATTTCAATCTTAGGTTTGTTAGGTGAATTATCCGCAGATTCTACAGTATCAAAGGTTATTTCAAAACTAAAAGTACTGCCTTCACCTGGTGAGCTTTCTGCCAATAATCTTCCGCCCATAAGTTCTACAATATTCTTTGCAATTGCAAGTCCAAGCCCTGTACCTCCGTAATTCCGGGTTGTACTTGAATCTGCCTGAATGAACATACCGAACACTTTCTCTATCTGATCGCCGGTCATTCCAATTCCTGTGTCTTTTACTTCAAAATAAACCGTTGTTTTATCATCATCTGTATCTTTTATTGACGATGAAAATTTTATTACCCCCATACTTGTAAATTTTACGGCATTGGATAACAAGTTCATTAACACCTGATAAAGGCGCACATGGTCGCCGACAAGTTTCTTTCCTGAAGAAGATTCCAAATAGATGCTAAGGTCAAGACCTTTTTCTTTAATACTTGGAAGAATAACAGACTGGCAGCGGGAAAAAACATCGTCTAACGAGAACTGCGTATAATCGAGCTCCATTTTACCTGCTTCAATTTTAGAAATATCAAGGATATCGTTAATTATACGAAGAAGCCATTTAGTGCTGTCGGAAATTTTATCAAGACATTCTTTCATTTGAGGAACAGAATCGCTGTCCAATGCAAGTTCTGCAAAACCCATTATGCTGTTCATCGGCGTTCTTATTTCGTGGCTCATGGTTGCAAGGAATTCTGTTTTCGCACGATTTGCCATTTCGGCGGTTAATTGATCTGCACGAATCCTTCGTTTAATCCTGTCGTTCATGTAAATAATGACGAGCAGGAAAATAATCATAGCAAGGGTAATGACAGCGCCAATCAGCCAAGGGGGCTGAGTCTTTAACACTATAGATTGATAATCATATGTCTGTGTCATCCATTGATTAACAATTTTATCTGTATCAATAAAAGGAAGCGCCTTATCCAGAATAGAGCAAAGAACTGCATGGTCTCTGTTTAGACCAAAGTTATATCCAATATTATCTCTAAATACATAATTTGCTTTATAACTGGAATATTCATAGTAATTGGTCATGCAGGAAAGAGTAACTGAACTTGCCATTACAAGATCAATCTCGCCGCGTTCTATAGCTTCAAAAGCGGCGTCGGCAGAATCATACTCCATTACATTTTCAGCATTAGGAAACCAGCTTTTAAATACAATCGCATAAGAAGTGTCCTTTATAAGCCCTATCCTTGAAAAAAGAATTTCACCGGGGCTTATATTTGGAAAATCCCGCTTGGATAAAAGCGCATGATTACTCAAAAGATAAGGTTCTCTTGGCGAAATAAAAGAATCCCTTCGATTTTCAGTATAGACTAGAGGAGCTACAATATGCGCTTTTCCGTCATGGAGCATTTCTTCAAGAGCCTGCCATTCAGTGTTCTGATCGTTTATAACTTCAAAAGTAAGACCTGTAAGTTTTCTTACCTCCTCTAATACATCAAAGGCGGCTCCATCCCATACTCCCCTGTGTCTGTCATAATAACTAACCGGATAATACCAGTAAGAAGCTGCCAATGGTACAACAGGATTATTCCTTATATATTCTTTTTCTTCTTCGGTTAATCTTCCAAGAAGTTTATTTTTTCTATATTCATCATACCCAAGGTTATACAAAAGATTGAAGTAGCTGTTTCCTCCGCTTTTTAACGCTTTATTTACAACAGAGATAATCGGCTCAAGATCTCTTCTTGTTGTTACCATAGAAACAGGGCTGTATATCAGAGGAAAAAAGTTATCAATCTCAAGTGCATCGTTTACGTCAAAGTGAATTTCTGCAGGACTTACTACAATAAAAGCGTCAATTTCTCCGTCAACTAACATCTGAGTAACTGGATTATTATTATCAACAAATATCATTTCATAAGAACCGGGGTCTACTACAGAAGCAACATCGCTAATTGAGACAGTATCACGTACAAACGCATAACGCAGCGGACGCTGTAATGCAATTGTTTCCAAAGGCGGGCTTCCCTTCAGCCTTACGGTGATGATTGTCCTAAGTGCAATAGGGTCTGTTGCTAAATAGATATGCTGCCGATCCGGTGTTAACCTTATATCGCCGGTAAAATCAAGCGTGCCGCTAAGTATTCCTTCAAACAAGGGCAGTACATTTAAATGTTCAAGCTCAAAACGAATCCCGAATAACCTGGAAAGCCATTCGCAAAAAAGAGCGGAAAATCCGCTTATCTGTCCATTTTCGTCTAAAAACGCTTCGGTAGTTGGATTCATTCCATATGAAAATACCCGGTTTTCATTTTGAAAAGCTTCGATTGCTCTAATCTCTTCTTCCGTAACTCCCGGAATATCCCGAAAACTGATACTCTCAAACGACAAACCTAAATCTCCGCTGGATTGATTCCTGCATCCAGAAAAACAAAACAAGACAAGTGCACAAATAAGCAATACACTGATGACAAATTTTTTCAAGTTAACCCTCCAAATTTTTCCATAACCCGGCAAGTGTTTTTGCAGCTGACTTGAAATCAAAATTTTCCATCTGTTTCACAAGATCCTCCGCTCCTAAAACTGCACGCAGTTCATTAATCAGGTTAACGCTGTCGGTGTCGTCATTTTCCAGCATTGGCTGCAGTTTTGCAAATAACGCGAGCGTCTGCTCCCTGTCCAATACTTTAATTTTTTCCTGCGATTCTGTTTCGTCAGGCGGCTTCAATTCATTAAATACCGAAATTAATTCGTCTTTAAGAATTTTCATTTTATTTTCCCAGACTGAAGCAAGTCCGTCTTTTAGCAACATTTCCACTTCTGCCGCTGCATTCTTTAATTCTGTTTTACCTATCAGTCCTGCATTCCCTTTTAAACTGTGTGTAAGCCTGTGCGCAAGTTTTGTATCCCCCGCAAGAGCCGCTTCCATTATTTGAGCGTGTACTGTCTGGTTATCTTTGTAGAAATTGCTTTTTAGTATCTTTTGCAGTTCTGCATCATCTTCCCGTTCATTTCCCGGATCGCTAAGAGACTCGCTTCTTACAGGTTTTAGGTACTTCATTAAAATTTGCCATAATTCCTGCGATGTAAACGGCTTTCCAAGACAATCTGGCATTCCATGTCTCTTGTATTTTTCCAGTTCGCTTACCATTACATTCGCCGTTACGGCAACTATCGGTGTTCCTGTATTTAAAGCAATTATTTTTTCCGCCGCTTCCATTCCGTCCATTACAGGCATAAACATATCCATAAAAATCATATCAAAAGGTTTTTCGTTATTTTCAATACGTTCACGAACCGCCTCAACGCCGATCTTGCCGTTTTCAGCTATTTTTGTTTTCAGCCCGACGCGTTCAAGGTGGGCGCAGATCACCTGCTGGTTCAGAGAATTATCATCGCAGACAAGCACAAGACCTTCAAAATATGGTCTTCCAAGAATTTCGTTATTTACCTTTTCATACCCGCTTTCAGTCAAATCTTCAGTCGGAAATTCGCTAGCATCTGTTGTTTTAAAATTAATTTCAAAACTGAATGTACTTCCAACTCCCGGCGTACTTTCTACTAAAAGCTTTCCCCCCATTAGCTCTACAATATTATTTGCTATTGCAAGTCCAAGCCCCGTACCTCCGTAATCGCGCGTTGTGCTGGAATCTGCCTGAATAAACATATCGAACACTTTTTCTATCTGTTCGGTTGTCATTCCTATTCCAGTATCTCTTACTTCAAAATATACTGTTGTGTGGTCGTCTTCGATATTTCTTATCGAAGATAAAAATTTAACTGTTCCCGCCTGCGTAAATTTTACTGCATTTGACAATAAATTCATAAGCACCTGATAAAGACGCACAGGATCGCCCATAAGCTTTTTCCCAATGGAAGGTTCTGCATAGATACTCAGCTCAAGCCCCTTTTCTTTAATGATTGGAAGAATGACAGACTGGCAGCGGGTAAAAACATCCTGAAGATCAAAAGGAATATAATCCAATTCCATTTTCCCCGCTTCAATTTTAGAAATATCCAAAATGTCGTTGATAATATGCAGAAGCCACTTAGTGCTGTCTGTAATTTTTACCATATATTCTTTCATCTGAGGCACTGATTCGCTGTCCGATGCAAGTTCAGCAAAACCCATGATGCTGTTCATAGGCGTTCTTATCTCATGGCTCATTGTTGCAAGGAATTCGGATTTTGCGCGGTTTGCCATTTCAGCGGCAGCCTGCTCCGCAATAATTCTTCTTCTGATCCTGTTATTCAAATATAAAACAGCAAGAAGAACAATTATAACTGCGAGTGCAATGACAGCGCCTATCAGCCACGGACGCTGCGCTTCTATCAATTTATAACGATAGTCAAACGATCTGCTATACCAGTCATCCTGTATTGCTTTAATATCAATAAGACTAAGAGCTTTATCAATGATTGAGCGAAGAATATCATGATGTATATATAAACCGATTGTAGATTCCTGAACAGTATCATCAAAAATAATATTTGCCTTATATCCTGTAAGCTCAAGATAGTTTGTCATATAAAACAGATTTGCTGTACTCGACATAACAAGATCCGTTCCGTCTCTTCTCATTGAAAGTAATGCTTCTCTTGTATCATTGTATTCAATTATATTATGGTGATCAGGAAACCATCTTAAAAACGCTTCTGTTTGTGCAGTATTTCTTACTATTCCAACAGTTAAACTTTTAACTTCATGGAGTTTATAGTTGCGCCGCTCTGATAAAGAAACAAGAGTTAAATATTCGGTTGCAAGCGTAGTTTCCAGATATAAAAACCTGCCTCTCCGCGCTTCTGTACGGATAAGTTCTGTTACAAACGCCGCGCTCCCTGTTTCTACCATTTCAAGTAATTCAGGCCATGCAACAAACTCATCGCCGTGTGCTAATGTAAAATTAATGCCTGATAATTCTTCTACTTCACGAAGAAGATCAAAGGCAATCCCCTGCCATTGTTTTTCATTTTCGTTATAAAAACTCATAGGATAATTATTGTATTGAGTAACATAGTGAATAACAGGATTATTGCGTACATATTCCCGCTCTTCTTCGGTGAGCATAATTGAAAGAGTATGCTGCATATACTCGCTGTTTCCACGATTATACAGTTCTACCAGATAATTGTTCCCGCCGTTTTGAATAATTTTTTGCACAAGATTAATAATAACTTCCAATTCCGGGTTTTGCGTTGTAAGAGAAACGGGGCTGAAAACCGGAGGGAAATAATTCTTCCCAACTACATCGCCGTAAATATCAAACGCAGCAATCATGATATCTTCTGTAATAAAAACGTCGATTTCTCCGCTTTTTAACATTCCATAAGCTTCTTCAAAATCCCGGACAAATGAAAATTCGTACCATACATTACCATTAAAAGTAGATAATACATCATCCACAGTTGTGCTATTGTAAAAAAAAGCGTAGCGAACCGGACGTTCTTCCGATGACGCAGATGCAATTTCAGCTAACGGAATGCTGTCCTTTAATGTAAAGAAGTCTACAATACGTTCGGCGATTGGGTCTGTCATGAAATATGTTCTTCTTCGTTCATCGTTGGCGGTAAGGTCGCCAGTAAAATCAATTTCACCGCTGCTTAGTCCTTCAAGCAGAGAATCCCATGTGTGAATCTGCGGTATAAAGGGAATTCCAAAAACATTTGTAAGCCATTCGCATAAAAATTTAACATATCCGTGTATATTTCCGTCAAAGGAATAAAAAGCTTCCGTGCTTGGCATCATCGCATAATTAAAAGAAGTTTTGTTACGCCCAAGCATTTCAACTGTCGCTATTTCCCTTGCTGTAGCGCCCGGAATATCTCTAAATGTAAGAGTTTCAAACGGCAAGCTTCCATTTGATGATGTCTGTTTTTCAAATAATATTTCACATCCTAAAAAGGAAAGTAAAACGAGTAAAGATATTAACATTACATTGAAAATCTGAAATCTTCTTTTGCCCTTAATTTTTTGCATATCAACTCTCCATATTCTTCTTTAACTCAGCAAGAGTCTTTACAGCGGATTTAAAATCAAAATTATCCATTTGTTTTACAAGTTCTTCCGTGCCCGAAATTGTACGCAGTTCATCGATCATGTTAACACAATCGGTATTATCGTTTTCAAGCAGGGCTTGAAGTTTTTCAAATAACGCAAGCGCATCTTCCTTGTTCATTGTCCTAGATTCTTTATTTATTATTTTTTCGCCTTCCAACTGCGCAGAAAAAAGCGGCTCTAGTTCATTAAGCACTGCTAATAATTCATGTTTTAGAACATTGATTTTGTTTTCAAGTACAGAGGCAAATCCTTCTTTTAGCAAAGCTTCTACTTCTGCGGCTGCGTTCTTTAGAGCGGTTTTACCAATCAAGCCGGCGTTTCCTTTTAAACTGTGCGCAAGCCGGTGCGCAAGTTTTGTATCTCCCGCTTCAATCGCTTCGATTATCTTAAGGTGTATGTTGTGGTTTTCTTTAAAGAAATTAATGCGAAGCTTCATTTGAAGATCTCTATTTTCTTCGTGTTCATCAATAGGACCGCTTAAAGATTCCCTTCTGACAGGCGTTATGTATTTTAATAATATCTGCCAC
>Ga0099364_10006381_pt1 | contig 17179 bp, 17 predicted proteins | sample TergutTh196P3_FD_73070 | JGI IMG/M metagenome (GOLD analysis project Ga0099364, IMG submission 73070) | Microcerotermes parvus P3 segment gut microbial communities from Pointe-Noire, Republic of the Congo - Th196 P3 | ecosystem: Host-associated > Arthropoda: Insects > Digestive system > Gut ... | reverse complement strand
TGCTTACTCTTATCGCATTATTATCGCGCAGATAACGGCGTATCTCGCCTATTATCATCGGAATGAACGTCCATAGTTGAAAATAATAATTTATTTTAGTTTATCGTGCGAAACCGGCAAATTTATAAAATACTTCAACGCGTTCATCTGTTATAATAATTTTGTCTATGCAACTGTTTACGATATTTTTCTGTTCCTGCCTAGTCATATATTCCCATGATTCTTTCAGCGTCATCAATATCTTTTTTACGTTTTCTATTTTATTTCCTAAAACATTACGTTCCTGCTCGCGTATAATCTGCTTTTGTATATCCGCGAGCTGCTTCCTGAAATCCTCTAGCGTTTCAAGTAAAATTTCGTCGCTGCTCTCAGAATATAAATTATATAAACGCTTTATCTTCTTGGAAATTTCGTCGTATTGCCTATGCAGCAACTCAGCAACGCTTTGAGTCGCTGCTTTACTATCGTTCCCCACTGCTTTCTGCCTTAACGAAAAAGAAAATAAATCGTCTAATATTGCGCTCTCTATATCCGAAGCCCATTGCTTCGCGTTATTACAGCCCGGGTCTTTGATTAAATGGGTTTTATTTTTATCCTGCGAATAGCACACGATTTTACAATCATGATTGCCCCACTTCTGATACCGCATTTTCGCGGCGCATTTACCGCACTGAATAAGTCCAGTAAATAAATACCGGCTGTCAGTCGAACGGCTAGTTGAGCGTTCCATCATGCAGTCCATAGCTTTCTGATATGTTTCAAGGCTCACTATCGGTTCATGCTTGCCTGTATATTCCTCGCCGTTATAATTAATATATCCGGCGTTGGATTTGCGCATTAAAATTTGTACCGCTAATTTTTCATATTTCAAGCCGACCATCTGTGCGATTTTCGCGCTTGAATAGCCTTCTATATATAAATCATAAATCTTTCTGACTGTTTCGGCATCTTTGTTAGGGATTAATATTCCCTGCTCTTTGTCATAATCATAGCCGAAAGGCACTCGTCCCCCGCCCATCCATAAGCCGGCTTTAACGCGCTCTTTCATGCCCATGCGTGTGCGTTCTCTAATATTCTCGCGTTCAAGCTGCGCGAACGCCGAGAGAATACCCAACATCAAGCGTCCGAGCGGGGTTGACGTATCCATACTTTCATTCAGTGAAATAAAATCAACGCCGTAAGGGTTAAACACATCTTCGATTAAGTACAGAGTATCTTTCTGGCTTCGGGAAAGCCTGTCAAGTTTATAAACCAAAACCGTACTAATCAGCCCGTTTTTTACGTCGCTGATTAGTCGCTGAAGTTCCGGTCTTTCAATATTGCTTCCCGTATATCCGCCGTCGATATAATAATCATAATCTTTAAAATTTTTTGAAACGCAATACGCGGTCAGCATTTCTTTTTGGGCGTCAATGGAATACCCTTCCTCACGCTGCGCATCGGTTGAAACGCGGATATAAATTGCTGTTTTCTTTTTTTTCATGCAGATGGTCCCTTCAATATTGCCGTATAGATATATTATAACATATCCGGGAGAAAATTTCAACTGCTTTTTTCAACCAATGTATCTTGTTGAAATTCGTTTTCTTTTTTCAGCCGGTCATTTACGGCTTTTATCATTTTTAATATAACCTCGTTTTCTATTTCGATTTTAGTCATATCTGTTTCTTCAATTTTTTTTCCGTTAATATAACGAATAATTTTTAACATAGCAAATTCCCCCATAACATAATTATTGACAAGCATATTATTTTTATACGCGTATCAAACGAGAATATATAACGAGGTGCATTATGGATTTTTTTGAAATTGCAGAAAAAAGCTATTCGCATAAAGAAAAATTTTTATCCGACGCAGTGCCGCTTGAAAATCTTGAGCTTACCGCGCGGGTTTCATACGGCAAATTCGGTGAGCAAAAATAATATAAAATATATGCAGGGGCTTTTTTAAGCCCCTGCATATATTTTATTAAAAAGTGAAAGTTTCCGGGTCCGCGCCTGTTCTTTTATTAATATTTAACTTGAAAATCGCAGCCATATCTTCGCTTGTTATCGTAAAATCGAAAATCTGTGCGTTTTCTGTTATTCTTGCGTTAGCTGACGATTTCGGAATATTTATGAAGCCTCTTTGCAATCCCCATTTTAATATAAGCTGTGCCGTCGTTTTATTATATTTTGCCGCGATTGCCTGTAAATTATCGTCGCGGAGCAGCGCACCGACTCCGAACGGGCTCCACGGCTCGAAAATTATGCCTTTTTTCTGCGTATAATCCGCGAGTTCAACTTGTGTCAGCCACGGGTGGCACTCGCATTGGTTTACTGCGGGGAGCAGGTTTGATACTGCTGATATATCTTCCAGATGGCGTATATTAAAATTGCTTACGCCGACCGCTCTCGCTCTGCCTTCTTTATATATTTTTTCGAGAATTTTCCATGACCCGGCATATTTTTCTTTTACGGGCCAATGTATCAAATATAAATCGACGTAATCGACGCCCAATCGTTCAAGGCTTTCTCCGAACGCTTGGTATTGATTATCCCTGCGCTGTTCTTCGTTCCAAAGTTTAGTAGTAATAAAAATATCCTCGCGTTTTATACCGCTGTCTTTTATTGCTCTGCCAATACTGCGTTCGTTATGATATGCCGCCGCCGTATCTATATGCTTGTAGCCCGCTTCGACAGCAAATTTTACAGCGCTATACGCTTCTTCCCCTTCTTTAAGCTGATATGTGCCAAGACCGAGTACGGGTATTTCAACACCGTTATTTAATTTTATTTTTGACGCTAAATCCATGTTAATATTCTCCTTTTTATTTTATTATTTAATTTTTTACAGGGTGATATAAAAGATATTCTACAAGCCTGTTATACGCCGATACTCTTAAATGGCAATAATTATCGGAAGATAATTCATCGTATAAAAAATTTTCTCCGTTTCTCAATGCCGCGGCATAATCAACGAACGCAAGCCCGTTATGTGCGGCAAATTCTATAAGGGCGTTATTCATTTCTGATATTTTATTATTATTTAATCTTGTCTGTCCTCTCACTACCGGAGTTACAGGCATTATAACAATTTTTTTATCCGGGCTTTTTTGCAATATCCTGTTTATAAGATTTGCGTAATGAGTGAGATAATCGTTAATACTAAGCCAAGTGTCGTTAAGACCAAGGCATATAAAAACGTTTTCTGCGTCTATTTGAGCGATTATATCTTCAGGATAATACTGCACGCCGCCGATACGCGGGTGAACGGAGCTGTCAGAAATCGGTCTTGAGGCGTTAAAAATTCCGTAGCTTTCAACGGCTATTACGTGCAGTCCGTTTAATACGGCTTCGCCGTTAAATACTATATTTTTTCTGAACAAATTAAATCCTACGGTAACAGAATCGCCGAGTAAAATAATATTATTAAAATATTCAAAAGGTTCTGGAATAGTTTCGCTTAACGGAACGATTCCGTATTGCAATTCTAAACTTCTCCCTTTAGGCGGCGGTTCGATTTTGCCTTTGTTGCCGGGTATTTCGATAGCGTTGTCAAACATAAACTGAATAAAATCGGTTCTGGGTGCTTCGATATATTTGACCGGTTCCGGAGAAGTTGTCACAGGCGGAACAGTTGTAACCGGTTGCGTTGTTGGTGGAACTGTTGTTGTAGGCGGTTGGGTTGTTGGCATAATTGTTGTAGGCGGTGCTGTCGTAATTGGGACAGTAATGACAGGAACCGTATCTTCGACAGTTATTTCTTCCGTAAAAACTTCGTGCGTTTGAAGCTCTGTCTGCATTTCAATTTCAGTCGGAAGATTTTCAATAATATTTACGATTTCTTCTGTTGGACTTGAATTTGCGTTTAAATTTATTTCATGAGCGACAGCATGATTGTTGTCATCTGTGCATGAATATAAAACGCCGAAAAGAATAGCGAATGACGCAATTAAATTTATAGTTAAAATAATTTTTCTGTTTTTTATCATTTTTCCCTTTATATCATAAGCAGGGCGATTGCTAACCGCCCTGCAATTTTTAATTTTCGCGCTAAATTATAATTGCCTTGAAATTATTTCGGGATTTAAGCTGTAGCCTATTGCCGTTTCTTTTGATATTACGCCTTTCTTGTATAAATTTATCAGGCTTGAGTCCATTGTCTGCATTCCTGCTTCGCCGGACGTGTGTATCGTAGAATTAATCTGGTGCAGTTTATTCTCGCGTATTAAATTTGCGACAGCCGTCGTATTTAGCATGACTTCAAACGCCGCGGCTAATCCTTGATTTACCGTCGGCACTATCTGCTGCGATATAACGGCTTGAAGCGTCATTGCCAGCTGCACGCGTATCTGCTGCTGCTGCGACGACGGGAAAAAATCTATAATTCTGTCAATCGTATTAGCCGCGCTTATCGTATGCAGCGTTGAAAGCAGCAAATGCCCGGTTTCCGCCGCGCTTAAAGCTATGCTGACGGTTTCATAGTCGCGCATTTCGCCGACTAATATAACGTTGGGAGCCTGCCGCATTGCGGCGCGCAGAGCTTTTAAATAATTGTCTGTATCGGATGGTATCTCGCGCTGGCTCACGATACTTTTTTTATGGCTGTGCAAAAATTCTATCGGGTCCTCAAGCGTCATTATGTGACCGGTTTTATTAGTGTTTATCGCGTCTACAATACAGGCAAGCGTCGTCGACTTGCCTGAACCGGTGGAGCCTGTCACAAGTACCAGACCTTTTTTCAGTTTATATAATTCTGTGACGACTTTGGGAATGCCCAGAGCTTCAGGGTCGGGCAGACCATACGGAATCAAGCGTAAAACCGCGGCAAACGAACTTCTCTGCTTGTAAGTATTCACCCTGAAACGTCCGATTCCGCCTATTGTAAACGAAAAATCCGCGTCGCCTGATTCTAAAAAATCATTAAAATGCTCGTTCTTTGCCGTAATAAAAATATCTTCGACGACTTTCGCCGTAACGTCCGGCATTAATCTGTCCTCCGTGATATTTACTATTTCGCCTTTCACTTTTAAAGATAAAGGAAGCCCCGCGATTACAAATATGTCGGACGCGTTCTTATCTTTCGCCATTTTTAAAATATCAACAATATTTATATCCATAATATATATTTTTATCTCCTGTATTATTATATTTTTTAATCAAACCAAAAATCAAAACTGCCGTCGTCGTCCCAAACCCAAACATCCTGCCCCTGATTAGCATAATCAAAGTCCGCCGTTAAAATTATATGCCATTTTAATATTTTATAATCAAGCCGCTGATGCCCGTTATAATATATCTCTATTTCGGAATACAGAGCCTGAACTTCGTTCATCTGCGTTTGATAGGCTACAAGCGCAAGCGGAGTGAAAGGCTCTAACAGACTGACAGAAATTATTTCAACGCCGGGTATTTCTATAGCTTGTATAGATTGCTCAAGAAGCCACGGTCCGTCGCCGCTAATCCCGTCATGTGCAAGACATTGCGTCCAAACCGCCGCGAGCATACGCTCTGCCAGCGTATCCGCCTCGTAATACTGCTGTACGCCGAGCAGCGTCCTGTCGGACAATCTTTTATCTGCAAATGCCGTCGTGAACGAAAGCAAGCTAAAAATAGTAAGGCACAGCACGACAAATATTATTATAATAATCGCGCCCCCCGCGTTTATCGTCGCGGAACCCGTTTTCTTATTTTTAAAAAGATTATTGCGTTTATATTCTATGTGAATCTGCTTGCCTCCGGAAGATTCCGGGGCGTATGGGTCGTCATAAGGATTATACATACTCTCGCCTCCTTTCATTTATTACCGGCTATAAATTTAGCCACGCTTATTGTCGCAAGCAGCGGCTTATAATCAGGGTCTTCCCTTACGAGCTTATCATTGATGAACGGATAAGGCTCTATCTTGTATAAACTTATCGTATTTTTATAGAAAGAAGAAACCGCGCCTAAATTGTCGCTTCCACCGTAAATCTGAATAAAATAGACAGCTTTGTTAAAATCGCGCGTCCGTTCCCAGTTTCTATCATAATATATTTGCATATTTTGTTCTAAACTGTCTAAAAACTCGCCTATTTCTTCATCGCTCCGGCAGGATTTAATAGTTTCCGCGACGTACTGGACTTTTAAAATAGCGTCCGCCGTGTCGGAAGTCCTTATGCCGAGAAATTTCGCTAGCATAAATATCTGCAAAGTCCAAATCACGGCTATCGCGAATATGCCCGTAGATATTAATATTTCTATTATCGGAAGCAAAGATTTTCTTTCATTGTTCATGGCTAACCTCTTTTTATCTTTAAAAATAACTATTTAAATTTTATCCGCCCGCACGCAGAGTAATCCGTGAAGTCCGCGTTATGCCGTCCTTTCCGGTCAGTATTATTTCCGCGTATCTGTCCGACAAGTTAAATTCGAACCCTTGCGAGTTTATTATATGTTCGCCGTCCGCCAGAGCAAAATCTATCGTTCTGCCGTTTTCGACTTCCAAAAAAATCTCGCGTATGCAGCTGTTATCTTCATCATAATATATATAAGTCACAAAATCAAATATATCCCAAAAAGTTTCTTTTATCGCAATCATGTCTATTCCGTTGACTTCTTCTATGCTTATATTGCCGCGGTCATTCTGCCGGATTTTCGTCGTCAGGTACGATAATGTCACGCGTTTTTCATAATTATGGTCCATGTTTTCTGAAATGCTCTCGTAAACCGTACTCCCCGCCAATATAACTGACACAGAAACGAAAGACAGCAGCAGAAAAAGCGTAAGCACAAACAGAACCGGCATAAGCGCGAAAATGCTGACGTTTGATTTACTCATCATTTTATATCACCTTACTATACTATCAATTATTTTTCGACCTATTTTTATTGTTTAATCTTCCGCGCCCAGCCTTTTTACTATTATAACCGGAATATAATTCGGCGTTTCCGCCTGATAATAAATCGTGAATTTTGTTTTATCAATAATCACGCCGTAGTTTTCCGCCAAATAATCCAGTCCTATAGGATAAAATCCTTCTATTGCATAGCATTGCACGGCAGCCCGTCTAATCGCCCGCTCTAAAGTTGACGCAGCCGACGAATCAGCTTTTTCCGAAGCTCCGTTTACAGCCGTTATAAAAAGCATTATAACGGCAAGCAATATAACAGCCGTGAAAACCACGCCTTTTATATTTTTTATAAATATTTTCATCCTGTTAAACAGAGAATTTCCTTCGAGCATATATATTCTCCTGTAATTAATATAATTAAAAAATTACGCGATGCTTGACATAACTTGAACAAGGGGTATCATGACTGATATTAAAATAATGCCGATTATTATAGATAATATGCCGACAAGCAAAGGCTCGACGATTGATGTCGCGTTATTAATCGACGTGTCCGCGTCCGTGTCGCAAATATCTGATATTTTTTTCATAACCGAGTCCACGCTTCCGGTTTTCTGCCCGATTTCGATAAATTTTATATACATTCCGGAGAATACGTCGGTTTTTACAACAGCTTTCGAGAAAGATTCGCCCGCGTCTATTTCCTGCAGGCAAACTTCGAATTTATTACGCAGAGCCGCGTTGTCAATAAGATTTACAGCCATACGCATAGCCTCGCCGAAATTCATACCGCTGGAAAGCGTCATCGCCATCGCGTTTGCAAAGCGCGACGCGGATATTTTTTTATTTATGTTTCGGGTGAGCGGAAATGCGGCGGTAAACGCCGCGCCGATGTTTTTCCTCGCATTAGTCTTTAAAAGCAGCGCGATAACAATAAACAGGACTGAAAACGCGAGAATTATATACATAGTATATTCTCCCGCGGCAAGGCTTCCGGCAAACGCCGCCACGGCTTCTTCTCCGGAAGTCAAAGAGCCGCCCATGCTTTCGAGCATACTTTTAAATATTGGGAACACCCGGCTGACAAGCAGCACTATTACGACGGACATTATTATAAATAAAAATACGGGATACATCAGCGAGTTTCTTATTTTAGTCTTTAAATATTGTTCCTTCTCGTAATATTCGCCGAGAGATTCGAGTACGTTATCCAGTTTTCCCGTGCTTTCTCCGATTTCGACCATGTTTGTTACATAGTCCGGAAAAACGCCCGCCTGCTTCATGGCGGAAGCCAAAGGCGCGCCGGTTTCCACCATATCCGCCATAGAATCGACAGCTTTACCTAAAACTCCCCTGATTTTCTGTTTCGATTCGATTAATTTATTATCTCTGTCGCCTAAAGCTGCAAGCCCCTCGTGCAGAGGAATCCCGGCTTTCAATATGAGGGACAACTGTAAACAAAATATAGATAAATCGCTTGGGGACAGAGCCCGCAGCATTTTCTTTTTTTCGTTCCCCGTGATTTCCGTCATATGCACTCCTCCTAACATTATATTTTACAGTAATTTAATTTAAAATATTATAACACAAAAAAAAAGGCTTGTCAATTTAATTTTCGCAATCAAATATAAAAATTTTAAGAAAAACCGTTGTTTGCAATTTCATGAGCCGAACGCTTTTTGACCGATTCATGAACACGGCGCATGATTTTTCATTTAATATTTAAAATATTTATCTTTAAAAATATTTGACGGTTATGATATAATATAAGCTCCAAGATAAAATAAAAGAACGGGGAAACTGTATGAATAAAAAAGAACAAGAATTTAACAGAGAGAACAAAAATTTTATTACCGTTAAAGGCGCGCGCGCGCATAATCTTAAAAATATAGATTTAAGAATACCGCGCGATAATCTGGTGGTTTTCACGGGGCTGTCCGGCTCCGGCAAGTCGTCGCTCGCTTTTGACACTATTTACGCCGAAGGGCATCGCAGGTTCGTTGAAAGCCTGTCGTCTTACGCGCGCCAGTTTTTAGGTCAGCTTGACAAACCGGACGTAGACTATATCGAAGGGCTTTCGCCTGCGGTTTCTATCGACCAGAAAACGACTTCGCGAAACCCGCGCTCTACAATAGGGACGATTACAGAGATTTATGATTATTTAAGATTATTATTCGCCCGCGTAGGAATACCGCACTGCCCCGTTTGCGATAAAATAATCAAACAGCAGACTATCGACCAGATTATCGACCAGATTATCGACGAAATAGACGACGGGGAACGCTTTTATGTTCTCGCGCCGGTGATAAAAGGCAAAAAAGGCATGCACGAGCGAGTGTTTGAGGACGCTAAAAAAAGCGGTTTCGCCCGTGTGCGCGTAAACGGCAGCATATATGATTTGACGGAGGAAATCAAACTTGACAAGAATAAAAAGCATGATATAGATATATTAATCGACAGGCTTGTCATGCACAAAGACAGCAGCGATACTATAAAAAGCCGCCTTACGGACTCTGCTGAAATCGCGTCGAACTTATCGAACGGCATAATAGCCGTAAATATTCTGGATAAGGGCGAACTTGTATTCTCGCAGAATTACGCGTGCGACGAGCATAATATAAGCATAGGCGAACTCGCTCCGCGTATGTTCAGCTTTAATTCGCCGTTCGGAGCTTGCCCGGACTGTTCGGGAATCGGCGTGAAACAGCAAATATCCGTTGATAAGCTGCTCGGCGACAAGTCTAAATCTTTGAGGAACGGCGCAATCGGCGCGAACGGGTATAAAAGCATGGATTCGGATACTTACGGCGAAGTTATGCTTGAAGCGGTGGGCAAAGATAACGGGTTCACGCTTGATATGCCGCTTAGCGCATATCCGGCGGAAGCGATGCAGGCTCTGCTTTACGGCACAGGCACACGCGAGTATCACGCGCAAAAGGGCAGACATAAATTTAAGTTCAAGCACGAGGGCATCGTGAATACAATCAGTCGCCGTTATCATCAGACGGGAAGCCCCGGAGTAAAAGCCGAGATTGAACAGTTGATGGACGATGTGCCGTGCGCCTCCTGCGGAGGAAAACGCTTAAAGCGCGAAAGCCTGTCTGTCCGCGTTAAAAACATGAGTATACATGATATTTGCGCGTTATCTATTCTTGAATCTAAAAAACTGTTCGACGGCATAACTTTCAACGAAAAAGATGCTGTTATCGCAAAAGACATTGTAAAAGAGATACGCGAACGGCTTGGTTTTCTCGTAAGCGTCGGTCTTGATTATCTGACATTGGAACGCCGCGCGGGTACTCTTTCAGGCGGTGAAAGTCAGCGTATCAGGCTCGCAACTCAAATAGGCTCAAGCCTGATGGGCGTTTTATATATACTGGACGAGCCGAGTATCGGACTGCACCAGCGCGATAACAGTAAGCTGATAGACGCGCTCAAGCGTCTGCGCGATGTGGGCAACACTGTTATAGTAGTCGAGCATGACGAAGAAACGATGGAAGAAGCCGATTATATCGTTGATTTAGGTCCGCTTGCGGGAGTAAACGGCGGTGAAATAGCGGCGCAGGGTACGCTTGAGGATATAAAAAAATCTGAAAGTATCACGGGTCAATTTTTAAGCGGCAAACGCAGAATTAAAACGCCCGCGCCCGAAGAACGCAGGAACGGCAACGGCGCGTATCTAAAAATAACCGGGGCGCGCGAGAATAATCTTAAAAATATTGAAGCGGAAATACCGCTCGGTTTGTTCGTCTGCGTGACTGGCGTTTCGGGTTCAGGCAAATCAAGCCTGATTAACGAAATTTTATATAAAAAATTAGCGCGAGATTTAAACGGCGCGTATACTCACGCGAAAAATTTTGACAATATAGAGGGCATAAGCCATCTTGATAAAATTATTGATATAGACCAGTCGCCCATCGGCAGAACTCCGCGTTCAAATCCTGCGACTTATACGGGCTTGTTCACGGATATACGCAATCTTTTCGCTGAAACTACGGATGCGAAAATGCGCGGTTTCAAGCCGGACAGATTTTCTTTTAATCTTAAAGGCGGACGCTGTGAAGCCTGTGAGGGCGACGGCGTTATAAAAATCGAAATGCACTTTCTGCCGGACGTTTATGTTACGTGCGATGTTTGCAAAGGCAAGCGATACTCGCGTGAAACGCTTGAAGTAAAATATAAAGACAAAAATATATTTGACGTGCTTGACATGACCGTCGAGGAAGGCGTTAGATTTTTCGAGAATATACCGAGAATACGGCGCAAACTTGATACGCTTAACGACGTTGGTCTGGGATATATAAAAATCGGTCAGTCGTCGACGACGCTCTCCGGCGGCGAGGCGCAGCGCGTCAAGCTCTCAACAGAGTTATCAAAACGCGCTACCGGGCGTACTATTTACGTGCTTGACGAGCCGACGACGGGCTTGCATATCGCGGACGTTGAAAAGTTAATAGAAGTTTTGCAGAAACTTGTTGAGTCCGGAAACACAGTGCTTGTAATCGAGCATAATCTTGATATAATAAAGACGGCTGATTATATAATAGATTTAGGTCCGGAGGGCGGGGAAAAAGGCGGCAATATAATCGCCGTTGGAACTCCGGAGCAAATCGCGGAGTGCGAATATTCTTACACGGGACAATATTTAAAAAAGATGTTTGAGAAAGAGCGGAAACTGAAAAAATAATGCGGGATATATATTGATAAATGTAAATTTTATAAATATAATTTAGGAGATTTAGTTTGAAACAAACCTTGCCAATAGCACACAGAAAAATAGAATAGCAAAGCAGACTGCCAAAAGAGCAGCCTTAAAAGGGAAATATTGGCACAAACGAAGTCAAGTAGTTAGAGAAAATTCCCAGTCTTTGATAATATATCCTTTCTTCGTGAGCAAAGAAAGAGCCTGATGAGTAGTAAGTTCACGCTTAACAGGCGGTTTGTCAGATTTAATGTAAAGTTCAGCATTGTAAGGCTCGTTTTTAGAGAAAATATGCCAGATAGCAGTAAGCAGTTTACGAGCAACAGCAATGACAGCTTTTTTGCCGCCGCGTCTCTTTTTGAGAGCTTGGAATTTGTTTTTGAGTTCAGGGAATTTGTCACTTTTAGTGACAGCAAGGACAATCTGAACCAAGAGAGGCTTAAGATAGTCACCGGCACGAGAGATACGGGTAGTTTTCTTCTTGCCGGCGCTCTCTTGATTCTGCGGAGTAAGCCCAGCCCAAGAACAAAGCCGCTTAGACGTTTCAAACACGGACATATCAGCGCCGATTTCAGCTAAAATACGAATAGCAGTAAGCGGAGAACTGATACCCGGAACGGACATAAGCAAATCAATTTGAGGCTGGTAATCTGCGGCAAGGTGCAGAATAAGCTGTTCAAGCGAATCTCTGAGGCAAGTGAGATATTCCATGTGCGTTTTAATAAGTTTCAGTTTGTCAGCCTGAGCAGGAATCAACTCGCCGTCAAGAGCAGCTTTGACATCATCAGGCGTAGCACGGCAGCGACCGTCAATGAGCGAAGCAAAATCAAAATCGGAATTACCATGCTCAATTAATTTTTCGACTATTGCAGACGCGCTTTTACCGAACACATCAGAGAAAACACTATCTAACTTGAAGTTGCACATAGTAAGGCAGTTTTGAGCGCGGTTTTTCTCGCTGGTACACATATATGTCAGCTTCATGTAATAGCGGCACAAATCACGAAGCTGTCTGATGAGGGGCGGAGGAATAAAACTTGAACGAACCAAATCACACTTGAACAGCTCTGAAATCCATTTGGCGTCTTTTTTATCAGTTTTCTTGCCCTTGATAGCCTTAACGTACTTGGGGTGCGTCAGGCATACATTACAAGTCAGCTCAAGGGTATTGAAAACCGGAATCCAGTATTTACCTGATGATTCCATGCACACATCACGGCATTTGTTGGCGGCAAGCCACTCGGCTAACCTGCGTAAATCTCCTGTGAATGTGGAAAAACGGCGGATTTCATGGGTAGTGTCGTTTCGTTCGTTGGTTGTTGCTATACAGGCTACGAGAAAATTTTTGTGGACATCCATTCCACAGCATACAGGGTATACTATATCTACTGTTCCTGCCAATATTTTGTCCTCTTTTCATATTTATTTCGAGAAAACGGCAGGGACTGGATATTCTGCTAAAAACGAGTATTGTCTTTACAATGATTAGTTTTCAGGCTCTCTCGCCTACTCGTTGGTGCTTGTACGAACGTCCGGCGACTTATTAAAATACGGGTTAGCGGCACTTCCGCTGCTCCACTCACCTCCGCGTGCTCTGTAGTTTGCCGTTTCTCAAAACTATTATAATACAAATAAATTAATTTTTTATTGCGGAGGTTACACCCTCGTTTCATGCCTCGTTGGTGCCTTTCGCAGAAAGGTATGGTCTTTAAAATGAAACAGAAGAAAGAAGTCGGGAATCTAAACCGGCTCAAAACAGAACTTGAGCGCAGATTAGTCATTATGCGCTACAGCAAGGTTTCCATCAACCATAACATGCGTATCTTTGGTTGGCTGTAGGCTTTTATCAAAGGTCATGGGGAAACAAGTTACTCTACGGAATGGGGACAGCGATTTATTGCGGAATATTTATTGCTAAGCCATCCTTCAACCATGTTCAAGACAACCCGGACAACCGTGAGGCGTTTAAACGAAATACTCGAAAACAAGCTGTTCACACCCTGTTTCCGTGAAGCTGCGTTTGAATGCCCAGCTCATTTCACGGATTTACTCTGCACGTACTTGGAAAATTTAGCAAAATGCGGACTTCGTGAATCCACAATCAGAAGCCGCAAAACGTATGCCGGGAGATTGCTCGGCCGCATTCCGTTCACGGTTAAGTCACCCGAAAAACTTACAGCCGCCGACTTGTATTCGGTATTTTCAAAATACAGTTGGCCATCAGTAGGTTTTACTGCGGCAAGGGACTTTCTCAGATTTCTGTATAAAACCGGCGTTACGAAAACCGATTTATCTGTTTGTGTTCCGAATCCGCCGCGCCCAAGGTCTTTGCCATCGGTATATAACCAAGACGAAGTGGCATTACTTCTCTCGTCCATAGACCGCGAAACTGCTTTAGGCAAGCGGGATTATGCTGTTTTAATGCTTGCCTCTCATATGGGTTTGCGCAGTTCAGATATTGTAAACCTTTCGTTTTCGGATATAAATAATACCGATAAAACGATTGATATTATTCAAGTTAAAACTTCACAGTCGGTTACGCTCGTCATAAACAGCGAAATAGAAGAAGCGATTACTGATTATGTCCAAAACGGCAGACCTGCGTCATCAAGCGACAAAATATTCCTTGGCTCCCAAGCTCCTTACGCTCCGCTTAGCGCAGCCTCCGGTCACGCAATAGCACACAGGCATTTCAATCGTGCCGGAATTTCCGCGCAGGGCAGGAGAAGAGGTACGCAGGCACTACGGGCAAGTTACGCAACGGCACTTGTCGCAAAAGGCGTTCCTTATGTGGTAGTACAGGAGGCATTAGGTCATGATGACCCTGAATCAGCAAAATATTACGTGCGTGTAGATATACGGCGACTGCGTATGTGCGCTTTGCCGGTTCCAAAACCCTCGGGAGCATTTGCCGTTATGCTTGGCGATTTAGAGGGGGTGCTGTGATGAATATTGTGTTCAAGAGTATATTAAAAGACGAATTGAAGTCATTCATGGCATTTATCAAGTTATCGGTCGCAGATGTCACACACAAGGCATATCTGCGCACATTGATTGATTTAGATTCTTTTTTGTATATGGAAGGAATTGCGGAAAAGAAACTGGACGCTGACCAAATCAGCCGTTGGCTGGATAGATTTACGGTTCACATCTCAACGAAGAAAAGCAAGTTGTCGCATGTGAAAAGGCTGTCAGATTATTTGCTCACCCTTGACATACAATCAAGTTTGCCGGAACTTCCCCGTAAAACCACGGATTTTAAACCGTATGTTTTCTCAGCCGATGAAATGTCACAAATATTTGAAGCAGCTGATGATTTAATTCTCGAAAGACCTAATTCAAGGATTGCGGCTGAGTTTCCTTTAATGCTTCGGATTCTGTATGGCTGCGGCTTGCGGTTAGGCGAGGCAATATCACTGACATGGGACTGCATCGACTTTTCCGCTGGTACAATAACCGTTAAAGTTGCCAAGAATCAAAAGCAGCGTCTTGTTCCCATGAACGATGAATTGACCAGAATTTTAAAGCTATACCGGGCGGCTCCATGTTTCGATGCTCAAGACCATGGCCCGATATTCAAGAAAAACAATGGGAAACCTCGTACTTCAGGGGCGTATTGGAGCGTTTTTGACGGAATCCTCAGCGAACTTGGAATAAAGAACCATCAAACCGCAAAATATGGCACTCGCGGACCGTGTATCCACAGCTTGCGGCATTCCTTTACCTTGCATTCATTGTTAAAAGCCGAATCGGAAGGCAGAGGTTTTATGGATACTGTTCCGTTTCTATCAACTTACCTTGGTCATGACGGGCTTATGCAAACGGATATATATCTTAAAGCGCGGCATGAACTATATACGGAAGCACATGCAATCATATCAGACTATACCAATGATGTGTTTCCGGAGGAGGTGTGATATGGTGAAAAAATCATACTTTCTTCCGGCACTATCGGAGTTTTTCTCCACATACCTGCCAAAAACAAAGGGATTGAGTGCAAACACCATTCGTTCGTACAAACAGGTTTTCCGGCTGCTGCTCGAATATATCCATGAGAAACAGGGATTGTTTCCTGAAAAAGTTGAGTTCCGGCATCTTGAAAAAGGCGTCATAGAGTCATGGTTAGACTGGCTCTGCACAGAAAGAGGCTGTTCCGCAAAGACGCGGAATCATAGGTTGTCAGCACTAGTTACGTTTGCGCGGTTCGTGATTCAAAGGGATTTCGGTGGAGCGTTGACGCTTTGCTCCGAAATAGAGCATCTGCCGAAGAAAAAAGAAGCAAAGCGTTCGGAGGCAGTTCATTTTACCCGGGAAGAGATGTCGATATTGCTTCGTTTGCCAAGTTCAGACAGTAAAAACGGCAAGCGTAATAAAGTTATTTTGAGTACACTGTATGCTTCCGGCGCAAGAGCACAGGAGTTATGCGATATTACCGTTGGAGATATACGGTTCGGAACGGCAACGACTTTAACATTGCATGGAAAAGGCAACAAAACCCGCACGATTGTAATCCCAAAACAATGCACTTCGCTGCTGAAGTCTTACATGGAGCAGAATCGATTTAAGAGCGATGATTCCCAACGACACCTGTTTTCAAGTCAGACGAAGGAGCATATGAGTATTTCATGTCTTGAAGCGATTGTTAAAAAATACGTCCGCATGGCGAAAGAACTTCGTCCCGATTTGTTTCGGGAACACTATACTCCACACAGTTTTCGCCATTCCATCGCGATGCACATGCTCGAAAGTGGCATACCGCTTCCTGTTATCAAAACTTTCTTGGGGCATGTATCAATCGCAACAACTATGATTTACGCTTCTGCAAATTATGAGTTGGTGAATAAATACTTGCGGGATAAAAACCCATACGCCAATCAAGATTCAATGCCTGAAATATCAAACGATTCATTCATACCACAGTTTTTGATGTAGTGCAGTATATTATCCGAGTAGTTTTTTTCTAAGCCGCCATTTTTACATGCTTTTCAGATTCTACTCGGATAACCTTTTTTGCAGGATAACAAGTACAGAACTATCAAGATATGGGTAAACGCAGTCTCTCTGGGAGTGGGCTAAGATGTATGGGTCGCAGCTCAACAAGAGTGAAAAATTTAAAGAGCTTGCCAAGTGTATCTGCATAAATATAACAGCCTTTGACTATACCGGCAAGCAATCAGGGTACAGCCGATCAGTAATAAAAGATGCTGATACAAATGAAACATATAAAGGAATGGACGATCTGGAGATTTTCTTTATAGAGCTGCCAAAACGCGACACCGTCGGAGATGACAGATTAGAGAAATGGATGACGCTGCTGTCATCTAAGTCATGGGAAGAAATGGAACGAAACGCAAAGGGGGATTATATAATGACGCAAGTATATGAGCAGGCACGGGAGATAGCGCAGAACGAATCGATGCGGATAGCGATACACAACCGCGAGAAGTTTCTTATTGGTCAGAACTCTTTGAAAGAGGAGGGACGCGAGGAGGGCTACGAAGAGGGCTATCTTGAAGCTCAGAAAGAATTTGAAGTTAAAGAAAAGGAATATTTAGAAAAAATTAAAAAGTTGGAAACAGAATTAAAGAAAAACTTATAGGTAGTGTTTGAAAATAGTGAAGTTGCACAAAACGGCGAAAAATGATATAATAAAGCAAAAACGA
>Ga0099364_10006380_pt1 | contig 17180 bp, 13 predicted proteins | sample TergutTh196P3_FD_73070 | JGI IMG/M metagenome (GOLD analysis project Ga0099364, IMG submission 73070) | Microcerotermes parvus P3 segment gut microbial communities from Pointe-Noire, Republic of the Congo - Th196 P3 | ecosystem: Host-associated > Arthropoda: Insects > Digestive system > Gut ... | reverse complement strand
TTAGGAGTTAGGGGTTAGGAGTTAGGGTTAGGAGTTAGGGTTAGGAGTTAGGAGTTAGGAGTTAGGAGTTAGGAGTTAGGCTCTTATTGCCGATATTCTGCGCAAAATGGTAAAAAGTTTCAACTAGTCTGCGAAGCAGACACAATAATTATGCATTATGAATTGTGAATTATGAATTATAAATTGCGGCTTGTCCGCGGTAGGGGGTTTTGTTATGTATGACGAATATGAGAGCAAAATGAAGAAAACCATTGAGGTGTTGCAGGGGCAATACTCCGCAATCAGGGCGGGGCGGGCGAACCCATCGATTCTTGACCAGATAAAGGTTGAGTACTATGGAACGCCGACTCCGATAAACCAGATAGCGTCCGTCTCGACGCCTGATCCCAGAACGCTTGTTATACAGCCATGGGACGCATCCAGCCTGAAGCTTGTCGAGAAGGCACTCATGACATCCGATCTCGGAATAAATCCTGCAAACGACGGACGCGTTCTCCGCTTGATATTCCCGCAGCCCACAGAGGAACGCCGAAAGGAACTCATCAAGCAGGTGAGCAAGTTTGCCGAGGAAAGCAAGGTCGCGATCAGAAACATTCGCAGAGACGCGGTTGAAAAGTTCAAGGCGCAGAAGAAAAAGGGAGAGATTACAGAGGACGACCTGACCGACACCGAAAAGGACCTCCAAAAACTGACAGATAAATACGTGGCAGAAATTGACAAAGTAGCCGCGAAAAAAGAAGAGGAAATCAAGGAAATCTGATGGGAGCAAGGGGTGTGAGTTAGGAGTTAGGAGTTAGGAGTTAGGAGTTGCTTGTTGCTTGCTACTTGTTACTTGTTACTTGTTACTTGTTACTTGCTAGTTGTTGCTTGTTTATCGTGAGTGCTGAATGTTGAAACTGTTCAAAAACAATAAAAAGCTAGAATGGGTGCCGGAGAGGCTTCCTTGCCATATTGCTATTATTATGGACGGAAATGGGCGATGGGCGCAAAGGCGCGCGTTGCCGCGCTCTGCGGGGCATGCGGCGGGGGCGGAGACGTTTCGGCGCATTGCGACATATTGCAAGGATATAGGGATAGAGTATCTGACAATCTACGCCTTTTCCACCGAGAACTGGAAGCGGCCCGCTGACGAAGTCGGGACGATAATGGAGCTCTTGGAAAAATATCTATATGAAGCGCTTGGGAAAATGGAACGCGACAGAGTGAAAATGAAATTTTTCGGCGATGTGTCGGTTCTGTCGCCTAAGTTAAGGGACCTCATAGCGGAAACGGAGGCGCTTTCGCAGAAATTCGAGGGAGTTCAGGTCAATGTTTGCGTCAACTACGGGGGACGCGACGAGATACTGCGCGCGGCGGAGAGTTATCTGAGGGACGTAACAGAAGGGAGCGCGCCGGCAGGGCAGCTCACGGAGGAGAGTTTTTCGCGATACATGTATTCGTCAGGGATACCCGATCCGGATCTTGTGATCAGGCCGAGCGGAGAAATGAGGCTTTCAAACTTCCTCATATGGCAAACGGCATACTCCGAGCTTTATTATACCGATGTGTTGTGGCCTGACTTCAGCGAACGGGAACTTGACAGGGCGATAGTATCATACCAAAGCAGGGACAGGCGCTTCGGAGGTATAGGGAAGTGAAGGAAAGAATCATAGTCGCGGTTGTTTGCTTGCCGCTCGTTTTTATTATTCTGTTTTTCCTGCCGCCGCTTGCGTTGACCGTCGCTATTGCAGTGATATGCGCGATTTCTGCGTATGAACTGCTGCACGCTATCGGCCCGAAGCAAAACGAGAGAGTTACGATTTATGCAGTCTTTTCCGCGGCGCTGGTTCCCGTCGGGGTGCATTTTGACGCGGGAGAGCTTGTTTTCCTTGCGGTGTTCCTCGTTTTAATGTGCATAGTCTTTGTTGAAGCCATGCTTGTTTTCAGAATGAAGAGACAGATAACATTCGCGCAGGTTTTGACGGCGCTGTTCGCGGGCGCGCTGATACCGTTTCTGTTATCCGGGCTCGTCAGCTTGAAGAGTATGCAAGAGGGGCACTTACTTGTGCTGTTGCCTGTGATTTCCGCATTCATTACCGATGCGGGCGCGTATTTTGCCGGCGCTTTTTTTGGAAAGCGCAAGGCATTCCCGCTCATAAGCCCGAAAAAAACAATCGAAGGGTATATCGGCGGGCTTGTTATCGGTACGGCGGCGATGATTCTCTACGGGGGCATCCTCTATTACACGACGCTTTATGAAATTCGGTTATGGGCGCTTATTTTATATGGAGTCATTGGCGCGGCGGTTACGGAGTTGGGAGACTTAGCGTTTTCGCTCGTAAAAAGGGAGTTTGACGTCAAGGATTATGGACGCTTGCTGCCCGGTCACGGCGGAATGCTCGACAGGTTTGACAGCATGGTGTTCACAGCACCCGCGATGTACCTCCTAGTCTCCGCCATACCGGCGATTGTGGTCAGTTAGGAGTTAGGAGTTAGGAGTTAGGAGTTAGAGGTTAGGTGCTAAGTTCCCATATTCGTACAAATTTAGTTGCAATTTATGACACGGATTGTAGGGGCGGACCTCTGTGTCCGCCCGCAGGGGTACGGAATCCAAAGAGTCTTTTCCAATTTATTTGGGTTAGGAGTGACGCGTGACGGATTATCGGGACAGGGCGATTTCGCTTCTGGGGTCCACAGGGTCGATTGGGCGGCAGACGCTTGAGGTTGCCGCTTCGCTGGGTCTGCGCGTGGTTGCGATTAGCGCGGGCAGTAATATTAAGCTGCTTGAAGAACAGACGCGGAGATTTCGGCCCGATGTCGCCGCCGTTTTTGACGAGAGCGCTGCATCGGACTTCAAAGCTCGTGTGCGCGATTTGGATGTTCGGGTCTATTCGGGCATGGACGGTCTAATTGAAGCGGCTCGCGTGAGCGGCGCTGAAACGGTCGTAACGGCGTTGGTGGGCATGACAGGGCTTCTCCCAACGCTTGCGGCGATTGAACTTGGCAGGCGAATCGCTTTGGCTAACAAAGAGACGCTGGTATGCGCGGGCGAACTTGTCATGGAGCGCGCGAGAGAGCATGGCGCCGAGATTTTTCCTGTTGATTCGGAGCATTCGGCGATTTGGCAGTGCATCGGGACAGAAAAGCCAAGCAGCGTAAAGCGGGTGGTGCTCACGGCATCCGGCGGGGCGTTTCGCGGCATTCCACGCGAGGAGCTTTTTAGCGTTACGTCGGAAATGGCTCTGCGGCATCCTACATGGCGGATGGGAAAGAAAATCACAATCGATTCGGCGACGCTGATGAATAAGGGATTTGAGGTCATTGAGGCGGTCCGCCTGTTTGGATTTCCGACGAGCATGGTTAGCGTCGTGATACATCCCGAGAGCATAATTCACTCGATGATAGAATTTACTGACAACTCTGTTATAGCACAGCTCGCGCAGCCTGATATGCGCCTGCCGATACAGTATGCGCTGACATTCCCGCACAGAGAGCCGTCGCTCACATCCGCGCTAGATTTTAACCGCCTGTCCGCCCTGACATTCGAGGAACTCGATATGGAAGCATTTCCATGTTTGGGTCTTGCGATTAAGACAGCGGATATCAGCGGTACGGCATGTGCTGTGCTCAACGGAGCGAACGAAGCGGCTGTTGAACTTTTTCTGCGAGGAAAACTGGGATTCTATGGCATTTATGAATCAGTCAGCGCGGCGCTCGATAGCATAGAGAATATCGAGAACCCGTCTGTTGAGCGGATAATTGAGGCGGGGGAAGAGGCGAAGAGGTTTGTGAATGAGCAGGTAACAGGTAACAGGTAACAAGTAACAGGTAACAAGTAACAAGTAACAGGTGATAAGTGACAGGTAATCTTCTTAACTGTTGGCCGTTGGAGGAATTGAATGTATATTGTTGTGGCAATTATTGCGTTTGGGCTGCTTATTGCGGTTCATGAGTTGGGGCATTTTACGGCGGCGAAGTTATTGGGCGTGAGGGTGAACGAGTTCGCTATTGGAATGGGTCCGAAAATACTGCACAAGCAGGGGAAAGAGACGCTATATTCATTGCGGGCGCTGCCATTTGGCGGTTTTTGCGCAATGGACGAGGACGTTGCTTCCGACGATCCGCGCGCGTTCACGGCGAAGAAGCGTTGGCGCCGCGTAGTAATCCTTGCGGCGGGGGGACTTGCAAACCTGATTGCGGCGGTCATCATCGTCGTAATAATAGTGTCCCGCATGAATGGATTTGCGGGGGTGACGATAACGGAGCTTGCGGACGGGTTTCCGAACGAGGGCGAGAATGGGCTAATGGTCGGGGACACGCTGATATCAATAAACGGAGAGAGACTGTACTATATTGACGATTTTCCGTTCCTTATGCAAATTGCGGGCAGCAGCGAAGTGGATTTGGTCATCAGGCGAGGCGGTGAGACAATTAGGATGAACAAGTTCCCGCTTGAGATGCGCGAGTATTTGACCGACGGGGTGGTACGCCTCAGATACGGAATAACATTTAACTACATCGAGGCAAACTTCATAGAAAGCCTGAAGTATTCCTGCTACATGACGGTCAACTTCGTGAGGATCATACGGCTCAGCATAGCACAGCTAATAAGCGGCGCCGCCGGCGTAAGGGATCTGGCAGGACCCGTAGCCATCGTGGATGTAATGAACGATATAGGAAGATCTTCGCCGTCGGTTCGCGATGCATTGGCCAATATAGCGAGCTTTATGGCGTTCATCGGCGTAAATATCGCGCTTGTGAACTTTCTGCCAATCCCCGCAATGGACGGGGGAAGGATACTGTTTATCTTCATAACATGGATCATCGAGAAAATAATCAGGCGCAAACTCGACCCCAAATATGAGGGATACATACACACAACGACGCTGATACTGCTGATGGGTTTCATGGCATTCATTCTGGTTAACGACGTGCTGAGAATAGTAAGCAGTTGAAAATTGAAAATTGAGAGTTGAAAGTTGAAAGTTGTTGCTGGTACACTGTTAAAAATGGAGAATGGAAAATTGAAAATTAGGACAGGAACGGCTATTCATTCTCAATTATCAACTATCAATTATCAATTGCGCTCCGCAGAGCGCTTTGGAGGTAGGGATTTTGGGGAGCAATAGGAGCATAAAGGTAGGCGGAATCTCTATCGGAGGGGGTGCGCGGGTTGCTTTGCAGTCTATGACGAATACTAGAACGTCCGATATCAGGGAAACTGTAAATCAGATAAATCGGCTTGCGGAGCTGGGGTGCGATATTGTTCGCGTCGCTGCGGAGGATATGGCGGCTGCGGACGCTATTGGCGAAATTAAGAAGCATATTGCGATTCCGCTTGTCGCCGATATACATTTTGACCATAGGCTCGCGATTCGCGCCGCCGAAGCGGGGGCTGACAAACTCAGGATAAACCCAGGCAATATTGGCGGCAGCGACAATGTGCGCGCTGTTGCGGAAATATGCAAGGTAAAGGGAATACCGATACGGGTCGGCGTAAACAGCGGAAGCATCAGGAAAGAACTCATCGAAAAACATGGAGGCGTTACATCGGAAGCGATGTATGAGAGCGCGATCGAACATATACATATGCTGAACAAGTTCGATTTCGACGATATCTGCATCTCGGTCAAAGCGTCAAGCGTGCCGCTGACAATCGAGGCGAATAGGCTGATAAGCGAGAGGACGGAGTATCCGTTGCATTTAGGCGTCACCGAAGCAGGGACGGAGTATATGGGAATTGTGAAATCGTCAATCGGCATCGGCGCTCTGCTTAGTGATGGAATAGGGGACACGATACGGGTGTCGCTGACGGCGCCGCCGGAGCGAGAGGTCGAAGCGGGACTTGTGATACTGAAATCGCTGGGACTGCGCAAGGGTTATGAGCTGATTTCCTGCCCGACATGCGGCAGATGCAGAATAGACCTTATACCTATCGCAAAAGAGGTGGAGCGAAGGCTCGACGCATTGGGGCGCGATATAGCCGTCGCGGTTATGGGCTGCGCGGTAAACGGGCCGGGCGAAGCGTCGCGGGCGGATTATGGCATTGCGGGCGGCGACAGGGAAGGGGTTATATTCAAAAAAGGGTCGATAATAAGCAAAGTTCCGATGGACAGGCTAATCGAAGAACTTTTCACAGCGATAGAAAGCGAGGAAACAGCAACTTGAACGGCGAAACGGTATTATTATACGAAATGTTCCCATTTTGCGAAAACAGCGATAGACTTAAAACCGATTTCAGCGGGGCTCGCGTCGTTTCCGCCGAGGTCAGCAAGGAAAAAGCATCAATGAAGCTGGGCCTTGCCTTGGCGCATCCGACGCCGCCAGCCGACATTGCCGCAATAGAGGAAATGGTAGCGAGAGAATACGGATTGGAAAACGTCACGGTGTCAGCGGTGTACGCACGTACAGCCGCGCCCGCGAAAGCGAAGATTAAAAAAAGCAGCGGCACGGAAAAAAAAGACCTCGTAATAATGGGCAGGCGCGTGAAAGAAGCCGTGACGCCGATGGACAGGGTAACGCTCGAACTCGGAAGAGTTACGGTTATGGGCGAGGTATGCGATGTTTCCAGCAGGGAAATCGAGAAACGCGACGCATGGGTGCTGGATTTCGAGATAACCGACTACACGGGCACGATTCAGGTCTCAAAATTCCTAAAAAACGAAAACGCCGCAAAAATCGTCAAAAGCATCGAAAAAGGCATGTGGCTGACAGTTTCGGGCAATTTGAGCATCAACAGATACGGCGGCGACTTGGCGCTTGAGCCGATGAATATAGTGATGGCTGAAAACGAGGTGAGGTCGGATTCGGCGGAGGAAAAGCGCGTCGAACTGCATCTGCACACAAAAATGTCCGCAATGGATGCCGTGACCGATGTAAAAGAAGCTATCAGGAGAGCGGCAGAGTGGGGCCATCCCGCAATCGCTATAACAGATCACGGCGTAGTACACGCATTCCCCGAAGCTGCGGAAGCGGCGGCCGCTTTGGGCGGAAAAGTTAAGATACTATACGGCGTCGAAGGGTACTTTGTAAACGATGTGGACAGGAACGTGGCAGTATTCGGCAGCGCGGGAGAGCCGAGTGACGAGTTTGTCGTTTTTGATATTGAAACGACCGGGCTATCGCCGATTGAAGACGCCATAATCGAAATAGGGGCTGTTTTGGTTAAAGACGGGAAGGAACTGGACAGATTCCACACATTTGCGGATCCCGGAGTGCCAATACCATATGAAATCACGAACCTGACCGGAAGAAGCGACGCCGACGTAGCCGGTGCGCCGTCGCAAATTGACGCGGTGAAAGCGTTTCTTGAGTTTGCCGGTGAGAGGACTTTGGTCGCGCACAACGCATCGTTCGACGTCGGATTCATTCATGAAGCATGTCTAAGACATGGCATTCCATACACTCCACGATATATTGATACGCTCGCATTGGCGCGCGCTCTGTTACCTCGGCTAAAAAACCATAGGCTTGACACGGTTGCGGCGCGTCTCGGCTATAAAGATTTCGGGCATCACAGGGCGGACGAGGACACGGAGGCTACAGCGCATATATTCAATGGGCTGCTCGGGCGTTTGAGCGAAAGAGGAGTAACGGATATATCGCAAATCAACAGCTATTTGGCTGAAAATATAGATACGAAAGCGAAGAAAGGGCGAAGCAGATATAGACATATAATACTGCTTGTCAAGAACAAAGAAGGGCTCCGCAACCTCTATAAGCTTATCTCGCAAAGCCATTTGGAGGATTTTGACAGGCATCCGATTATCCGAAAGAGCGTGCTGGCAAAACATCGCGAGGGTCTGATTGTAGGTTCGGCATGCGAAGCGGGAGAGATTTTCGAGGCAGTGGCGGATCGGCGGGGAACGCTTGAACTGCAACAACTGGCGGAGTTTTATGACTACCTTGAAATTCAACCGATATGCAATAATACCTTCATGCTATATGTTGAGAAGCCTCGTGCAAAAAGCGAGGAGGATCTGAGAGGTTTTAACAGGAGGATAGTTGATCTTGGGAAAAAGCTCAATAAGACGGTCGTCGCGACAGGGGACGTACATTTCCTAGATCCCGAGCATGAGGTGTTTCGGCATGTCCTGCTTACAGCAAAAGGCTTTGACAGCGCGGATAACGAGCTGCCGATTTATCTGAGGACGACAGATGAAATGCTGGAAGAGTTCGCTTATCTGGGCGAAGACGCTGCGTATGAAGTCGTCGTCAAGAACACTCGGCTCATAGCCGATATGTGCGAGAGCATAAGCCCGCTGCCGCCCGCAAAGAAGCTGTTTCTGCCGAAAATAGAAAGAAGCGCAGAGGACCTTAAAAAAATAGTATACAGCAATCTGCATAAGCTATACGGCTCTAGTCCGCCTGAGATAGTGGAAACCCGAGTTGAAACGGAGCTAAATGATATACTCGAACGCGGATACGATGTCATTTACATGGCAGCGCAAAAACTCGTTGCGGATGCGATTGAACATAGGTCCATCGTAGGTTCGCGCGGCAGCGTCGGGTCTTCGATTGTCGCATTTTTTGCGGGGATAACGGAAGTCAATGCACTGCCCGCGCATTATAGGTGCGCAAACTGCCATAACTGCGATTTTGAGTCCGGGACGGATTATGGCTGCGGCGCGGATATGCCCGACAGAACATGCCCTGTGTGCGGGGGAAAGTATGCCAAGGATGGGTTTAACATCCCGTTCGAGACATTTCTGGGGTTTGGCGGCGACAAGGTTCCGGATATCGACCTCAACTTTTCCGGAGAGTATAAGACACAGGCGCATGTATATGCTACGGAGCTTTTCGGCGCCGATTGCGTATACAGGGCGGGGACGATAGGCACTATTAAAGAAAAGACCGCTCACGGCCATGTGAAAAAATACCTCGAAACTACCGGGAAAACAGTAACCAAGGCGGAGGAGAACCGCCTGTCCCGAGGTTGCGTCGGCGTAAAACGGACGACGGGGCAGCATCCGGGAGGGCTGGTCGTCATCCCGGGCGATATGGATATAACTGAGTTCTGCCCTGTGCAGCATCCGGCCGACGACAGCGATAAAGGCGTGATAACTACGCATTTTGACTACCACTGCATGGAAGACAACCTTATCAAGCTGGATGCGCTCGGTCACGATAACCCGACGATGATGAAGATGCTTGAGGAGCTGACAGGGGTGGACTCAACGTCGATAGAATTGTGCGATACTGCCACAATGGCAATATTCTCGTCTCCTGAACCGCTTGGGCTGCCTTCAGCGGACGACATTATAGGCGCTACAGGAACGATTGGCATACCGGAGTTTGGCACGGACTTCACGCGCCAAATGCTATGCGACACAATGCCGAAGGATTTTGATACGCTTGTCCGTCTGTCTGGATTTTCGCATGGCGAGGATGTGTGGATTGGCAATGCAAGGGAGCTGATCCAATCGGGTAAAGTGACTGTCAGCGAGACTATAGGCTGCCGCGACGATATTATGAACTTCCTGATTAAAAAAGGGATGGACAGCCGCTATGCGTTTAAGATTTCTGAGAACGTGCGGAAAGGAAAGGGGTTGCCGGATGGTGCCGAGGAGGAAATGATTCGGCATAGCGTGCCCTCGTGGTACATCGAGTCATGCAAGAAAATGACATATCTTTTCCCGAAAGCGCATGCGGTAGCATATGTGATGGAGGCGTTTCGCATAGCGTGGTTCAAGGTGCATAACCCGCTGGAATTTTATAGTGCGCTCTTCTATCGGAGGAGCCAGAATAAAACATTCGACGCGGAGTATATGACGTTTGGAATAGATCGCGTGCGCGCGAAGATTAGGGAGATTCGGGGCAGTTCCGACGCAAAGCCAAAAGACGGAGACATACTGCCGACGCTGGAGGCGTGTTACGAGTTTTACATGTGCGGATTCGAGTTCGAGAACATCGATCTCTATGAGTCGGATCCCGTGAAATTCCTCATTGCCGGGGAAAACAAGCTTCGGCCGCCGCTTGTCGCAGTCAGCGGACTTGGCGAGACAGGGGCCTATGATTTGGCGGACAACAGGACGGGCCGCGAATTTATATCATTAGACGATATCTCGGACGCATGCCCGAAAGTGTCGAGGACACATCTGGAACAGTTGAAAGCGCTAGGCGCGTTGCGGAATCTACCGGATTCGAGCCAAATGTCGCTCTTTTAGCAAGTAACAAGTAACAAGTAACAAGTAACAAGTGACTGGTGCAAATAACATGTCATTATCGTTGATTTAGAAGGGTGCGCAATGATGGGGGTTAATATACTTGCTGTCGGGGACGTCATGGGGACTTCGGGGATGGAGTTTTTAATGGAAAAACTGCGCGGCGTCAAGAAGCTATATGATATCGCGTTCACGGTGGTGAACGGCGAAAACGCTGCGGGTCTCGGCATTGAAAAAGATCAGGCTCGGGGACTGCTGGATTCAGGCGTGGATGTTATTACGCTTGGCAACCATACGTGGGGCAGGCGCGAGATAATAACATTCCTCGACGACAGCCGATATATCCTGCGGCCTGCGAACTTCGCGCCGCAAGTTCCTGGGCGCGGCTGGGGTGTTTTTGAGACGTCGTTTGGCGATGTAAGCGTCATAAACCTTATAGGGCGCGGCGGGATGAGGCTTGAGAGCGAAAGTCCGTTTTTTGAAGCGGATAGGATACTTGGAAAGGTTGATACGAAAATTATTTTGGTCGATTTCCATGCAGAGCTGACGAGCGAGAAAAATGCAATGGCATATTACCTAGACGGGCGAGTGTCGGCGCTGTGGGGAACGCATACGCATGTCCAAACCTCCGACGGCCGCGTCTTTCCGAATGGAATGGGGTATATCACAGATCTCGGCATGACAGGCCCGTGCGACTCGATAATCGGCATGAAACCGGAGCAGCCCATATCGCGCTTCCTAGGCAACCCGCCCGGACGGTTCGAGCCCGCGATCGGCCCCGCAAAAATAGAAGGCGCTGTGTTCGAGATAGACACGGACACCGGCAGATGCGTCAACGTAGAAGCGGTGAGGGTTATGTAAAATGTACAATGTACAATTTACAATGTACAAATTGCCATAGGTTCTTGTGTTCGGAGTTAGTAACTGTTCAGGTGGTATCGTAAATCTCACAGTTTCGTCGTTGCGAGGAGCGAAGCGACGCGGCAATCCAGAAAGAAATATGGCAATCAGCGCAAAAAGACTGGATTGCTTCGCTGCGGCTCGCAAAGACGAGAGGTTGCTGAACAGTTACCGGAATTATAGGGGGAGTGGGGATTGTATAGTAATGTGGTTCGCTCGGATGGGTATATACGTCGGTTGCTTGATTTCGTCCGATGTGAGTATGGGATAGATGCGGATGATATCAGTCCCGCTAAACGCGGTTTTTACGGTGAGACGTGGAAGCTGTGTGCGGCGGATCGCAGGTATTTTGTCAAATTAGTCTACGCTGCCGAACATAAGGGCGTTTACGAGAACAGCTTTGCGGTAATCGACCATATGAATAATAATGGAATCGACTTCATCAGCAAAGTCGTCAAAAGCGTAAGCGAAAACCTCTCCGTACAGTTCGACGGAGCGGTTATCGGTGTTTTCGATTGGATCGACGGCGAGAATCGGCAAGATGAAAAAAGCAAAATCCTTGAGTATCAAATGATGGCAAAGGTCTATACCGTGCCGACGGAAGGGCTTAATATTCAGCGTGAAGATTTTTCAACTAAGAGCGCAGAGAAATTCATGAATCATTGGGCATTGCTGCCGCCTGACACGCCAATCAATGCGCTTTTCGAGCGGCATCGCGCAAGAATCGAGCATAGAGCCGAGCGATTGCGGCTTTTTTCCGAGCGTTGCGCCGATGACACATCACGGTTTTTCATAACGCATGGCGACGCAGGCGGTAACTATGTAGAAGGCGTGGATAGAAACTATATCGTGGATTGGGATACCCCTATTCTCGCGCCGCCCGAACGCGACGCTTGGGTTTGCATGTGCTGGGACTGGGCTGTTGAAGGTTTCCACGACGCGCTGCGGCAAAACGGCATTGACTACATACTGCGCAAGGAGCGTCTGGCATATTACTGCTACCATATGTTTTTCTTCTACCTAAACGCCTACCTCGACAGATTCAAGCACACCAGCGAAACACAGGGCCTCGAAGAATACATGAGCGGCTGGATAGAGGAATCATTCCAATACGCAGACAAGATGCCCTAACGCGGACAAGCCGCAGTTTATAATTCATAATTCATAATGCATAATGCATAATTATGGTTACAGAAGCAGATGACAGCAAGGAGAGTTTTATATGACGGTTTTGAACACAAGCGCCGTATCTGTGTTCGTATGGGAAAGGGGGCACTTTGGACAACAAGAAAAGCGTTGTTAAGGAAATAGTGGATGTTGAATGGGAGATGTTCGCATCTGTGAACGAGGGGAGCAGGAAGGCGGCTTGTCAGGAAGATCGTGTGACGTTTGTCGGAATGAGGGCTGCGCAGTTTGACGCATGGCCTATTGAAGCGCTTGTATCGTATCTTGGCGATTTGGAAGATGCTCTCGTGACAGGGCGCAATCTAATCGAAGAAAAGTACATCCGCATGATGGAAAATACGGAGCCTACACTATACGCTGCCTTGCAAACACGCATTCGCACACCCTCGGACGAAGCGCGTGCCATCGCTCGGGAAGTCTCGGACATTTTGCTTGAACAGACCCGCGAGTTATTCAAGCGCTACCCATTTGTGACACGCCACAGCCGCCCGCTATATGCATCGAGCAATAACGGGAGCGTTTCGCTGGAAACATATCAGCTCTGCGAACTGCTGACATACTCCGAAAAAACGCTCTCAACGCTGCGCAGGCATATAGAGAAACTCGAAAAAGACGGAATCTCGCTTGCCCGCGAGATACTTGAGAATACCGTGAAGCATTATGGCTACGAAACGCTCGAAAAAGCGGAAACGGCGACAATGCGGAGGACAGGCGCAGTCCATGAGGTTCAAACCGGCCGCGTCACTGCGGATGGAGACAGTAATGAATGATTTTTATGAAAAACTTGACGGGCTATACGCATCAGGCGACCTTAACTCGGTCGAGGACTTTTTGAAAAATGCCGTTGCCGAGGAAGGCAGCAGCGCACCGATACGGGCAAGCTTGCTCAACGAATTGGCAGGCTTTTACAGAGGCGTGAGCAGATACAGCGAATCGGAAGCCGCGTTTGAGCAGGCGCTCGCGATTTTTGAGTCCATCGGCATGGGCGCGACGCCTGAGTATGCGACAGTGCTGATGAACCTTGCCGGGCTCTATCGTATGCGCGGCGAAGCGGACAAGGCGATCGAGCTGTTTTTCGGCGCTATGAAGAAGCTTGAAGACTTCGGAGCGCGAGATACTTACGCATATGTGAGCGTCCTGAATAACCTTGCGCTTGCCTATCAGTCGAAAAGCGATTACCAAAATGCCGTTGAGTATGCTTCAAAGGCTTTGTCGCTCATGCGCGCGGGCAGCGGCAGCGAGCATGAAATCGCGACATCGCTGAACAATCTCGCGTCGATATACCTTGGGCTTGCCGACTTGGAAAAAGCCGGCAGCCACATTTCCGAATCTCTGGCAATCTACGATTCAATGGAAGAACCCGACGTCCACCATGCCGCCGCGCTGACGACAAAAGCCGTCTTGCTGCACCGATTGGGCGACCACCAAGGCTCTCTGAACGGCTTTCGGCGTGCCTTGGATCTTACGAACAGGTTTTTTGGCGAGAATATGGAGTACGCAATATGCAAGCGGAATATCTCCGAAGTCTGCGAACTGCTTGGCGACGTCGATTCTGCTATACAAGAGCTGTCGGATGCGGCGCGGGTAATGGCAAAGCTCCTCGGGCCCGACCATGTCTCGGTGATAGCGGCGAACAAGAAGCTTGAGGAGCTACAAAAGCTATGAACGGGCTGGCGCTTAGCCGCGAATACTTTTTTGATGCCGCAGAACCCGAGCTAAAGCGGGCATTCCCAAAACTATACCCGCGCCTTGCGGCGGGACTTGTAGGCAACGGCTCCGAATGTTTCGGTTATGACGACGAGATTTCTCGCGACCATGACTGGGGCATTGACTTCTTCATATGGACGCTTGACGACGACCGCGCCATGATTCCCGCGCTTCAAGAGTGGAAGGACAATCTCTTCAATGCGCATCCGCCAAAATTCACGAGATCGCGCTCGGAATATGGCGCAAGGGTCGGAGTGATGTCATGCGGCGACTTTTACTACAGCCTGATCGGCGCGCCCGAAGCCCCGACATCCCTGCGCGAGTGGATAAGGGCGCCGGAAGAGAATTTCGCGATGGCTGTCAATGGGGAAGTGTTCATAGACGGACCCGGCAGGTTCTTAAAAACCCGTGAGCTAATACTGGGCGGATATCCCGAGGATTTGCGCCTTAAAAGGCTTGCCGCCAAGTGCATGGCGCTTGCGCAGACGGGGCAGTATAACCACGGGAGGGTTGCGCTGCGCAAGGACTGGGTCACGTTGCGCAGCGTGCTGTCGCGTTTCAATGACAGTGCGATAGCGATGACGTTTCTGCTCAACAGGGCTCACAGGCCATACTATAAATGGGCGCACCGCGCAGTATCCGATTTGCGCATACTGGGCAAGGAAACAGCCCGCCTTTTGCTGATGATAGCGGAGCTAGGCGGTCTGGACACGGAGTCCCAAGCAGCTCGGCAGCGGTACATATCGGAACTGTGTACCCTCTTCGTATGCGAACTGAAAGCGCAAAACCTGACCGATTCCGACGACTGGTTCCTCTCAACGCACGGCGAAGAAATCCAAAGCAGAATCAAAGAAGATTTCCTAAGAAACCTCCCCACGCAATATGAGATATGAGCGCAAACAAGAAACTGCCATTTGCGGCAGTGGCTTTCATGCTTGTATTCAAAGCCATCGTGAAGCGGAGTTACAGGTCAACCATACTGGGAAAAGTCGTGTTTGTGTTTCCTGGCAAGCGTAGGCATGGATGCCGGAGCGCGCGAGTGGGCGCATGGATGCGCCCTCGCAGCGAAAAGGGAAACAGAAATGCGACTTTTCCCTTGCACCGCACATAAAGTACCGACCCCTTGACTAAATTGCCAAGATTCGCCCGACTGTTGACTATCGGCACGAAATGCTCTATTATGTGACCATATGCAAATGCTGCGGCAAAGGCATATGCCTCACTCGCGAAACTGACAATAATAAGGAGCGCACCATGCAATACGAAGGCAATATCTACCGTCCGCCCAGCGAAGCCTACAGCCTGATCATACAAGTCACGATAGGCTGTACGCACAATAAATGCACATTCTGCCCGGCATACAAAGAAAAACAGTTCAGGCTCCGGCCATATGAAGAGGTTCTCGCGGACTTGCGGGAAATGCGGCGCTACTACCGCAGGGTCGAGCGCATATTCTTTGCAGACGGCGACGCGCTCTGTATGACGACAGGCAAGCTCACGCGCCTTTTAAGCGCGGTTCGGGAGATATTTCCGGAATGCGAGCGCGTGGGGACATATAGCCGCGCATCGCAGATATTGAGCAAAAGCGAAGACGAGCTTGCTGAGCTTCGAGAAATGGGGCTGGGCATAATCTACGTCGGTGCCGAATCGGGTTCGGACGAAGTACTGCGCCGCGTGGAAAAAGGCGAGTCGGCGCAGGAAATAATCGAAGCGGTCCAAAAAGCCGAAAGAGCGGATATCAAAACATCGGTCACATTGATATCAGGGCTTGGCGGCAGGGAGCTGCTGACGGAACATGCCATAAAAACAGGAGAAATGATTACCGCGATGAACGCTTCATACGTAGGGTTTCTCACGCTTTTGCTCGAACCGCCCGCCCCGCTTCGCGCAGATGTGCGGTCGGGAAAGTTCGTGCAGCTCACCCCGCACGAAGTAATGGAGGAACTGGAAATCATTTTCGAGAACACAAACTGCACGGGAGAAACCATATTCAGGAGCAACCACGCCTCGAACTGGCTGACGCTCAAGGGAACGCTCCCAAAAGACAAGGAACGGATGCTCGAACAAATCCGCCAAGCAAAGTCCAACGCGCGCATGTTTCGAGCGGAAGACCGGCGGTATCTATAAGGAGGCGCCTAGGCCATGCAGTATGTTTTGATGCACAAGAACACCCCTGTCATGGAAATAGAGATTGACGAATACAGCGCGGCAATCACAAAAACAGGGCATGTGATGAACCCTGCTCACATCCCCGTGGGCATCAGCATATCCGGCGGCCGCCCGGACAGAAGAAGCCTAAACGACTGGTGGACGGGACGGGCGATCCCCGCAAGCCGTTCGGGCATCAGGCAAGCCCTTGAAATAATGAATGTCCCGTACACGCAGATGCTCTTGACGAAATGCTACGGATTAAGCCTTTCGGATCAGTATTGGATAAGCCCCTTAAATAAACCGTTGGCATGGGAAAAGATAAACTTTTTCAATAACCCCTTTTCCGAGGACGTAGGCAACGCCTTATTCGGCATAGCCACGGATGCCGAAACAATCAGCCTTGTATCGCCCGACAACACCTCGGATGGCTGGCTGCGTAAGAAATGGAAAATCATCGACGGCAAACGCTGCCTTATCAAAGGGGGGAGCGACCCTGCACAGCAGGAGCCGCTTAACGAGGCGCTTGCCACGGCGATTATGCGCCGCTTGGGTATCGACCATGCGCCTTATACGGTAATATGGGATGAGCACCTCCCTCTGTCAGTATGCGAGGACTTTATCACATCACAGACCGAGCTTGTCAGCGCGTGGCATATCACGCAGACTCAAAAATGGGACAACAGCACATCGCGGTATCAGCATTTTATCAACTGCTGCCACGACTTGGGAATACCCGGTGCTGTGGACGGGATTGACCGTATGCTGGCGCTTGACTATATCATCGCGAACGAGGATAGGCATTACAACAATTTCGGCGCGGTGAGAAACGCCGATACCCTTGAATGGATTGGCCTTGCCCCTGTTTTCGATTGCGGTACGTCCATGTGGTACAACAAATTCACCAATGCGATACGAGCAGAGGGCAAAACCGACAGCAAGCCATTCCGAAAAACCCATGACGAGCAAATCAAGCTGGTAAATGATTTTAGTTGGTTTGATTCGTATGCGCTCAACGGCATATCAGACGAGTTCGCCGCCATCCTCACGGACTCGCCTATAATAGACGAGCAACGCCGATCAGCCTTGTGCTGTGCG
>Ga0099364_10006379_pt1 | contig 17183 bp, 15 predicted proteins | sample TergutTh196P3_FD_73070 | JGI IMG/M metagenome (GOLD analysis project Ga0099364, IMG submission 73070) | Microcerotermes parvus P3 segment gut microbial communities from Pointe-Noire, Republic of the Congo - Th196 P3 | ecosystem: Host-associated > Arthropoda: Insects > Digestive system > Gut ... | reverse complement strand
TAAATGCTGCTGCAATTATTGTTTGTTCTGTAATCGGTTGTTTTCTTGTTAAGGGAATTCCCCAAAGGTTCGAAGAAATCCTAAAGAAGGCAATCGGCCTCTCCATCGTCTTTGTGGGTATAAAGGGCGCTCTAGATAATGAAAATATTTTGCTTTTGATTTTCAGCATGGTGATAGGTGCATTTATCGGAGAGTTTATTAATATTGATAAACTAATGAACCGGCTGGGAAACTGGGCGGAGACCAAACTGGGCGTTAAAAACGAAACTCCTCCCGGCTCAATAATAGAGAAGAACGAAATTGAAAATACAAAAAAATCCTTTTCCAGGGGCTTTGTAACAGCCAGCATCCTTTACTGCTCGGGTTCCATGGCAATAGTCGGTTCCATTCAAAGCGGGCTTACAGGAGATCATACCATCCTTTTTTCCAAGACCATCCTGGACGGTGCAATTTCCATAGTTTTTGCCGCCTCCCTCGGAATAGGTGTTGCATTTTCTGCAATCCCCGTGCTTGTTTACCAGTCAGGCATAGCACTAATGGCAATGGCTGTCAGGGATTTTTTAACAGACGAGATAATCAGGGAAATGTCCGGAGTAGGAAGTTTAATTGTCGCAGCCATTGGTTTTAATTTTTTGGGTGTGAAAGAAATTAAGGTTGCAAATTTAATTCCTGCGATTTTTGTTCCCCTAATATACCTTACTTTACAAAGTCTTTTTTAATTGATACAATCCTTTACTATGATATTCCCCCTTGAAGAACTAATTAAGTATGATAAGAATATGTATGAGATAACTGTTGCCTCCTCACGCCGCTCCTACCAGCTCTCCATGTTATACTCTGCCAATGATGATCAGATCGTAGACTGGATTGACGGAAACGACGGAAAGGTAGTTTCCATGGCAGCCCAGCAGGTATTCACAAAAGAGATAGATTTCCGCCTGGAAGAGGAGTGAAGTACCCTGTCCTAATTCTCTTTGGTCCCACTGCATCCGGTAAAACTCACCTGTTAAACAGGTTTTTAAATTCTGCAAAATCAATTTCCGCTAAAATAGTTTCTCCGGAAATAGTTTCCGCAGATTCCATGCAGGTCTACAAGGGCATGGACATAGGCACTGCAAAACCTTCAAAAGAAGAAAGAGAAAAAATCCCCCATCACTTGATTGACATTAAAGACCCTGATGAGCAGTTCAATGCCGGAGAATTTGTCCGCCTTGCAGAAAAAGCCTGCACGGAAATTGCCGGCAAAGGCTCTCTCCCCATAGTTTCAGGCGGTACCGGTTTCTACATAAAAAACCTGGTTGAGGGAATGACAAATACCCCGCCGTCGGACATAAATATCCGAAATAGCTTGATAGAGGAACTAGCTTTAAAAGGCGCTTCTTCTTTAATGGAAGAACTTCAAAAAGCAGATCCCATAAGCGCTGCCCGCATTCATATAAACGACGAGTACCGCCTTTTAAGAGCCCTGGAAGTTTTTCGCCTTACCGGGCAGCCCCTGAGCAGTTTTCCATCCCCCTGGTCAAAAACCGGAAACAATGAAAACACAGTTAAAAAACATGAATCCCCCGGTTTTTATATTCGTGGTAATTTCCGTTTCCTCCTTATCGGTCTCCGAAGAAACCGTGAGGAACTTTATAAGCGCATTAACGAGCGTACTTCTGCCATGTTTAAGGCAGGGCTAGCAGAGGAAGTCAAAAGCCTCTATGAAAAAAATTATACTCCCGGCGATCCCGGTCTTAGGGCAATAGGTTACAGGGAATTTTTTGTCGAAAACCTCGATAAAACTGTGAAGGGGAAGGATGCCTGGCATTTTTCCATTGATTATGAGGGTGTAGAGAAGCTGATTGCACAAAACAGCCGCCGCTATGCAAAAAGGCAGATCACCTTTTTTTCATCCCTGCCCTGTGTTAACTGGATTGACATGGAAGAGGGAGTTGCCGCTGATGCAGCAGCCGTTTCCCAAATCAATAAATTACTGGAAAAAAATCCAGTAATGATGATATAATTGGCAAATAAAAATCTTATGGAGGCATATAATGGGAACAAAAGAGAATTTTACTGCTCTTTTACAGAGGCTGGAAGAAGGTTTTATCCGCAGTAACAGCCACATGGTGGATATAAATATAATGGCACGCGCCTTAAAAAATATTGACTCAGAGTATCAGGAAAAAGTCCTCCGTAATATCACCCCGGATGCACAGGAGAAACTAAAAAGCCTTTTATCCGAAGAAATAACCCCGGAATCCATAGAATCTGCCCAAAACGAGATCCTCTCACTCGCCCAGGGCTACGTGTAAGCATTAAATGTACATTTAAGTCAGCCATATTATTGGTGATGAATAAAAAAATATTCAGGGGAAATATGGGTGTTCACTCGGTTTGCTCCCTAGCATTATAACAACTTTTTCGTGCTCTGGCTTAGAGCCTGGAGACACGAAAAAGGGAGCCCCTGCTCCAGGTTTTCCAGCTTGTCGCAAAAATTCGTTCACACCCCTATTTCCCCTGTGTAATTAATTATCCCCCCATATACCCATGTTATTTAAATGTACATTTATATATCTTGAGAGTATGGTTCATGGGCTTCTTGTTGAAATATCATAGGAGGTTTGGGAGGTTACGGATTTTGGAGCGTCGGTGTGGAGACAGAAATGCCCTGGCCAGAGCCAGCTACGGAAATGTTCACATCCGCTCAGCTCCGAAATTCGTGTTCTCCCAGAGCCTCCTATGGTTTGGAAAATACCCATGAACCAGCTATCTGTATAGTTTAAATGTACATTTACTAGTGGCTTGACTTTTTCCTGGTTTTTTGTTAAAAATCTATGAGTCTGAAGTTTAACTTCAAAATATTAAGGAGTCAGAGTGCCCTGCGGAAGAAAACGCAAACTGCGAAAGATTGCGACACATAAACGTAAGAAGAAACTCAGGAAAAATAGGCATAAGAACAAATAGTTCCATGGCTGATGATCCGGGCAAAGTGCCGGTAATTTTACCTCAAATATCATCCCCTCAAGATCTCAAAAAGCTAAGCCTTCCCGATCTGAATACCCTGGCTGATGAAATTCGAAGTGTAATTATTCATACAGTAAACCAAAACGGCGGCCATTTGGCATCCAATCTGGGCGTTGTGGAGCTTGGAATTGCCCTGCACCTGGTTTTTAATTCGCCTGATGACAGCATAATCTGGGATGTGGGACACCAGTCTTATACACATAAGCTCTTAACCGGGCGCTACGAAGATTTCAGCACCCTCCGCAAATCCGGAGGAATTTCCGGCTTCCCAAAAACCAGCGAAAGCCCCCACGATGCTTTTAATACAGGCCATGCTTCCACTTCCATATCTGCCGCCCTTGGAATGCTGGCAGGAGATGTCCTTAAAAAAACCAAAAACAGAAGTGCGGCGGTGATAGGGGACGGAGCTCTTACAGGAGGTCTGGCCTTTGAAGCACTCTCCCATGCCGGGCAGTTACAGCTCCCCTTGATGGTGATCTTGAATGATAACAAGATGTCCATAAGTCCCAATGTAGGCGGCATATCCAGGCACCTTTCAGGCCTTTCCATGAAAGAAAAATACCAGGCTGTAAGGAGAGCAATAGACAGGTTTGTAAAAAGAATCCCCCTCATAGGGGACTTTAGTTTCATGCTCATGATGCGTTTAAAAAGGGCAGTAAAAGCTGTTTTTTATGCGGATAATTTTTTTGTCGAACTGGGTTTTGAATATGCCGGTCCTATAGACGGTCATAACTTAAAGGAATTAATCAGGGTAATTCAGGATGCAAAAGACCTAAATAAACCGGTTGTGGTGCATGTAATTACACGCAAAGGTAAGGGCTATGTCAGAGCTGAGGAATCACCTGAAATTTACCATGCCGTCCAGGGACAGGATCAAAAACCCGATAAGAACCGTGACCAGAACGCAGTTCAAAACACCTTCACCCGGGTTTTTAGCGAGGCAGTTCTGGAACTGGGCGGCAGGAATGAGAGAATAACGGTAATTACTGCAGCCATGGAGGACGGAACAGGACTTTCCTCTTTTAAAAAGAAATTCCCCAGCCGTTTCTTTGACGTAGGTATTGCAGAGGAACATGCCGTAACCTTTGCAGCAGGTCTTGCCGCCAGGGGGCTGCGTCCGGTAGTTGCAGTTTATTCCAGCTTTATCCAAAGAGCCCTGGATCAAATTATCCACGATGTATGTTTACAGAAGCTCCCGGTGATCTTTGCCCTGGACAGGGCAGGGCTCGTCAGTGATGACGGAGACACCCACCAGGGAATTTACGACATAAGCCTTTTTCGCTCTGCACCGGGTCTAACCATCCTCGCTCCTGCCGGGGAAGAGGAATTAAAGGCAATGCTTGCCTGGGCTGTAAATAAGTCCGCTCCGGTGATGATTCGTTACCCTAAAGCAAACTGTCCTATGGGTGATCCTTCTTTCTCTTTGCCCATAGAGGAGGGGAGAGGGGTCTGGATCAGGAAAAATAATTCCCCTGGTTCTGCAAAGCTGTGTATTTTATTCACAGGGAGCCTTTATTCTGAAGTAATGGAAGCTGCCTCCTTACTGGAAGCAGAAAATATAAAGGCAGATATATATAACCAAAGGTTCCTCAAACCCCTTGACGAAGATTACCTCACAGAAATACTTGGACAGTATGAAACTATTTTAATTGCAGATGAGGGAATAAAAACGGGAGGCTTCGGTGAGTATATTGCTTCTCTTATTAACCGTCATAATATTTCCGTAAAACTATATGTAGTTTCCGTAAATGAAAAATTTGATGCTCAGGGAAAAAGGGAAGAACTCCTTAGGCAAAATAACCTGGACGGGAAGGGGATTTTTCAGGTTATAATGGAGTTATAGTTATGTATGCATTAATGCCGAAAATATAAATGGAATAAGATGGGTTTTTTTCAGGGTTTAAGCAATATTTACACTATCATTCAGCCCATTCTGGATGTGGCAATACTCTCCTTTTTAATTTACAAGGCCTGGGATCTCCTTGCAAAAACCCAGGCAGTTCAGTTAATAAAGGGCGCAGGTTTCCTCCTTCTGGTCTACGGTGTGGCTGTAATATTAAACCTCTCCACCCTGCGCTGGCTTTTAACCACCATCGCTCCGGGGCTGGTAATTGCAATCGCCATCGTTTTCCAGCCGGAACTGAGAAAGATATTTCTGCGCCTGGGGCAGACTGAGCTCTTCCGGCCGGACAGTAAACCCGGCCTTGGAACCCTGGATGCGGTAATAAATGCCGCAGAAATGCTCTCCGCCGAGAGGAGGGGAATGCTGGTAGTTTTTGCCAGGCGCATTAATATAAGAAATGTTATAGAATCCGGAACCAGAATCAATGCAGATATTTCTTCCACATTGATTAATACGATCTTTAGATACGACACTCCCCTTCATGACGGTGCAATTGTTATACAAAACAACCGCTTAATTGCCGCAGGCTGCCTCCTCCCCCTCTCCGATCAGTCGGACATAAAAAACAGTTTCGGCACCCGCCACAGGGCAGCATTGGGAATGACAGAGCAGTCCGATGCAGTTGTGCTTGTGGTTTCAGAAGAAACAGGGGCAATAAGCATAGTGTTTGACGGCAGAATTTTATATGACCTTTCCCCGGAAGAAGTAACACGGAGAGCCAGGGAATTTATTGACAGGGGAGTTAAAAGACAGGATGCAGAGGAATGAACAGTAAATTAAGTAAATTAATTTCCAAGGCGGTGGAGAATTGGCCGGGAAAGGTTCTTTCCATCGGGCTTGCAATAGTGCTCTTTGTTTTTTACCGCATCAGTATCCTGGAAACCCGGTATTTTTTCCTTCCCCTGAACATTGAACAATCAGGCACCATGATGCCTTCAAACCTCTTCCCGCGCATAGTAAGGGTGAGCCTCAGGGGAGAGGCAAACAGCATTTACTCAATTCAGGAAGATGATATAGAAGTTTTTGTTGATATGTCCTCCTATACATCCAGGGGTACCTATATGGTTCCGGTACAGTGGAGGACAAGGACAATAAGCTCAGGAATGGAAACCCTTCAGGTAACTCTGGAGCCAATGGAAATTTCGTTTAACCTGGATTACAGAATCAGCAGGGTAGTACCCGTTATACCAAATTTCCGCGGACAGCTGGATTCAGGCTTCACCATGACGAACTTTTCGCTTAACCCCTCAGAAATAATTATTGACGGCCCTGCGGAACTGATGGCAGGTATTTACGGGCTTTATTCAGAATCCATAGACCTCGGGGGAAGGCGGACGCATTTTACCGAGAACCTCAGCCTGATAAACAATAACCCCCTGATTGTGATCCGCGGGGAGGGCAGGGTGGATTTCCGCGCAGAAATAAACCAGATAGTACCTGTACGGAATATTTCCATGGTTCCGGTATTTATCACCGGGCTTGGAGACGGACTAAGGGCAGAACTGGACATCAATTTTGTAAACCTCAATATGGAAGGGGGGAACCATGAAGAGGTGGAGAGGTTTCTTGCACCCGATGGATTTGTCCGCATAGACCTGTCCGGAATTGTAGAAAGCGGCACCTATGTTTTAAATGTTCTAACAGGTACTGCAGAGGGGATCACTTTCAGGACTGAGCCCAATGAGATTACAGTACAGGTATCCCTTTTGGAGGAATGATGATAGCCGGAGTAGGCATAGATGTAGTGCATGTCAAGAGAATGAATAAATGGGCAGAAACGAAGGGACTTCTGGAAAGGTACTTTCACCCGGAAGAACTTTCCGCCTCCCTTAAAAAAGGCAAGACTGCAAATTTATCCCTTGCTGCCAGATTTGCCGCAAAGGAAGCCTTCGGGAAGGCACTGGGAACAGGTCTCTCTGGTCTGGTCTTAAAAGACATAATGGTAAGAAACAGGGAAAACGGCCAGCCGGAAATCATGGTATCAGGCACAGCATTAAAAGCCCTTAAGGAAAAAGGCGCGGAGATTATTCATGTATCATTGACCCATGAAATGGACAATGCAATTGCCATTGTGATACTGGAATCTTTTAGTCCAAAAGTTAATAATATTATAGGAGATTAAAAATGGCTGAAAAAGAAGCCAAAGTATCCTTCCAGTCCAAAGAAGAGTATTCATGCCCGGTATGCGGTGCAGTTTTTAACAGGGAGGAAATGCTTTCCGGCAAGGGAAGACTCATTGCAGGGAATTTAACCGATGAACTCCACCGCCTCTATGAGCCGTCAAAGAAATTCGGCGAGGTTTACCCCCTTATCTATATTGCCACAGTCTGCCCCGAGTGCTGGTTTACTTCCATGGACAGGGATTTTCTGGATCTCCCGGGAAACAGCAAAAAGAAAGCACAGGACGACACAGAAGCACGCCAGAAAGAAACAAGGCTGATATTTAATGATGTCGATTTTAACAGACCCAGGGATCTGATTACAGGAACAGCCTCCCTTTATCTTATAATCAGGTGCTATGAATATTTTCCCAAGGAATTTTCTCCTACCATAAAACAGGGAATCACCTGCCTCAGGGCTGGCTGGATGCTGGACATACTCTCCATGAAGTTTCCGGGGCAGCATTATGACTGGCTTTCACTTTTGTTTAAAAAAAAGGCAAACTATTTCTACAATGAGGCAATAAGAAGGGAACAGAAGGGGATTGAAACATTATCCGGTATCAAGATTTTCGGTCCTGACACAGATAAAAATTATGCCTATGAAGGAGCCCTCTACCTTTCGGCATTATTAAGATATAAATACGGCTTCAGGGAAAATCCCGAACTCCGCAATCCCTCCCTCGAGGAGGCAAAGCGCACCATTGCCAGGATCTTCGGGGTAGGGAAATCATCTAAAAACAAGCCCGGCCCCCTTCTGGAACATGCAAAAAACCTTTACGATAAACTTTCCAAAGAGCTCAACGAGATGGATGATGTCTAACAGGCGGAACATAAAACTTGTTCTTGCCTATGACGGAACTGATTTTCATGGTTGGCAGAGTCAGAGAAAAAATACAGGCACTGATAAAACTACAGGAACTGATAAAACCATACAGGGGATAATTGAAAAAGCTCTGGAAAAAATCCACAAGGAAAAAATCAGCCTTACAGGTGCAGGCCGCACAGATTCCGGCGTTCATGCAAGAGAGCAGACTGCCAATTTTTTTTCTTCCATTCATTCAATGGAACCCTCAAGCTTCATTCCTGCCCTAAACAGCCTCCTTCCCCACAGTATCCGCATTCTGGAAGCAGAACCTGCCCATGATAATTTCCATGCCCGCTTTGATGCAATATCCAGGACTTACAGGTATTTTTTCCACAGTTCTAAATCTGCCAATCCCTGGGATCTTCGTTACTCCTGGCATTTAAGGTACAACCCCGATTTGAATCTTTTAAATTCCTATGCAAGGCTTCTTTCCGGAGAGATGGACTTCAGTACCTTTACCGCAGCAGGCGATATGAGTAAATCCCGAAACAGGTATATCTACGGAGCATCTTTTTTCCATGAAAATAATAAACTGGTATTTGAAATAAAGGCCAATGCATTCTTGCGGAAAATGGTCAGATCCCTCACCGGAACCCTGATCCATTTGGAGAAGGAGAACATGACACCGGATCATTTTAATGAGATTTTATTGTCCAAAGATCGTTCCCGCGCAGGTCCCACAGCCCCTCCTCAAGGGCTTTTTTTATGGAAAGCTGAATATCAGCATAAATCTTTGCAGAGGCTGTAACTGTCTTGCAAGCTTTATTGTTAATGTTTATGATGTACAAAGGTCTGAGACCATAATTTAATTATTCTGGAAGTGTATTATGAAAAGAAATTTTGCTGTTTCACTGAAAACTGCGGCTTTGGTTTTTTTATGCGTATTTTTGTTTTTATCCTGCGGCAGCGATCAGGAAACAGATGCCGCCTATGTTTTGGATAGAGATACCAGTTATGCCATGGGCATGTTTATAGCAAATTATTTTACCAGCCAGTACGGCTTTCCCCATATGCAGTACGATTACGATGCCTTCAGGGACGGTTTCAGGGCTTTCAATGAAGCAACAGAAACCCGCATTTCCTGGGAAGTCGCAATGGATCATATAAACAACCTCTTCATGCGCATTGAAGCCCAGGAATATGAAGACTTCTGGGTGGAGGCTGAATGGAACCTGATAGAGGGCATGATCTTCCTTGAAGAAAATGCCGCAAGGCCGGAAGTGATCACCACCCCAAGCGGTCTCCAATACGAGATCATAATCCAGGGTGAGGGAGAAAGACCCGGTCCCTATGATACAGTTCTGGTTCATTATGAAGGCATATTCCTTACAGGACAGTTATTCGATTCTTCCTATATGAGGGGTGAACCCACTGCCATTAACCTTGGCATTGTAATCGAAGGCTGGAGGGAAGGACTGCAGTTAATGAATGTGGGAAGCGTCTTTAACCTCTATATTCCGCCCGATCTCGCATACGGAATGGGCAGCCCTGGAGAATTCCCCGGCAATATGACCCTGGTTTTCATTGTTGAACTTCTGGAAATAGTTTCTAATGATTAAGGGAATCTCTTTGAAAAAGTTATTCCTCTTGATACTGTTCATTACCAGCCTGGTCTTCCATGCCCCTGCAGACGATGCGGAAATCGAAGACCTGAGTTACGCCTTTGGGATGTACTTTGCCTGGGATCTCATTGATACCGGCTTTGTAATTGATTATGAAGAGTTTACCCGGGGTTTCAGAGAATATTATGAGGGGGAGCTTACAAGGTTCTCACTCGATGACGCCATCATTGTTCTGCAGACTGCCTTTGACCAGCTCTATGCCGTGGAGATGGAAAGGCTCCAGATAGAAGGCGAGCGGAACCTGGAAACAGGCAGAGCATTTCTTGCACAGAACGCCCTGAGACCCGGTGTGATTGTAACAGCTACAGGGCTTCAGGTGGAAATGCTCAGGGAAGGTTCCGGTAATATGCCTGTGATGTCGGACATGGTCACAGTCCATTACCGCGGAACCCTCCTTGACGGAACTGTTTTTGATTCCAGCTACGATTTTGGTGAGGCTCTTAGCATTCCCCTGGAGATGGTGATCCCCGGCTGGTCGGAAGGTTTACTGTTAATGAGAGAGGGGGGCAGGGCAATGCTCTACCTTCCCCCGGAACTTGCATACGGAGACATGAACATCGGATCAGTTCCGCCTAACTCGGTGCTGATCTTTGAAGTGGATTTTCTTTATATAAACGACTCAGTTCCGTGAACCGGAAAAATGTTCATTGATAATTGAGACCAGGGAATTCTCGTTTATTTTTACAATTTCCTGTTCCCTGATGGAGTTCTCCACCGAGTCCGATGCATGGGCTGTATTGACCATTACGCTGGAACCAAATTCCCTTCTCACAGTTCCAACAGGAGCCTGAAGGGGATCTGTGGGACCCAGTACATCCCTGATCTTCTGAATTGCATTTTCACCCTCATAAAGGTTTATCATGCACTTTACATCGCCGGGAATATTCCTTTTTTCCACAGGGCAGGTATCGGGGCTTGAGCCTGACATAAACTCCACCAGTTTATAGAATTCTTCCTTTGCATATTCCCGCCCGAAACTGTCTGTTAAAATTGCTTCTATTCTGTCATCAAGGGCAATTTCAAATTCCCTTTCCAGTACTTCCCTGGCTTTCTTCCCGAATGCCGGGGAGAGCCTCTTCATCAAATTTCCCCTAACGGAACCGTAAAACTCAAGCGCCTGATTAAGTGAGAAGCGGAAAAGCTTTGTTGCCACCACCCTCATTCCTGTACGTGAGAACATGTCCATTATGGAACCCGGCCTCCCCGAACCGAAATGCCAGTTATCAGGTTTTATTATTACCAGGGACTGCTCTATTTTTGTGGTGTCCAGATAGCTGATATTCTGTACGATATTTTCCTTCCCCTCCAGGTAATGTGCAATCATCTGGAGGTCATTATTTGCATCATTTTGGAGCCTGGGGGTTAAGACCGCAGGTTCAAAATAATAAATTTCCTCGGGGTTGTCCTTTGAGTAAATTATATCGGCATAAGTATCCCTTATGGTTTCCCCCAAAAGCGCATCCACTGTTACATTTTGTGTAAAGATATGCCCGCAGGCTTCAAGGAGCTGATCACAGGGATTCACTCCCTTAAATAAGAGGAGCAGGGTTCTATGAGGCCTCCCCCCGTTTGGAGCTACTACATTCTCCATATAGTCAGCCAGAAGCATGAGCTGGTTTTGCGGAGCTCTTCTTCTTAAAGTTGATGCATATTCGTATGCGAAATCATCGCTGGGTGCAAAAATTTGGGTGCCTACAAGTTCCAGATTGGTCCTTGATAAAAGCCTCGAAAGTACTCCCCCCGTCCTGCTTTTTGCTACAGTATGGGGAGTTACCATTACATAAGAAAGATCTTCCTGCATACAGGAAATATAAACTACTATTTTTTTTTTGTCAAAGTGTTTAAGATTGATCTATGTTAGACAGGATGCGCAATATCGGTATCATGGCTCATATAGATGCCGGAAAAACCACAACATCGGAGAGAATTCTCTATTATACGGGCAGAAGCCATCGCATAGGAGAGGTGGATGACGGCGAAGCAATAATGGACTGGATGGAACAGGAGCAGGAGAGGGGGATTACCATCCAGAGTGCCGCAACCACCACATACTGGGATAGGCAGAAAGATCCCGCCAATAATAGATCTTCTAAAGCAAATGATTCGCGCTACCAGATCAATCTTATTGATACACCAGGACATGTGGACTTTACTGCCGAGGTGGAAAGGTCCCTCAGGGTGCTGGACGGAGCCATTACCGTTTTCGATGCCGTCCAGGGAGTAGAACCCCAGACAGAAACCGTCTGGCGCCAGGCAGAGAGGTATAAAGTTCCCTGCATCGGCTATATAAATAAAATGGACAGGGTGGGGGCGGACTTTTTTAATGCAATTAACGATATAGTCACAAAATTAAATGCCAATGCAGTTGCCCTCCAGATCCCCATTGGTCAGGAAGGGAGTTTCAATGGAGTTATCGATTTAATTGAAATGAAGGAGATCCGCTGGGATGCTGAAAGCTCAGGGGAAAAAATGGAGTTTTCAGAAATTGCACCTGAAAGGGAAAACCTTGCCAGGGAGTGGCGGGACAAACTAATCGATTCCCTTGCCAGCCATTCCGACCCTGTCACAGAAAAATACCTCGCCGGGGAGGAACTGGAACCCTCCCTCATAAGAGATGAGCTTAGAAAGGCAGTAATCAATAGACTGATACTCCCTGTTTTTGCAGGAGCCTCCAGGCGTAATATCGGGGTGCAGCCCTTAATTGACGCCGTTGTCGATTACCTCCCGGCCCCTGACGAAGCGGAGGAGGCAGTTGGTTTTCATTTGAAAAAAGAAGAGGATGTGTCTGTCCCCTGTAATCCCTCCGCCCAGCCCTTGGGTCTTGTATTTAAAATACAGAATGACAGGGAAGCCGGCAGCCTCTGTTATGTTAGAATGTATTCCGGAACCATAAAGCCCGGAATGGTAATTTACAATACCGGAAAGAAAAAACGCGAGAGGGCAAATAGAATACTCCGCATGCATTCCAATAAATCCGATCCCCTCGATTCCCTTTCTGCCGGAGACATAGGCGTAATAATCGGCATGAAGGAAGCCCAGACAGGCGATACAATAGGGAGCGAGGGCTGGCCAGTAACCCTGGAAAAAATGCAGTTCCCCGAGCCTGTGATCTCTGTTTCCATGGAGCCGGGAAATCTTTCCGAGCAGGAAAAATTAAAAGACATACTGTCGCTATTGTCAAAGGAAGACCCCACCTTTATTGCAAGGGAAAACGATGAAACCGGCCAATTAATAATTTCCGGCATGGGGGAACTTCACCTGGAAGTTCTCGTTAGGCGCATTTTGAAGGAGTTCAATGTAAGCGCAAAGGTCGGAAACCCCCAGGTTACCTACAGGGAATCCATCACAAATACAATTGAAAAAACCGAAACTTTTTCCAGGGTAATTGCAGGAAAGGAAAACGCAGCATCACTTACCTTTAAGGTGGAACCCCTGGAAAGGGGAAGCGGTAATAAATTTTTCTGGCAGGGCAGCGGATCTGCGGGCTCTTCCGGAAAAAAGATCCCTTCCAATATTCCGCAAGAGATCCGCGACGCTGTGGAAAGGGGCGTTAACGGTGCCTTTATGTCCGGCATAGTACTCGGCTACCCCTGTATAGATATCGGGGTTACCGTCACAGATATCGGCTACTCCGAACTCACCGGCACCGAGTTTGCCTTCGAGGCCTGCGCCTCCATGGGCTTTGACGAGGCATGCCGAGCGGCCGCCCCCATCCTCCTGGAACCCATAATGGCAGTAGACCTCATTTCCCCCAAGGAATTTGTCGGGGAAGTAATCTCCCTCATGACACAGAGGGGCGGCCAGGTTCTGAACATGGAATCAAAAACCACAGGGGACGAAGTCAAAGCCCTTGCCCCCATGGCAAAAATGTTCGGCTTTATGACTTCCCTCCGCAGCGTAAGCCAGGGAAGAGCCACCTTCTCCATGAAGTTCTCCCATTTCGAAAAACCTTCAGGGAGAAATTAAGTTTTATTCGTAGTATACAACTCTTACAGGTGTACTGCGGTTAGTATTGGTATCATCACCTACTGCACCATAATAGTTTTGTCCCCATCCCCATACGCTGTTATCAGCTTTCAATGCAAGCCTGTGATCCATACCTGCTGAAATGAAAGTCCAGTTTGTATCTGTACTTACCTGGCTAGGGACAGTACCAGTCTGTGCAGAACTATGTCCCCATCCCCATATAGTCCCGTTTGACCTGATAGCATAACTCCCAATAGAATTTGATCCTGCTGATACTGCAGACCAGGTTGTTATTACTCCAATCTGTGTCGGTGCATTTTTTGCAACAGATGTATTATCGCCCAATTGTCCATAAACATTATCACCCCAGGCATATAAGGCACCATTATTTCTAACCCCCAGGCTGTGATAATAACCTGCAGCAATGGAAACCCAGCTGTCTGTTCCCACCTGACCAGGTGCATTACGGCTTGTTGTATTACCGCTGCCTAGCTGTCCATCATGATTATACCCCCAGCTCCAGAGTGTACCGCTTGTGCCTGTCCCTCTGAGACCCAGGCTATGATCACCACCTCCTGCAATGGCGATCCAGTTTGTTTCTGATCCCACTTGTACAGGTTCATTTGAATCATTGGTATTGCCTATACCCAGCTGCCCATCATGATTATTTCCCCATGCCCAGAGGGTACCGCTATTTCTTATTGCCAGGCTATGATTGGTACCCGCAGCAATAATAGACCAGTTATTTGCTGTACCTATTCTAACTGGGGTACTTCTATTTATGGTAGTACCGTCTCCCAGCTGTCCATGATCATTTTCCCCCCAGGCCCAAAGTGATCCGTCAGTTTTTATTGCAAGGAAATGTGTAGAGCCTGCTGCAATTTTTGACCAGTTATTGTCTGTCCCTATCCTTACAGGAGTTGTATTATTGGTATTTGTTGCTGCTCCCCATTCCCAGAGGCTGCCGTCTGAACGAATGGCAATGCTTTTATTAGAACCTGCTGCCACAGCAACAGCTGAAAAGGGAACAGGATCTGCTTCCAGTTCTGTTTGACCATTCCCGGGATCCGGACAGCCTGTCAATAATACAGTTACCATTATTGCTAATAAGCCAATAATTCCCAAAAACTTTTTTTTGTTTTTCATATTAAACTCCTAAAAATTTTTTATATGCAGGTTTTACAAACCTGGTTTTCCGGGAAAATAATAAAAAAATGAGAAAATAAAAATAAATTGAAAAGTTTCTTCTATATTAAATTTAGAACGGAGAACGGAGAACGGAGAACGGAGAACGGAGAACGGAGAACGGAGAACGGAGAACGGAGAACGGAGAACGGCTCTTTCTAAGCCTATCATGCTAATTACTCCTTGGCTAGTTATGTTTTAATAATATTTAAGCACCATGGCTAATACTAACATACTCTATACATCTAGGTAAGCCTCGTTTTCACCTCTGTCATAAACTCCCAGGAATTTAACACCTTTACTGCAGCCGGGTCTGAAAGGGAGGCAAGGTCGCCCGTCATATAACCCTCATTAATTGTGTTCAAAACTGCCTTTTCAAGGGATTCTGCAAAGTTCACGAGTTCCGCTGTACCGTCCAATTCCCCGCGTTTTTTTAAGGCACCTGTCCAGGCAAAAATCAGAGCAGCGGAATTGGTGCTGGTTTTTTCCCCTTTCATATAACGGTAGTAGTGCTGCTGTACAGTCCCGTGAGCGGCTTCGTATTCATAGACCCCCTCAGGGGAGACCAGAACACTGGTCATCATGGCAAGGGAGCCGGAAGCGCTTGCCACCATATCGCTCATTACATCCCCGTCATAGTTTTTTAATGCCCATAAAAAGCCGCCTTCCCCTTTTACGGCACGCGCAACAGCATCATCGATAAGGGTATAGTAATAACTTAAACCGGCATCTTTCATCTTCTCTTTAAATTCGTTTTCGTATACCTCATTAAAAATATCCATGAAGCGCCCGTCATAGACCTTGGAAATAGTGTCCTTGGCAGCAAACCAAAGCGGGATTTTCTCATCCAGGGCATATAAAAAACAGGCACGGGCAAAACTCCTTATGGATTCATCCAGGTTATGCATGGCCTGTACTATCCCGCTTTCCTTCATTTCGGCAACAGGGAGCCTTGTTTCCTTTCCATTGGTATCTGTGTAAATTAGTTCCACCCTGCCGGGGCCGGGGATCAGCATTTCTGCAGCCTTGTATACATCCCCGTAAGCATGTCTCCCGATAACTATAGGTTTCTTCCATGTCGATACCGACCCCTTAATGCGCGGCACAGTAATGGGCTTACGGAATACAGTTCCGTCCAGCATTGCCCTTATGGTAGCATTGGGGCTGGGGAGGAGGCTCTTTAAGTTATACTCCTTCTGCCTTGCCGGAGTGCTTGTGATAGTCGCACATTTCACCCCCACCTTAAGCCTCTCTATGGCTCTTGCAGCATTTACCGTAATTTCATCATTGGTCTTTTCCCTGTTTTCCAGCCCCAGGTCAAAGTACTCTGTCTTTAAATTTATATAGGGGAGGATGAGTTCCTCTTTTAATAATGCCCAGAGCACCCTGGTCATTTCATCCCCGTCCAGTTCTGCAATTGCGTTTTTCATTTCTATTTTATCTGACATAATTACTCCATTTTTTTTACAGCAACTTTGTTTGCCCAGAGTCTTTTTTTATAGTATATAAAGCTTAAAAAACTGGAAAGAGCCCAGCCTATGGAAATAGACCAGGCAAGAGCCTCCGGCCCCATATCAAAAAAACCCACGAGGCCGTAGGCAGTAACAGCCCTCACGGTAAGGCTGAAAACGGGAAATGCCATGGCAATTACCGCATCTCCTGCCCCCCTGAAAAAACCGTTAAACGCAAAAAGAAAAGCAAAAAGAAAATAAAATATTACGATTATGTTTAAGTATTCGCTCCCTATGCGGAGAATTTCGGCAGTATTGGGATCCAGGGGGTTTAAAAAGAGGGTAATGAACTGATGTCTGAATAAGACCAGAATCAGAGAAATTAAAGCCGCGGTTAAAAGCATAAGAAGCAGAGTTATGCGAAAACCCTTCTTTGCCCGTTCTTCAAGGCCTGCCCCCATATTCTGCGCAACAAAGGTAGACATTGCCATGCTCAAATTGGACACCGGCAAAATGGCAAGCTGGTCTATCCTCGCAGCCGCTGTAATCCCAGCCATTGCCGCCGCCCCGAATGAATTTATAAGCCTTGTGATGGTTAACTGGGCAAAGGAAGTGAGGGAGAGCTGCAGGGCAGCCGGTGTCCCGTATTTTAGTATTAGTTTGAAAAGTTCTGAATCAAATACAAGGCGTTTGACATTTAACAGGGGCATATGCCTATTTGCATAAATAAAGCAAAGAAGCACAGCTGCCATCTGAGATATAATTGTAGCATATGCAACTCCAGCAACCCCCATATGCAAAACAAGCACAAAAAACAGGTTCAGTCCTATATTTAGAATTATCGAAACGATTAAAAAATAAAGCGGCCTTTTGGAATCCCCCAGGGCCCTCATATAGGCAGTGTACATATTGTAGAATACCGGGAATATTACTCCTGCCATTACAATTCTCATATAGCTTACTGCTTCGTTAAAAATTTCATCGCTGGTATTTAACAGTTTCAATAGATGGGGTGAAAAC
>Ga0099364_10006378_pt1 | contig 17188 bp, 12 predicted proteins | sample TergutTh196P3_FD_73070 | JGI IMG/M metagenome (GOLD analysis project Ga0099364, IMG submission 73070) | Microcerotermes parvus P3 segment gut microbial communities from Pointe-Noire, Republic of the Congo - Th196 P3 | ecosystem: Host-associated > Arthropoda: Insects > Digestive system > Gut ... | reverse complement strand
ATGCTTCTCTTTTCCCCAGAGGCAAAAATTAAAACAAAAAAATTTCCCCAAAATTTTTTCCCCCCCCCCCCCCCCATGTAAAATAGGGAATAGTAAATTATTTTATCCTCACGCGAAGACGCGACGATGTTGTCGAAAACTTTGCTTCTTCCTCTGTGCTCTTTGTGTGCTCTGTGGTTTCATCGGGTGTGAAAATCATTGGATGAAGGAAGCGACGGCGCATATGCACAGGCATAGTTTTGAATGGAGACCCGATATTACTCCAGGTGTTGAAACCATACAAACATTAGCCTGCACGACTGGATGTAATACAACAAGGGGAACGCGTGTAGCAATGCCTAGTGGTGGAATTTTCACTTATGAAGGCGGCATAATTACAGGCGGACAGCCCGACGAAGACGGCCTATTGATAATACCCGCAAGGATAAACGGCGTAAATATAACGACAATAAACGAAAGAGCATTTATAGGCTCTGCTTACGGCAGCACTCTTATACGACCTATTACAAGTTTAGAAATCTGCGAAGGTATAACAACAATAGGTGATTATGCTTTTAGTCATAATTACGAACTTACCTCAGTAACCCTTCCTACCACCTTACTTCATATAGGGGAGCACGCATTCCGTAATTCCAATATCCTTACAAATATAACAATCCCCGATAATGTACTAACTATTGGGGAAAGTGCATTTCATTATTGCAGAGTCCTAGAGAGTATAACAATCCCCGAAAGCGTAATTTCTATTGGACAAAATGCATTCCGTGAGTGCTATGAACTTGCCACTGTAAGAATGCTGCCAATAACACCGCCAGAGCTAGGTGGATGGGTTTTCAGCGGAACCCCCGCAGACCTTAAAATCTATGTTCCTTCGGGTTCTGTTGAAGCTTACAAAGCTGCTACGAACTGGAATGCATGGGCAAGCATTATTGTTGAGGCATCGCCGTAAAAAACGCGGGGTTAACATGAAACGCGGATTAACACTGATTGAACGCTGATTTACGCTGAATAATAATTAAAATTTAATCCGCGTAATCTGCGCTCAATCCGCGCCAATCCGCGTTTCATCGTGACCCCGCCCCAACCTGTGTGATTAATCAATCTCCCCGTTTTCCATTACCGCTGTTCTGTCACACAAATAATCCACGGCTTCCTTGTTGTGCGAGATAAACAAAATAGTAAGCCCTGTTGCTTTATTCAGTTTTTTAAAAAGTTTTAGTATTTGTCTTTGCGCGCGTATGTCCAAAGAGCTTATTGCCTCGTCGGCGACCAATAAACTTGGCTCCAAAATAAGCGCACGGGCTATGCATATGCGCTGCTTTTGCCCGCCTGAAAGTTCGTGTACGCGCCGTGATTTGTAAGAAGGGTCAAGCCCGACACGGAGGAGCATTTTATCAACTTTTTTTCTGCGTTCTTCCTGACTGCCTATTTTGTGAATAATAAGAGGCTCTTCCATTAGCCAGCCAATTTTTTTACGGGGGTTTAAAGAAGCGCCCGGCTCCTGAAAAATCATCTGTAATTGACCGCGGCGCGGTTTTTGACCGAACAGGTGAATACTGCCTTCATAATCTATAAGCCCTAAAATACAGCGGGCAAGGGTAGTTTTGCCGCAGCCGGATTTTCCCGTAAGCCCGAAAATTTCCCCTTTTTTAAGTTCAAGATTAATGTTTTTAAGGATATATTTATTAGATACATTCTTTACGCTTAAAAGTTTATCGGATTCAATTACGGCGGCAGGTTTCTTTTCAAATGGTTCGCTTGCCGATTCTTCTTTAGTTATTATGCCTTCGCTCATAACAAAATAGCGGCTGCAGAATTCTTTTATTATGGAAAGGTCGTGCGAGATAATCAATACAGACATTTTATTTTCACGGTTCATTTTTGCAAGCAAGGATAAAATGAGCCTTTGGCTTTCATCATCAAGGGCGCTTGAAGGTTCGTCTGCGATTAATAACTTTGGGCTTTTAACAAGAGCGATTGCTGCCATTATGCGCTGGCACATTCCGCCGGAAAGTTCGTGCGGATAACTGTTGTAAATTTTTTCGGGATTTTTAAAGCCCAGCGATTCAAGCATATCCAACGCCAAAGTTTTGCTGTTTTCTTTTTTAATTCCACTGCCAATTTCTATGGTTTCTGAAATTTGCCTGCCTGCTTTCATAAGCGGATTTAAAGATTGGCGCACTTCCTGAAAAATCATGGAAATTTCGCCTTGTATATTTTTGTTGATTGTGCCTTGTTCAATTTGTGCCGTGTCAGGCAAAAGATTTGCTATGGAAAGAGCGGTAAGGGTTTTGCCGCAGCCCGATTCACCCGCAATTCCTAAAATCTCGCCTTTTTTTATGGAAAAGCTAAGGTTATTTACAGGTATTATATGTTTACCGCCTTTTTTGATTTTGATTGTAAGGTCTTGTACTTCAAGCAGGGTATCTGTCATATTACGCTCCACTTGCCTTTATCGGTAAGGTTTCGGCGCAAACCTTCACCTAACAAATGAAAAGCAATAACAGTGATCATAATAAACAGCCCCGGGGCAAGCGAGCACCAGGGCGCGGCAAGAAAATAGGTTTGCGATTCATAGAGCATTCGTCCCCATGAAGGGTGCGGAGGCTGAATGCCTAATCCTAAATAACTCATGGATGCTTCGGCGAGGATCGCGTTTGAAAGACCAAGAACGGAAGCGGACAGCAAAGACGGAATTAAATTAGGCAGGATGTGAATAAAAGTTATGCGCAAAAACCCTGCCCCCAGGATTTTTTCCGCTTCTATAAAAGATGCGTTCTTGTACCGCATTGCTCCTGTCCGCATAATACGGGTATAACTTGGAACAAACAAAACAAAAAGCGCAATAAACAAAGTAAATTGGCTGTTATCCATTACGGCGACAAAGAGCAAAGCCAAGAGTATTCCCGGAAAAGAATTTAAGGTGTCTATAATTCTCATTATAACGGATTCTGTTATTCCCCCAAGATAGCCTGCCAAAAGCCCTAACAAACAGCCTGCCGCCGCCGCCGTTGTTACGGTGCATACCGCAAGAAGGAGCGAGTTTCTGCCGCCTGCCATAATGCGCGAAAAATTATCCCTGCCAAAATTATCTGTTCCTAAAAGATGTTTTGCGCTTGGTTTTGTAAACCTGTTTTCATGATCCATTTGGTTGTAGTCATAAGGAAGCCAAAAAAAACTTAACAGGGACATTAATACTATGAACAAGCCAAGAAACGCACCGGCTTTAATCTCAAAGTTTAGTTTCATTTCTGCCCCTTAGGCAGGCTTTGTCTGCCAATTCTGGGATCTATAATCATAATGGCAATGTCCGCCAGTGTATTTGCAAAAACAATAAAAAAAGTTATGTAAACCATTAAAGCTTGAATTAAAGGGTAATCCCTGGAAGTAATTGCCGCTATTAAAAGCCTGCCAATTCCGGGGATGGAAAAAACTTGTTCAATAATAATACTGCCGGAAAGCACCTCGGCAAATATCATGCCAAGAATTGTAATGGCGGGAATTGCCGCGTTTTTTAAAACATGACGGCGAAGAATGTAAAACCATCCTGCTCCCTTGCTTTTTGCGGTGCGGACATAATCGCTTTTAAGTTCGGCAAAGAGCGAACTTCTTAAAAATTTAATCAATATTGAAGCGTTTGGAATTGCAATTGCGAGGGAGGGGAAGATAAGACAGCCGATAAAGCCGGCAAAATTTTCCCTGTAATCAATGTAATTGCCGGGAAGAAAAAGTTTTAAAACTAATCCAAAAAACCAAATAAATAATAGACCTAGGAAAAAACCGGGAATGCTCATGCCGGCGGCTGTAAAAATATTTATAATACGGTCTATTAAACCGCCCTCTTTTTTTACCGTTAAAAGAGAAGCGGGAACGGATATTAATAAAATAAAAAATAATGATAAAAAAGCAAGGGTAAAACTTACAGGAAGCCTTTCCGTTATCATGGAAGAAATAGGCTGCCTAAAACGAAGTGAATTCCCGGGGCTGCCTGCAATAAAATTAATAAGCCAGTCAAAATAGCGGACAAAAATATTTCTGTTAAGACCCATTTCTTCGCGCAGCATTTCTACATATTCATCCGATGCGTTTGTTCCCGCCATTGAAACGGCAGGGTCTCCGGGAATAACGCTGAACGCAAGAAAACAAAATAAAGAAACCAAAAACATTGTTACAAGAGAAATGACAAGCCGTCTAAGTATAAAATTCAATTATTTTATCCTGTAAATGTTGGAAAAGTCAACGACATACAAGGGATAATTTAATACTCCGTCGTAAGCGCCGCCTCGGAAAGCTTTAAAGTAATAAATATCCTGTAAAAAAACGCTTGCTGCGTTTTCTGCAATTATCCTTTGGGCATCTTTATAAAGCTGAATTCTTTTTTCTTCGTCAGTTTCCGTAAGAATGGAGTTATAGGTTATGTCAAAATCAGGATTGCTAAAGTTAATAAAGTTGCCGCTTGCTTCTGTTTGGTATCGTGAAAGAAAACTTTTTGGAGATGCCACAGCACTGTCCAGCGAAATAATTGTCGCCTGATAATTACGGTTTCTGTAAACATCGGAAAGCCATGTATCCCAGTCAACAAGTTTTATAGTAACTATAACGCCAATTCTTGAAAGCTGGTCTGCAATAACTTGGGCGGTATCGACATGCATTGTATAATTTGAAGGCACTGTAATTTCAAGCGAAAGCGGAAGATCATCTCTGTAGCCTGCCTGTACAAGCAAAAGCCTTGCCATGCGAGGAACATAAGGATAGAGTGATAAATTGTCATAATAGAGCGACAAGCCCGGAATTAACGGGCTTCTTGACGGAGTTCCCATGCCAAAGAATGCAGTATCAATTATATTTTGAACATCAATTCCAAAATTCAACGCCCGGCGAATATTTATATCATTAAGAGGGGCAGCCGCATTATTTAAAGCAAGCAGCTGTACCGCGTTTGAATAACCGTGAAAAATATCAAAATCCCCGTTTTCAATCTGGGCTGCGAATGTGCCGGTAACATTTGCACCGTCAATGCCGCCTCCGCGAAGAGACATTGTCATCGCATCATAGTTTTCAAAAAATACAATAGTTACTTTGTCAAGATGCGGAATATTTTTTGGCTCAGGCAATAATAGCTGCCAGTAATTATCAAATTTTTTTAATATAAGATTATGTTGAGGCGTGTAGCTTTCTATATAGAAAGGACCTGTACCAATCGCGTTTGTTGCGCGGTTATTATGCCCGTCTCTTGTAATGCCAACTGTCATATATGGTAAAAATTCGGGGTCAGGCATTTTTAAAGTTATTGTTACAATGTTTTCTCCTGTAATTTTTACTTCTTCTATCATTTCAAGACCGAGGTATTTTAACGCCATTGCCGTTTCCAAACTGAACTTGACATCGGCGGCGGATAAAGGCGTATCATCATGAAAAAGGATGCCTTCCCTTATTGTAAAGTTATAAACAAGACCGCCCTGTTCAATAGTCCACGATTCGGCAATGCAGGGTAAAAACTGCCCTGTAGTATCAGGTTTGACTAGTCCTTCAAAAACATTAAAGAGTATGCTCCTGCCGTCCGCCGTGTTGCCCTGATCAAGGGGGTCAAGGGTTCTTGGCTCTGAGGTAAAGCCGTAACGCAACTCGTTGGAACCGCCTGTATTTCTGACACAGCCGGCAAAGAGAATGGAGAATATTAATAAAATCAGTAAAAACACTATTTTTCTGTTCATGTTGATTATTATATATATCCCTATACATTATGGCAAGACACATATATGCCGATAATTAAATGTATGATCTATATATATTTCTTTCTCAAGTTTAAGGTTCAATTACGCCGGACAAGGCCGGATATTGTACAACAGATTGATGAGTCGCTTATTCGTGCTATTGAGGATGCAGGAGGGAAAATAACAGGCGATAGATTTGTAATTTCAGCCGAACTAAACGAAGATACCATAGGTTTTTGGCTGGATGTTTTTATGCTTGTAGAAAACTTAAAGAAAAACATAGAATCAATACCCGACTTTTTTGGATATTCTTTGGTAATTACATCTGATGTTCCGGAAGCTCCCGAAATGCTTTGCCGGTATCTTGCCAATCATAATGGTATTTTTGTTAATGATAAAGCGGCTAAAAAACTTGTTCCTTATGTGTCTTTTGAAAAACCTTCTGAGTGGCTAAGCAGTACAAGACGGCGTAAATACGGCTGTGGAAATTTTTATAGAATTAAAGAATTAAGAATTTTTAAAAAGACAATAAAAAATGATTTGGATATTCAAAAAGATGTATTAAAAGTATTGGATCAGGAAAAAGGAAAAAACAAGCTGCTCTTAGGTCCGCCGTATTCTCAGATGAAAAACGGCATACAAAGGTATAATCAAAAAATAAATGGTGATTTCCCCATATTATCAATTTGTTTTGGAAGCATTGGTCTTGGAGCTCTTGTTGACGCATGGTCGCTTAAAATTCGTTCTTTGTCATCCAGGCAGTCATCATTTGCGGCGCAAACTTTGCAAACTGATGAGATTGACAGTTATTGGGAACTTTTATTCCGTGAACGAATAAGAGATGAGGTGTCTGATTATATTATTCGTTGTTTAAGGCGTTTTTTAACTCTTGTTTTTGATTTTTACTTTAACGCTTCAAGAAAAAGGAAATGCACACCCATTATTGTTTTAGAGAACATTCATTTGGCAGGAAATAAAATTACAGATGTATTAATTGAAGTATTAAATGAAATTGATTATGAAAATAAAAAAAGATTAATGCTTTTCGGAACAGGGGATAATGATATTTCGCCGGATAAGTTAAAAGTATGGGAACCTTGTTTTGAAAATGTAATTAACTTGAATATATCAAAAGAAGTAGAGTTATATTTTCCAAAATTATCGCTGGATCTTTGGGAGATAATATACGCAATTTCTCTTTTTGGAAGATATTTTTCGCCGGAACTTTTTCAAAGACTTTTTGAGGAAAATAATATTAATCCCGTAATGATTACCAGAGCTTTTTCAATTCTTCATTCATTAGATTTAATTGATAATATGCGGGAACCTTCTCCCGTAAACAGGCGGTTAGAGGAACATGCCCGAAGGCTTTTGGGAGATAGACACACAAAAGTAAAAGAACTTGTCTGCGGAAGGCTTTTAAGCTGGGCTGCAAGAAGAAATATTAATCCTTGTTTTCGTCTTTTAACAATTATTTCTAATTTGGATGGCGTAAAAAAAATTGATGATATTCTTTTATTAAAATCATTTTCATCTGATATTGTAAATAATACTGTTAACGGCATTGAAACGGCAATGAAATCGGGGCAATTTGAAGAGTTGGTTACTGTAAGAGCTTCCGCAATAAGATATATATTTAAAACATCAAGGGCTTTATATTCCGGTAATGAAAAAGATATAGAAAAAATCTTTTCCGCTTCTTATTTTGATATATTAAATAATGAATGTGATCCTTACCCTGTGTTAAAAACACAAATACTTGTTAATCTTAGCGCTTATAATTTAGGCCGCCATGATCTTAAACAAGCTGCCGAAAAAGCAAAAGAAGCAATTTTATTGGGGCAGAGCAGAAACAGCTATTGTTTACCGCAGGCATACAGGCTTTTTTCTCTTGTTTGTTTGTCAAAGAAACAATCGGCGGAGACAATTGAATATTTAAACTTTGCTCTTACAAATGCTGAAAAAGCAGGCAATTATGATGAACTTGCCATTTCCGCTTATTATGCGGCAACTGCTCAATTTTTATACGGGGATGTGTTTAATGCCGCTCACCTTGCCAGAAAATCCATTGAACAGGCACTTTCTTCAGGTCACCCTGATTGGGCAGACCGTTCCCGCTTTTTGGAAGGCCGTCTTGAATTCGAACTGGGTCATTACAGAAAAGCAAATGACATTTTCGAAGCCCTGCGAAAAGAACCATACGGAAGCAAGACAGAAGAAAAAGATAAGCTTATGGCAGCATGGGCATATAGATGTAAATTGTATTTTCAAGATCCTTTGGTAGAAAAACCAAGTTCGGCAAATCATGACGCTGACTTATTTGAAATAGAAGCCGCGTATTTATCGGGCGATTATGAAAAAGCTGTAAAATTATCAAATTCAATAAAGAATCCTTTTTCTGAGGCAAACTTTTTATATACTGAACAGGCAGATTGGTCAAGCGGGTTTTCCCAATGTGAGCATCTTTATTTTACAAATGGTGAAATTGAAGACAGAATAAAATGCCTGTATCAGTCTCTTGCTCAAAGCAGGGTATCAAAAGAGGGAGCAGAGCAGGCGATGAATGATATTCAGCAAATCTTACGCGATGAAAAGTTATGCGAAATGGATCCATTGGACGCAATTTATTTTTATGCAAAGTACCGTATTCTTGAACAGACAAATGCAAGCCAGGTTGACTTAAGTACTGTAGTAAGCATTGCATTCAAACGCCTGCAGCTCCGGGCCGGTCGTATAGAAGACAGCGAAACCCGCCGCCAGTACATGAACGGACCTCGTTGGAATCACGAACTTAGTATTTTGGCTAAGGAATATAAGTTAATTTAACATATCGGGCGGGGCGGATTTGAACCGCCGACATCCTGGTCCCAAACCAGGCGGAATAGCCACTATCCTACCACCCGTAAAAAATCAAAAAAATTAGGGATTCATACGAACCCCCAAAACATAGCGAGTATAGGACTCGGACCTATGACCGAACGGATATGAGCCGTTTGCTCTACCAACTGAGCTAACTCGCCGCTAATAATATATAATACCAAATTGTTGGAAAGATGGTCAATACCCCATACGAACTTACCGCCAGCCACCCACACTATTTAAATACTCAATAACCCTTAATCCATCTAAAGCGCTCGAAGCAGGCTGACGATTTTTATCTCTGACGCAGGCAACGGCATCTTTTATCATGTTGGAAAAATATCCCGTATAGCCTTCAAATGTTTCGCCTGTGTTTTTAAGCGAGTTAAACTTTTCGGCATAAGGGCTGGGGGTGCTTTCTAATACTTCGAATACGCCGTTGCCGATACGCAGACGGCCATTTTCGCAGGAAATTTCAATCTCAAAAACCAAATGGTCTCTTCCGGCTCCTATTTCCATTATAACAGGAATGCCTTTTATTTCTCCCTCCAGCCATGCAGTACCTTCTTTGGAACTAAGTTTTGCTCCCCATTGTTGTTTGTGTTTTAGCTCTCCGTCTGTCAAAAACATAATAGCGTCAGCAAGGTGGGTTCCGTCGTGCCAAAATTGTTCAATAAGCCGTCTTGTTTTTCCCATATATAAAACAGCCCGAATACTGCAAACAGGACCAAGCTTTCCCTCTTCTAAAATAGATTTAGCCTTTATGTAGTCTTTTGAATAACGGCGTTCATGGTTTGTAATAATAATGGGCGGAGCATTCTTTTTTCCTTGTTCTGTAAGCCGTACAATTTTTCGCGCGTCTTTTATGTTATCCGCAAGCGGTTTTTCGCAAATTATTACGGGAACATTATTTTCTGCGGCAATACGGCAGCAAATATAATGGCTGTCCGGGTTTGTTGCAATTGAAACAATATCCGGTTTATGAGCAAGCATCATTTCTACGGCATCCAAGTAAATGGGAACTTTCCATTTTTGCGCGAATAGGCTTCGCCGCTTTAAATCAATATCACAACCCGCAACAAGCTCGCAGTCTTTATTGGCAGTAATCGCCCCCGCGTGAGTACACGGTTTTTCCCTTAGCGAGTCTTCTTCCAAAAACGAGGCAATTCTTCCTAAACCTATAATAGCAGCTTTAATTTTTTCCATTTGTTTTTTCTTTTTCTCTCCTTTTTTCTCTTCTAGAGTTTAATATATAATACATAACCGGAGTTACAAAGATCGTCATTATTGCGCTTACCAAAAGACCGCCTACAAATGTTTTGCCGATTGGCTGAATGGTTTCCGCTCCCGCACCGGGAAAGAATGCAATAGGAGTCATGCCTAAAATGGTGGTAAGGCTTGTCATTAAAATTGGGCGCAATCGCCTTCTGCCTGCTTCAAGACAGGCTTCTCTTACTTTCATTCCTCGTGAACACAGAGTGTTTGTATAGTCAACCAATACAATACCATTATTAACAACAACCCCAACAAGGGCTACAATACCCACAATAGAGAACATAGTCATTGCCTGACCGGTTAATTTATATATCCAAACAACTCCAATAAATAAAAGCGGTATGGAAAAGAAAATAATTAACGGGTCAACAAAAGATTCAAACTGGCTTGCCATAACACCAAAAACTAAAAAGACCGCTGTTAAAACAATTAAAGCTACAACACTCGCATAAGATTGAATTTCTGCAGCTTCTCCAAGGAAGCGGACAGTTACGCCTTCGCGCGCGACAAGGTTTTCTGTAATTACGGCCACCAAACGGGGCTGCATATCAGTTGCCGCAATACTGGGGTCAAGACCGCCTGTTACGCGAAGAACCCTTTCCTGTTTTTCACGGCGGATAGACGACGGAGCCCGTCCTTCATTAATCCTTGCCACATTGGAAAGGGAGATTCTTTCTCCGCTTCGGCTAAGTACGGAAATTGCATCAAGGTTTGTAAGCCCCTGCCTGTCATCATCCCGCAGACGGACTTGTACATCTATAAGTCTGTTGCCATGACTCATGGTGGTTGCAATTTCTCCGTCAATGGCTGCGCGAATTTCCGAAGCAATAGCGGATAAAGACAGCCCAAAGTTTGCAGCTCTGTCACGGTCAATTTCTATTAATAATTGCGGTGCGCCTTCATCAATATTTATTACAGGATTTTCTACTTCCGGCAGATTATTAATAATTATATGCTGAATATCTTCTGCTGTTGCCAAAATTGCTTCATAATTTCTAGAGCTAATGGCAATTTCTACAGGGTTTGCGCTTCCCATACCGCGCCCTGCACGGAAACTTATTCTTGATCCGGGAAATTGATTTAATAAAGGAGTTAGTTTTCTTATAATGGTATCCGGCGTATCTGTCTGCTGACCCGGAGGAGGCAGGGTAATTTGCAAAGTACCCTGATTTGTTCCCGAACGACGGGCAGTAAGTACTAAATTTATGTAACCTTCTACATTATCTTTTACAATTTCTTCAATGTCATATAACAATTTTTCCGTTATATCAATAGCGGTTCCTGTCGGCATGGCAACATTTATATTTACGGTATCGTCAGTACGCATACGGACATTCATATTTAAGCCAATACCCCGGAATTGCAAGAGAGAAAATACTAATATCGATACAACAAGAAGGATTATTTTTACCTTGTTATCAAGACAGAATTCCAAAGCAGTACGGTATTTATTTTCCAGTGCAACAAGAAAGGATTCTGTTTTTTCATCAATTTTTTTTAGGAATTTATTTTTTATTGGTTTTTGAATATGGGTGTTTAATTTTAATAAAGAGCCGCAAAGACTTGGAACAATGGTAACGGCTACAATTAAAGAAACAGTAAGAGAAATAATAATTGTAAAAATAAGATCGCTGAACATAATTCCCATTTCTTTAAGATCGTTTTTATAAATAATTATTGGAATAAATACGCAAAGAGTAGTAGCGGATGATGCAATTATGGCACGAAGCATTTCACGGCTGCCCAATATTGCGGCAACTTGTGCTTTAGCTCCTCTTAGACGGTAAGTGTGTATGTTTTCCAGTATGACAATAGATGCATCCAGCGTCATACCCAAGCCCATTATTAAGCCTGTCATGGTCATTAGATTTAAGGAAAAGCCAAAAATTGACATTGACATCATGGTAAGCATTATAGATATTGGAATTGCAAGCCCTATTATAGCAGTTGCCTTTATGTTCCGTAAAAAAATTAATAATACAAGCATGGCTAAAAGCGCACCCTGAAAAGCATTTGAATAAACTTGATCCAAGGTAGAACGGATCATTGTTGTTTCATCTGAAAGAATACTTAGCGTAATTCCCGGCGGAAGAGACTCGTTAATTTCGGCAAGAGCTGCCTGAATACGGTCTGAAACCTGTATTTGGTTACTGGTGCTTTCGCAGGTAACCTGAATATAAACTCCGCTTTGTCCGTTTACATGAACCCTGGATGCACTGTCATTATATCCAAGATAAACATCGGCAACATCTTCTAATCGAACTGTGTAATAACGGGCAGCCTGCCCTGCGCTTGCAAGGTTTATAGTTTTTACCGTAAGCCGTTTTATCTGCTCTATATTTACAAGTTCTTCCTGCGTCATAATTTGATACTCTCGTGTTCCGCGCCGCAGGTTTCCGCCGGAAGACAAAACATTCTGTCCTCTTAACGAAGAAGATATATCGCTTAACGATAAGTTAAATGCCCCAAGACGATTGAGTGAAACATCAACTTTGACAATTTGCCTTGTGCCGCCTGTAACTTCCGCAGCCGCAACCCCTTCTATTCTTTCTATGCTGGATTGAATTTCATCTTCCGCAAAAAGACGAAGCTGATCCGGCGGATAGTTTCCCCGTACAATCAGCCGCATAATAGGCATGGCGCTCATATCAAAGCGGCGGACTACAGGAGTGGAAACGCCGTCGGGAAGAGAGTTTACAAGGCGGTTTACCAACACCTGCGCATCATTTACAGCCTTGTCCATATCTGTTCCGTAGGCAAATTCCAAAGAAATCCAACTGGATTCAAATTGCGAACTGCTTGTTATATTAATAAGCCCGCGCGAAGAAGAGAGGGCTCGTTCCAAGCGTTCTGTAACATTGCGCTCAACATCGGCAGGACCTGCGCCGGGAAATCTTGTTACAACAGAAAAGACAGGCCTTGCTACGGAAGGATATAAATCAAAAGAAAGATTCATAATAAGAGTTGCCGCAATTCCTATGGCAAGAGCAAAAAATATAACAACGGTAACAGATCGTTTAACAGAAAATTCGGCAATATTCATAAATCACCATTATTCCACAATACGGACAAGGTCGCCGTCTGATAAAAAGTTTTGCCCGGCGCTTACTACTGAATCTCCCATAGACAAGCCGCTTAAAATTTCTATAAACTCTTCGTTCTCTATTCCCAATGTTACCTCTTGTCTGTAAACCGTGTTTTCTTCATCAACGGTAAATACAATCCAAGAACCGTAAGTATTAATTACAGAACTCCGTGGAATTACAGGTACATTTACCCTGCGGTTTGTTACAAGACTGATTGTTGAAAACATTCCCGCTCTTATTCTGGGATCCGGATTTTCAAAGCGAAGCCGTATTCGCAAAGTGCGTGTAGCAGGATCCAGTACGGGATTAATCTCGCTTACTGTAGCGGCAAATGTTTCTCCGGGGATTGCCTCGAACCATAAATCCGCCCTCATTCCCAAGGTAATAGAAGCGACAAATCTTTCGGCGATATTAGTTTCTATTATTAATGAAGAAAGATCTCCAACTACAAAAACAGCCGATTGCGTTGTAATTGTATCGCCAATGTTGTAGGGCGCGTTCAAAATGGTGCCGGAAACAGTTGACACAACAGGGCTGCGAGAATAAACTTCGCCCGGTCTGGAAGGATCGATATATGCAACAATGTCGCCGCGGTTTACCCTGTCGCCGACACTACGGCGTATTTCTACAAGTCTGCCGCCGACTGTCGGAAAAATTGTTACCTGATTACGGGCAAGTATTTCGCCGTTTATAATAACGCTTCTTTCTATAGTTCCGGGCTCTACAGTTGTTACGCGGACTGTTGTTGCGTTGCGCCGGGATTCTCTTTGTTCGGTATTTTCCTGTTCTTTTTTTGGCAGTAAAGATAAAATTATAAGCAGCGCAAAAAGCCCTATTAAAGAAATAATTACAATTTTTACGATTTCCTTTTTATTCATTTAATACTCCTATGGTATTCCATATGTTTCTAAAAGATAATTCCAATCAATGTTTAATGCCGTTGAAAGATCCAAAATCATTGTAAAATACGCAAGTTCGCTTTGGTACAGACGCTGCGCGGAGCTTGCCATATTATTGCGGGCATCTTCTAAGACAAGGTATTCAACTGTTCCGTTATTAAAGCCTAATTCCGTAAGCTGATAATTTCGTTGAGCGGCTTCATGGCTAAGGCGTGCGATTAAAATACTATCCCATGAATTATTCAATCGTGCCGTAAGAGTTCTAATTTGATTCTTTGCGGCATTTTCTGTTATTGTTAAATCAAGAATCGCTTTTTCCACAGAATCATTGGCTCTTCTAATACTCTGACTCCCTGAAGTTCCGGGAATCCAGGGATCAATTGGAATATTAAGGACAGCAGAACCGCTGAATCTGTCTGAAAATGGGTTGAAATTTGAAGCTGACCAATTAAAAGATAAATCCAAAGATGGAGCGCGGTTTTGCATTGCTGTCCGCCTTTCCTGTAATCTAAGGCGTTCAATCTCATTCCTGTTACGAACAATATCCGGTCTTAATGGCAGATATTGTAAGATAAGTTCATCGGCATTGGCAGAAATCCTTGTAATGGTAATATTACCTGTAAGAATTATTGGCAGCGAAGTTGTTACAGTATTAGTGTCCATGCCAATAAGGGCAAGAAATTCTGCTAAATTATTGTTGAAAGTTATAGTTGCCGCACTAAGATTAAAGCGGGCATTTTCTGCGGCAAGCCTTGTTTGAGTAAGAGTAAGCTCGCTTATAAGTCCGTTTCTAAAAGAAATTTGGTTTCTATCGTAATGTCTTTGCGCAAGATTTTGAACTTCTTGAAGAAGAACAAGATTGTTTTTTTCCGCAACAAGAGAATAATAATTTTTGGTTACTTGAATTGATAACTGATTACGGGCATTTTCGTAATTTAATAAATTTGTCTGATGAGCAAGCTGGATGGCTTTTATTGTATAGGGGATTCCCGTATTTAAGCCAAGGCGAACCCCTGCGCCAATACTGTACCCAAAACCTGGACTATTGACCGGGGCATCAGAGAAAAGATTGTTTGTATAGCTGACCCCCGCTGTAGCGCTTATTGTGGGAAAGATTTCCGACCATAAGTTTCTTTCCGAATAGTCTGATGCGGCTAAATCGATGCTTGCCTTTCTAAGATCAAGGTTGTATTCCAAAGCAAGGTTAATAGCCTGTTCAAGGGAAAGCTCTTCCTGTGCAGACAAAGCTAAGGGCAGAATAACGAGTAAAATCGATAAAAATGCGGTAAATTTCGCCTTCAGTTGCAAAACTCTCCTATATTATAAATATAGTACATATATGGAAAGGTTACAAATGGGGCAGGGAAGTTTATTCTTTTTCAGGCAGGTATTTCCAGTACCTTTGGGGCATAAATTGCTTTTGTACTTTTGGGTTATCCCGGTTTTCGTTGTTGATTGTTTTATGATAATGCTTCCAAAGTTCTTGCCATGCATCATAATTTTTGTTGATTTTTTCGTCATCTTCGGCGTGTCTTTTTAAGCCTTCAAGCCTGTAAAGTTCCCCATTATCGCTTTTCACACTTAACCCCCGTTTTTCATCGATTATTTCCCATGAATTTTCTCCAAAACGAGCGTTAAAATACTCCCCAAGAGCAGGCAGAACAAAATAGTCCGGCGCACATCGGGCAACGAACACTCCGTCTTTATCAGGGGTAAAGCGCAGAAGCCCCATCATACGGTGAGCCTCATGCCCTACCTTTTCGTCAAAATAGGGGTCTTCGTTCTTGTTGTAGTTGCTGCGGTCATAATCCGCCGGGTTGAATAATTCATCTTGGCTCATAGTTTTACTATACAGTTGTTTGGGGGTTGTGTCAATAGGCGTGGTTTGTAGCGTGGTAACCCTTTAACGCGGATTTTCACGGAAGAAGACGCGGATTAACGCAGAGATATTAGCTAGTTAAGATAAATATATCTAACCTACCAATCTTAAAAATTTAAAATTTTAATATAGCTATGATAGGATAAGAAATCTAAGCTCTCATAGTTCTCCGCGTAAATCCGCGTCTTCATCTGCGTAAATCCGCGTTAATGCGTGACCCCACCTCCCTCGTTACATAATCATTACCTCGCGCGGAGGGCACGGAGGCGCAGAGGGCACGGAGGAAGTGGCAGCTCATCCCTACTCCCTGTTCAAACCATACCCCCACATCCACTTGTTTTTTGCTCCTAAAAGCGGTATGGTAAAGGTATGAGAATATATTTGGATAATTGTGCTTTTAACCGCCCCTTTGATGACCAAAACCAGTTGAAAATCAAACTGGACGAAGGTATGAGAGTTTTATTAAATAACCTAGGGGCTGTGGAAGCAGAACGGTTTATAAGTCTTATTATACGAGAACCATTTGATTACACGGAATGGCAGAGAGGCTTATTCAATGATATGTCTGTGAAAGAATTGAGCCGCCTTGCAATGGAAGGATACACTCCAGTTTAATTATTGCCCCACACTACAAATTCCCTCACGCTACTTGTTTACATAATCATTCTCGCGCAAAGACCGCAGAGTGTACCACAAGCCGCGAGAGCGGCGTATATAATAATTTCCTTAAGGTAGCCGACCGAAGGGAGGCCTAGACGCAGAGAACGCAAAGGAAGTGGCAGCTCATCCCTGCGCAAACGGCAGACTGTTGTGTTGTGAACACAACAGCCAGCCGTTTACTTAGGGTGGGTCTTTTGCTACCTGCTACCTGCTACCTACTAATCACCCAACAAGTCCTCTGGATACACATTCCCAATAATCGTATTTTCGTCTTCCACAGTTACTATCCCTGTGCTGTTGTTATAAATCGCATATCCATCATCATCTGTTACTTCAATCTTTGCGATGGTTCCTGAAATAGTTATTGTGCCTGCAGCCTGATTGTGAATTGCCGTGCCTGTTTCTGTGCTGATTGTACCGCCTGTGACATTAATTTTGCCATTATTACCGTTATTGTAAATTGTCGTGCCCGATGTTGCGCTAACCTCGCCGCCTTTAACATTAACTTCGCCGTTATTGCGATTGTAAATTGCTATGCCTATTGTTGCCTTGACTGTACCGTCTATGATAGATACTTCGCCAGTACTGGTCCAGTTATTAATTGTCATACCATCACCCTGCATTACCTGAACCGTGCCGCCTTTTATAGTTACCGTGCCGTTACTGTCAACGTAAATTGCTGAGGCGTATTCATAGTCTAAGGTATTTTGTATTGTACCGCCGTTTATTTCAAGCTCGGCATTGTTAATAGAAATTGTGCCTTGCGACTGATTTTCCGAAGTAATTAATGTTTCGTCTCCATTGATAATTATTGTT
>Ga0099364_10006377_pt1 | contig 17191 bp, 13 predicted proteins | sample TergutTh196P3_FD_73070 | JGI IMG/M metagenome (GOLD analysis project Ga0099364, IMG submission 73070) | Microcerotermes parvus P3 segment gut microbial communities from Pointe-Noire, Republic of the Congo - Th196 P3 | ecosystem: Host-associated > Arthropoda: Insects > Digestive system > Gut ... | reverse complement strand
ACCTTTGGAGTTATTGGTGTCCCTATCGATAATGATCTTTGCGGATGCTACAGTTCCGAACCCGGAAAACAGGTTGCGGAGGCCGTCTTCTGTGGTGTTGTAAGATAAGTTTCCTACATACAATTTCTTCGTCATTTACTAATTCCTTCTCGCGCGGACTATGTCCGAATATTCACGCCTATTAACATAGACGACTCCATCTTTCCCCTTTAAACACACAAGTGCCCAAAAGAGTAAGAAAAGGGATGCTTTTTTAAAAGTATTTTTGATAGTATCAAGGAGCGAAAAGTTAATAACATGACCACTAAAAATCTGGTGAGCTCATAAGAGCTCCGTTTAAAAACACTAATCAAAAATCTATTCCTACTTTCTAAACTCTAACCTATACTCTTAACTTCGTCAAGCTATCTGTTAAAAGTACTCGGTTAAATGTTGAGGCCTTTCGGTAAAAACCTGTTTTAATAGTTCCATGTTTTTATGAACTTCCAACCCCGTATTCCAACTGTAAAGTGCATTTTCCAGGGATCTATAACCTGTTATTAGTTGGCTTAATACCGTAACATTGCAGTGCATATCCGGTTCTTTCTCGCTTGCAGATACTCTGCTGCCTTCTTTCCCATATTCAACAAGATATTTGCCCTTATTTGCCTTTATTGTACTGTCTTCAACTTCTATTACATATTCACCTTCGCCTGCCGGGCGGCGCATCTTTTCCAGGGCTTTTTTCACATGTATTACCCTGGTCATGTCCCTAGGGATAATTTTCTGTTCTATACTGAATGGATCTTTAACAAAATCTGCAGCATCCAAAAAAGTAGGCATAATCCACTGGAACTTATCGAATTGTGCACCAAGTACACCGCATAGACTAAGCACCCCATACAATGCATCCCTGTCTACAAAGGCAAGGTGCTGTACCGAAATTACCTTGCTGTTCTCGTTATTGTTTCTTGGGGTATCGTATTTTATATAGCCTTTTGGAACTCCTTTTTCATCCAGCCAAAGGAAAACATGAACTCCTTTGGAATATGGATCTTCTTTTGTAAAGACCTTCCATGCCCTGTTATCCGGCCAGTAATCCCTTGCTATGGCATGGTTTAAATTGTCTATATAGCTATTGTGGACATCATTCAACTTAGAGGTGTCGTCACCCGGGAAAATTTGAATAAATTCCCCCTTAAGTTTTAAATGAGAAAATTCCTTTAATGGGATTGATATTATCTTCCTGGCACAGGCTGTTTCGTAACCAAACTGCCTGTAATAGTTATGAGAAAAGGGAACGAGGTTGGAGAAAATCACTCCTTTTTCATAGGCCTCGGCAAAAAATTTATCAAAAATTTGCCTTACTAATCCCCCCTTTCTAAATTCCGGCAAAGTTGCCACGCCGCCAATCCCTGACAGGGGTACGCTTTGCCGGTCAAAACGCATAAGGTAATCAAATTCAATTATAACAGAGACAAGCTTGCCATTATGGAATGCTCCCCAAGACCACTCCGGGGGATCTGCCAAGGGATCAGTGGTGCCGGCTTTTTCCTTTTCTTCCTTTGCAAAATCCCTTCGCATGTTAAAAGCCAAGGCATAAATCCCGGACTGGGAGGGAACATCTTCAGCCCTAAGGCGGCGTATCTCTGTCATTCTTTACTAATCTGCAAAAAGCTCTGCAATTTCTTTTCTATACATAGCTGTTATTACATGGCGTTTGTAATCCTGTTTGCCGGAGAGTTCTATACCTGGTTCAAATGCTTTGGGTAAAATAAGGGAACGGTATACTCCTTCGAAACTTCGGAATCCTGTTTTTCTGTTTATCCTTTCTGAAATTTCTGACTGAATAAGTTCCTTTATTTCTGCAGATTTTGATAATGCATCTACATCCAAATAGGTAATGGCATTATCTTTTGCATAGGCTTCTATATTTTCCAGGTTAGGTACAATAAGGGCTGCAAGGTATTTTTGATCCTGCCCAATCACCATAGCATGATCTATGTAAATGGAATCCCTTATTTTGTTTTCTATGGGTACAGGTTCTACGTTTTCGCCGCCCAAAAGGACTATGGTATCTTTTGCACGCCCTGTAAGTTTAATCTCTCCCTTCCAGGTTTTTAGACCTATGTCTCCTGTATCAAGCCAGCCGTTCATGTCTATAACTTTGGCTGTTTCTTCAGGCTTCTTATAGTAACCCTGCATGATCTGATCGCCTTTTGCATAGAGTATGCCAACTTTTCCGGGAGGCAGTACCTTGCCTGTTTCCGGATCGCGAATTTCCACCAGCATGTCTGGGAATACTGGTCCTATAGTTCCGGGAACAGGGTTTTTCATATGACGCACTGCCAAAACGGGAGCTGCTTCTGTAAGGCCGTAGCCTTCCAATATTAAGACACCAGCAGCAGTAAAAAATTTGTCCACTGCATCCGGAAGAGCTGCGCCGCCGGAGATTGCAGCCTTAAGCCTTCCTCCAAGCATAACTTTTATTTTCTTGAAAACCAAAATACTCCCAAGACCGCGGAGAGGCGTTAGCAGTAAAAATGGAATAAAGGAGATTAACATATCCAGAGGAACAAAGCGTCTTGTAACTTGGGGAGCCCTTCCTATTAACATATTTTTTAATTTTTCGTGTATGCTGGCTACACTTACAAAAAAGCTAAAAAGACCTTTTTTTACAGCGCTGCCTGATGCTACATTACGGTATACGCCTGCTCTTAGAGCTTCCCATATCCTGGGGACAGAAGTCATATAGGTAGGTTTAATACTTTCGCAGTCTCCCAACATGATCTTTCCAACAGGTTTGGAATAGGCAAGGCCGCCTCCCGGGTGAAGCGCAATGTACTGAACTGCCCGCTCAAAAGAATGCCAGACAGGCAATACGGTAAGCCAGATGTCATTGAGCTTATTGCAGATCGCCAAAGGTGCCAGACTGGACTGGTGCAGGAAATTTTTATGGCTTAGCATAACGCCCTTTGGTTCTCCTGTAGTACCTGATGTAAAAATTATGGTGGCAAGGTCATCCGGTTTGCCAAGCTCCAGTTCTGCTTCTATAGCTTTTTCTGCTTCGCTGCCAGGAGGAGCTAGGTTTTTACCCTGTTCCATTAAGTCTCTGTAAGAAAATATTTTTATGCTGCCAAGATCATTTTGATACTTACTTTTATCAAAATCATCTTCTATTAGGATGAATCTTTCTACAAGATCTAATTTACTGCGCTCTCCCAAAATTTTTGCCATTTGTGCTTCGTTTTCCAGTATTACAGATTTACAATCGCCAAATGATAAAATGTAGGCCAGCTCGTCTGCCATGGAATCGCAGCCCCGCGGAACATCCGCGGCACCAAGACATTGCAAGGCAAAAGAGATAATTAGCCATTCCTTTCGGTTATCCGAAATGAGTCCGACATGATCTCCGCGCTTAATTCCTGCTTCCCGCAGTCCTGCGGCAAAAGTAAGAATTTCTTTGTACAATACTGCAAAGGTAGTGGGTTGAAAAACCCCCGCCTTATCCTTGCTGTATTGAGCAACGGAGTTAGGGTAATCCCGGGCGTTTTTTTGTATCATCCGGGGTAAGGTTGAAATTTCCATTTTAAAATAGTAATATAGCTCTGGTGTTATGTCTATATGAAAAGTAAAATTAAAGTTGGTATTTTATTCGGCGGAAGATCCGCAGAACATGAAGTATCTTTGCAATCTGCAAAAAATGTATTCGATGCACTAGATAAAGAAAAATACGAAGCTTATTTAATTGGAATTGATAAAAGCGGCCGCTGGTGCTTGGGGGAAGAAAGCCGTTTTTTGCTTGACGCAGATGATCCAAAAAAAATAAGACTTAATGCAAGCAGCGACGCTGTTGCCCTTGTCCCTCAAAGCAGTGGAGAAATTTCCTATCTTTCTTCGACTGCAGAACACAACAAGGCAGTGGATGTTGTTTTTCCCATACTTCATGGTCCCTTTGGTGAAGACGGAACCGTTCAAGGCTTACTAAAACTTGCAGACATTCCTTTTGTTGGAGCTGGTGTTCTAGCGGCTGCTGTTTCCATGGACAAGGATGTAATGAAGCGCCTTCTTCGCGATGGAGGACTTCCCATAGGAAAGTTCAGAGTTGTGCGCAATATAGATAAAGCAGTTTCGTTTGACGAAATTTCTGCAGAACTTGGACTGCCTCTTTTTATTAAACCTGCAAATATGGGTTCATCTGTTGGAGTGAGCAAAGTTTACAATAATGAGGACTACCATGCCGCTTTAAAGGACGCTTTTTTGTATGACACAAAGGTGCTTATAGAAGAGTATATTTCCGGCAGGGAACTGGAATGTTCTGTTTTGGGTTCATCTTTTGCCGAGGCCGGCAGCAAGCACAGCCTCTCTGCTTCCGGGGTTGGCGAAATTATTCCTAGCCACGATTTTTATTCTTACGATGCCAAGTATATAGATGAGAAGGGTGCGTCTCTTGTAATTCCTGCAAAAATCCCCGATGAAACAAAAGAACACATAAGAGAACTAAGTTTAAAAGTTTTTGATGTCCTTTCCTGTGATGGACTTGGAAGGGTGGATTTTTTCCTTAAAGAGGATGGAAGCATAATTGTTAACGAAATTAACACCATGCCTGGATTTACAAGGATAAGTATGTATCCAAAGCTATGGGAGGCTGCAGGGATCTCCTATTCTGAGCTAATCGATAGGCTTATTGAGATTGCAATTCTTCGTTTCCAAAACGAGAAACTTTTAAAAACAGAAAAGTAAGACATAAAGCCGCATAAATAAAATTCATTAACTGCTTTTTTCTCTGTCATTTTTTATTAACTGTTTAAGAATAGAATCCAGCCTGTATATATCTATAGGTTTGGAGATAAATGCATTAAAACCCTCTTCCAAAAACATCTTTTCATTACCGGTAAGAGCATTTGCCGTAAGAGCTATTATGGGTACATTTAAAGCATAGTCAGTATTTAAACTTCGAATTATTTTTGTAGCTTCTATACCGTCCATTTTTGGCATCATGTGATCCATAAAAATTAAGTTGTAAAAAGGTAATCCTGATTTTATAAGATCAATTGCTTCCTGCCCGCTTGTAACACAATCTACCAGCATTTTATATTTGGAGAGTAAGCCTACAGCAACGTCCAGGTTAGTCTGAAAGTCGTCTACTACAAGAGCTCTTACAGAACTATAATCGGCACGTACAAGTTTTGTTGAGTTTTGCTGTTTTTCGTTGGAGTAACGGAAACTTTTAAGATTTTCTATCATCTCCCTGCCCAGTACCATATCGTTCACATAACCCTGTTTAATGGAAACCGAAAATGATGTGCCAACTCCATACACACTTTCTACAGAGATATTCCCTCCCATCATTTCTACAAGGTTTTTTGTAATTGCAAGCCCAAGACCTGTGCCTTCTATGTTTCTGTTTGCCTTTGTGTCTACCTGGTTATATTCAGAAAAGATTTTTTTTAAGTCTTCATCCCTTATTCCTATACCTGTGTCACTTACGGTAGCTGTTAACATAAAATTTCCGTCTTCTGTCTGCCTGCACTCCGTAATGAGTTTTACAACACCTTCCTTTGTATATTTAATGGCATTGGAAAGAAGGTTGTTTAAAACTTGTTTTACTCTAAGTTCGTCTCCAATAAGCTCTTCCGGAAAGTTTTCATCTATATCTATTATAAACTGTAGTGCTTTGCTGCCCAGGCGTATTATATTAAAGGTTATGATGTCATTAAGTAAACTTGCAGAATAATAATTTACAGGCATTAGGTCCAGTTTCCCGGCTTCTATTTTTGAAATATCTATAACATCATTTACTATCCCCAAAAGATGCTCTCCTGCCGCATTTATCTTTTGTAGATCTTCATGCACTTCTATGGATAGGTCGCTGTCTTCCATTCGCAGGTTTGTTAAGCCTACAACTACGTTAAGAGGGGTTCGCATTTCATGACTCATATTTGCCAGGAATGTACTTTTGTATCTGGAGTTCTTTTCTGCTTCTTCTTTTAATGCGGCAATTTCTTCAAATGGTTTTTTTATAAAGGCTGAAGCTATGATGGCGGCTATTATACTTAATATTATTGCTACAAAGCCCACTGCAAGGAGTCCCCTGTCTATGTCTCTAAAAGGACTTTCCGGAAGAGGCGCTATAATACCCATACTCCAGCCCTGCTTTGAAGATGTAATGGGTCTAAATGAACATAGTCTTGGAACACCGTCGGTGGAAAAATAACCTATGCCGCTTTCGCCGTTTACTATTCTTCTTAAAACTGCTGCCACATCCTGGAATGAATCGTCTGTTTCTGCCATTCTAATAAAGTTAAGACGGTTCTGAACCCAGGCTTCGCGTATGTTGGCTATTATATTACCTTCGTTGTCGGTCATAAAAATATGACCTGTTTCCCAAATTGTGAATGTAGACACTAAATCACTAAAGTACATTCCCGGCAGGGTAAGAACAAAGATCATGTTTTCGTTTGCCGGGACTGCAGTTGCAAAGTAGAATACCATGCCTGAGTTTGATGGATATGTAGAGGTGAATAAGCTTTCTCCGCTAAAAGCCTGTCTTATGAATCTGTCTTCCATAATGCTTAAGGGTGCGCTTTCTTCACCCAAAGAGCTTATAATTCCTCTTTCTGCACTCATTACAGACATTCCTAAAAATTCAGGGTTAAGGTTTTTTTCTCTTAATAAAAGTACATCCCAATCTGCTTCATTATATATGCTTAATAAATTTACAATTATTGAGGCTTTAAGTTTTAAACTTTCTATTTCACTGCTTATAAAATGGTCTGCAATATCTGCGACTACGCTTAGATCTGTTTCCTGGGAGCTGAGTATATTTTCCCTTACATAGTAAGTACCCGCAATCACACTGAATAAGATAATCAGCAGGTTAGTTAGAATTACCAAAAAAATGGTTCTTAATCTAATTGACATGGTAAAAGCCTAGCATAAATTTTTAGTTTGAACAAATCCCTTTGTTATATTATACTAATTATGGAGTTTTATGCGTTTTTTAAACTGCTTAAAAAAGTGCTTGATTATTTTTATTTTCCCACTGGTTTTCGCTCCTCAGCTTAGAGCAAACGACTACGATCATATAATTGCATTTTCCGACCCCTCTCAATTATGGGGCAGCGGGATAGAAATGATCATAGAAGAAGCATACCGGCAATTTTTTCTAACGAGGATACTTGGCGGAAGGGTAATGAATATACGCATGCCCTTTGCACAGAATTATGAAAGGGATGTTTTTACAGAAGAAGCCTGGGGTTTTTATGGCAGCGGTAAGGGTGAACCTGCCCTTCTTTGGGCACATATAAATACACTTTTAGACGGTGATGACTTTAGGCTATATGCAGAAGCACTTTCTGACGGCAGGGAAAAGGTAATTATTTTTGATCTGCCTTCGCAGACCTGGCTGCAAACCAGGGACCCCTTTATAATTGCCAGGATGAGAGCGGGCTCTTATCAAGGTCTTTTGCATAGACCCTATGTTCTTGTTTCAGGCAGAGGTCTTGAAGAAACCGATGTTTACAACTACCTCTACTGTGTGGGTCTTGTTGGTATTGATTGTTCGGGTTTTGTCTGGCATATGCTGTCTTACATTGCCGGAGCAGGCGGTGTTGATCTGGGCAGGACTCTTGCAAGAACCCTTGGCGTAAGGGGGGACGAAAACCCTGCTCTTTATGCCGGCACTTCCTTTTTTAATTCTACAGGTAATCACATGATTCCCGTTAATGATGAAATAAGGAACCTGCGTCCTGCTGATGTTCTTCTCTTTAGGGCAGAAGACGGCGGAATAGGTCATGCCGCGATAATACAGTCCATAGACCTTGTAAACGGTGTTATACGTTATCTGCAGAGCACCGATGAGGCACCTTTCGCGGAAAGGGGTGTGCACGATTCATTCATATTTTTTGACCCTGCCAACACTGCCCTCTCACTTTCCCATCCTTCCCTTGTTTGGTCACAAAGACGTTACCGCCCCTTTCCAGGAGAGATAGCCTCTCCTTTTTCCAATGATGGTGAACGCTACCGTGCCTTTCCCGAACTTGGAGGGAGCAGGGTGGTAAGGCTCCGGGTTATAAGCGATATAATAAGCAGGCTCTAAGCCATTAACACACAGCCCGCGCTAGTTGACACTTTTTCATTTTTTTTTAATCATTAGTTCATGTTTTCAGGTTCAGCCATAAATGCCAATGTATTACCCAGAGAGTTTCGCAGAATTGCAGGAAAGCTCTTTCCAAAGGCCGGGTCTTCAGGACCCCAGTTAAAAGTAGTAGATGCCTTTGCAAATGTACTTGGCATTGGAGAAGATTATAAGCAGACAAAAACTATACATAGTTCCGAACAGGGAATGAGGGAGTTTTTGGAACGCTTCCAGAATAATCTGGATCTCTTAATCCAGAAAACCTGGGTAGAAAAAGCTGACGAAGCAAGAAAAAACGCTCTTTTGGATAAGGTTCCTCCATTTGTTTCCCTTTTGGAAAAAAAAGAGTACAGGGAAGCAATTAAGGAATACGGGCTTATTTTAAAAGAGCTGGCATATTTATTTTTCGGCAATCAAAGCCAAAAGGACGATTTTACCGAGTACACTTTCCGTATAGATATCCAAATGGGATTATTCTGGTGGTACGGATGCATGCTCGGTAGCTCACAAGGTATGGCATGGGCAAAATCCGCAAACGATAATATTTTGCTGGCAGTATTACTTTTGGGAATCTGCTATTTAACCAATTTTTAGTTTAAACTTGCCTTTTTTTAAGGAGAAAATAATGACATATAACTCTAATGAAGCTTCCGGCTTAAAAAACGAAGCCGGTGATTTTATAAGTGATTTTATAAAAGAAGATTTAAAAAACGGGCGTTTTAAGAATGTCCGCACACGTTTCCCTCCCGAGCCAAACGGCTGGCTGCATATAGGTCATTGCAAGGCTTTTCACATTGACTTTATCATGGCAGAGAAATTCGGCGGCTTGTGTAATTTGCGTTTTGATGATACCAACCCCGAAAAAGAAGATCAGTCCTATGTAGATGCAATAAAGCGTGATATACGCTGGATGGGTTACGACTGGGAAGACAGGGAATTTTATGCATCAGATTATTACGAATACCTTTACGAACTTGCAATAAAATTAATTAAGAAAGGAAAAGCCTATGTTTGTGATTTATCTGATCAGGAAATTCGCGAATACAGGGGAACTGCAGTACCTGACAAAAATAATATCACCCATACTCCCCCCGGAATAAACAGCCCCTTTAGGGATCGCAGTGCAGAGGAAAACCTGGATCTTTTTAAGAAAATGCGTGAAGGGGAATTCCCTGACGGCGCCAAAACTCTAAGGGCAAAAATAGACATGGCTCATCCTAACCTTGTTATGCGAGATCCCGTTATGTACAGGATACGCCGTGAGCATCACTACCGTACCAAGGACAGCTGGTGTATTTATCCCATGTATGATTTTCAGCACCCACTTTCCGATGCCAAAGAGGAAATTACACATTCCCTTTGTTCAATAGAATATGAAATACATAGACCTCTTTACGATTGGTTTATTAAGGAAGCGGAAGTTTTCCCCTCCAGGCAGATAGAATTTGCGCGGCTTAATTTAAGCCATACCGTTATGAGCAAGCGCTGGCTTTTACGCTTGGTGGAAGAAAAGCATGTGTCTGGCTGGGACGACCCGCGCATGCCTACCATAGCAGGACTGCGCCGCCGCGGTTATACACCGGAGGCAATAAAGAGTTTTATTACCCAGGTGGGAATTTCAAAGACAAATAGTATGGCAGACATTGCCTTTTTGGAATTCTGCCTTAGGGAGGATCTAAATAAAACCAGTCCGCGTGTTATGGCTGTTTTAAAACCGCTTAAACTGATTATTGACAATTGGCCCTCCGGAAAAGTTGAAGAAATGGAAGCGGTAAATAACCCGGAAGATGCAAATGCCGGTAAAAGAAAAATCCCATTCTCCGGAGAGCTATGGATAGAAAGGGAAGACTTTGAAGAAAACCCTCCGCCCAAGTATTTCCGTCTTTTCCCCGGCAACAGTGTAAGGCTGCGTTATGCGTATATAATTACCTGTACTGGTTTTGACAAGGATGCGGACAGAAATATTACAGCTGTCCATTGTACTTACGATCCTGAGACAAAGAGCTCAGAATACGGCAAGGGGGAGGGCAGAAAGGTAAAGAGCACCATACATTGGCTCTCTACTCCTCATGCTGTAGCTATTGAAGCTAGGATTTACGATCACCTCTTTTCGGTTGATAAACCTATGGATGTAGAAGAGGGTAAAAGCTTTTTGGATTATCTAAATCCCAATTCTCTGGAAGTGCTTGAAAATGCATGGGCGGAACCAAGCCTTAAAGAGGCAAAAGAAGGGGATAGGTATCAGTTTGAGCGTATGGGTTACTTTGTCCGTGATACTGGCAGACCCGGTCTGGTGTTCAATAAAACAGTTGGGCTCCGGGATACATATGCCAAGATAATTAATAAAAAGTAAGGAATTTACCGGGCCCACGCCGTGTTACAATTTGCTGGTTAAAGCCAGAGGTATTCCCTGTGCAGCCGGGTACATATAGTCCATGTGCCTGCTGCAAGGGCTATAAAACCCGGCACCAGTGTAAACCAATTGTCCGAACTAAGCAAAGTGTTTCTGCCAAAGAAGATCAGTAAAATAGCTACTCCTATATAATTATATGTTTTTGAACCGCGTTTATATGCAGAAACAAAATAGCTTATTATGGTAATTATTATTATTCCCAGTTCTGCTAAATTAAACATATCTTTGTATGCATAAATAAGTTTATAAGATGTATCCCAGTTTATACTATTTACCGGAATATTCATGGAAATTACCAGAGATGCCATCACAATAAGGAAAAATGATGTCTGTTGTTTCTGAATATCAAGACCTGCCGCATATAAAGCAGAAGTAAAAAGTGATAGTAAGCCAAAAAACCTTCCAAAAAGCAGGAATCTGGAAGTATAAACCAAATATATGGAAGGAATATGATAAATTTCCCTTATGGGGATCAGTATCCTTATAAATTCAAAGGAATGTGATATTACAAAAAATCCAAAAAAGAGTATTTCTGATGAGTGGGTTTTTTCAAAATAGTAAAAGATAAGAATAATACCCAGAAGAGAGTATAATGCACATGCCATCATTGCAAAAAATGAAACAGTACCCGAGGCTTCTGTAAAAGTCCAAGAAAATGAATTTACTAATCCCTCTGCACGGAAAGCGGCCTTAGATGCTGCCTGGTCTAAAACCCCGTACGCATAGTAGCCGCCAAAGGAAATTAATGCCAATGAAAGAACAGAAAAAATAATTCCGCCTACAAAATATTTGTTCCTCAAAGAAATGGTCATTTATTAGGAGTATAAAGCATAGCTCATTGTAACTCAAGACTTTTTTCTGATATCCGATATTTATAAAGAGGAGAAATCCATGTTAAAGAAAAAAGCTATTTTTGTCTTTACACTTGTATCAATTATAAGTGTAATGGGGCTTAGTGCAGGGGATACTGCATCTTTTGTAAATCTTGGCTTTTCCCCTGATGGCAATACCTTTATTTTTGGGCAATATGGAGTAAGCTCTGCCAATTTAAGACCTTGGGCAGATTTATTCATTGTAGATATTCCAGGGAACAATTTTGTAAGCGGAGGGCGTATCAATTATTCTGATGCTAACCCAATTTCTGCCGGGCAAGATGGTTTTAACGCTCTGTTACACATAATTTCACAAAATAACAGTTTTATTCAGCAGCACAATGTTAATTTTAACCTACAGGGAAAACCTGTCTTTTTGGCTTTGGACGATGGCAGTCAGGGAAGTTCAATTGAATTTAGGGATTTTGAAAACAACTTTTCCTACAGAGCTGTTCTTGTTCCTACTATAGAAGGGCAGGGTGCCAATTTAAGATCCTCCTTTTATATAGATCTTGAAAGAATTAGCCCAAGTGGCAGCAGAGTTTCATATAGGGTAGGAACACCGCAGTTAAGGCGTCCATTAATAGAGTCTTACAGGATACGCCAGGTAATAGTTAACCCCCAGAATTCTTCCATGATCATGGTCATAGAAATGAGGCAGAGACAGGGCGATAGCTTAAATATACGTTACATGGTAGAGGCTTTGCGATTCTAGTTTATGTTCTTGCCGCAAGGTCTAAAGAGCTGAGTTACTATATTCCCGTCTTCAAATAATTTGCGTATATAAAGATAGTTATCCAGTTTATACCTTTGCCAAAGTCCTTCTGCCTGCATTTCTACAGCAAGTTTTATTATTTCTTCCATGTTTAAATTTTCTTTTTTCTGTGTAAAAAGGTAGTCTCCCGCAGGCAGCTCTATATTTGAAAAAAAAACTTGCTTTTTTATTAATTTTTTAGTATCTGCTTCCAGCTTCCTGGATTCGCTTTCTTCCAGTTCATAGACAAAAAGCAATTCTTTGTCCGGTTTAATTAAATCCGGCTCTCCTGCTTCCGGCTTAGACTCAAAAAGTAGAGGAGCCATTAGGTTTAGGCTTAATATTTCTATTGACATTGTTAAAATATATCCTTTTTAATAAAAAAAGCCATCGCCGAAAGGAGGAAAACGGCGATGGCAAAGTGAAACATGGAGGAGATCATGTAAAGAACATGCTAGTCACTTAGCTTAAGAACACTTCCATCATATATAGGTTACACTCAATTACTTAAAGTCTTATCCTGTATCTTAGTCCGCTTGTAAGCCTAATTCCCGAAGAATTAAATTGTGGATCTGTCTGCCAGCATAATTCTGCATATAGTGAAAGTGCTCCTCTGCCTGTTGTCATGGGTGTTGATGCCGTTAATATTCCAAATTCCCAGAGCCAGTCATTATCTCCGGCATTCTTTATAACATATACAGGACCACCAAAGATATTTAATGTATTTGAACCCATATTAAAGGCAAAAGGCAGGTATAGAGCTCCCACTGAAGAGTCCCATGCAGGGCTAAATTGCAATCCAACAAGATAATTATCCCATGAATAACCTATTATTGCCTGTCCGGATATTCCTCTAAAGGCTGAATTTTCAAAAATGTTACCCCATATCCATGAAGCACCAAAACTGCTGAAAAAGCCTGAATCTGTGCTGTTTGGCTGGCTAGCGGGTGCAGTTCTTGGCTGTGCCGGGGCAGCGGCTGCAGGTGCACTTGCTTCGGGAATTGCTGCTGCTGTTGCAGTTCTATCCAAGGGAAGAGCTCTACCGGCGCCCAGGTAAGTACGCCTCCAGTAGCTTTCTTCCAAATTTGAGTAAATTACCCCTGTATTTGGTCCTTCAGATGCTGAATGTATAAACCATCCGCCCCCTGCATAAATCCCCATGTGGGAAACCCTGTTCCCTACAGTTACAAAAAAGACAAGGTCTCCTGCCTGTAGTTCGGAGTTTGGGATTTTTTCCACCCAATTATAGAAATCTATTACTGTACGGGGTACATTTTGGCTAAGGGCATCCCTAAAACTTACCGAAACAAAGCCGGAACAATCCATGCCTCTTCTGTCCATACCGCCGTAGCGGTATGGAACGCCCAGGTAAGCTTCTGCAGAGCTAATTAATCTTGCCCTTGCCTGTGTTGCACCATTCCCCCCTAATTGTGAGCTCATTATTGGTGTCGCAAATGTTAAAAATGGGGTTATGAATATTAATATACAAAGGAAAATTGCTTTTCCTGCTTTTTTGTACATATAATATTATCGTCAAGAGTAGTATTTTAAGGCCTCTTCGTAATGATTTTTATCAAGTTCTGCGTAATCTTTTCCTGCAAGGTAGTGCCGTATGCTAAAACATAGGCTGCATCTTGAGGGATATGTGTTGTTTCCCGCCGTAAAGCCCTCTTTTTTTGCTATTTCCAGTAATGCAGAAAGGCCGCCATTGTAGAGAGCTTCAAAAAGCGGGTATTTCCCCTCCTGCATACCATCTATTGCTTCTTCCAGCGGGATTTTTATACCAGTACAGCGCGGCGGGATAAAGTAACAGTCCAAATCTACATGAAAATGTCCTGTAGACAGAAGATTATGACAAGAGCTCCTTTCTGCAGCAATAGTTTCTGCTGTCCTTGCTGCAGCTCCCTCCTCCCTTTCTATATTTATAGCTCTGCCGCCATAGCCTATCCCATAACTTTCGGCTGTGTCAAAAATATAACTTTTGGAAATTGTTCTTTCCATTTCTGCTCTTGTATGTGTTTTTTTTGGATCAAGTGCGGATAAAAGGGAAAGATATTCACCTTTCCATAAAAAATAATTTATGCCGCTAATATTGCAAAGTTTTGCAAGTCTTAAGGGAAGACCATAGGGAACATATTCTGCATGGAAGGGATCTATTGAAATACAGTAGCAATCAGCAGCTTCTTTTTTAAGGAGTTTTATCTTAGCAGTTACTTCATCATCAGAAAGTCCTTCTAACCAGTATGCATTTGTCTCAGTATACTCAAGTTTAATTCCTGCCTCTTTAAGATCACTTGCCATTTGTAAAAGCCCCTCAAAGTCCAAAAATGGCTCTCCCCCGCCTATGTGGACAGAGCGGCAGCCGCCTTTGCGAAGGAGACGGCAGATCTCCTTAGAGTTTTCTCTGCTTACATAACCCGGTCTTCTTGTAGGGGAGCAGCTATAAAGGCAGTGCCGGCATGCGGCATTGCACTTATAATTTACCATGACACCTGCATGTGAGAGTGTTCCTGTTTTAAGCATACCTAGTCCTCTGTATTTTCTTCGCTTAAGCTAACAAGAGCTTTTTCCAGCCTGTGTTCGCGAATTTCTAGTATCTTTATTCTTAAGCCATAAGCTTCGATCTCATCAATTTCACTTTTGTCACTGTTTTTATCGTTATCTTCGGGAATACGTCCAAGCAGACTAAAAACAAAGCCCCCGAAGGTATCGTAACGTTCCAGGGGAAGTTCTACTCCCAGTTCCCGTGCTGCTTTATCTAACGAAAGGGAACCGTTTATATACCAGCTATTTTCTGTATTTTCCGCTCTGGCAATTAAAGGCTGTTCAGGCGGGTTGGAGAAGTCATCATCCAAATCTCCCACCAGTTCTTCCAAAAGGTCTGTTATTGTAATTATTCCCATATTCCCGCCGTGTTCATCAAGAACTACGGCAAAGTGGTTTTTGTTTTTTTTCATTCTTGCCAAAAGGATGTCGGTTCGCACTGTTGTAGGTACAAGCTGGGCTGTTTCCAGCGCATATTTTAATGCATTTTCACGGCTGCGATCTTTAAGGCAAAGGTAGCTTCTTGCGTTTAACACGCCTGTTATGTCATCCAGGCTTTTTCCGCAGACCAAAAAGTAGCTATAGTCATTTTCTGTAATGGTTTTTTCCCATTCCTCATCGCTGTCTTCAAGACGCAGCAGTACTGCCTCTCTGCGATGGGTCATTACCTCTCCTGCTGTTTTGTTGCCAAGATCCAGCACATTGTGAAGTATTTCTTTTTCTCCGTCATTAATTGTACCTTTGGCGCTTCCCACATCTATTAAAAGACGTATCTCTTCTTCTGTTACTCCGTGTGCTTCTGTTTCCGGGTTTATTTTCATCAGCCGCAATAATAAGTTGGTAGACTTGGTAAGAAGCCAGACTAGAGGTGCAAAAACACGAGAAACAAAAAGTATAACGCCGGAAACAGGAAAGGCAAAGGAGTCTGCTTTTTTCATTCCAAGGCGTTTTGGTACTAGTTCTCCCAGTATTAACTGAAAGTAAGACAGAATAATTGTAACAGCTACAAGCGAAATTGTAGTTAACGTACTGCTATGTATCCTTAAGCCTATAGAGGCAAGCAATATGCCCAGTCTGCCGGAAATTTCGCTTGCGGCAAAGGCACTTGCCAAAAAGCCTGCCAGTATGCTTCCTATTTGTACCGTGGCAAGAAATTCAGAAGGGCGGCTTGTAAGGGAAAGTATGCGTTTCGCTTGACGGCTGTCTTTTGTTTTTGTTCCCGAAAGTGTTTTTTTCTCTAGCTTGTTCTTGTCAAGCGAAATTAATGCAATTTCTGCACAGGAAAAAAAGCCGCTTATTATTATAAGAAGCAGCAGCAAGGGAATTTGCCATATTAATGGGTCCGGAACTGTCATATACTTTCTGCCGGCGGCTTTCCTATGTCCATTCTGTAGTACATGCTTTCAAAGTCTATGCATCTAAGGGCTTCGTAGGCTTTTCTGTATGCTTCTTCGGGGGTCTCAGCAAGCCCTGCTGCAGAAAGAACCCTGCCTCCCTTGGTTTTTAATCCTGAACCAAGCGCGCCTCCGGGGCCCCGTTCCGCTCCGGCTATAAAAACTTTTGAACCGTTAAGCTTTAAGCCGTCAGCGTTTATGGCAATATTTTCACCAATAATGTATTCACCGGGATATCCATAAGAAGCTGCAACAGGCACACAGGAGTAAAGGTTTTTCCATTCTATGGGAAAATTCCCAAGGCTGCCGTTTATAATTGCATTGCACAAACTGGAGAAATCTGTATCCATTAGGGGAAGTATGGCCTGAGTTTCCGGATCACCCAGGCGCACGTTGTATTCCAGAAGGTAAACTGTTCCCTTGCTGACCATTAAACCAAAAAAGAGAAAGCCCCTGTAATCTATTTTTTCCGCCTCAAGACCTTTAAGGGTGGGAAGCAGTATATTGTTTGCAAAATCTTTTTGCAGGGGAGGGGTAAAGTCCGGAAGAGGGGCAATAACGCCCATGCCGCCTGTATTTGGTCCTTCTCCGTTTTCGTATATGCTTTTATGATCTCTTGCAGGAAGGAAGGGTTTAATTACTCCCTTTTTTCCAGGGCTTACGCTTACTGCTGCCAAAATAGAGACTTCTGTCCCTTCAAGAAACTCTTCTATAAGCAAGCTTTTTCCGGCTTCCCCAATCACGCCGTCTTTCATAAATAAACGTATTATCTCTTTAGCTTCTTCCGGTTTTTGGCATATTACTACCCCTTTGCCCGCTGCTAAACCATCTGCCTTTATTACCAATGGAGGCACTTCTGCTTTGCTGTTTTTAAAGTGTTTATCAACATAATCCAGAGCTTCTTTCATTGCTTTAAAGCTTTTGCTTTTGGCGCTGCGTACTTTGTATTTTTCCATAAAAGCTTTGGAGTAAATTTTACTTGTTTCCAGGCGGGCTGCCTTTTGATCGGGACCCACTATGGCAAGCTCTGCTGCCCTGAATTTATCGACTATGCCGGCTTCCAGGGCTATTTCCGGTCCAACTACAGTTAAATCT